>Ga0307372_10003340_pt1 | contig 25673 bp, 19 predicted proteins | sample OX1MG_FD_202533 | JGI IMG/M metagenome (GOLD analysis project Ga0307372, IMG submission 202533) | Soil microbial communities from Risofladan, Vaasa, Finland - OX-1 | ecosystem: Environmental > Terrestrial > Soil > Coastal area > Acid sulfate soil | place: Finland: Risofladan, Vaasa | collected...
TATGATGACACGCATTGCTGCGAAGGTCACCGCTCATAGTATGGGCATGATGGTCAACGCCCTGTTGGGACGACCAGTACTCCAATTGGCGGCTCTCGCCGTCTAGCAACTAGCACAAAGCGTATATTACTTGAGGAAGTTGGAGAGCCACATATGCTACGTTACAGAGTTGTAGGAAGCGGTACGCCGCTTTTGTTGATTCATGGTTGGGGTGTGACGTATGGTGTCTGGCAAAATCTTGAACCATTGCTTGCACCCTATTTTCAATTGGTTATGATCGAACTTCCTGGCAGCGGGGCCACGACAAAAGTTGATTGGGGGACCTCGTACTATCCAGCCTGTGCTGAAGCCATTGAGGAGTTGCGGCAGATGCTCGATATTGAGCAATGGGCAATCCTGGCTTACTCAACAGGGACGCGGGCCGGTGAAGCGTATCTGCAACGCTATCCCCAGCATGTTACTCGCGCTATCTTTCTCTGCCCTATTTATCTGAAGGAGCAGTGGATGTTGGGTCTCTCGGCTGAGCGGTTGCTCGACTCGATCCAGCCTCGTCTGGCGAACTGGATAATGACTGACTGGCGTATGTATGGCCTGGTGCTGGCCTTCGGTTTTAACTGGCGCAAGCACGATTATACCGACGAGTGGATGAATGAGATAGAGGTGCAATCTCTTGAGAATCTCAAGCGCATGCTCTATGAATTGCCCGGCACGGGACGTGCCCCATTTAATTTGCCGCCTGTGCCAACGCTTTTTGTCTGGGGACGCCGCGACGCGCTGACGGCCCGCCCACTGCGCCCTCGTTCCAATGATATCTTCATCGCTGCCAATCACAGCGCCCCCATGCTCGCGGCCCCGCGTGTCGCAGAAGTCGTGTTACCCTATTTATTAGAAGGCAAGCTGGTTTCGCAAAGGAGTATGCGGCATCCATTGCGTATCCGTCAGAGCGAGCGTGCAGCACATACAACACAGCAATCGGGTGATCGGGCGCAATTGCTCAAACGTATTCGCAATGCATCGCACAGCAAATTACCCGCGAGTGATGTCTATCCACAGGAAATGTCCGTGCGTGAGCGTAAGAAGTTTTTGCGCGGCAGTGAACGTTCATCGTAGGTAGTACTGTTGTCACGATTGTCAAACCCAACAGCGAAAAGTTGAAAACTTTTCGCTGTTGGGTTTGACAATCGTGACAACGTGAACTATTTACTAGTGGACCAGCGTTCCTGCCTGTTCCTCGACTTGTTGCATGCTGGTGGATATCAGACCGTTAAGTTGCTCTTCGGTAAGGGTTTTGTTGGCCTCAGGATCAAATACGACGTCATCGCGTGAGCAGTAACGCAGGCGACCCCAGTTAGCGAGAGCCTTGTCCCAGAGGGGATATTGTTTTTCTGTCTCCCTGTCGCCCTGTTGCACTCGCGTAAAGGCAACAAATGAGAGGACGAGCGCGGCAACGATGCAGATCAACGTTACTGAGACGAGAATAATTTCGGGAAGGGAAAAATCCTGGCCGAAACTCTCCGACCCGATAAGGACAATAATGAGGAAGATGCAGACGCCGACGATGACCATACCGACCGATAAGAGCCTCATCATAGACACGGTCCGCGTTGGCATGGGCGGTGGTGCGAAACGCTCAATTCCAGAGTTATAGGCCGCCTCTAACGACTTTACTTTATCCGCCCGGTGGCAGACCGGGCAGAGTGGTTGTTGCGGTGGAACAGACGATACCATTGATAACCTCCCTGTGTTGTTCGAACTGATGGCGAGCAACAAAAATAATTCTTACTAGAAGCATATCACGTTGTTACAAGTTAGACAATGCTTTTTCTCTGAGTGCGGTTCATTTTTGCACACATACAGACACCTTGCCTGTATGTGTGCAAAAATGAACCGCACTCTTCCCCCTTGCCTTTGCATCCACAATTGCAATACACTACAGGAAGACACGAAACAGAGAGGATATAGCATGTCTTTATCTATCACCATTCTGGGCCTGGGTCCCGGTCAGTGGGATGACCTGACGATTCAGGCGCGTACAATGTTAACACAGGCGGCGGCAAACAATCAAACGGTGTATTTTCGTACATTGATACATCCAACCGTTGAGCCACTCAAACATGAAATCCCTGACTTGCAGATAGAATCGTTTGACCATCTCTATGATGAATCCGCGGATTGGGAGACGCTCTACCAGCGCATAGCGACAGAGGTTTGCGCACGGGCAGAGCAGCAGCCCATTATTTATGCTGTGCCGGGGCATCCTTTGATCGGCGAGTCATCGGTACAGCGCGTGCTGGCAATGGCGCGGGAGCGCGGCCTGAGTACGCGCATTATCGCCGGTCTCTCGTTCCTTGAGCCGGTTTGCACGTTGCTGGAACTTGACCCATTGGAGGCGGGAGCGCAGATTGTGGATGCGACGATGCTGGCCGCGCTGAACGCGGACGAAGTGGCGGGTAGAGTGATACCGACAACACCCTTGCTGGTGACACAGGTTTATAACCGGCGCGTCGCGAGCGCGGTGAAAATTGCGCTGAGCGAGTGCTATCCCGACGAGTGGCGCGTCAAACTGGTGCGTGCCGCCGGCGTTGAGAACGATGAGGAGGTGCTGGAGATGCCTCTCTACGAACTCGACCGCAACACGCGCCCGAATCACTTGAGTACGCTCTACGTGCCGCCGCTTGACCCACTGACGGCATTGCGGCTGCCCGAAACATTGCGTTTCATCACTATGCGTTTGCGGCGCGACCCGGATGGCTGTCCGTGGGACCGCGAGCAGACGCACCAATCGCTGCTTCGCTATGTGCTGGAGGAAACCTACGAGGTAGTGCAGGCGCTGGAAAACAACGATATGGAGAATCTGTCAGAAGAACTGGGCGATCTCTTACTTCAGGTCTACCTGCATGCCGAAATTGCGCGGCAGGAAGGCGAATTCTCAATTGGCGATGTCTTCGAGCATGTCAATGCTAAATTGATTCGTCGCCATCCTCATGTCTTTGGTGAAACCGAGGTTAGTAGCGCGGGTCAGGTGGTGCAGAACTGGGAGGCGATCAAGCGGCAGGAGCGTATCGCCGCGGGAAAGAATGTGCAGCAGGAAAGCGTTTTCGCTGGTGTGCCGCTAGCTGCACCGGCCTTGACTATTGCGCAGGAGTATCAGAAACGTGCTGCCAAAATCGGCTTTGAGTTTGTCAATGCACAGGATATGTGGCAAAAGGTGGAGGAAGAATTGCGTGAGGTGCAGGAGGCTGTGACGCCGGAGCATCAAATGGAAGAACTGGGCGACCTGCTCTTCATCATTGCTAAAGCCGCTCGCTGGCTGCATATAGATGCAGAAGAGGCGCTGCGTCGCGCCAGTCAGAAGTTCCGCCGGCGTTTCCAGCACATGGAGGCAGTGATACGCCAGGAGGGACGCACCAACACCTCCTATAGCCCGGCAGAGTGGGCCGCACTGTGGAACAGTGCGAAAGAACAGTGAGTGGGCCTACGCAAAAAGTAGGGAGGCGCACTCACTAAAATCTCTACTTGACAGTTGGGGGTTTTCCCTATACGATGTCCCCGGTATCCAGCCCAATTTTCATCAAAGCCTGTCAATCCAGGGAGAAGAAGTGTTTCGTGGGCATTGTTGAGGTTGTGGTGGATGATAAAAGTGTTTTGATTGTGCTATACGTCCAGGTGGCATCATCTGGATGGAAGGAGATTTTGTAGTATGCAACAACCGCCGAGCAACGACCCAAATCAGAATCCGGAATATCAGGGCGGCTATAATCCGCAGTTCGGTCCGCCACCGCAATACGGCCCCCCGCCTCAATTTGGTCCACCACCACAGTACGGTCCTGGCCCAGGTCAGCAATTTAATCCGCAGCTTAACCCCATGCAGATGGCTACAGGGCCAAGCCTGGGTAAGGATTGGTTAACCACATTGTTGCTCAGCATCTTCCTGGGTGGTCGCGGCATTCACCGCTTCTATGTGGGACGTACCGGCTCTGGTATCGCTCAATTGCTCACTGGCGGCGGTTGCGGCGTCTGGGCGCTCGTTGATATCATCATGATTGCGACCGGCAGCTTCACAGATGCCAACGGCCAACCGCTGGTTAGAAATAACTGAGAGACAACTGATCATGGGCAAGCGCCTCAAAACAGGTGGGCGGGAGAAATTGGCTTTCTGTATTCTCCTGCCCATCGTCTTTTTTCTGCTACCCACTAGTTGGCTGGAAAAACATCCACCCCCATGTCTGAGCCGGATGCTTTTCGGCGTTCGCTGTCCCGGCTGTGGTATGTCGCGGGCGATGTCGTGTGCCGTTCACGGTAACTTCAAGAAAGCTCTTCACTACAACAAGCTGGTTGTGGTCGTGCTACCGTTGTTGGTGTGGGAGTGGTGGAAGGAAATGGGTGATGGCTTGAATATGTACTCGCTATGGAGAAATGTGTAATGCGTATTGCGGGGGTATACTCCTTTAACAATGGGAAAGAAGCCATCACACAGCAGCATCGTGCGGAATTAGACGAGGTGCTGCAAGTCATTGAAGCTGTGGATGCTGAGCAATGCAAGACCAAAGTAAGCAAAGAGAAAACAATGCGGGACAAGATACTCTACAGTCCACGCACCCTTAAGCAAGCTTCCAAAGAGCAGTTCACACTAAGAGGCTGGCTCAAACACAAAGTCGAAGCGGAATACTCGAAAGAATATTATGTTCCGGGCTATGCTCCTCCTCCTCGCAAAAGAAGGGAGCCGGCACCATTCAGGGATATGGATTTTGTGAAGAACGGTATAGGCATGGAAGCGCATTTTGACGTAGACTCTTTCATGATAACAAGTTTTTGTGCCAAGATGACAATCTTTGCGAAACTTGGTGTGATTGATTGCGGTATCGAAATTGTCCCTGTCAAGGCATTCGCGGAAGAGATGTCCACTGGTGTATCGTATTTTGAGCAATTTGTGTGGGATTTGGAACATCGCGGCGTTTCAGATATAGATATCCCCGTTCTCATACTCGGTATAGATACCGATGGGGTCAAGCCAAAAGACCTGAAGATTGCTGAGGCAAAGACGATGTATTTCTTTTAGGAATAATAGGCTGTCAATCATGTAATAAAATGGCTCAGAGAGCCATTTTGTTACATGATTGACAGCCTATTATTCCCCTTCGTGAGCAGGCATAGGCGCGTCAAGAAATTCTGTGATGATTGGGAGGAGCAGGTGGATGCGAGCCATGATCCCATGATATGGGGGAGCCCAGCCTACATGTGTGGTGGCCGGAAGTACGGCGAGTTGGGCTGCTGGGAGACCAACCAGGTCGCCATCCGCCTGCCCGCCTCCGAGCAGGCCAAAGAACTCTACCGCGTGCGCGGGGCGCAGGCCATCTGCGTCTCCGACCAGGATCAGGGTGGGTGTTTTGAGTGCAGTAACGCCTTTTGTCCAATCATAGTCCTCGCCGAGAAGTTGCTTTATTTTGGCAATGAGGGTGGGCCAGGCTTCGGGTCTGGGTGAGAACTTGAGATAGGCTTCGTGTATCGGGGTCCCAGCAAACATTTCAACGCTTATCGCGGCCATGCCCGCGAGTGTCTCTGGATACCAGCCATTGCGCTTGAAGATTGTCGAGGCGAGTACCAGTTTGCGCACTACTTCTGGATGCCGGATGGCGGTCTGGAGCGCGACGCCGCCCCCCAGGGAATAGCCGAAAATGTCTGCCTGTTCGAGTCCGAGATGCCTGATGAGGGCGGCGATGTCGTCCGCCATCAATTCGTAGCGCAGCGGTCGCTCGATATCGGCGGTGTGTCCGTGTCCTTGCAGCTCGACGCCGATGACGCGCCGCGTCGCTGCAAGTTGCGGCACAATCTCTCCCATCGCTTCAACCGTCATGAAGCTGCCGGGAAGCAGTACCAGCGGTTCCCCACTTCCGTGTATCTCATAGTAGATGTCCAGTCCGTTAACCGGGGCGTAGCCTTTTTGCTGGTCGTTGTGCGTATTCACGTTTTCTCTCCTTCGTTCGTGACTCTGATGGTATTTGTGAATGGGTATATTATACTCTTCTCAACGCAGTATCTGAAAGCGGAAAGGCTACATCGGGCAAGAGGCCAGGGCACCCGCGAGGGGAATGCCCCTACTATACACGGCCGCCCGTCTTACGTGTATAGTAGGGGCATTCCCCTCGCGGGTGCCCTGGCCCATAGTAATAATTTGCAGACCCTACTAAATTGGGTTCCTATCTGTGTTATAATTCTCTCTGAACACTCGTTCTTACAAAAGAGAGCATGTACCAGTGTGGAGAACTAATCCAAATGCCAATACGTCAACTTACGCCCGATGTCGCCGCGAAAATCGCCGCCGGAGAGGTTGTGGAGCGACCCGCCTCCGTGGTGAAAGAACTGATTGAGAATAGCATTGATGCCGGGGCAACGCAGATTCGCGTTGACCTGACGAACGGTGGTCTGCAACTTATTCGCGTGACCGATAACGGTTGCGGCATTTCCGCCGACGAGTTGGCACTGGCGTTATCGCGGCATGCTACTAGCAAGGTAGAGGATATTGACGACCTGGAACATATTCGCACGCTTGGTTTTCGCGGCGAGGCGCTGGCAAGTATTGCTGCCGTGGCGGATGTGACGTTGCTCAGCCGACATGCCAGCGCGGAACAGGGATCGCAGGTGAGCGCCGCCAATGGACAACTATCGGAGGTGAGCGCGGCAGCCTCACCCCTTGGCACAATGCTGACCGTGCGCAATCTGTTTAGTGCGGTACCCGCCCGTCTCAAATTTTTGAAGAGCCGCCATACTGAAATCAGCCACTGCCTGCATATGCTCGAACAATACGCGCTGGCCTATCCTGAAATCCGCTTCATTGTCTTTAGCGAGGGCAAACAACTCTTCATCACACCCGGCGATGGACAATTGATGAGCGTGCTGATTGAGTTATACGGCTTGCAAGTTGCTGAGCAGATGGTGCCGATCAGCAGTCTGGATGGGCGCGACGGCGACCCAGAGCGACCGGTGGTGATGGGCTATACCAGCCTTCCTGCCTGCTACAAAAGCACGCGCCAGCACATCTCCTTCTTCGTCAATCGCCGTTGGGTACTCAGTCGCATGTTGACCAGCGCCGTCGAGGAAGGCTATCACTCACTGTTGCTCACTGGCCGCCATCCTATCGCCGTTGTCAATATTCAGATGGACCCGGCGTTGCTCGATGTCAACGTCCACCCGGCAAAAACTGAAATCCGCTTTTTGCGCGAACGCCGCGTCTACGCCGCCGTCCTACGTGCCGTGCGGCGCTGCCTCCTGGCCGAACCCGCCATGCCCCAGTGGAGCGGTAATGTAGGGGCGCAATTCATAGCGCCCACCTCGCCCGACGCACCCACCTCGCCCGACGCACCCTTCTCACCTCACTCCGATGATGACACGAGCGAAATTGACGAAACCGATGACAACAGGGCTGATGAAAACTATCCTGACAACAATATGATCTCGCCTTTCCCGCGAGACAATCCCTGGCTTACCGTCACGGAGGAGGAGACCGGTACAAAACCACCCATGTTCTCACGCCTCTGGCAAAGCCACGTGCGAAATGGAGAGCGTGCAGAAAATAAACAGCAGGAAGGCAATATTTCTGAGGTCACTGATACAGGAGAGGGAACTTGGCGGGAGGATACCGGGCGAGGACAAGCCGTTGCTCCTCCCATGTACGAAGATATTTCCCATTCGGATGTTGCGGATCATAGTAGGGGCGACGGCTTGTCCTCGCCCGGCCCCCTTGCCACACCTGGACTTTTGTCCTCGCCCGGCCCCCTTGCTACACCTGGACTTTTGTCTTCGCCCGGCCCCCTTGCCACACCTGGACTTTTGTCCTCGCCCGGCCCCCTTGCTTCGCCCGGCCTTTTTCCCTCGTCCTTACCTTTGTCAGGAGATTCCGGCCATCTTCCAAAACTGCGCGTGGTGGGACAGCTTTCGCAGAGCTATATTGTTACCGAGGGCGAGGATGGCATGTACCTGGTTGACCAGCACGCCGCACACGAGCGTATTTTGCTGGAACGCATGGTGGCGGCGTTGCAAGCGCGTACTCCCATTTCACAACTGTTGCTGAGTCCCGTGCAGCTTGAACTGGTACCTACGGAGGTGGAAGCGATAGAGGAACACCTGCCGCAGTTGGAGTATATCGGTTTCCGTTTGCAGTTGGAGGAAGGTGGCACGTTGCTGGTACAGGCGTTGCCGAACGTCTTTGCGCGGCAAATCAATGCGCGTTCGCTGCACGAATTGCTGGCGGATTTGACATCAATGGATAGCAATGGGCATAGCGAGACGTGGGAGGAGCATGCGCTGGCAAATGTTGCCTGTAAGGCCGCGATAAAAGCCAATTATTTTCTCACGGTGAGCGAGATGCGCGAGATGATCGAGCAATTGGGGCAGACGAACGCGCCCTTTAGCTGCTGTCATGGACGCCCGACCATGATTCATTTTCAATTGTCCGCCTTAGCGCGAGAATTTGAGAGGCGTTAAATGCTAGCCGATGTGTTGACTTCCGCCGGTATGTGGCAGAGCGAACAGCCCTTGCTCACCTATATCGTCCCCTCTGAACTTGAGGGGACAATTTGTATGGGGCAACTGGTCGCCATTCCCTATGGCGAACGGCTGGTTGAGGGGATTGTCTGGCATGTTCGGCATGCACAGGATGAGCGAGAAGATGATAAAGACGATGCCACTTTCCCTTTGCGCCCCATGCGCACCATCCTTGACCCGGTACCGGCCTTGTTGACACATCAACGGGCATTGGCGGAGTGGATTGCGGAATATTATGTGACGCCGTTAGCACAGGTAGCAACAATGATGCTGCCGGCAGGGTTAATCCAGCGTTCGCGGGTGATATTGCGCCTCGTGAAGGATGAACAGGCAGGAACGCCTGAAATGCCGGTTGAGACAACATCGCCGCGTTTGCAAGCATTGATGGGACTGTTGCTGGCCGATGGCGAATTGGATGTGGAGCGACTCAAGCAGATGCTGGGCATAACGCGAGCGAAGGCGGTGATGAAAGAGGCGCTGTCAAGCGGCATGATCGAACGCGACGCACAGTTGGAGGCTCCTCGCGCCAAAAAACGCATGAAGCGAGTGGTACGGCTGATTGCCGGCGAGGAGACATTGGTGGTATGGCGTAAGCAGGCGGAAGAGAGTATGCAACAGGGGCCGCGTGAAGCGTTGCCAGTCGTGATGGCACCCGATAATGTGCGCAAGCGCCCGCGCAAAAGCGTTCCAGATCCGTGGGCCATAACAGGTGCAACTGCGACGATGACGCTTACGCCGACCGATGCCGCGGGGATTGTTACGCAGCATCAATTGATGGCGCTTGACCTGCTCCAGCATAGCCCCAAAGATACCTACTGGACGCCGCACAAGCTCTGTCAGGCCACGAAACTGACGGAAGCACAACTGAAAGCTCTCGTGCGGGCGCAATTGATTTCAATCGAAGAGGTCGAGATACGGCGCGACCCCTTGCTCGGTCGCACATTCCCGCCGGTTATGCCATTGCCGCTTACCGACGAACAAAGCAACGCGCTTGCGCATATCCTGGCACTCGATGCCCACAAAACGCCTATCCTGTTGCATGGCGTGACTGGTAGTGGCAAGACGGAGGTCTATTTACAGGCACTTGCTACTATCATTGCGCAGGGCAAGCGTGGTATTGTACTGGTGCCTGAGATTGCCTTGACGACGCAGGCTATCCAGCGTTTCGCGGCCCGATTTCCCGGTCGCGTGGCGATTATTCACGGCGATCTCTACGTGGGGGAACGCTACGACGAGTGGCGGCGCATTCGTTCCGGCGAGGTGGATGTTGTGATTGGCGCACGTTCGGCCCTCTTCTCGCCCTTGCCAGACCTGGGCATGATTATTCTCGACGAGGAGCATGAGTCAGCCTATAAACAGGGAGAACGTAGGCCGACCTATCACGCTCGCGCTGCCGCAATCGCGCTTGGGCGTATCTTGCATATTCCCGTTGTGCTGGGCAGCGCCACGCCGTCCGTTGAGACGTTCTATCGTGCAGAGCAAGGCACATATCAATTGATTGAATTAAGGAGTCGCATAGGTTCAGAGTTGCCACCTGTCGAGATCATAGACCTGCGCAACGAATTGCACGTGGGTAATACCAGCATTATCAGTCGTCGTTTGCAAGATGCTTTAAACAAAGTGCTAAGTACGGGTCAACAGGCCATCCTTTTTCTCAACCGGCGCGGCGCGGCCAGTTGCATTCTCTGCCGCGATTGCGGCTATGTTGCCATCTGCGAACGGTGCGACATGCCTCTGACGTATCACTCGACCGAACGCATCTTACTGTGCCATTACTGCAACTTACAGGTGAGCGTGTTGCATAGTTGTCCACAATGTAACAGTAAGGGCATACGCTACTTTGGGCTGGGAACGGAAAAAGTGATGGCGACGATTCAGCAGAGCTTCCCCACGGCGCGTCTGTTGCGCTGGGACAGGGATACGGCCAGCAACTATCGCGTTCACCAGCAATTATTAGACCGCTTCGCTAACCGTGAAGCCGATATTCTGGTTGGTACGCAAATGATTGCCAAAGGGCTGGATTTGCCGGGTGTGACCCTCGTCGGTGTGGTATCCGCCGATATCGCGCTCAATTTGCCCGACTTCGCCGCCTCCGAACGCGCTTTTACCTTGCTGACGCAGGTCGCTGGTCGTGCCGGTCGCGGCAAAGAGGCCGGTGAAGTGATTGTGCAGACCTTTAACCCGCAGCACTTCTGCATTGATGCCGCCTCGCGCCACGATTACGCCGAATTTTATGCCGCCGAGATTGATGCACGCCGCCGCTATGGTTATCCGCCCTTTCGCCAATTTGTCAAGTTTACCTACAGCCACGAAAATCGCCGCCGTTCCCAGAACGAGGCCCTGTTGCTGCGCGAAAAACTGGACGAGTGGATCGAGCGTCTCGGTCTGCCACAAACCGATATCGTTGGCCCGGCACCCGCGCTGATGGAGCGTGTGCGCAACAAATACCACTGGCAAATGATCGTGCGCGGCCCCGACCTGCACCCGCTGCTGCGCGTAATAGACACCCCCGGCTGGCAGGTAGATATTGACCCGGTGAGTTCGATGTGAGGAGAAAAAAGGAATCATCACACAAACCCTTCGCTGCAAATAATTCTCGGCGTCTCATCGTCGCCCTCGCGGCGGCTGCGGTTATCAGCCCAGTCTTGCATATTGTGTTGGAAGTAGATGTTGCCGAGGCTTTTTAGTAAATCGCGGCCTTTGACGCCGTTTTTGCGCAGAAAGTTCAGTTCGCGATTGATGGCGGTGGTGATTGGGCCGCGAAAGGCTTTCTCCAGCAGGTTTATCTGCGCCTTCTCGTCCTCATCGTTGGCATACTTGAATACTTCGCGCAACTCGCGTAAGAGGTAGCGTTGACTTTGTGTGAGCGAGAGCGTGTGTTCGCGCTCGGTCTGCCGGTGCTTGACCTCCTCGACGAAACGACGTTTGATGCGCATGACCGCTTTGTTATACCCGTCGGGTAAGGTGTCCGCACTCAGTTCGGGCGAGACTTTGATTGCGCCCAGAATGCGCGGCATATCGCGGGAGAGAATATCGCCTTTAGCATCAGCCAGAAAAAGCTGCTGGTAACGCCCGGCCTGACAGAAAACATAGAGACCACGCTGGATAGCAGGTTTCGCGGAACGGATGCCGTCACGCAGAGAGGCGATGCGCTCGTATTCGGCGGGATTCTCTTTACGCAACTGGCGCATAATTTCTTCAGCCTCGTTAAGGTCCAGGAATTCTTCATCCTCTTCAAAGAGACTGAGTTGATTGCCCTGACTTTCGTAAATGGCATACATGGCCTCTTCGTTGAGTTGCTCTGTTTTGTCGAGAATGGCGGAGTCTTCACCGATGGTATCGTGTATCTCTTGAATGCGGTTGTGCAGCTTCTCGCGTAAGCCCAGGTTTTTCTCGATACCAGTTTCAGGCAAAAAGTTGAAGCCGTAGACAACCTCGTGTTCGCTACCGATGCGGTCAATGCGCCCGAAACGCTGGATGAGGCGCACGGGATTCCAGTGCAGGTCGTAGTTGACGATGGCATGGCAATCTTGCAAGTTCAAACCTTCGGCCAGCACATCGGTCGCTACCAGCGTTGATAGCTCCACTTCGCCAGATGAAAACTGGTACTCTGGATTGGAGACAGGAGCAAATCTGCCGACTGCGCGTGCCTTGCTTTTGTCGCCGCTATAGATAACATCAATATCGTTGCGTGTGCCGCCGGGATTCAGGTTCTCATACAGGTAACGGGCAGTATCGGCATATTGCGTGAAAATCAGACGTTTCCCATCACGCAACGGGGCTTCGTCCAGTCGCTGCTTGAGCCTCTGTAGTTTGGCGTCCTGTTCGGGCGTGATGGGTGCGACAAGCGCAAGAATGTTCTCAAGCAGGCGAATATCGTGTTTGATGTGTTTGCGCAAACGCACTATATCAAAGTCTTTGGCTTTATAACGTCCTGATACCGCCCGCAGCGCGTCAAGCAGTTCGGTCTCTTCGGCATAATCGGACTCGTAGAGGATGCTTTGTGCTTCGTCACCCGCCGGTACAATATCTTGCCCAAGAGCAGCCAGGAAGGCGATATGCACGCGCAACAGGCGACGTACTGTCTCCTGAAAAGCGTAGACGCTTGACTCGAAGCGTTTGAAGAGCAGCACGCGAATCAGGCCGCGCAGGTTGCTCCCTGCGTGCTGCATAGTAACATATGGTTCCTGTTTTTGCTTCTCTTTGATGACGTAGTTCCACAGGCCGTAGCGGGCATAGGTCAGTTCGTTCTCCGCGATACGCGCCGGTTGGCCTTTGCGCGGCTTGCCCATGAATGTGCGCAACTCTTGATACAGGCCGCGATACGTTCCCTCGATACTGTATTCGATGGTCTCCAGCACGCGCCGGGGAAAGAACTGGTGCCGGTTGCCGACGATGACATAGGCGCGTCTACGACCTTCAAGATAATCGCGAAATTGCGCCGGGTCGAGCGGCTGCTGCGTTTCCGCGTCATAGCCGTACCAGCGCAAAATATGGTTGCGCGTGCGGCGAATCAGGATATTTGCCAGCAAGTCGGGCAGTTTGCGCTCGCCTTTTTCGATCAGTTTGAAATAGTCCTTGAGGATGGGCGGGTCTACAGGCAGGTCGGTCTTATCGTCTTGATGAAAGAGCTTGATTTGATGATAGACATCCCACGCGCTCTTGTTGCGCGGAGTTGCCGTCAAAAAGCAGCATTGCCGTCCCGTGGCGAGGAAGGTTTGCATGACTTTATAGCGTTGCGTATCGGGATTGCGCAGGTTGTGGCTTTCATCTATCAGCACAAAATCCCGGTCGCGGAACTTACTATCTTTCAAAAGAAAATTGAATGTGCCATCCTCGTCGCCGCGCAGGTAGCCCATTGACAGCACACGCGCATTGAGTTGATAGACTTCGTTGGCACGCTCCCACATGTCCACCAGTGGCGCGGGGCAGATAATCAACGGGCGGGCGTGTTCCGTGCGTTCAAAATGTTTGATAATGGCCGTGCCGATGTAGCTTTTGCCGAGCCCCACGACATCGGAGACGAACGCGCCGCCGAAATCGCGGATAATCTGCACCGCTTGACGCACGGCTACTTTCTGGAAATCGGCTAAACGCTGCGTGATTTCATCGTCCCACAGGATATCCTTCGCGTCTATATCGCCTTCCAACCGATCTTTGACCAGCGTGTAGAGCGTTTTCATGTAGATATCGTAGGGGCGAGCGAGCGCGACAGCCCAGGATTGCTGCATCTCCTGCATCAGCTTCTCGTCGAAATCCTGCGACTCGTTCCATAGCTCATCGAACCAGTTGACCAGCACGGCGTGATTATCGTTGCCCTGCACCACAACGTTCAATTCCGTATTATGATGCACGCCCGATAGCGTGAGGTTGGACGAGCCGACAACGGCGATACCCTTCTCATGTCGCTCAACCGGATTGCCCTTCCAATCAAAAAGCTTATCGGAATAATCAAAGATGTAGGCTTTGGCGTGCATCCGACCTTTGGTGTAGACGCGCACCTTGAGCCTCTGCTCGACGATCATGCGCACCAGCGTTTTGACCAGCACTTCGCCCTCGTCTGTCTGGTCCATCTGCTCCACCGTCTCGCGAATATTGACAGCGGTCTCATCGGCCATACGTGCCATCGCGGTACGTTTGGGGTATGTCTGTGCCTCAATGGCGTCCTGCACCAGTTCCAATCGCCGGTAGCCTTCCGCCATCTGCTCTATCGTCTCGTGATTGGTTGTATTGCCAATCAGCAGTCGCAACTCCTTCACATCGTCCAGTCGCCCGGCAATGCTCTCCAACCCCGACAGGAAGAAATAGCCCACGGCAAACCGCGCCGTCTCCGTCGAGTCCAGCATGCGATTGATATGATCCACCAGTTTTTCCCGGCGGTTGTCTATGATGTCATGGGTGGGCATTACGATTCCTGTACACCGGAGCCAGCGCGAGTGTTGATGCTGGTAGTGATGGCGGTGTACTTGCTTGAGCGCGTAGTACAATATCAAATGGCTTCCAGATGGTAAGGTCAGGAACAAACATGAAATCCTTGTCATGCGTCACAATATGTTGCAAAGGTACTTCGCGGTTTTTGACTCTACGACGGTTCATCGTGCCAAGATGTAATGAATCCCCAACCATCAGGTAGTATTTCTTTCGCTCACGTATCGTATCTTTCAGCAAATTTTCATTCATTGGCAGCACACGCAAACCGATTTTGAGAATATTTTCAAATTGCGTCTGGTAATCCTCTAACCTCGGTCCCTGCGCATTTGTGCGACAATTACCGAGATACCTTTTCAATTGTCCCGCATCATCATCATTCACATAATGTCTATTAACCGCTTCGGCTAACATCAATTTATGTAAGAGGTCTGACAAGATTTGGACGTTCACGTAAGCGGTGATTTCTCGCTGTGCGACACGCAGAAGAAAGGCGGTACAGGTGTCCGATCTCCTTTCAAAATGATAATGAAAGATATTCGTGTCCACGAATACCTCTGTTCCATGCGGTAAATCCTTGAGGTCACGAATGTTGCGGGATGCAAGGGAATCAGGCATATGGCTCTCCCGCCTCGGCAACCGCTTCGATAGCATCATCCGGCACACCTATCCATATGCCCAGCGTGTTCAGCACCGCGTCCACTCGCTCATTGAGGTCGCGCCTCTCTTTGAAACTCTCTGCTTTATTCAATCGTGCATTCACGAGGTCTTTTACCGCCTCGTATACATCCTCTCGCTCGTCTGCTGTTAACTCAAGCGCATCAAAGACTATAGCGTCAATATTTGACCATGCTCTTTTTTTGTTATCTGTTAATTTACGAGGAGGCAAGCCATATACATTTTGTAATGCAGCTTTAATAGCTTCCTCTTCTATGTCCAATTTACCTAGAACTGGAACCTGTTTGTAATCTGCGACCATCAAACTTCTTGCACCTTCACCCAGTCCTGCACGGTTGTATATTTCAAACAACAACATACCGATAGCTGAGTTTAAGTAGAGCAGTGTTGCAATTGGAAGGTCGGCATAATACAAACGGCAATCAGCAATGTATTTGTTCGGGTTGTAGAAAACTGCTGAAGTGTCATTAGCCTCTTTTACAAAAAGACTATTCCCAGAATCTGGGCTTAAAGACCACCAGCGTGATCTTCCGGCAACACTGCGAATGTTATGGTAACCCTGCTTCTCGCCCCATTCGATATAAGCGAGGGCTGCCGTACCTTTGAGGTCGGCTTTGCTTTTGTGGCAGACGAAAAGGCGCGTTTTGAGTGCGGCAGGGTCTATGAGGATGCTCTTGCATTCACGCGGGCTTTTGATGACGGGGCGCAAAAATTCGTCCTCAATACGCCACTGCCGGGCCTTCGCTTCATCCAGGTAGAAAAACTCGTTCGCACCAGTTTTAATACCAAAACGTACTTCAGCAATATCGCCAAGTCGCACCAGTTTATCACGGCATTTTGTAAGAATCGCCCAGTAGATATCAGGGGCACGCAGGTACTTGCCGCCCCACTTGTTGCCGCCATAGACCGGTTGCTCTTCGACACCTGGAATCACGGATGTCGTCGCTTTTTTCCGTCGCTGCTTCGACTTTAGCGCGGGTTCATCCTCTTCTTTAGCAGTCGTATCCCTCCTCGCATACCCGTCTACCAGCAAATCGCGCTGACTGATGGGGTGGATGCGGTACTCATCAGGGTTACTTCGCTCGTGTGTCTGCTCTATCTGTTTGAAGAGGGAAGCGTTCAGCGCCTGCTCAAAGTCTATCTTGAAGGAAACAAAACGGGCCATATTGTCCATCTCGGCCTCGCCTGGTTCTTTTGCTGGCGCTGAGAAAAGCGTGATGATGGTATTCACTTTGGCGGAGGCGAACGAGCGTTTTGCCTGATTGTCCACGATCAGTTTAATGCGGCAATACCGGAGTAAAAATTCCTGCAAGTCCGTGCCGTAGCCGACATCAAGCCACGAGTTGGAGGTGATGAAGCAAAAGGCTCCCTGTGATTTCAACAGCGACAGGCCCTGAAAATAGAAATAGATGTACAGGTCGCTTTTTGCGTCAATCTTTCGTCCGGCTGTACCACCCTCTTCATAGTGAAAGAACGTGGGGAAGGCCCGGTAAACCGCCTCCGCAAGCTTCGCCTTGTATGTTCCACCGCCATATGCCAGCGCCCCTGCCGTTGCGGCGATACGTTCCTGGCGGACGTAAGGCGGATTGCCAATAACGATGTCGAAGCCGCCATCGCGCTCATGGAATATCTCGACGAAGGCAATGTCCCAGACAAAGGGAACATCTCTGGGCGTTTTCAACTGGTCACGCGCACCCTGGTACTCATGCAGCACGCGCACTTTTTCGTCAAGCTCTTTTTTCATCCGTCGTATTTCCGCTTCACGTACAGCTTTCGCCGTATTATGCTCACCTATCAGTGTCTGCTGTTCCGCTCGACTCTCAAACTCCGCCAGCTTTTTTGTATATTGATTGACATCATCCTGTTGCACACGAATACGCTCATCGAGGATGGCACAGAACAGTTCATACTCTTCCTGCTCAAGTTGTTCCTTCGTTTTTGGACGCCGTTCAGCATAGTTGTGAAAGTAGTCACGTTTATCGCTCTGGAATGCTCGAATGCGATCATCAAGTGCTTTCGGCAGTGCTTTAGTGATTTGCCGGTGACTCATATTGACGCCTGCTACCTCCTGTACAAGGCTATCGCCGCAGCGAATCTTGAACGAGAGATGCGGAAGCAACGGGTCTCTACGGTTGTGCAGTTCCTCTTGCGACATATTGGTATCAATAATCAGCGAGAGCCAGAGGCGCAATTCAGCGGTCTGCACCGCCCACGGCATAACATCTACACCGTAAAGGCTTTCCTCGATAAGGCGTTTTTTGCGCTTATAGAGGTCTCCGGCGTCATAAGTTTCGCGGTTCACACGAGAGTTCACATCGTCCAGCACGTAGAGCATGCCAACAAGGAAGGAGCCAGAACCACAGGCGGGATCGAGGCAGCGAATACGGCGTAATCCATCTCCTATGGCGTCCCATATTCCGACCTGTCTGGCCCAATCATCTGCCTCTGACTTTTCATGTGGCTCTAGCGCAAACACCACGTCGTAGAGAATATTTTTCCTCTCCACGCCGATACGATTGGTCAGGTATTCGACCAGCGAGAGGCGGCACATCAGGTCTATCTCGGCGCGAGGCGTATAAAAAATACCGATGTCGCTGCGCTCATTTGCCTCAGTTGACACATTCACCAGACTTTCGTAGACATAGCCGATCATTTCGGGGTCTACCGCAACCTCCTGATCAAGAGGACTATCCTCGGCAATAGTAAAGTTGTAGCCTTCAAGGAAGTCAAATACCTTGCTAAAGCGGTAATCACTGACATGAAACGAGTAGCGTGTATCCAGTTCGTTTTGCGCAAACAGGCCCCCATTGAGGTAGGGAGCGTGTGCAAGGGCCTCGTAAATAGCGGGCGGGAACCATGTAGCGCTGCTGTCAAAGCTTCTATTAAATGCCTGAAAGAAAAGTACACTCAACCAGCGTTCATGGAATGTATCGTTGTTATCGCTGCTGAGATACACATGCCAGAATGTGCGCAAGAATTCTCTGTCGCCGCCCAGCCAGCCTTTACGCTGAATGAAGTAGAGAAACATGCAGCGATTGAGAAATTGTAGCGCGTAGTCATGCGCCCAGCGATCATCACCTGTCTGCGCTGTGAAATCGGCCTGTAACTCGCGAAACAGTAATCTATAATCGTTGAAGAACGCCTTTGTCACCGCCCCTACATCGAATGCACGCTCGTGCAGTCCAACGATATCGAAACGAGAGGCATCCGGTGCATGAGAAAGATCAAGCATTGAGATCCGATCAACCGCGGTACGAAGGCGCTCATCTGAGCTGACAGTGATACGACGAAAGAGCGGACGGCGCGTGTTCTTGCTTTCCTCTTTGACATTGACGAAATGCCATTTGCTTTGCGTTGCGTCGGAGAAAACAAACAGGCCATACAGTTGCTTTTTCAGCAGTTCCATCATGACAGGTCGTTCATGACCAACTGGCAATTGATTACCTGTGAGCCGAGCGTAAATAACGGGAAAATCGCCATCTGCTCCGCTTGCCAACAACAGAGGGTCTTCTATCAGATAGGAGGCAGTTTGCGCCCGCCAGTCGCGGCGTGACAACTCGTCATTCGCAAAATCATAGTTCAGGTCGGTACGAAATAAGTCTTTTAAGGGTTGCAAACGGTCGTGTCTCTGACCTTGCTCGGAAATTAGTGCTACAAGATGCTCCTGTACCCGCTCCCGTAACCTGTCCGTTACATCGTACTGTGACTGCTGTTCGCTCATACCAACCTCTTCCAGAAATGCCAGTTTGGTTATTTGTTGCTAGCGTCAATAATAAACGATATTGATGTCATTGTAAACCTGTTGATATCTTTATAAACCTGTTGACATGTTTGTAAATGGATGCATAGCTTATCAGTTTGCGGAGGTTTTGACAAGCGGTACCGTCTGGTTTTCTGGTTTCAAGAGAAATTATTCGGGTGACACACAGGCTCACGTAGCCACGCCTCTCTTCAACACGCTGCCAGCACATCATGAAGCTTTCGCCCGTTCAAGTGGGGAATAAGCTGCGTAACAACTTCTTTGATGGGCGTGTAGTACTCGATGGGCGGCCTGTCATGATAGGTGTAAATGAAGGCCAACTCCTTGCGGTAATGTCTTATCAGTTCCTCTTTCAGTGACTTGTCTGCTTCTTCTGACTGCTCGGCTAGCTGCATAAACTATTCCCTTTTTCTGATAAATATAGCACTGTAATTATCGTACTATGATAATTATCAGAGTGTTGTCAATCAGAGTATGTTGTTAAGATGGGGAAAACGGTAGAGGATATGTAATGGTACAGTTACGAGTCAAACAGGTTGCTAAGGAAAAAGGTGTGAGCATGGGAAAGTTGAGCAGACAGGCAGATTTGGACTACAACACAGTCAAGCGATTGTTTGATGATCCGCACTACTCGCCCACAATTGATACCCTCTACAAAGTAGCGAAGGTGTTAGGGGTTACGGTGAATGATTTGATAGAGAATGAGAAAGATGAATAAGTTACACCGCAATTAATATTCATGCAACTGGACACCATCGAACAGATGTGCTATCCTTCATGCAGAGCAGAACGTTGAGATGCGGACGAAGTTAGGCTGGCACATTGCTGCGGCTCGTACCCTGGGCGCGATAAATCGGGCCCCTACGCGCTGCAGCGCGGGTCCGGCCTATGCGCTCGCAGGCGCGTAGGGGCCCGATTTATCGCGCCCGACTCGATTGCCCCTACAATCCACATCCATTAACAATGTTTAGCACAACCACTCATAAAAAGGAGTAGCACTACGGAGAGGCCGGCCGCGCTCGCACCGGAGATAGTGCGGGATTTTGTCGCGAATGCACATGGTGATCTGGAGCGTGTCACAGAGTTACTGGAGCAGGAACCGGCATTGATCAATGCCGCGTGGGACTGGGGTGGAGGAGATTGGGAAACCGCGTTAGGGGCCGCTTCCCATATGGGCAGAAAAGATATCGCTTTGTTCCTGCTTGATAAGGGTGCGAGAATGGATATTTTCGCGGCAGCCATGCTGGGACAACTGGAAATTGTGCAGGCAATCATTCACGCTTTCCCTGAAGCCCGCTCTTTGCGTGGCCCACACGGTATTCCTCTACTGGCTCACGCACAGGTAGGAGGCGAAACATCTGCCCCGGTGCTGGAGTTTTTGCAACATGTTGCTTGACTACCAACCCAATATCATGCTATAGTATCCTCAACACAAACACAAAAGGCGAAGATAGGGACAGGTTGGCGGAAACACGGTAGTAAAGAGAGCGACACACATCTGCTGCGAGTGTCGTCACCGTATCCGATCAATGACACCCTTGAGCCGACCGGTGAACCGCTCTTTATTCTAGCGAAGTAGCTGGTTGCGGGACGCGCCCGTTGCAGCGCGGCGGTTTCTTCTCATGTGCTTGACATAACGCTGAGAATGAACCGGCTGAGGTCCCGCTATGGGACAAATGGTGGTGGTACCACGACAGGCTCGAAGAACACAGTAGAAATTCAGCCCTCGTCCTCCAATAGGACGAGGGCTTTTTGTGTTGTTCGCGCTGTTCTCACGCCTGTTACGCTGTAAGCCGCGAGCGAGAAAGGGAAACGCTATGGATTCCGACGAAGACGACAATGATCCCAGGGAAGGTGCCTGAACATCTGAATGTGATTGGGTTTGCCCCGGCATACTTCCTGACAAAACAATGGCGGCAAACCCGAAATCTTGCAATTTGATGTGAAAGGAACTTTTTCTTATGGAACATGGTATTGAGCGCGTGCGCACTACCGAAGTAGGTGCGCATGTTGGAGAGCGTATTCGCGTCGCGGGCTGGCTGCATTCATTGCGGCGTATGGGCGGCGTGACTTTTCTGGTTGTGCGTGACGGTTGGGGTATGATACAGGCCGTGACCGAGAGCGAGAGTGAATTGGGTGAACTGGCAACGGGCGAGGTTAGTGTTGAAAGTGTCATCACCGTTGAGGGGCTGGTTGTGAGTGAGCAGCAGGCACCAGGTGGGTTTGAACTGCACAACTTGCAGGTTGAGGTAATCACGCCGGTGACGGAGCCGCCGCCGGTCTCGCTCAACAAACGTAAAATTACGGCGAACATTGGCACGTTGCTCGACCACGCGGCGGTCACGAACCGGCATCCAGCGCGGCGTGCCATCTTTCGGCTCACGGCTGGAATCACTGCCGGTTTTCGTAGCACGCTGGCGATCCGTGGTTTTACCGAAATTTACACGCCAAAAATCGTGGCTTCGGCGACGGAAAGTGGGGCGAACGTCTTCAAGTTGGACTACTTTGAGCGTACCGCGTACCTCGCGCAGAGTCCGCAGTTTTATAAGCAGATGATGGTCGGCGTTTTCGAGCGTGTCTTTGAGGTCGGGCCAGTTTTTCGCGCCGAACCACATGACACCACACGCCACATCAACGAGTACGTCAGCCTCGACGCCGAATTTGGTTTTATTCAAGACCATTTTACGGTGATGGCAATGGTACGCGACGTAATCGAAGGCATGCATGCTCCGCTCACCGAACAGTATGGAGCGGAACTGGCACTGTTAAATGTGCGCGTGCCGGAGGTGCCGCGAGCGATTCCGCACATCTTTTTTCCAGAGGCACAAGAACTCATTTTCCAGCGTCACGGCGTAGATGTGCGCGGCGAGCCAGACCTGTCGCCGCAAGACGAACGCTGGCTCTGCGAGTGGGCATTGGAGCAATATGGCAGCGAATTCCTGTTTGTGACGGGCTATCCCATGCGCAAGCGCCCGTTCTATACGTATCCTGACCCGCGGCGACCGGAGTACTCCAACTCCTTCGACCTGCTCTTCCGTGGGGTAGAACTGGTCACAGGCGGACAACGCCTGCATCGCTACGAAGATTACCTCACCGCGCTGGAGAAGGCCAACTTGCCCCTTGAGCCATTCAAAGAGTACATAGAGGCTTTCCGTTATGGCATGCCCCCCGAAGGCGGTTTTGCCATCGGCCTCGAACGTGTGTTGATGCAGTTGACCGGTCTTCCCAACGTCAAACTGACGACGTTGTTCCCGCGGGATATTAATCGGTTGGTACCGTAACATTTTCTCCAATCGTTAACTGGAATGGTTGTAGCACAGTAGCTGCTTTGCTACAACCATTCCAGTTAACGATTATGTCTGGTTTAGAAACACTGGCGTACTATGAGCATGTTGTCTTTGCCATATCTGGAAAAGATGTATCTATGTGGCGGAGAACCCGCACCGACGGTAATTTCGGGGGTACCTTGTATGGTTTTTGCGCACTGCCCTTTCTCATAACATCCGCTAGCCAGCATTACCATATGAAATTTATCGTTTGAGTCAACAGTCAAAATGACGATAGCTTTATTATATGGTACAGTGCCATGCAAGAAGTCGATTTGTCCTGTTACACCCTGCCAGGCACCACCATCTGCGGTATTTATTAACTCATCTATAATGTTTTCTGTCGTAATAGCTGTACCCGGTGCAGGTAATGCATTCAAGAGAACATTGGTAGCATCGTATGCAAGAGCAACCGTGCTGTCCATTCTGCTAAACCCGTAAATACCGCTGGCATGGGTATTGTTCGGATCGAAAAGCCTGGGGTAATCTACCATGAATGCTGGCTGCTTCTCTTTTAAGAAAATGGCTTCGTCGGGGAAAAAGAGCGCTACAAGCCTGAGACGCTGAAAGTTTGCTCGCATTTGTTGGTTGGTTTTATCATAACCTCCCAGGCTATAAAGTGGGTCCAGTCCAATCACGGGTATGTGGGCAAAGGATCCTGTTGTTGGTAGATTTGTCAGTAAGGTATTGAGATCATCGGAAACGCCTGTGAATAGAATGGCATCAGGCAGTGGTTTTGACTGCACAGCGTCTTGAAGCCCCCTTATTATTTTTTTTGTGTCACCTGGTTCATACGTCTCAACAATTGTTTGCAGGGGGAATAATTTCATAAAGTCGTTGGCCTGATTGAATGTGCCTTCAGTATCTGCTCTGTTTGTGAAAATCACAACATGCTGCGCATGTAGCACATACTGAATATACCAGGCTGCTATCTGTGCCTGAATCAAATTTGATGGCGCAATCTGATATAGCTCAGGTGAATAGTTAGTCAGATTGTCGCAGGAAGCCTCAGGGGATATTACTGGAAGCTCGACGTTTTTTGCTTTGAGCATATCTATTAGCGTCTTTGTTTGTGAACAGAGGGGGGGACCGATTATTCCGATGGTGTGGATGGAAGAAGAGTACGTTGCTGCATTCGCAATTTGCTTTGCCATAGTCGTAGTATTATCTTGATTGCTGCCCAGATTAGCAATAGTCACTACCAGTTGTGCGGCTTTGTTCTCCTGATTAAATTCATGTTGAGCGGTAGCCACTCCCTGTAATTCATCCCTTCCCATATACACATACTTGCCCGTGAGAATTGTGGCAACGATAATATTGATAATCGTTGTATGCTGGTTATGGGCTACCAATAGCACCTGTTGATTTGCAGCATCAATGATCAGTTCTCCATCACTCGGATCTTTCGCATGGTTATTATCAAGTGTGGTAATGCCATCCTCAATTTGTCCTTGCATGAGCATGGCGGCAGCCCGAATTTTCGCTGTTCCGTCAGCACGTTGTGTGTCGAACACAATGCATCCTGTACTTAAACCAGTTGTTTCAGCATTTTGCTTCACCAACAGGTTTAAGGAGGTATCACATCGCGATAGAACCGATGGGTGAGTAGAAGCAAGAAAAATGAAAGGGAAAATAATGAGAGATAAGAAGCAGATATAGATAACCAAAATTAATGCGGAATATCGAGTTTCTTGAGGCATATTGCCTAATACTGTGTAAAGATCATCGAATTTGTTCGAGACCCACTCCGAGACTGCATTATGTATAAGCGTGTGCAAAAGTGTGTTGCTCATGTAAGCTACAAGAAAGACGCTTATACTTGTTGCGAGGCTGCCTATAATTGTCGCCTGAATACCTGGGATGGAAGACATTTTGAAGGCAATAGCGGAAGATGCCATAAGTAGAGCAACAATTAATATATGAAAAGTGATTTCTCCTGGTGTGAATCTACGAGGCCCTTGTTGAGGAGATCCGGCACCAGGATTCTGACCCGGCAACTGATTGTGATGCTGTGAATTAGTCATGGCAGAGTACACCTCATCTTTTTAATTTTTTTAGATATATGCGTTTATTAAGCTATATGGCAAGTTGCTAAATATATCTACTTTTTAATACGGTGATAGATATTTAAAAGTTGCGTAAAAGTGGATATTTAATAAAAAGAGCTTTTATACGGTGATACGGTAAAATAGTTTGACATTTATAATGTAATACCGTATTATGTAACTCATCACAATTTTATGGTAAGCGCACGAGGGGGTAAAACATGTCGGTTAGACAATCTTCACCAGAGCAGGATGGCTCTGGTAATTTGCAGCAAAATGGGCGCGGTATGAAAAAGCGGGAAAAGGTAACTTTTTACCTCACACCAGAGCAGGCAGACAAGCTAGATGATCTGGCATATCAACATGGCAAGCATATCAAAAAACGCATCAACCGCAATGACATCGTGCGCTTGTTGATTGATTATTGCACATTGGCGCATCTTGCAGAGATTGATCATGAATAAATTGTTCAGCTCAGATTCACCACCACGCCCGGCAACTTCGCCAGTTGTTGTGCGAGACGTTGCTCATACACATTTGCCTGTGGCGCACCGGGGTAAGATTCTTGGAGGGCGGCGGCGTTGATAGGGTAAAATATGCCAAAACGGTCGAGAAACCATAAATAGGGTGAAGATGGCGCAGGGCTATAGATACCACTCCACTTCGCGATTGCCAGGCAACCGTCGGCGACATTGGCCGAGGGAAAATAGTGTATTTGCGCATACAGTAAAACCACGTTAGAAAGTTGGTCCTCCGCGTCGGCACAGGCCGGATTATCATAAAACGGCAAGTAGGATGTATCTGGACCCTGTGGAAGAAAGTAAAATGGTGCAATATCTTGCTTGAAATACACATTGATATGCCAGTTCGTCCCGTCCCATGCGATGCCAAGCAGCACTGGATGCGAAAAGGTATTACCTGCAGACAGGTTACTGGCGATAGTATGGCCGTTCATGGTTGCGAAATCCCATCTCTGGGTGGCGAAGGCCAGGACGAACCATGTTGGCGCTGAGGAAACCCCGCCCCCTATGGGAATGGTCTTTCAACAGGAGGTTTTTTGCTACGCCTGGTTCCCCGCCCTGTCATGCTGAGTGCAGCGAAGAATCTGCGTGCCACAAGAGATTCTTCGCTGCACTCAGCATGACAGGGCGGGGAACCAGGCGTAGCAAAAAACCTCCTGTTGAAAGATGGGAATGGGTGGCCTGGATAGCCAGATTTGCCAGGGTAACGAACAGAGAATTTCACAGTCCTGTGCATTGATTGTGTACGCCTCTAGAGCCTGTTAGGGACTCGAACTCAAAAACTGGTCAAGGACTAGAAAAGGCCGTCCATTGATGAAGCATGAGACAAGCGAACACCACCAAATGCAACCCGGCAAGGGTGGTAGGAAGTCGC
>Ga0307372_10003342_pt1 | contig 25663 bp, 26 predicted proteins | sample OX1MG_FD_202533 | JGI IMG/M metagenome (GOLD analysis project Ga0307372, IMG submission 202533) | Soil microbial communities from Risofladan, Vaasa, Finland - OX-1 | ecosystem: Environmental > Terrestrial > Soil > Coastal area > Acid sulfate soil | place: Finland: Risofladan, Vaasa | collected...
GTCGAGCATGCCGTACTTCTGGAACTGGAACGCCGCGAGCTTGAGCTTCGCCGCCTGCGCCGGCCGCACGAAGCCGATGTCCTCGTTCGACACCCACACCTCGGCGCGCAGCCGCTCGCCGCGCGGCTTGTACTTTCCCGAGAGCAGTCCGCTCGCGAGCGGGCTCCACGCCATGATGCCCATGCCATGCCGCTGCCCGAGCGGAACTAATTTTTTTTCGATCGAGCGCTCGGCGAGCGAGTACTCGACCTGCAGCGCCGAGTACCGCCTGGCGGGATCGATGGGCGCGGAGTGGGCAAGCGGCTTCTACTGTCCCTGGCACGGCTCCAAATACGACCTGTCGGGGTGGGTGCTCAAGAGCTCGACCGCGCCGCTCAACCTGCCGGTGCCGCCCAACTACTTCGCAAACGACAGCGTGCTTCGCATTGGCGCGCGCAAGCACGGCGCGGGCTACTTCTTGATAAAGTCCCCGATCGTCGCGTCAGTATGGAATTCGGGCTTCTCGTAGTAATGGGGACCGTCGTAGATCTCGATCAGCACGCTGTCCTCGTGCGCCAGCGTCGGACCGTGCGGGTGATCCTTGGGATTCATGTAGAACGACCCGGCCCGCAGGCGCAGACCCGAATCCGTGTACTCGTAGTCGCCCGACAGGCAGTACATGAACTGGTTCGAGGCATGCGAATGCTTCACCGGAATCTTCCCGCCCTTGCGGAACTCCAGGATCGCGATCGAAGCCTTCGTCTCCGGGTTCTTCCAGAGAAAGTGCTGGCGGAAGCCGTACTCCGGGTAATCGATCCAGCCTCCCGGATCGAGCCGCGCGGTATCGATTAGCACTTCTAGCGTACCCATGGCACTCCTCCTCGTCAGATTTTCGGGCAACCCGCCCGCTTCCATGCCTCGTACTCCGCCTCGCTCTCCGGGGTCGGCGGAAACAGCCCGAAGAGCGAGCGCCCGCGTGCCAGATGCATCTCGGCGAAGACCTCGTACTGCGACGACTTGTAGGCCTCGCGCGCGACCTCGTGTGCCATGTGCGCAGGGATCACCGCGACCCCGTTCGCGTCTCCGACGACCATGTCCCCTGGATAGACGGCGACCCCCGCGCAGCCGATCGGGCCGTTGAGCTCGACGGCATGCAATGCGATCGGCGTCGCCGGCGTCGCCGGCGCGCGCTGATATGCGGGCAGCCCCGTAGCGCGGATTCCGGGCACGTCGCGAAAGCCGCCGTCCGTGACGATCCCCGCGGCGCCGAGGGCGGACAAGCGCAAGGCCATCATGTCGCCGGCCGAAGACACGCGCGTCTCCCCGCGCGCGTCGATTACGAGGACCGAGCCCGCGGGACACTCCTCTATCGCGCGCCGGTGCAGGTTGCCGCTGCTCGCGTAGCCCACCATCGTGTCGATATCCTCGCGCGCCGGGATGAAGCGCAGCGTGTACGCCGGCCCGACCATCGGCCGCTGATCGGGCGCGACGGGGGCGAGACCGCTCAGGCAAACGTTGCGCAGACCGCGCTTGAGCAGCGCGTTCGCGATCGCCGCGATGCCGGCGGCCGCGAGCATGCTATGCAGATCGGGCCCGCCGCCCGGTCGAGATGTCCCGTTCTCCGTCGCAGCCATAAGCACCTCCGTCGAGCGCCCTACCGCGGAAGCATCGCGGCGTACTCCCGCTTCAGCCGCGCGGGATCGGTCCTCAGCAGCTCCGCCACGTACTGAGCGCGGCGGCCGAACAGCACCTCCTCTTCGCCGCGCTCGACGCCGTCGCACAGCGCCTTCGCTGCGTCCTCGGGCGTTTCCTTCGGCACGCCGACGAGATCCCGGGTCATGTCCGTGTCGACCGCGGACGGGAGGAACGCCACCACGCGCGTACCCTGCGCCGCGAGCTCCGCGCGCACGCACTCGGTCATGCACAGAGCGGCTGCCTTGGAGGCGCTCAGCGAGCCCATCGCCGGCAGTGCGACCTGCGCGGTGACGGAGAGCACATTCACGATCACTCCACCGCCGCCCACCGCGAGCACGGGAGCGAACGCCCGGCACATCGACAGCGCGCCGAAATAGTTGGTCTCCATCTCGGCGCGCGCGCCGCTCAGGTCCGCCGCCGCGATGACCCCGCTGTTGCTGTTGACCCCCGCATTGTTGATCAGAATGCCGACGTCGACGCATTCGCGCGCGGCGCGCGCGACGCTCTCCGCGCTGGTGACGTCGAGGTAGGGCACCACGGTGACCGGGCCGCCCGCCTCCAGAGATGCGCCACCCGCCGGCTTCCTCGAGGCCGCATACACCTTGCGCGCGCCGCGCGCGAGAAGCTCGGCGACGATCCTGCGACCGATACCTCGGTTGGCGCCCGTCACGAGTGCGACGCTGCCTGCGATCTTCATGTCTTCACCATCTTCGTCGCTCCGCGTCAGTCGTCCGCGATTGAGTTTCTGAGCATGCCCACGCCGCTCACCTCGACCTCCACCGTGTCGCCGGGCTTCATGAACAGCTGCGGAGAGCGCCGCATGCCGACGCCGCCCGGCGTCCCGGTAACGATGACGTCGCCGGGCTCCAGGGTAGTGAATCGCGAGATAAAGCTGATCAGCTTCGGAATCGGGAAGATCATCATGTCGGTCGTAGCGCGCTGCACTTCCTGCCCGTTCAGGCGCGTGACGAGGGTCATCACCGAATCGGCAGGAAGCTCGTCGGTCAGGGTCAGCCAGGGACCGAAGGCGCCCGTGCATGGAAAATTCTTGCCGGCCGTCCACTGCGACGTGGCGAGCTGGATGTCGCGCAGCGAGCCGTCGTTGTAGCAGGAATATCCGGCGATGTAGCGGTACGCGTCCGATTCTGGAATCCGCCGGCCGGTCGCCCCGATCACGAGGGCCACTTCCCCTTCGTAATCGAACTGCGCGCTTTCCCGCGGACGCAGCAGGCTGCGCAGGTGCCCCGTCTGCGATTCTCCAACTCGCAGAAAAAGGGCCGGATCCGCCGTCTTTGGCCGGTTCCCCTCCGCGCGGTGCTCTTCGTAGTTGAGTCCCACGCAGACGATCTTGCCGGGGTTCGGCACCACAGGAAGGAACACCACGTCCCGCGTCAGATGGTCGGCCATCGCCCCGGCGGCAGCCTTGCGCGCGGCCTCGAGGCCGCCCGCCGCTATCAGGGTCTTGAGATCCGGATAGCGCGCGCCGATACGCGCGCCGAGATCGACAATCGTCTCTCCGTCGACGACTCCGTAGCTGACGTGCCTTCCGTTGACGTAGCTCGCAAGCCTCATTGCGAAGAGCAACCCGCGTGCGCGATCGTGTCGATCTCAACCAGGATATCCGGCGTCGCCAGCGCCGCCACCTGCACCAGCGTCGACACGGGATAGTCGCCGGTGAAGAACTCCTTGCGAGCCTTCCACACGAGCGTGTTGTCCTTCATGTTGGTCACGTAGATGACCATCTTCACGACGTCGTCCATCTTTCCGCCCGCCGCCTCGATGCAATGGCGTACCTTGGCGAAGATGACCTTGGCCTGCTCGTAGGCGTCCTTGCCTTGGATAGTTTTGAGGTCGTTCGCCCGCGAAGTGAAGCCGGACGTGTAAATGACGTCCCCAACCCGCAGGCAGTTGGACCAGTGTCCGGGCGGCATCTCGGCGACGTGCTCGGTTACGAAGCGCTGCTTCCTGTGTGCCATGTCGGCTCCTCTCTCTCTATGAATGCAACGCGGCGCCAGCCTGCGCTGCCTGGATCGCATGCCACACCGACTGCGGCGTGACGGGCATCGATATGTCGGTGACTCCGAGCGGCGCGAGCGCGTCGAGGACGGCGGAGATGATTGCCGGCGGCGCGCCCACGGTGCCGGTTTCAGCGCCGCCCTTCACGCCGAGGGGATTGCCCTTGGTCGGTACGTTTCGCGTGCCGAGCGTAAGCGACGGCATGTCGTGCGCGCGTGGCATCGCATAGTCCATGAACGACCCGGTGAGGAGCTGGCCCTCGGCGTCGTGCACAACCTGCTCGCTCATCGCCTGCCCCACGCCCTGCGCAATCGCGCCGTGCACCTGCCCCTCGAGCAGCAGCGGGTTGATCACCACACCAAAATCGTCCACCGCGGTGATGCGCTCGAGCGTTACCACGCCGGTTTCCGTGTCCACCTCGACTTCGACGATGTAGCAGCCGTTGGGGTAGTTCTGCGGATTGGCTGTCCAGTAGCCGACTCCCTCGAGACCGGAGGCGAGCTCGGCGGGCAGCTTGTTGCCCCAGGCATAGCTTGCGCGCGCGACGTCGCGCAGCGGGACCGACCGGTCCGTGCCCTTCACCTTGAATGCGCCTACCTCGAATACGAGGTCGCTCTCCGCGGCCTCGAGGACGTGCGCCGCGATGCGCCTGCCGCGCTCGACCACTTGGTCTGCCGCGATGCGCAGCGCCGAGCCGCCGACCGTCATCGTCCGCGATCCGAAGCTGCCGCGGCCGAAGGCGACCTTGTCCGTGTCGCCCTGCACCACGCGCACCTGCTCCGGCGGCATGCCGAGCCAGTCCGCCAGCATCTGCGCGTAGACGGTCTCGTGTCCCTGCCCGTAGGAGAAGGTGCCGGCGAGGACCGTGGCGCCGCCCGTCGGGTCGAAGCGGATCTCCATGCGGTCGGCGACCGTGGCGCAGACCTCGATGTAGAGCGCCAGACCGCGTCCGCGCGCCAGCCCTTTCGCCTGCGACGCCGCGCGCCGCGCCGCGTAGCCGTCCCAGTCAGAGAGCGCGACCGCCTGCTCGAGCAGCGGTCCGAACTCGCCGCTGTCGTAGGTCTCGCCAATTGCAGTCCGGTATGGCATCTGCGACTGCGGGATCAGGTTGCGGCGGCGCAGCTCGACCCGGTCGATTGAGAGCTCCCGCGCCGCTTGGTCGAGCATGCGCTCGACGACGTAGGTCGCCTCCGGTCGCCCGGCGCCGCGGTAGGTCGTCATGGTGCAGCTGTGCGTCAGCACGCCGTGGATCCGTACGTGCATCGCCGGCATCGCGTAGACCCCGGAGAGCATGCGCGCACCGATGAGTGGAGGATGCGCGGTCGACGGCCCGACCTGGCAGCCGAGGTTGTGATACGTCGCGACGCGGAAGGCGACAATCCTGCCCTCGTCGTCGAAGCCCATCTCCGCTTCAGCGACCTGGTCGCGCCCGTTGAAGTCCGAGAGGAAGGCCTCGCTGCGGTCCGCCGTCCACTTGACGCGCCGGCCGAGCTTCCGCGCCGCCCACAGCACCAGCGCCTCCTCCGGGTACAGGCCACCCTTGGTGCCGAATCCGCCGCCGACGTCCCCCGCAATGACGTGGATGCGGTGCGCCGGCACCCGCAGCACGTGCTCGGCGAGGAGCTGGCGGATACGGTGCGGATTCGCGGTCGACGTGACGAGCCGGTAGCGCCCGTCGGCCTCGTCGAACTCGCCGATCGCGACGCGGGGCTCGATGGGATTGCCCGCGACGCGCTGGTTGCGGATCCTCATGCGCGTGACGTGGCGCGCGCGGGCCAGCCCTTCCCCGGTGCGCGCAGCATCGCCCAACTCGTGGACGAAGCAGAGGTTGTCCGGGCACTCGGGCCACACCGCCGGGGCGCCCGGCGCGAGCGCCGCCTCAAGGGTCGCGGCCGCAGGGAGCGCGTCGTAGTCGATCGCCACGAGCTCTGCGGCGTCGAGCGCCTGCGCCCGGGTCTCCGCCACGATCAGCGCGACAGCGTGCCCAACGCACAGCACGCGGTCGCGCTGCAACGCCGGGAAAGGCGTGCGGAACCACTTTCCGCCCATCACGGTCGGCGGAATGCTCACGCACGGGATCGGGCCAAGCCCGTCTCGCGCCCAGTCCTCGCCCGTAAGCACCGCGATGACACCGGGCGCCGCGCGTGCGGCGGCGGTCTCGATCGAGCGGATCCTCGCGTGCGCAAGCGGCGAGCGCAGCACCACGGCGCGGGCGGCGTCGCCGATCGCGCGGTCGTCGGCGAACGCGCCGCGGCCGGTCACCATACGCGCGTCTTCGACGCGCCGCATGGGCTCGCCGATGCGTGGAAGCGTCACTCGAAGAACTCCTTCGGGGGATTGGCGCCCCACTGCGTCGTCTGGTCGGCCGTGCCAGAGAACGTCGACGGCTGGTGATCGGAGTTGACGATGTCGCCGTCGGTATAGTGCTCGACGCGGAATCCGAACGGATCGCGCCAGTAGTCGAAGATCTGGCTCCCGAGCAGGTGCCTGCCGACGCCGCAGTCGAGCCGGTACCCGCGCCCTCGCAGGTAGTCGTGCGCCCCCATGATCGCGTCGAGGTCCTGCACTTCGAACGAGCAGTGGTGCACCCCAGGCTCGTCCGCCTCGACGAGAAGAAGCGAATGGTGGTCTACGTACTCGGCACCGCGATCACACCTGAGAAAGGTGCCGATGATCTTATCCGGCTGGCCGGGAACGCTCATGTAGTCCGCAGCGACGAGCCCGAAACGCTGGCGCATCCACGCGAGCGAGGCGTCGTGGCTACTGACCCGAAGCACGAAATGGCCCAGGCGCATCGCCGCGCAGGGCTCGCGCTTTGCGCGTAGCGAGACGTTGCGGCGAGCCTTCGCCTCCGCGGCGTTAAAAGGATTCGGCGCGCGGTAGCCGAGCCGTGGCGCATCCGCGACTCCCCAAACGGCGTCGACCCTGCACTGGTCCGGCGTGGTCATACGCACCCTTAATCCGCCTCCCGGCGCATCCAGCTTCTCGACTGCGGAAGAGCCCGGAAGCAATGCGAGGACATCAAGATCCTCCTTAGAGCTCATTCGGAAAGCAGCGCCGATGAACCTGTTCTCGTCGCCCGCCAGCGTTACGTGGATGTACGGCGCAGGCCCCGAGCCCCGCATGTACAGTGCCTGCGGATTCCGCTCCGCCGTGGTGAGGCCGAAGTCACGCAGGAATTCCTCCATGCGATCCAGATCCGTAACCTGATAAACGACGTACGCAATATCAAGCGCCTTTGGCATCCTCCCCTCCGAAATCGGTCGGTATAACGCGTCACTTCATGAAGCTTGGTAGCCACAGTGAAAGCTTCGGCACCAGCACTATCAACGTTAAGCACAGAAGATTGGCGACTACGAACGGGAGGACACTTGCAAATACTTTCCAGGTTGATACGCCCTCTGGAGCAAGTGACTTCACAATAAACACATTTATGCCGATGGGAGGTGTAATCAATCCTAACTCGACTACGATGACGACCACGATTCCGAACCAGATGGGGTCGAGATGCAGCCCAACCACAATTGGGAAAAACACCGGAATGGTCAGAAAGATCATCGCCAAGCTATCAAAAATGCAGCCGAGCACGATGTAGATAAGACACATCGCAGCGATGATTCCGAGCGGAGGCACATTGAGAGATTGGATCCAGTCGACAAGATAATTGGTCAGTCCCGCAATCGTGAGGAAGTTGTTAAAAACCAGCGCCCCGCAGCCCACCAGCAGAATCGCCGCAGTCGTGTGCGCCGCATCGAGCAGCGCGCTTCTTACAAGCGCAATCTGCGCGCGCCCTCTAACAACCATAAAGAAGAATGCCCCCGCTGCGCCAACCCCCCCTCCCTCGGAAGGCGTGAATATTCCTGTGTACATACCCCCCAGCACAACCAGGAACAAGGCACCAACGGCCCACGTCTTACCCAGTGCGCGCAGCCGAACTCCGATCCGGAGCACCTCTGCCGGTCGCCCTTTGCTTGGGTCAACGACGACAATACCCCATGCGGTAGCCATATACATGAGCATCAGCACTACGCCGGGAACAATTCCCGCGATGAATAGCTTCGAGATATCCGACTGGGTAAGAATGCCGTAAATCACCATCGGAACGCTGGGCGGTATGAGTATCCCAAGCGTTCCACCGGCCGCTACCGTCGCACACGCGAATCCGTCGTCGTAGCCGTAGCGCTTCATTTCAGGAAGGGTCACCTTTGCCATCGTGGCGGCAGAGGCCACGGAGCTGCCGCAGACCGCGGCGAATGCCCCTGAGGCACCCAGCGTCGCTTGCGCTAACCCGCCACGTAAATGACCGACCCATGCACGCGCTGCCTGATAGAGATCGCCAGACAGGCCAGAGCGGTGGATAAACGCCCCCATGACTATGAACAGAGGGATTACGGCCATGCCCTCGCTCATCGCCATGTCCAGTATCTGCTGGCTCATCATGATGACGGAGGCGTCCCAGCCGCGCACGTATGCGAATCCGCCCAGGCCGACCATGAGCATGCCTATGGCCAGAGGCACACCCAGAAAGCAGAGGGCAAAGAGAATTCCAAACCCTATTCCAGCGAGCAGCATTAGGGCTCCTTGCGCCAAGCCATAGCGAGAAACGTCAGACCTGTCACCAAGGACAATGCGCTTACGGCGAAAGCCGCGGGAGCGAGCGGCAGAAGCGAGGCCCCGATAACGTCTCGATTTATCACCAGTACGCCTGCATAGCGCCACATGTAATACCCAACCACAAGCATTGCAACGCCAGCGAACACGTTCACTATGCGTTCACGCATGTGATTCAAACGGGCAGGCAATATGCTGTCGACAATCGATATGCTTATGTGGTTTTGAAGCACGGTCACAGAGGGGAGGCTGAGGAAAATTACGAGCGCGAGCATGTATCGCTCCATTTCCGAGCTTCCTGCCAGCGGGCGGTCTATGAGATACCTCCCGCTTACGTCCAAAAATGTAACGGTCATCATGAGAAATAGGAGCAGCGCCGCCATTGCGTCGCCAATCCAGCGTGCTGCGGTCAATAGTCTTTGCATTGCGCCGCTCCCATCCCCGTCCTATTTTTCGGAATGAGCAATCTTCTCTTGTTCTGCCCGGTAATATTCGAGCGCAGCTTTGCCCTTCACGCCTCTCTTGTCGGCATCCGCGATCCAGTCCGTAGCTATGAAGGCAAAGGCTTTCTGTAGGGCCTCACTATAGCTGTCCGGCGCGTCGATGACTTTCAAGCCCTGCCCCTGAAGTGTCTTCATGTCCGCGGCAGCGGCACGATCAAGCGCCGACATGCGCTTTGCAAATGCCTCTCCCGACACCTTCATGACTTCCGCTTGCACTTTTGGGCTGAGTGACTTCCATTTGCTCTCATTCATCACAAGTGCGAAACACCCTCCGGTACCGACCCCCTTTAGCTTTGCTAGATACTTTGTATATCGCGCGAGATTGAATCCGATGACATCCAGCGGAGTCGCAGCTACATAGGCATCCACCGTATCCTTCGATACCAGCTCAAAGTAGCGGAATGCCGGCCCAGCAATCACACCGGTAGTGATCGCACTGTAGGCTTGAGAATGTATCCCTGGCGTGGTGGCAATGCGCGACTGCTTCAGCTGTTTAATCGAGAGAATCGGATGGTCGGTGACACCCCAAAACCCCTGAGGTGGAAATACCAGCAGCCCAAGGAGCTTTACGCCTTTGAACTCATCGGCTGGACGGAAGAACTTCTCGTAGGTCCGCCACATCGCCACAGACATTGCCTCCGAAGTCGTAGCTACGCCGGGAACCTCGGATAGCAGCTCCAACTGCAGCCTCTTCGGGACCAGGCCGGCGTACTGTACAGAGATGTCTGCAATCCCCGTTGCTACCATCTCCATTTGTGCCGGTGGAGGAGCGAGGCTACTTGGTGAGAATGTAATCTTGACCGCGCCGCCGGTCTCCTTCTCCACAGCTTGTGCCCAGGGCTCAAGCACGTCCGCGGTAAGCGCGTGCCCTTTCGGAAAGAAGGTGCTCAAGAGCAAAGTTGTTTGCGCTAGCGCGGTTGACGTCAACCCCGCGAGAAGCGCCCCTGTAAGTACACACACCCTTAGCTTCATGTGACCTCCGTTGGTTGTGCCCTTCAGTAGAGAAAGGGTGGCGCGGGTATGGCCTCACGCATCCCGGAAAAATCGCCCGGGTCGACGTGCGCATACCTGCCCGCGTAAAACAGCAGCGGCGGCCTGGCCCCCTCGTCTACCTCGAGCGCCTCGACGGCGCCCACGAACAGCGTGTGGTCGCCGCAAGGGTATCGATGCGCCACGCGAGCCGCCAAGCTCGCGTTACCGCCGCTCAGGACGGGCGCATCATTGAGTCTCGTGAAGGCCGCCGGCGGCGCGTGCTCCGGCCGCCCCGCGTGGCCCGCGAACCACCGGCTATGGCCCTCTTGCTCGCACGTCAGCACGGTGACACCGAACACGCCGGCCGACTCGAGTATCGCGTGCATGCGTGCGCGCCGGCCGACCGAAACGATGATCAGCGGCGGCTCGAGCGAGCCCGACATGAACGCGTTCGCCGTCATTCCCCGGCATTCGTGGCCGTCATCGGCGCAGATCACGACGACCCCTGTAGCGAAGCGGCCGAGGGCGGTGCGAAAGCGTCGGCCGCCGATCGGCGAGACGACCTGCTCTGCGGATGCGGCTCGGTTCACGGGGTGGATCAGCGCCCAGCGAGCGCACTGACGTCGTGGGGACTGACCAGGTCGGGTGCCGTCCACCCGTCGAGGTCGTACTCGCTCATGCAGCGATCGGCGAACCCCTTCATGCGCTCGAGGTCGCCGCTGGACTGCGCGTCCCATAGGTTGCACAGCCGCGTGATGTCGTTCGAACCGAGATAGTTGATCTCGTAGAGCTCGTGGCGCCCGCCGAACTCCGTCCCGATGGCATCCCAGAGCAGCTTCATGACCTTGACCCTCTGCTCGGCGCTGATGCCACCAGTTCCGCGCAGGTACTTGTCGAGATAGGCCCTGAGCTCCGGAACCTTGAAGTCGGACGAGTGCGAGTTCAGGTAGATGAGCCCGCTGGCGACGATCGATTCGATGATGTTCTTGATCTGGGGATAAGCGATCTGGGATACGACGCGGTACGCCGTCCCGAACCGGGGATCGGGCAGCACCATGCCGTTCCAGGGGATCTCGCTCTTGGCCATCGCATCGGACAGCGCCCAGAACGTGTTGCGCCACGCCAGCACCTCTCCAAAGCGCGACTGTACGCCGTGGAAGCCAGAGGTTCCGGTGATATCCAGCGCCTTCGCGAGCAGCCCGCACATGAAATCGAGCTTCACCGCCAGCCGGGTGCAGCCGTGCAGAGCCGCCCGGTCGTTGAACCCGGAGCCCGACGCGAACTTGTTCGCCTGCTCGACGTCGCCGTGCATGAACACGTCCTCCCAAGGCACGAAGACCTTGTCCAGCACGAGGATGGCGTCGTTCTCGTCCAGCCTGGACGAGAGCGGGTAATCGAACGGGCTGCCCAGCACGGCCGCGCGATATTCGTTCGACATGCGCGAGATCAGCTTCAGGCCGGGCGCGCCCGTGCGCACCATGAACACCGGCGCGTAGCGCGGGTCCTTGATTGGAACCTGGGCGATGTGCGCGATGAAGGTGAAGTGCGTCAGCGCGGAGCCCGTGGCCACCACCTTCGCGCCGCTCACGGTGATCCCGGAGTCGGTCTCCTTGTCCACATGGACGTAGACGTCGGACGTGTCCGCTGTCGGCAGATTGCGGTCGACCGGAGGATGCATGATCGCGTGATTCACGAACCAGGTTCGCTCCTGTGCCTTGCGATACCAGCGCAAGGCGTTGCTCTCGAAGCCCTTGTAGAACTGCGCATTGGCGCCCAGCGTCGCGAGGAAGCTGCCTTTGTAATCGGGCGAGCGCCCCATCCAGCCGTAGGCGACCCGCTGCCACTCGGCGATCGCGTCCCGCGCCGCGAGCTGCTCTGCGGCATTGGCCGGCGCCCTGAAGTATCGGTGCGTTGCCCCGCCCGAATCGTTCGGCACGGTGAGCACGTCTCGGCGTTCCGGATCGTGGAGCGCGTCGTACATGCGGGCGATCATGCGCGCGGAATTGCGAAAGGCCGGATGGTCGACGATGTTCTTCACCCGCTCGCCGTAGATCCATACTTCGCGACCGTCGTCGAGACTCTTGAGGTATTCGGCTCCGGTGAGGGGCATCGAACCCTCGGTGGAGGGCTCTCGAGCCGCATGTGCCGCTTCGCTATTCATGTTCGTCTCCGCTGTCTCCGGCGCTCCGCCTGCCGCGGGGCGGGGGATGGTTACCAGACTCCGATGTGAACGTTGTTCCGTCTATGATCCTCGGTGCGGCGCTCCACGTAGGCGTGGTCCACCGTGGTCCTGTTCTTGAGGGACGTGAACCAGTCCGTGAGGCGCTCCCGCATCTGCCTGCGCTCGTTCTCGAGCCCGGCGTCCGCGCCGCGGTCGACGAACTCGAACGGGTCGTTATCGAGGTCGAACAGCTGCGCCCGCATGCCCTGGTAGTGCACGTATTTCCAGCGCGCGGTCCGCACCATCCATGCCCTGCACTCGCCCGGTCCCCGGCCGAGAGCGACGCGCGCGTTGCGGAACGAGTAGTCCAGCTCGCTCACCACGAAGTCCCTGGTGCGGCCCGGCGCGCCGCCCCGCAGCAGCGGCACGAGAGACTGCCCCTCGACGAGATGCGCCGGCACCTCGAGGCCAAGACACTCGAGGAGCGTCGGGACGACGTCGATCGCTTCGACGAGGCTCGCCTCGGTCCGCCCCCGGGTCGGGCCCGCGCGCTCGTCAGGGTCGTAGACGACGAGCGGTATGCGCACGGCCTGCTCGTAGAACAGCTCCTTTTCGCCCAGCCCGTGGTCGCCGAGGTGGTCGCCGTGATCCGAGGTGAAGATGATCAACGTGTCGCGCATGCGGCCAAGCCGCTCGAGCTCGGCGATGAGCCGGCCCAAGTGGTCGTCAACCTGGCGAATCAGCCCCATGTAGGTCGGGCGCACGTGGCGCACGACGCCCTCCTGGGCATAGGTCAGGCAGTCCTCGTGCGAGGTCCGGTACGCCGTCAGTACCGGGTGCGGATTCTCGCTGACCGGATCCGCGCGCAGAATTCGGCCGCAGTCGGCGTCACGGTACATCTTGTGATACGGGGCTGGGGCCATCAGCGGCCAATGCGGCTTGATGTACGACAGGTGGAGAACCCACTGCCGCTCGCCCTGGGCGCGGATAAACTCGATTGCCCGATCCGTCATGTACGCTGTCTCGGAGTGCTCCTCGCCCACGAGCGCGGGCAGGTGAGCATTTCGCAGCCACCAGCCGCTCACCCTGGCTCCGCGCTCGTCGTGCGCCGAAACGACGAAGTCGTTCCACGGATCCTTGCTGTCGTAGCCGTGGCGCCGCAGGTAGTCGCCGTACCCGCTCTCGCTCCCCGGGGGCGCATGACCGTCGTATCGGTCGAACTCCTCGAAGCCGCCTTCGAGCAGCAATTGGCCGCCCGCGGAGCCGGGGTCGACGCCGAACCTCGCTAAGCCTTCGTGATCGGGGATGACGTGAGTCTTCCCGGCCAGCGTCGCCAAGATTCCCGCACGGCGAAGGTGATCCCCGAGTGTGATCTGACTGACCGGGAACGGGACGTGATTCCACGTCGTGCCGTGGCTGGACACGTAGCGCCCCGTGTAGAACGACATCCGGGAGGGCACGCAGACCGCGGACTGCGCGTAGGCACGGTCGAAACGCACGCCCCGGGCCGCGAGCGCGTCGATGCTCGGGGTGCGCAGGTTCGGGTGGCCGTAGCAGGACAGATAGTCCGCACGCAGCTGGTCGCACATGATGAACAGCACGTTCCTGCAGCGCTGCTCCCTGCTTTCCTGCTGCACGATCGCCCCCCTTGATGAATGCAACTCAATTCGTTGGCGGTTCGATCGTCGTCGGCGCATACTTAACCGTCAAGTGAATAATATGACCGAATTCATGAGCTTTCTGTTATGGCCGGCGAAGGGGGACAAATGATCCGATTCGACTGGCACATACGCGGCAACCTCAAGCCCAAGCACCTGCAGCTTCTCGTTTTTCTCGACGACTTCCGTAGCCTCACCAAGGTCGCCGACTACCTGAACGTCACTCAGCCCGCCGTTTCCAAGGCTCTCGCCGACCTCGAGCGAGGGCTCGAAGTAAAGCTCTTCGAGCGCAGCGGGCGCGGCATCGCACCGACGATCTACGGCCAGTGCATGGCACGCCACGCGCGCACGTTGCTGACCGACCTGCAGCACGCGCAGGAAGAGCTGCTCTCTCTGCGCCACGGCAGCTCCGGGCGCGTCGCCGTCGGCGTACTGCCCTCCGCCGCCCCGGTGCTGATTCCGAAGGCGATAGCAAAGCTCAAGCGCGACACGCCGCTCACCACCGTCCTGCTTCGCGACGGGCCCATCTCGACGCTCCTGCCGGAGCTCCAGATCGGCGATCTGGACATGATCGTCGGCAACATTCCGCGCACTCGGCTCCTCAGCGGAATCGCGACGGAGATCCTCTACGACGAGGACCCCATCGTCCTCGTCGCGGGCGCCCACCATCCGCTGACGCGCCGGCGCGCCCCGCAGTGGGGTGACCTCGTCGACTATCCGTGGATACTTCCGCCTCCCGGCGCCTCGATGCGCGAGCCCTTCGAGCGCGCGCTTGCCGAGCGCGGCCTCATGGTGCCGCCCAACCGAATTGAGTCGGTCTCGCTCATCGCCAACAAGACGATCATGCAGGAAACCCTCGCGATCGGCTTCTTTTCCAAGCGCATCGCAGAGCATTACCGCGAGCTTGGCTTGGTCGCCATCCTGCCGCTCGATCTGCACGATCTCGTCGGACCGATCGGCGCGATGTGGCTGAAGTCCACGCCGCCCTTGCCCGCGGCGCGCAACATGCTCAATGCATTGAAGCACGTGGCGGAAGCCCAGTCCCCCGCCTAGCATGATCCCGGCGCCCCGGCGCGCGCGCGTGAGTCCTAGTAGAGCCTAGACGGGTGCTTGAGCTTCTTCGAGGCGTGCGCGCGCATCTCCAGCCAGGATTCGCCGTCATCGTGCGGCTGCGGCACGTAGGGGTCGCTCACCCCGATGGGCGTATCGCCCGCGATCGTGATGCGCTCCATAAAGCGATGGTGTGGATAGTAGTCATGCGGCGCATAGTGCTGGGTTGACCGGTTGTCCCAGAAGACGACCGTGTGCGGCCGCCAGTGCACGCGGTACTGGTATTCCGGAACCTGCGACAGGCCGTAGAGGAAGTTCAATATGGCGTGGCTTTCGTCGTCGCTCACGCCACGTATCCGAAGCGTGAACTGGGGGTTCACGAATACGATGCGCTTGCCCGAGACCGGGTGCACGCGAATCACGGGGTGAGCGGGATTCGGAAACGCGTCCTCGAGCTCCCTCAGCTTCGCTCGGGCCTCGGGAGTGTCCGAGAAAAGCAATCGGAATGGTTTGAAGTCGTGAATCGCCTCCAGGCCGTGCAGGTGCCGCTGCATGCGCTCGCTCAGGCCCTTGTACGCGACGGTCATGCTGGCGAAGACCGTGTCACCGCCGTGCGGCGGCACAACCTTCGCGCGAAGTATCGTGCCGAGCGGAGGCTCCTTGCGGAAAGTCTCATCGGAGTGCCAGCGGTCGGTGAGCTGCGGCGGGTTGGCCGGCGAGTTATCAAGCACCATACCCTTGGGATTGTCCTCGCGGTTGAACGAGAACGGGTGGACGCTGAGACTGCCGAAGTGTTCGCCGAAACCGATGAGCTCGTCGAACGTCAGGTCCTGGTCCCTGAAGACGAGCACCTCGTACCGCACGAGCGCGTCGCCAATCGCACCAGCCAGCGCGCTCGAAAGCGGCCGGCGCAGATCTACGCCTTCGACTTCCGCGCCGAAGTACCCGCCCGCCTGCGTGACACGGAGCGCCGCCGCTTCCTGCTTCGGTTGAGTTGCTGCCGGTGAGTTCATGAGATTCTCTCCAGTTGGAGTTAGCGATTCAGCCGACGAGGCCCAGTTGTTCGCGGATCTGCTGGCAATGATCCGTGTAGCGCTGAAGACCGCGCACCTTGGCCGAGCGTGGGCGCGGGAGCTCGACACGGATCTCCGCGCGCAGCAGCCCCGGCCTGGCCGACAGTACGAGCACCCGGTCGGCGAGGAACACCGCCTCGCTGATCGAGTGCGTAACGAAGAGCACCGTCTTGCCCGTCTCGTTCCATATCCTCAGCAGCTCGAGGCCCATCTGTTCGCGGGTGATCTCGTCGAGCGCGGCGAACGGCTCGTCCATCAGCAGCAGTTCGGGGTCGTGGATCAGCGCTCGCGCCAGCGCCACGCGCTGCTGCATACCGCCGGAGAGCTCGTGCGGATAGCGTTGCTCGAAGCCCTGCAGTCCCACCAGCGCGAGGAGCTCCCGCGCGCGCTCGCGGTACGCCGCCCGCTTGCGCCGCAGCACCTCGATCGGCAGCAGGACGTTGTTGAGCGCAGTGCGCCAGGCCATGAGCAAGGGGTCCTGGAACATTACTCCGGCACTCGCGACCGGGCCCGCGACCAGCGCGCCGTCGATCTCCACGCTGCCGGCACTGGCGCGGTCGAGCCCGGCGATGATGCGCAGCAGGGTCGACTTGCCGCATCCGCTCGGGCCGACGACGGCAGTGAACTCTCCGTGCTCGACGGCAAGATGGATGTCGCGCAGCGCCTCGATCGTGACGCCATCGGCGGTCTGGTATTGCTTGCCGACATTGGACAGGCAGACGACGGCCACCGCGGCGCCTCAGGCAGCGCGGTGGGGCACGGCCCACGGCATGGTTACGCGCTCGAGAATCGCGACGAGCGCGTAGAACAGCACGCCGAGCAGGATCAGGTAGCCCGCGGCCGCGAAGGCGAGCGGCGCGTTGAAGGTGACTTGGGCGTTGATGATCAGAAAGCCGAGGCCCGCGCGGGCGCTGACGAACTCGGCAACGTTGGCGCCGATGACCGCCAGCGTGGACGAGACCTTGAGCCCGGTGAAGACGTAAGGCAGCGCGGCCGGAAACTGCGCCTTGCGCAGCACGTCCCAGCGGCTCGCCTGGTACGAGCGCAGCAGGTCCTTCATGCGCGGGTCGAGCGACGACAGTCCGGTCGCGGTGTTCACCACCATCGGAAAGAAGGCGACCAGGAACGTGATCAGGATGGTTGGCAGCTGGTTGTAGCCGAAGGCCAGAAACAGGATCGGCGCGAAGGCGATCTTCGGCGCGATCTGCGCGAGCAGGATCCAGGGCAGCAGCACCCGCGCGAGGAACGCCGACATCACGATCACGAGCGCGAGCGCGATGCCGAGAACGACCGCAACGGCAAAGCCGATGACGACTTCCACGCCGGTGACCCAGATGTGGTGCGGCCAGTCGACGCTTGGGTCGACGAGCGCAGCCGCGATCTGCGACGGCGCCGGCAGGATGATCTCCGGAACGTGGAACAGCCGCACCAGCGCCTGCCACGCAACCAGGACGACGACCGCGAGAATCGTCGCCGGCGCGTAGTGGACGACGACGCGCGGCATCACGGCTTGGCGACGTAGGCGTTCGTGTAGAGCGCTCTCGGATCAACCGTCTGCTTCAGGCCGTAGGACTCGCGCACGAGATCGACCGTGCGCGTCATCTTCGCCTTGTCGACCCAGCCCAGCTGCAGCGGGTCGGGGGCCGAGGCGCCACGCGGGATCGAGACCTGAAGGATCGAGCGCAGCTCGGCGAGCGCACGATCCTTCTTGAGCTGGGGATTGGTCTTGCGCAGCTCCGCGACGGCCGCCTCCGGGTGCCTCGCGGCCCATTGCACGGATTCGAGGGACGCGCGCACGAAGCGCTTCACCACGTCGCTGTGCTCGGCAATGGTCTTGGTGTTGGCGAGAATCGCTGCGCCGTAGATGTTGATGCCGTAGTCAATGAAGCGGAACTCCTGGAGGTCGTTTCCCGCCTGTTTCGCCAGCCCGCGCAGGTTGACGGTCTGGTTGACGGTCGAGGGTGCGAAGTCTGCCTGGCCGACGACCAGGGGGTTGAGATAGGTCGGCGGGGCGCTGAGGATCTCCTTTATGCCACTGGTGCTGAAGCCGTTGATCCGCGCGAAGGCCTGAAACAGCTGCCCGACGCCGCTGCCGGTGAAGTTCGCCTCGGTCTTGCCGGCGAGGTCGGCGGGCTTCGAGATCCCCTTGTTCTTGAGGTAGAGCACGGAGTACGGCGTCGCCTCGAAGACCATGGCGACGACCTTCACGTCACGCAGCCCCTTGAGCGCCGCGAGCGCCAGCACGCTCGTGTCCGCGAAGGCGAAGTCGATCCTGCCGCTCGCGACGTCGAGGACCGCGGGATACGAACCGTTGCCGGGAATGATGTCAACGTCGAGCCCATGCTTGGCGTAGACGCCGCGCGAGACGCCGGCATAAAACGGCGCTTGGTAGCCGACGGGCGAGAAGTCGAGCTTGAACGTCACCTTGTCGGCGGCGAGCGCGGCCGGTGCGGCCGCCTGAAGCGCGGCGAATGCCGCTACGAACAGCACCGACGTCAAGACGCGCGTAATCGATTTCATCCTGGCCCCCTGCGGTTGGACTTCGAACAATGAATCCGGCGCCCCGTGTACCGCCGTCGCTACAGCGGCATCGGCGTCGGCGTCGTGAACTGACGCGTTGTTACCCTCGCCTTGCGGCATCTCAGCTTCCACGCGCCATCCTCGAGGACAAGCTCGTCCTCGTAGTGCCCCACGGCGTAGAGCGCCGACTGCCCGGCGAGGTCCGTGCGGAACACGGCGAAGGTCGAGAGCGCTTTTGCAACGCCCAGCGAGATCTCGATCTCCTCGGGCGCCACCAGGTGCGTGCGGTGCGCCTTGTCCCGTACGTGCTGGGGGTACTCCTTGAACAGGGTGCTCAGCTCGCCGCGGTTCGCCTCGAGCCAGGTCATGTCGTTGCCGGTCTCGTCGCTCCTCGCCTGCAGGAGATAGGTACCCTCGCGCGCGAACAGGTCGACAAACTCGTTCCAGCGTCCGTGATCGAGCAGCCGTGCCGAGCGCGCTACGAGCGCGCGCACCAGCTCGCGCTCCTCCAGCGGATGACGGTCAGCCATGCGCGACCCTCGGCGTGGACTCCGATTCCGCTGCCGCCGGGGGGCGCGGCAGGTCCACGTTGTGCGCCCAGCGCCCGACGCGCCGGCCCCATTCCTGGTAGTAGGCACGCAGGTTGCAGTCGTCGTGCGGGGCGAAATTCTCCTCGCGCGCGATGATGTTGTAGCGCGATGCCCCGTTCGCGACATTGCGCTGCTGGGACTCGACAGCGGCAACGTCCTCCGCAAGGTTGCGCCCGGCTGGCCCCCAGACTTGATTGTGCTGCCGCAGGCGCATCGCGCGCACCTCGGGGCTGTCGCCCTTGAGCCCGAGCCCGCGCCACTCGACGAGGGTGCGGTCCGGAGACAGGGGAGTCATCGTGTCGATGCGCAGGATGGTGGCGCGGAAGATGATAAGCACGTCGGGGAAAACAGCGAGCGGGAGCAGCCCGCTGGGGCGTATGCCAGGGAGGAGATTCTCCTCGCGCGCCTCGAGTCCGACCGCCTCGTAATTCGAGTACACCTGGTCGGGCGAAGCGTGGCCGTTCCTATACAACGCCCAGCGCCGGTTGTGGTAGCCCGGCTGCATCACCATCGTCTTGCGGTTCAGGATGTGCAGAAACTCGTGGTAGACCTCGGTGTTGTTCTCGTTCCAGAACTTCCAGTTCGCGTTGATCACCGCCGAGTGATGGTGGGTCACCTCGAACTCGGCGGCGCCGAGATGCTCGTTAATGCGGCCGAGCATGCCGTCGAGGTAGGTCTCGAGGGGCTCGACGTCGTCGCGCAGCGAGACGAAGACCAGGCCGGCGACGCGCTCGGTGCGCACTGGGCGCAGGCCGTAGTCCTCTTTCTTCAGGCCGCAGCTCTCGTAGCCCTCGGGCCGCGTCATCCAGGTATTGCGGCCGTTGAGGTCGTAGGTCCACAGGTGATAAAAGCAGCGGAATCCGGCACGCCCCAGATTGCCGCGCAGGTCGCGAACGAGCTCTGCGCCGCGATGCGCACAGGTGTTGTAGAACGACCTGACCTCTCCGTTCTCTCCACGCACGACGACGAGCGATCGCCCGGCAACGCTGACGACACGGTAGTCGCCCGTTTGCGGTAGCTCGCTCTCGTGGCAAACGAGCTTCCACTCTCCGGCGAAAATGCGCGCCTGCTCCTCGGCGAAGATCGCCGGATCGGTGTAGATGCGGCTGTCCACGTAGTGGGTGCTCGGAAGCCTAGGCGGATCTTCCCAGCGGCGAGGTGCGCTCATATCTGTCATGTTGACCTTCCCGAATATCCCGTTTCCCAGTGCGTCACTGCCTTCCGCCACATAAAGCCGCGCGGAAGAGTTCTTATTTTCATTATTGTTATTGGGCGCGCGCGCGATTGTCTAGTGAATTCAGATGCGGTAGGGTTAATCAAATGGTTAACCCTACTTTGCGCCCCGCGCAGCGGCGATCGCCATGAATTACAGGCAGTTGCAGCTCCTTTTGGCGCTCGACGAGCACCGGAATCTGGCGCGCGCAGCGAAGCAGCTCAATATCACGACACCTGCCGTCTCGAAGTCCCTGCGCGACATCGAGCGCGCGCTCGACGCCGAGCTCTTCACCCGCGGCCCGCGCGGCATCGCGCCGACGATCTACGGCGATTGCATGATCCGCCACGCGCGCACCGTGGTCGCCGACCTGTCGAGCGCCTCGACCGAGCTCAGGGCGCTGAAGAATGGAACGGTCGGCAGCGTCGCGCTCGGCGTCCTCCCCACGGCGGCGCCGCTCCTCGCTCCGCTCGGCATCGTCGAGCTCAAGAGACGCGCGCCGCGCATCGGCGTATTCCTCAAGGAAGGCACGATCGATGCGCTGCTGCCCGAACTGCAGCTCGGCCGCCTAGACACGATCGTCGGCAACGTTCCGTCGCCGCGCTTCGGCTCCACGCTCACGGTCGAGGTCCTGTTCGCCGAGGACCCGGTCGCAATCGTGAGCCGGATCAGCCACCCGCTCGCCGGGCGACGCTCGATCAAGTGGCAGCAGCTGCTCGAGTACCCATGGATCATCCCGCCTGCCGGATCCGCGATGAGCGAGTCCTTCGAGGCCTACCTCACCAAGCGCGGCCAGCCCATGGCGCAGAACTGTATCGAGTCCAGCTCGATGGTCTCGAACAACACCATCATCCAGAGCACGGACACGCTGGGCTTTTTCTCGCGGCAGATCGCCGCGCACCTCGCCGAGCAGAAGGCGATCGCGGTCCTGCGCTTCAACTCCGGATTGCGCATGGGGCCGATCGGGGCGATGTGGCGCAAGGACCGTCCGCTCTCGCCGGGCGCGGAGCTCTTGCTCGCGTCCCTGCGCAGCGCTGCGAGGTCGATCGGGCAGCGGCAGTAGGCGAACTTGCCGGCCGCACGCCCGGGCGACAATCGCCCGCCCATGCCGGAGCCGACGCGCCGCTGCAGGCCGTCCGCGACTCAGCAAAATCGCTGGTGCCGCCTCTTGATGATCTTCATCAGTTCATCGGGGTCGTGCCGCGCCCAGCGGGTCGAGAAGAGCTCGACCTCGTGCATTCCGGCATATCCCGCCGCGTCCATGTATCTGCGAATGCGGCGCACGTCGATGACGCCGTCGCCCATCATTCCTCGATCATTGAACATGTCCCGGGTCGGCACGAGCCAATCGCTGATGTGAAAAGCGTGGAGGCGCCGTTTCCCGGCACGCAGGATCTGCTGCTCCAGCTTCGGATCCCACCAGGCGTGATAGACGTCCACCGCCACGCCGAGCGCGCCGCTCTGGTCCGGGTCCAGCGCGTCGCACAGATCTAGCGCCTGCTCGAGCGTATTCATGCACGCTATGCTCACCTGCATGGGATGGAGCGGCTCCAACGCCAGGCGCACGCCGGCGGCCCGAGCATGCGGCAGCACTTCCGCAAGTCCGTCCACCACCTGCGCTCGCGCTCCCACGATGTCCCTGGATCCCTCGGGAAGCCCGCCGACAACAACGATCAGGCAGCCGGCGGACAGCTCCGCCGCCTCCTCGATCGCGCGCAGGTTGTCTTGAATTGCGGCCTTGCGAAGCCTCGCGGTGCGCGCCGGGAACCTCCCGCCACTGCAAAGGCCCGTTACGGCGAGCCGGTGGCCGCGGATCGAAACCGAAGCATTCTTCAGCCCCATCGCACGCACTTGGTCACGCCAAGGCGCGATACCTCGAATTCCGTGTCTGGCGCAACCTTCGATCGCCTGCGCGAGCAGCCACGTCGAGCGCGTGGTAACCAGGTTGAGTGCAAGTGCGGAGGAGCGCGGCGCGCTCACCTGCCCTCCCTCGCCCCTCGCGGCAATACCCGCGTCCCGCCGCCGATATCGTCGGCGACAATCAACTTCCGTGCGCCGCGCCCCTTGAATATACGGCGCGCGCATTTGCTCAGGCCGCAGCAGCCTGAGGATTATCCCTTTCGTATTGCTCCTGATAGCGCAACGCATCCTGCCACGGATGATCCGACGGCATGTACCAGGACGCAGTTCTCTGCTTGAAGTCGAGCGCGGGGTCTTGCGCCGGCAGAGGTTTTCCCTCCTCCATCTCCTGGAGCTTGCGCAGGATTAGACGTCGATAAAAGATCACGGCCTTGTCGCTTGTGCCGAGGTGCTCCTGGGTCCTATCGCAAATCGCGCCCATGCCTTCTTGGATCGCGCAATCCTGGACGGCCGCGCCCTCGATGCCGGAGAAGTTCCCACGCGCCATTCGCGCCCTGTCCTGGAGATGCATGTTGTCCAGAGTACGCACGGTCCGGTACGTCGGCGCCTCTGTGCGGTGACCCCAATTCCCGTAGACGGCCGGCACGTCGATCGGGGCATCGGGATGGAAATGTATATAGAACGTGAAGCAGCTCACGTCGTCTATTGGCAGCCACGCCTTGAACAGTCTCGGTTCGTGCGGCCCCGCCGGGATATGGGAATAGAAGGGCGCCACCCACTCATAGGTGCGGACGTAGTTCACCTTCGGGTCACTCGTCTTGCGTACGGCCCCGACGCGCATCAGGTAAGGCGTCTCCTCGCAGAATATGGCCGGGACGCCGTCGCCCATCATCTTCGTGATGGACCGCCATCCCGCGCCCTCCCAGCTGCTGGCGTCGTTGACTTCGAAGTCGCGATGCAGATAGTTCGGGTGTGCGGGATCGAGGTCGCCCTCCACGCCCTGCAGGAAGTTGCAGTCCTCATAGAGCTTCACCGGCAGCATATGGCTAGGCGGCAGATCGAGCCACGGGAAGGCAGGAAACGGGGGCTCGAGCTCCCGCGGCCCCATGTACGTCCAGAGTAGTCCGCCCGCTTCTCGCACAGGGTATGCCGTCACGCACAGGCGCTGCGCCATCCTGCTCTTTTGAGGCTCTGGGGGCGTCTCGAGCACGCGGCCGTCGTGCGACATCTTCCAGCCGTGATACAGGCAGCGCAGCCCCCCTTTTTCGTTGCGCGCGTAAGCGAGCGAGGCCCGGCGGTGCGGGCAGAATTCGTCGATGAGCCCCGCCTTGCCCGAGGGGTCGCGGAACGCCACGAGGCGCTCCCCGAGCAGCCGCACGCGTACCGGCGCACCGCCCGGCTGCGCGATCTCTTCAAGCTTCGCGGCGGGTATCCAGTATCGCCGCAGGAATCTCCCCATCGGCGTCCCCGGACCGACGCGCGTCAACTTGACGTTGTCTTCGTGCCTAAGCATGGCTCGCGTCCAGAGACCGCGTGAGAGGGATCGCTTGATAGGAGAAGTTTTTGCAACATACAATTATTTCGCGGAAGGGTCAACGCGGAGACACCCATGCTTCAGTACGGCTATCGCCCCGACGCGCCAATGCTTCGAAGCGCCCGCGCACCCGACGGAGTCGAGCGGGTCGAATACAGTCCGATCATCGACAGGCCGAAGATTCGCTGGCCGGGCGGGGCACGTTTGGCTCTCTGGATCTGCCCGAATATCCTGTACTACGAGTATGTGTCGCAGCCCGATCAATGGCTCGACATGTGGACGCGCATGCCGCAGCCGGACGTTCTCGCCTATGGACGGCAGGACTACGGGAATCGGGTTGGATTCTGGCGCATGCTGGACGTCCTCGACCGCCATGAGGTCCGGTGCACGGCGGTGGTCAACGCCGAGGCGCTCAGGCGATTCCCGGAGATCCGGGATGCCGCTGTGGAGCGCAACTGGCGCTACTTGGGGCACGGGATCAGCAATTCGCGTTTCATCTACGGCATCGACGAGAACGCGGAGCGGGCCTACTACGCCGCGATGCGCGACACGGTTGAGGCGCTTACGGGCGTGCGCATGAGCGGAACGGGCGGTCCGGGTCCCCAGGCCGCCACCGAGGCTACCCCCGATGTGCTCGCGGAGCTCGGCTTTCTGTACCACAGCGACTGGTTCCACGACGACCAGCCCTTTCCTTTGCGGGTCCGTTCCGGAAGGCTGATCTCGCTTCCCTACTCAATCGAACTGAACGATGCACCGTTTCTAGGTGCGGCTTTCGAAGGCGAACACTTCCTCGATGCCATTCGTCGCCAATTCGACTGCCTCTACGCGGAGGGCGCGGACAGCGGTCGCGTGATGTGCATCTCCATACATCCGGCGCTTATCGGCCAGCCGCAGCGCGTCCGATACCTAGACGAGGCGCTACAGTACATGCGCTCGTTTCCGGGCGTCTGGCAGGCCACCGGTGACGAGATCGCCGCGCATTACCTAGCCAGCTGCTACGACGATATGGTGGCGCATCTGAAATCGAAGCGGAAGGCCGGAACGTGATTCGCCCTGAGTCGCCGACTGGCGATCAGCCCTACTTCGCCTGGCGGGCGCAGCCTGCATGGCCCAGGCTCGTCTGGCCCGGCGGCGCGCGGCTCGCGATGTGCGTGGTGGTCAGCATCGAGCACTACGAAATTCACCCGCCGCCAGGCGCCGTCTTCCCCCGTTCCCTGCCCGGCGGCTTCGGCCGCGGCCCCTATCCCGATTTCCGGACTTTCTCCCACCGCGAATATGGGAATCGCGTCGGTGTATTCCGCGTCATCGACGCGCTCGCGAAGTACGACATTCGGGCCACCGCGGCCATCGACGCCCGGACCGCGCATTCGAAGCCCGTAATCGTCGAGCAATGCCTGAAGCACGGCTGGGAGATCGCCGCCCACGGTCAGGCGGTCACCCGCGTGATCTCCAGCGCGATGACCGAACAGGAGGAGCGGGACTACGTGAGCGAAGCGCTCCGCGGCGTCGAGAGTGCCTGCGGCCGTAGGCCTACCGGCTGGCACGGCCCCGAGTACGGCGAATCGATCCATACGCCGGCCATTCTCGCGGAGCTAGGCATCGACTACGTCCTGGACTGGCCGAACGACGAACTCCCCTATCGCATGTCGACGCCGGCTGGAACACTCGTTGCGCTGCCGATGCTGGTCGACTTCGACGACGTGTTTGCTCACTGGCATCGCAAGCTGTCGATGAGCCTCTGGCGCGAGGCCGTAACGGATGCGCTCGACCAGTTGCTGAAGGACGGGGCGGAGTCCCCGCGAATGCTGATTCTCAATCTGCATCCCTGGCTCATCGGACAGCCGTGGCGCATCTCCTATCTGGACGACGTGCTGAGGAATACTCGCGGACGCAGCGGAATCTGGCACGCTACCGCTGCAGAGATCGCGGCGCACGCGAGCGTTTCCATATGAGCGTATCCGATATATCGCGACAGGCGGCAGGTGGAGCACCAAGCGTATGGCCGCTCATGGCCGAATGCGGAAATTCGCCACTATTTGCTTCCGGCTCAATCGTCCTAGCCACGGTCCCCGAGCAGCCCGCTGAGCCGCCGACGCTCTAAGCGGCCGACAGCCCGTGGGTGTGAGCACCGATACCGGGAGCGCCCTTCGAGGCCGAGAGCAGACTCAGAAACAGGCCGAACCTCGCGACCACGAAGCCCAGCGCCATCACCGTGAGCCCCGAGCGCA
>Ga0307372_10003343_pt1 | contig 25660 bp, 22 predicted proteins | sample OX1MG_FD_202533 | JGI IMG/M metagenome (GOLD analysis project Ga0307372, IMG submission 202533) | Soil microbial communities from Risofladan, Vaasa, Finland - OX-1 | ecosystem: Environmental > Terrestrial > Soil > Coastal area > Acid sulfate soil | place: Finland: Risofladan, Vaasa | collected...
CAGTGGTCGCTTCGTCCGTGAAGCCGCTTGGACTCGACAGCCATCCGCCACACCCGCGCCTGTCTCCGGCGTGCCGTTAGCCGAAGCTGGTGCCGACTCGGCCTCCGGTTCTTCCTTTGTAGTCAGCCGCTGAACGAATCCGGGCTGTCGCTTGATCGGATTCAGATACGAAAACTCCACGATCGCTCGGCGATGGCCAGTGATGCAGAGATAGCCCTGGAACGGTTGCAGCATCTGAATCTCGCTCGGTAGTGCCGCCTTCTCGACGACGCGCTGCGGATGGATCGTGAAACCGTCGCGCATCTCGCGCGGACCGGCACTGGCGCCGACTTGGGTCCGGCTGACTTCGCGCTCTCCGATTTGTTCACTCGACCATCGCGCCGTGTCGGGCTCGCCCGTCCGAAGAATGAGCTTGGTCGCCGGCGCCGCGGCCATTGTTGCCGTCTGGTCACGCCCATAGAGCGCGCGGAGCTGGGTGATCGCCTGAAAGCCAAGGACGGCGCAAAGGCCCCGCTTACGCCCGCGCACCACCAGCGATTCGAGTTGCGCCTGTCGTCTAAGTACCGGCAGTTCGTCGGCGACAATCCAAATCTGTTCGCGAGATTCCTGCGCCGCCATCAGGCGGCGGACCAGACAATCCAGCCACGCGGCGTCGCGCGAATCCTCGGTGGAACTGAGGAAGAGCCATCCCCTCCGGGATTCTGCCCATTCGAGAGCGCTCCAGTGCCGGTCTAATTGCGACGCCAGTGGCACGTAGAAGCTCGCCCGCAGGTAACGGATGAAGCGTTCAACCTTGCCCTTGGTCCGGGGCCGCTCCATGTGGGTCAGTTTTACTTCGGCGATCCGAGCATAGGTGGGTCAACATTCAATCGGCGTTGACAACGAGTAATGGAATGGACCCAGCCTCACTTTCGAACGGCCTCGATGAACGGGCCAGGATGGTAATTTCGACTATCTAAGAAGAGTGAGGAGGGTCCAAGAATGAAGGTTATGACGCTCGGTATCGATCTGGCAAAGAGTATTTTCCGGCTACATGGCGTGGACGCACGCGGTGTCGCAGTGCTGCGCAGGCAGCTTACCCGCCAACAGCTTCTGCCGTTCCTGGCGAAGCTTTCACCATGTCTGGTGGGAATGGAGGCTGGTCCCGGAGCGCATTGTTGGGCACGCGAGATGAGCAAGCTTGGACACCAAGCGCGGCTGATGAGCCCGCACTTCGTCAAGCCCTACGTCAAGAGCAACAAGAACGACGCTAACGATGCCGAGGCGATCTGCGAGGCGGTCGGGCGGCCATCGATGCGGTCCGTACCGAACAAGAACACCTCGCAGCAGGACGTGCAGGCGCTGCATCGCATTCGCGCGCAGCTCATCAAGTGGCGCATGGCGCTGGCCAATGAGATCCGTGGCCTGCTCGCCGAGTACGGGATCGTAGTTACCAGAGGCATCGCGCCCTTGCGTCGGATGCTGCCGGTGATTCTCGAGGACGCCGAGAACGGACTAAGCGGACCGTTCCGCGAGATGCTGGTGGAGATGGCGGAGCGGTTGCGGATTTTAGACGAACGCCTTCGGCAGTACGACCTGCGTGTGGCGCGCGTCTTTGGCCAGGACGAACGCTGCCATCGTCTGGCCCAGGTCGAGGGCGTCGGACCGCTGGTCGCGACCGCGCTGGTGGCGGCGGTGGGCAACGCGCATGAGTTCAAGAGCGGTCGGGAGTTGAGCGCGTGGCTGGGACTGGTACCGCGTCAGCACTCCAGCGGGGGCAAGACGGTTTTGCTCGGAATCAGCAAACGCGGCGACCGTTATTTGCGAACACTTTTCATTAATGGGGCACGCTCGGCGGTGCGCACCGTGGAAAGCCGAAAGGATCTGCGTAGCCTTTCGATCAGTCGGCTCAAGGGCCGCCGCGGACCAAACGTGGCGGCGGTCGCACTCGCCAACCGCAACGCGCGCGTGCTGTGGGCGCTACTCACCAAGGGTGAGAGTTATCGAACAAATTCGTTTTCCGCCCGCATCCCCCAAGTTGGTGGAGGGACGGCGGGCGGAAAACGGCTATTACCAACCCGAGATTGCGCAGGCGGTTTCAATGATGATGGCGAACCGGTCAGACCGGCACTTTCCAAACCTGAGTTGAGGCGAGGCCCACGAGGCCACACGAGTGATGAGGTTGAAACTGCGCGGATTCCATCAGGGCCAAGGGTACCAAAGTGTCACCCCAGCAGAAGGCCGGATATATGTGAGCAACCGATTCTCAGCATTCAGAGATAGCCTTGCGCCGAGGCTGGGTCCATATATGCCTCAACGAACATGTATTCCTAAGTCTCGCAGGAGCGCGGCAAACCATCGAAGCGTGGCGTTACGACTACAATCACCTGCGACCACACAGCAGCCTCGGCGCATTGACACCCACCGAGTTCGCCATGCTTAAAGGACAGCAAGAGCAACCGCCCCACGAGGGCCAAAACCACGACCGACTCTACTTATGATCTGACGGGCATCGGGGGGCAGGCCAAGAAGATGCGTTACCGGGGAGAGCGGCCCTGAAACCGGCGGACAGGTCTGCGCCGAAACAACACGCGCCCGGATAAATAGAGAAAAAGAGGTGCGACAACACTAAGCGATAGTGTCATTCGTTCTCCGACCCGTGTTGGAGCGCCTCTGACGGTTGCGATGCGTTTTCTGAGCCGCGGTAGACTAAGTAATAGACCAGCGGTATGACTATGAGTGTGAAGGCGGTCGAAGCGAAAATGCCAAAGATGAAGGCCCATGCAAGTCCTGAGAACACCGGATCGAGCGCGATCGCCGCCGAGCCCAGCATCGCCGCGCCGGCGGTCAGCGCGATTGGCCGGAGCCGGATTACTCCCGCCTCGACTACCGCCTCTTCGAGACTCTGGCCGCGCTTCAGGCCCAGGTGAATGAAATCGATCAAGATAATCGAATTACGCACCACGATCCCGGCTAAGGCGATCATTCCGATCATAGCGGTCGCGGTGAAATACACCGGGTCGGCATATCCGCTCACGGTTTGGCTAGTAAAAAGATTAAGCAGAAAGAAGCCCGGCGTGATTCCAATCAAGGTCAGAGGTATGGCCGCCATGATAATTAACGGCATCGCGGTCGATCCGGTTTGCGCGACCAGCAGCACGTAGATAAAGAACAGCGCGGCGCCAAAGGCGATGCCAAGGTCGCGGAATACCTGGATGGTAATTTGCCACTCGCCTTCGCCAGTAAAGTTGGCCACATAACCGGGACCGAGGAGCCGGGCCGCGCGCGGTTCCAGCCATAGGACTTCGTTTATAGGGCTCGCTCCGGCGGTGCCCGCCGTCACCATCGCGACCCGGCGGAGATCTTTATGGTAGATCGGCTGCTGTTCGATAGTGTGGCGGAACTCGCCCAGTTCGCCGAGCGCAACCATGCTGCCATCGTTGGCGCGCAACTTTATCGCCAGCAGATCATTGATGCTCGAGCGGCCGGCGCGCGGCAGGCGCAGTTCGATTAGGTATGGATCGCGTTCGGCCGGAGTGTGAACAGTCGCCGGAGCTTGTCCGGCAAGTGCGAACAGCAGCGTCCGCGCGGCCTCGCCGGCGCTGATACCGTGCAGCGCGGCTTTCTGACGATCAAGGATGAACTCGAGCCGAGGCTGCGCGGCGATCGCGAGATCGTCGGCGTCCACCAACCCGCTAGTGTTGGCGAATAGCCCGCGGATACGTACGCTGGCGGCGATGAGGTCGTGATAGCTGGCGCCGACTGGGCCATAAATCTCGGCGACGACGCTGGCCAGCACTGGAGGCCCGGGTGGCAATTCAACCAGCTTCATCTTAAGGCCCGAATACGAGCGCGCGATCTTTTCGAGTTCGGGCCGGATACGCAGCGCGATTTCGTGAGAACCCTGCGTGCGGTCGTCTTTAGGTGCGAGGTTGATCCGGATGTCAGCCTGATAAGGTTCGTGGCGCAGGTAGTAATGGCGGACCAATCCATTGAAGTCGATGGGAGAGTTAGTTCCGGCGTACGTCTGGTACGACGTTACTTCGGGGACTCGAGCCAGCAGACGCGCAAAGTTCTCAACGGCGGCATTGGTCGCCTCGAGCGGGGTTCCTTCGGGCATTGTAACCAGCAGGTCTAGTTCGTCCTTGTTGTCGAACGGCAGCATCTTGACCGGAACCAGACCGGTCACCACAAGCAGTACAGAGATCACGAAAGCGCCAACCATCGCGTACAGAAACCGATGCGCGCGTTTGGGACTTTCGAGCAAAGGGCGCAAAATCTTCGAATACCACTTTCGGACCATAGCGGATTCGTCTTGCTCCCCGACTTTTGCAGGCTCGTCGTATTCGTGACGCAGCAGGTGATACGACGCCCATGGCGTAATCGTGAACGCGACCAGCAGCGACATCAGCATCGCCACGGGAACGTTGAATGGCATCGGCCGCATATATGGACCCATCATCCCGGTCACGAACAGCATCGGGATGAACGATATGATCACGGTAAAGGTCGCCAGGATTGTTGGCGGACGAACCTCGTCCACTGCAATCAAGGTTGCCAGGCGCGGCGGATGATCGCGCAGGCGAAAGTGGCGATGGATATTCTCGACATCGACAATCGGATCATCGACCAGTAGTCCCAGTGCTAAGATAAGCGCAAACAGCGTTACGCGGTTGATCGTGTAGCCCATCAGCAGATTGCCGAGCAGCGTGATCGAAAGCGTGACAGGAACCGCGATCGCGACGATAAAGGCCTCGCGCAGGCCGAGCGAGAAGGCGAGCAGGACCGCGATTATCGCGACCGCAATCAGCAGCTCGCGCACAAGGTCATTGACCTTGGCGTTGGCGGTCTGGCCGTAATTGCGCGTAATCAGCATCTGAACGTCAGATGGGATCACCACCGACCGCAGCCCGCGCAATTTGGCGAGCAGCCCTTCCGCCACGGCTACGGCATTGGTGCCGCGGCGCTTGGCGAACGCGAGCGTAACGGCTGGGTAGAGTTTGCCGCGTTCGCCCAGCTTCTCGCCGCGCAGTTGTCCGGGTTCCCTACTGATCAGTTTGCGCGCCGGACCGAAGCCAATGTCGGTGTAGGTCGTGGCCTCGGCAGGTCCATCGAGAACCTGCGCAACATCGCGCAGATAGACGGGCTGTCCATCGTGAACGGTGACGACGGTCGCGGCTACTTCGCTTGCGTTATGCAAGAATGGTCCGCTGTCCACCACGTACTCGCGGTTGTTGCGATCGAAATCCCCCACGCGCAGATTTGCGTCTGCGCCCTCGAGCGCGCGCGCCACGTCGAGCGCCGTGATGCCGCGAGCGGCCAGCCGCGAGGCGTCGAGTTCGACCCGCACCTGACGGGGGCGCCCACCCACCACGTAGGAGAGACCGGTATCGGAGACCGCCTGCAGGCGATGCAGAATTTCGTCGGCGATGCGGCGGAGCTGTGCGTCATCTTCATGCGCGCTGAAGAGCGTGACGGTGACGATAGGAACGTCGTTGATCCCCATCGGCTTGACGACCCATCCGGTCACGCCCGGAGGCACCGCGTCGCGATTGGATTCGAGCTTGTTGTAAATCTGGACCAGGCTTTTTATCCGATCCGCTCCAACCTTGAAGCGCACCGTGACCATCGCGGTCCCCGGCCGCGAGATCGAGTAGATATGCCGCACGCCATCCATCTCCCAGAGCTTTTTTTCGAGATTGATGGTGACAAGATTTTCCACCTCGCGCGCGCTGGCGCCCGGCATCTGCACGATAACGTCGGCCATCGGCACGACGATTTGCGGATCCTCTTCGCGCGCTGTCGCCAGCAACGCGACCGTTCCCGCCGCAAGCGAAGCCAGCAGCAGCAGCAACGAAAGATTCGAGCCGAGAAACAAATCGACGATACGGGCGGTGAAGCCCAGCGATTCCGCCCCTTCGGGGGCTGCCGGGTTGCTCATTGATGAACCACAGGAATTGGGTTCGGAAGAGCCTCGAGCAACACGGTCTCGCCCGCGCTCAGTCCCGCCAGGACTTCTACCTGCGCACCGATCGGGCGTCCCAGCGCGACCTGCCGCAGCTCCACCGATCCATTCGACAGCACCCGCACCGTGTTGAGTTGGCCTACCGCTTGAACCGCGCTGCGTGGAATCGTGAGCAGCGCTTCGCTCGTGCCGGGAATCGCCGCGCGTGCGAACATCCCCGGTTGCAGACCGGAGCCTGTCGGTAAATTGGCGCGCACGGTTACGCTGCCCGATTGGGCATTCGCCGCCGGAATAATCTCCGATATCGTCGCGGTGAAATCGCGATGCACCGCGCCCACGCTTATCCGTATCGGCGCTCCCAGGCGCAACGAGCCGAGCAATCCTTCGGGCACCGCTAGCGCCGCGCGCATCCCCTGCGTCCCATAAATCCGGAGCAGCGGCTTTCCGGGCATCGCCATGTCGCCCGGCTCGACCATCCGGTCCACCACGATTCCATCGACCGGCGACCGAACGGTCGCATACGCGAGTGCTGCGTCCGCGCCGGAGATCGCAGCCGCCGCTTGCTGCTCGTTCGCGGAGGCGCTGCTATAAGCGGCCTGTGCCGCGTCGCGTTCCTGTGCGGTTGCGGAACCGCGGGAATACAATGCGGAGTACCGATGCCAATCCGCCTGGGTCCGCGTCAGCTCGGCAAGCGCGGCGGACCTTGCTCCGCGCGCACGCGCAAGCTCGGCGACAAGGCTGGTGGAATCCAATTGGACCAGAATCTCGCCACGTGTGATGTGCTGTCCGGCGCCTACGCTAATCTCGCGCACACGCGCCGAAATGTTGCTCGACACCTCAACCGGCGCACGCGACTCGATGCTGCCGATCACCTGAGTTTCCCGGGGCACCGCGATGGTCTGCACGCGGAAGGTCGCGGATTCGCCAATTCCTGCCGGCGAACCAGGCAACAGACCCGGCCGGATGCGTCTGGCGCTGTGAAAATAAACCGCAACCGCTACGACAATCAGTGCGGCTGCGCCAATCATCCATCCGCGCGAACGCATGCTGCTCACTTGTCCAGCCCTGCGGCGGGCGCTTCCCCGCTTGCCAGGCGTAGCGCAGCCTCGTCGATCACAACTGCTACGCGCGCCTGCGCAAACTGCATGTCCGCCCTGCTGCGCGAGGTCTGCGCGTCGAGCACGTCCACATTGGCGGCCAAGCCCGCGCGGTAGCGGTCCTCGAGAATCCCGAGCGCATCGGACGCATAGTCGCAATCATGCCGCGCCACCTCGATATTTGCTCTCGCCGCGCCGAGATTCCGATACGCGCTCTCTACTTCCAGCGCGATCGCTTCGCGCAGGTCGCGCTCGAGCACTTTGGCGCGGTCGAGCCGGGCCCGAGCCGCGTCAAGGTCGGCCATGCTCGCGAAGCCGTTAAAAATATTTTCTTTCACGTAAGCATAGACCAGATAGCTGTTGCCTGCGCGGGTGAGTTCCTGCGAGTCATTTTCGTAGGTCGCCGCCACGCTAATCGTTGGCAGATATTCGGCGCGCGCGATCGTTACTCGCTGGCGCGCAGCGTCAACCCGGGCCTGCGCGATCCGGAACTCGGGACGATGCGCGGGCGCTTCCGCCGTAAGTTCATCAAGGCGGCCGAGCGTCGCGGGAGGCGCACCCGCTATCGCGTCGTCAGGCACGAGCGGCGCCACCATCTGGTCTTCCGCACCTAGAACGTGCGCGAGCGCCGCCCACGCGATGTTGAGTTGCGCGTGCGCTTCGGTGTCGCGCTGCTCGAGGCTTCCGAGCATCACCTCGGTACGCAGCAGATCAGATTTGAGTGCCATGCCCTGACGGAACCGATCGTCGGCCACTCGGCGATGCGCCTGCGCGGCATCAATTGCGCGCGCGATCACGCCGGTGGTCTCTTCGGTAAGAACCGCGCGGTAGTAGGCCTCGATAACCTCGTACTCGATCTGCTCGCGAGTGCGCGCGGCCTCGAATTTTCCGATATCAGCCTGGTCGTCCGCGGCCCGCAGCGAGGCCAGCAGCCGCCCGCCGGCAAACAGCGATTGCGACAGGACCGCCTGGGTCTGGAAGTTCGAGTAGGACGAAGGAAAGTTCAGGTGCGAAAGTGAAAAGTCCTTGGTAGTAAAATCCTGCTGCGCCAGGATGTCGGTGAAGACCAGCGGCGGATAGTTGGAGTTGGAATAATTTTCGATCGCGTCGAGCCGCGGCAGTATCTGCGCCCGCGCCACCGTCACCTCCGAACCCGCGGCCCGCTGTTCGAGGCCCGCCGCCCGAAGCGAGCGGTTTTGTCGCATCGCAATTCTGAGCGCCTCAGCCAGCGCGATCCGGTTGGGAGATCCAGCCGCCGCGGCATTTGCGCGGCCCTGGACGACGGCCAGGATGATCACGATTGCGACGGCATATCGGAGCATGCTCATAACCTTCCTCCCTCAGGTTGCCATTTCCGGCGCTGTGCTGCTCGAATCATTGTGCGCGCCGATTGACGCTGCATAATATTCCAGTATTCTATGGAATATGATACTCCGTTCACGGGACGATACAAGCCTGCGCCCCGATTTGCTGGTGCTCGAACAGCTGGCGAACCTCGCGCGCGCTCTCGGACATCCCCATCGCCTGCTCCTGCTGACCCACCTGGCTCAGGGCCAGCGCAGCGTTGAGGCGCTTGCCGAGGCCGCCGGACTCAAGCTCGGCAACACCTCCCAGCATCTGCATCGCCTGCAACTCGCGGGCCTGGTCGTATCGCGCAAAGAAGCCCAACGCGTATTCTACCAGTTGAGCGACGAGGCGGTGGTCAGAATGATCGCGAAAATGCGGCAGGTCGGCGAGCGCAATCTTGCTCAAATGTCCCGCATAGAACAAAAATACTTCGTTGAGCACGATCGGCTGGCGCCGATTTCGCGCGGGCAGCTGCGCCGCCTGATGAAAACGCATTCCGTTACGATCATCGATGTCCGCCCGGCCGGAGAGTTCGCCGCCGGCCATTTGCCCGGCGCGCTTAATCTTCCACTCGCCGAGCTTCAGCGGCGCTTACGCGAGCTTCCACGAGATAAAGAGGTAATTGCTTACTGCCGGGGTCCCTATTGCTTGATGTCTTACGAAGCTGTCGAGCGCTTGCGGCTGCGAGGCTTCAAGGCGACCCGCCTGGAAGACGGTTTTCCGGAATGGAAAGCGGCGGGTTTGCCGGTCGCCGCCAGCGCTGTCTAATATTGCGCTGAGATGAGGCTTGCTATGGACGCGCTGGCGGCTGATCGCATCCAATTCGCCTTCAGGATCAGATTTTACTACCTGTTCCCACAACTCACTATGGGACTCGCGCTGTTAATCTTAATATTCAAAAGCGTGGCGACCGGCGATGCGCATTACGATCGGGCGGCGCAGTTCTGGGGTAAAATCTTCGCGATCAATTTCGCGGTCGGTGTCGTGACCGGCATCCCAATGGAGTTCCAATTCGGCACCAACTGGGCCGGATGATTCTCGAAGACCGCCGGGGGCGTGATCGGGCAGACCCTTGCGATGGAGGGAGTCTTCTCGTTTTTTCTCGAGTCGAGTTTCCTTGGCCTGTTTCTGTTCGGCGAAAAGCGCTTGGGCCCGCGGCTTCAGGCTGAGCGCGTTCCTCGTGTTCCTGGGATCGTGGCGGTCGGGATTTTTCATTATCGCAACCAACGCATGGATGTAGCATCCGGTCGGCTACCGCGTCCTGGCTGACGGCACGATAGAGCTGGAAAGCTTCTGGAGTCTGCTGCTCAACCCATGGCTCCTTTGGCAATATCCGCATAGCATGCTCGCGTCCGTCGTCACCGCGAGCGTCGTGATGGGCGCAACCGGCGCGTTCTATTTGCTGATTAGCGCGCATGAAGACTATGCACGAACATTTGTCGGTACCGGAGTGGGCGAAAAGTCTTCACTCATGGGCGCGCTTAGCTGCACATCAATCGGTGCAAGGGCGCGGAAATTGAGAACCGCGTCGATTATGCTTCCGGAACTGAAGAATGTCTTCACGTTCGGAAGCTCATGGGCGAGCGTGACGCGTACAGCCTGCTCGTAATATGAGGTAGATTCCGAATGGTCCACCGTGGCCATGAAATTGCGCACGTTGTAGCGTCCTTCATTCTGCAACTCGGTCTCGCCGTAGGGGCCCGAGACCGTCACAAGGATCACCGGAATGGAAGACGAAGCGTGGTACTCCAATACCAGCGGCGGAAGTGTGCCCGGCGGCATCAGCCCCAAGTCGCCCATCGCGAGCGTGGCCAGATTGGCGTCTCCGACACCGATGTTGACGTCGGGATGAAAGTAACACTGTGATCGCGCTAACTCCCGGAATCGAGCGTGACTCGATGTGCTCGATTCCGTTGCCCAGAGTGAAGAACCGCTCGTAACGGCTGGTTATATCCTGCTCCATCGCGAGCGGCGCAAATCCAGGATAAAATATCGCCACCACCGCCGCTTTCATGTACGGCCGAGGAAAAACCTCGACTGGCATCCGCGCGAACGCCATCACGCCGAGAATCGCGATCAACAGCGCCGCGACAATTATCAGATGCGGATTGCGCAGCGAAAACTGCGGCATCGCTGATCCTCCTTCCCGAAAAACAATGTGATTCGATCGGGGCTTCCCAGCTTGGAACTCGGCTCTCTCCATGCCGACACCGAATCAGCGACCGAGCCAGGTATCCGGTAGGGGAATGAGGAGATCCAGGAAGCCCAGAGGAGATGAGGCGAACGAAACCCATTTGCGTGACTCTTTTGCTGGCTGGAGCGGGAAAACTGCAAAGACCCTTGCCCTGCGGGGGATTGGTACAAGGGGTAGCTTTGTCTGTCGAACCGCCCGCCTTCCGCTCAAGTGCGTACCCGCGGAGGGCCGAGGGAGAACAAACGATGGCCACGCAAGACCGCCATCGAGCTTTTTGCTCCGCCAAACCTTCATTTCGCGGGCGCGAGCAATGTGCGAGGCTAGAGAGCCGAACTGGCCGCCTTGGCGATTGTTTCGCTCGCCATCGGATGCTGGCCTGGGAATTCACCCAAATCGCGCGCCGTCAGCCCCCGGGCCACAGCGAGCCCAATTTCGCTGATCAGATTCTCAGCGTCTAGCCCGACCACCCATCCCCCAATCAGGCGCATGCTCCCGGGGCTGAAAAACAAGCGGACCTCGCCGCCCATTTCGTCGAGAATCTGCGCGCGCGAATCCTCGCTTAGCCCCGCCGCCGCCTCAATCAGGTTGATTCCAAGCTGAGGTGCAGTTGACGGCGTTGTTCCGACACAGGCGGCGGCGGGAAGCGTGAACACCGTGAAGGGCACCGACCCGCGATCGAAGTAATCCACCGCGCCGTCCCAGCCAGAATGTTCGCTGCGGCCACGAGCGATTGGCGCACCGCGGCGTGAAAGAGCGGTGCCTGGTTGTTAACGTCGCCGCACGCATATACGCCCGGGACCTTGGTTCGTTGGGCTTCGTCCACCCTGATCGCGCCGCGCTCTAACTCAAGACCGATACGGTCGCTACCCTCTGGGATGACTGGGGGCTTCCAACAGCTATCAAGACCTGGTCAGTTTCCGCAGATTCCTCGTGCCCGTCGCGCCGATACCAAACGTTGAACCCTGTCGCCATCCTCTCGATGGCTTCGACCTTCGCGTCAAGCGTGACCATGATTTCAGGATCCAGAAGTCGCCCAAGTTCTCTGACCATCCGCGGATCGAAACCGGAGAGAAGCTGATACCACGTGCATGGGAGTATTGTCGCCCCCATGGGCCAATCCGCCGATGCCTTGCTGCCGGAATCACGCTCGATCGACGCTGCGTTGCGGGAGGCCGGTATCGCGTGCGAGTCGCACGAGATGGCCGATATGCTGCACGCCTTTATGATGATCGGGCGCTCTGGGCGTGCCGTGAGGGTCAGCGGCTGATGTTTGATTTCCTGCGCCGCCATCTTTAACGCTTATTTCCGCGTCAGCTCGAGCGGAGTTTACGAACGGATTAATTCGCGCAACGTTTTGCAAGGGGCTTCGGGGTTGAATCCCAGCACAGATGGTGACCGGCGTTGGCGAAGCGCTCGACAGCCGCTAGCTGTTATGCGGGAAAAATCCGCCGAGCGACGATAGCCTTCAGGTCCTTCAGGTGCGGGCGGAGCTGCGCAGTCCGTCCGTAATTCCGCGCTTCCTCCCACGCGGCTGACTTTGTCGCTTCAGCATCCGCCATCTCATAGACAGCGAGATACTTCGGGTCGCCCTCGACTGCGATGTAGCGACGGGCGCAATAAACGCCGGGCACCGCGACCAGCGCCGGAACGTGGTCCTCGTTATACCAGTCGTTGAACAACTGCTCGTGGTCGGCGGGCGTGTTGAGCCGCACCGTCAGCACGTACTCGGCCGCTTTTTCGGGAGAATTCCCGTGGGCGAAAATCTGCCGGAAGACTCCGCGCTGGGTATTGCGGAATTGCGCAGTCATCCGCTTGGTCCAAGGGGTCGGATCCTCGCGCACGGCGCGAAAGCCGTCACTTTTCAGCACATTCTCCTCCGCAAGCTGATATACCGCAGTATACTTCGGCTTGCCCTCGACCGCCTGATAGCGCCGGCCGCTCAAAAATCCAGGCACGGCTAACAACTGAGGAATATGCTCCTGGTCGTACCACTCGTTGAACTCATTCTCGTAGTCCGCTGCGATATCGGTCCAAACGACCAACAACCCGGTTCCGCTTGCCATAAAATTACCTCCCTTGGACGTTTGCGCGCCGCGCGTTCTTTTGCGCTGCCTGCGCGAGAGATCTCGCCACTTCGTTCACCGCTGATAATAGAGCGGATGCCCGCGGAAAGTGGTCTGCACGCGGCTCTTAGACATTATTTTCTTTGTCGACGACCACATCCTCAGACTTCACTACTCCGCGGCCAAAGACTTCAACCGCATCAACCGAATACGCCGCCGTGCGCATGTCCTCCTTTATCAGCTCTTGATCCTCAGTCGCAGGTTTTGCGTGAAGGATCAAGCCGCCGGAAGCGACGTCGTCGTGTCTTGGCGACAGACCTGACCCTGCGCGCTTTTCGCCAGCAAAAGACGTATCGTCGCACTTGGCGCGCAAGCCGGAGTTTCTGCTATGCCGGCGGCAGGGCGTAATCGCAGTGTCGTGAGGTGGGCGGTATAGCGCGATGTCGAGTGGGGACATTGAAGTCCTGGTTATCGTACGGGCAGCCGACGAGGCCTTGCGTCGGATTGCAGCGGTGGACCCGCGTATCCGTGTCATCGACGGGCGCGGCTGGTTCGACGACGAATACCGTGAGAGTTGGCCGGCGTGGAGCGTGCGACGCTATCTCGGCGCGCATTTCGGCGCGATCAGCTCGCGTCAGGAGCGCGATCGATTGTTGGCCAGCGCGGAGGTGATTCTCGGTGGCTGGCCTTTTCCCCTGGATTTGCGGGCGCGGTCAAGGCGCCTGCGATGGTTTCATCAGTTACCCGCGGGGGCGAGCAATCTTTTGCGCGGCGACCTGTGGGGCAGTGACGTGACTGTCACCACCTCGCGCGGCTATGGCAATACGCGCGCGATGGCTGAGTATGTCCTCGCGGCTTTCCTGCATTTCGCACGTGGCCTGCACCACGCTTCCCACGATCGCGAACAGCATCAGTTCGACCATCGCGCCTACCGGCCAGTGCTCCTTCGGGACAAGACGGCGTGTGTCGTTGGTACCGGCGGAATCGGTAAGGCGGTCGGCGAGCTTTGCGCCGGCGTCGGCATGCGGGTGATCGGTACCCGGCGACATCTGCGGCCAGGCGATGCTCTACCAGCCGGCTTCACCCGTATCGAAAGCGCCGATCGGTTACATTCGCTCCTGGCCGAGAGCGAGTTCGTGGCGATCTGTTGTCAGTGGACGCCGGAGACGACCGATCTGATTGGCCGCGAAGCCCTCACTGCGATGAAGCCGAACACCATCCTTGCCAACGTCGCACGAGGCGAAGTCATTGATGAGGACGCGCTGATCGCCGCGCTCGGCGAAGGCAGGCTCGGCGGGGTCGCCTTGGATGTGTACGTCGGCGAGTTCGAACGCGAGCCCGACCGTCGTCTATGGGACCACGACCGCGTGATCATCACCCCGCACGTGTCGGCCGCTGATGACGTCGGGCAACATCGCGGAGTTGACCTGTTCTGCGCCAACCTTCGCGCCTACCTGGACGGTCGACCACTCACCAATGTGATTGATTGGACGCGCGGTTACTGACGCGAAGCGGAAACCGTACACGAGGACTCGCTATGTACGACTTGATTCTAAAGGGCGGCACGGTAATCGACGGGAGCCAAGGCCTGAATGGCCGACTCGACGTGGCGATCCAAGGAAGCGCGATCGCACATCTCGCACCGGCGATTCCCGGCGAAGAGGCGCGGCGTGTCATCGAAGTGCCCGGCACAGTCATTACGCCGGGCCTGATCGATCTGCATGCCCACGTTTTCGAAGGATTCACTCGCTTCGGCGTAAATCCCGATATCGGGGGCGTCTACGCGGGAGTCACCACGCTCGTTGACGCCGGTAGCGCGGGGTCGGCAACTTTCGAAGGTTTTCCGCGGCATATCCTGCCGCATTGTCATACGGAGATTATCCCGTTTCTGCACATCTGTCAGACCGGCCTGGCCACGATCCCGGATATCATCGCGGAGGGCAGCATCGACCTGGAAGGAACCTTGCGCGTCGCGAGTCGGCACAAGGGACTCATCCACGGTATCAAGGCCAGGATGGTGTCGCCGGCGCTTGAGATTATGGGTATGGAGATGCCGCGACTGGCGAAACGGGCAGCGCGCGAAAGTGGCATCAAGCTGATGGTCCATATCGGCGATACTGAAAAGCGCTACGATCCCACGGTAATCCGCCGCCTGCTGCCGTTGTTGGAGAAGGGCGATATCCTGACACATTATTTCACCGCGAATCCGGGCGGTGTCCTCGACGGTAATGGACGACTGGTGCCGGAAGCCTGGGAAGCGGCTAAGACGGGAGTCTGGTTCGATACTGCGCACGGGCAGATGAACTTCAGTTTCGACATCGGCCGACGCATCATCGATCAGGGCCTGTTGCCCCATTGCATCAGTACGGATCTGACGGTGCCGGGACGTCTACGTACGGTCCATAGCATGACCGAGATGATGACCCGGTTCCTTGGCCTGGGGTTCACCCTTGAGCAGATCGTGACGATGTGCACGGTGAATCCCGCTCGAGCGATCGGCGCTGATAACCGGCTCGGCAGTCTCGCGGTTGGGCGGCAAGCCGACGTTTCCGTGCTGCGTATCGAGGAGGGCGACTGGACGGTCTATGACGTGCTCGGCGCGAGCCTGCAGGTCAAGCAGGCCGTGATGCCCGTTCTCACGTTGAAGCGTGGCGAGCTGTTCAGGCCTGAATGGGGACCGCGATCATGGGGCTGGGAACCCGATCCTGGACCGTCCGGCGCCGTCGGCTTCAAGGGCTGTTGTTAGTTCTTCGCGGTCCGAAAAATTGGAAGCTCGGCGCGATATCCAACTCGACGCATCTGGCCCACAGAAGATCATAGTCGTGCTCGCTGTCGAGGCCGAGCACATCGAGCCATTCGCAACTTCCGACAGTTTGGATTTAGTCGTTTTGAGCGATATCGCTGGTGAAGCCGCTTCACTTTAAATCGCGGTGGAAGCCGCTGCGGATTGTTTGCGCGCTTGCCGGAAGGCATGCCCGACGGGTTGACGATCGATGAAGAGGGTGGCGTCTGGGCCGCGGTGGTCAACGGTCCAGGCGAAGTGGTGCGCTTCAAAAATGACGGCACGCTCGACCAGCGGATTAAGGTACCCGCCAAGACCGTTACGAGCCTCGCGTTCGGCGGCCCCGATATGCGCGACCTTTACGTGGTCACCGCCAACAATTCGGAAAATCGTGATCTGAAGGGAACCGTCTTTCGTGCGCGCTCGGAAGTGGCGGGTCTCCCAGTGCCAAAGGCGCGTTTCTGATGGGTCGGCTGACCGCATGCACGGCAATCCTTTCGGTTGGAACTACTCTGACGAGAGTCGAGCCTGCTCCCTCGGCTCGCCCAGAGGCAGCGGGCGGCCGCATCGACCGCACGCCCGTATGGTTTCCATGAAATCCTCTCCCCTGGTCTATCGGTCTCAGCGTCCCGCTGATGCTCGACAGACCCCGGTCCACAGATGAAAGTGAACATTCCGTGGTTAGAAAGGATTTCAGGGCCGAGAACATGGTGCAGCTAATTAAGCAGAAGCTGAATTGCGTCGGAATAATCGCGGGCGGCGCGAAAAGGAAAATCAGCGCGTCCCCCCGGCGTTCCAACGAACGATCCGCTCTCTCATCGCGGGAATCAGCGGTAGAAGACGCATCAGATAGGCGCGGTAAAGAGCTGTGCCGATATTGGCGTGGGCGCGATGCGCAATCTCTTTCGACGCCGATTGCTGATCAGGAATCGCCGCGTCGATCATGCAGACCACCGCCCGACAGGAGGATTACCGGCGCTTAGATACCAGAGCGGCGGGCACGATCAAGCAGTCGGCCGGCGCCGCCGCCTCCTCGCCCGCGTCGCGGCGCGGCCCGAGCAAAATACTCGCGCCATGTTTTCGGGCGTGGCGTCAAAATCACTCGGTCGCCGTCGCGCTCGATTAAAACCTCCTCGCAGGCGAAGCGATATTCTTTGGGAATCCGCACGGCCTGGCTGCGCCCGGTCTTGAAAACTTTTGCAGTCGCGCGCCCGCTCGTCTTCCTAGCCATATACCATCGATATATAGTTTGGCAGCGCCTGTCAGCTTCGAAGACATCAGACGCTGACTGTGGTCCCGCGATAGTAGTGCTGCAAGATTTCTTTGTAAGTCTTGCCCTCATTTGCCATGACTGCCGCGCCGATCTGACATAGGCCGACACCATGTCCCCAGCCGGCGCCTCTCAAGACAAAGCGGCCAGGCTCCTTGTCGACGACGAATGCCGAGCTGTAAAGATGCGTGCGCGATAAAGCGCGGCGAATTTCCAGTTCTTTTCCGATGATGACGTAATCGCGCTCGCCCGCGATCTTCAGCCGATATATTCTGCCTGAGGGTCCGCGAGCGAGCGCCTGCACGTCGCGAATCGGACCAAGGCTCACGGCAAGCCTGGACCTGATCAGATCGGCGAGTTCTCCGGGCGTGTACGCGACCCGCCAGCGATAGAAATCGCGGGTCTCCTGATCGAATCCCGGGAGAACGCGCGCGAGGAGCTCCGAATCGTGAGTATTGCAGTAAGCCGGCGGGTTTGAGCGTATCCATGTTTCAGGACTGTAAGGGCGGGATTGCGCCGGGCCGTCGAAGACAGATGTAAGATAGGGAATATCTTCATCTTCCCAGGCGGTCGCGTAGCGCTCGGTTATTCCGCCGCAGGACTTGGAAAACCGCGCGTCGCAGATAGCGCCGTTGTAACGGAGAAACTCGCCGGCCGTCGCACGAACCCCTTCGGCTGCAGCCGGAGAGAACGCCTTGGTGATGCCCTGATACCGCTGGCAGTGGTCATCGGCACATACATCGAAATCCGGATGCGCTTCGCGGCCATACCAGCGAAGGATTTCGTGCGGATCGAGAGCCTCGCTATGCCGTCTCCCGGAGCGAGAGGGATTCGCTTTCGGGAACCACAGCCAGCTGCGCGAAATCACCGCGTGAGCTTTCAGCATCTCAAGAGGACAGGACGCGCTCATCTCGGATGAAATCACGCTCGTGACATACTCTTCGAGCGGAACATCATTAATCACTGTCAGCCCTGCTTCTCGCTTCGCGAGGCGAAAAGCCCCACGGAATGCCTGGCGCTCCTTGCGTTCCCAATGAAATCCGATTCCTATCGTGACGTCGTCCAGCGCAAACGCGCACGATGCCAGGTCCGGCGGAGTAAGCGTAACTTCAGAAGTAAATTCGTATCGCCCCGGAGTGTACGGCTTGCTGGAAGTATCAGTAAACGTGCCCGTCAATTCGACTTCAACAACGGATTGGCCTTCAATCAGCCCTACAGATACATTCAACGCTCACCCTCCAGCTTCCTGGCAACTTCCTGGAACTGACCATCAGGCAAAGTGACCTCTCGAAAAATTGCGGCAATGGCGTCGCCCGTGATTCTTTCGAAATCCTGTGCCAGCGGCACGACAAATATTCCGCACAAATCAATCGATGCCGGACTGACCGTCAGTTCGCCGGTGTAAAAGACCTCTGGCCGATGTTTTTTGCGCGGAAACAGATACGCGACCCACTCCCCGCGCTCATGAAAGAGAGCGATGTTGACCATCGGCTCCGCCCGTTTGCCCGTGGTTTCCGCGAGGAGCTCGATGACGCGATCCATTCGATGGATCAAAGCGGATCGATCCCGCCCGCGAAGTAAAAACACATTTCTTCCGTACTTCGGCACGGTAACGCCAGTCAGTCCCGCGGTGTCTTTCTCGATCGGAAATAATTCCCGCGAACCAGCCTGAAAATGCATGTGGTCCGGTGCGGATGCTCCGCACTCCGGGCCGTTATAAACGACGAAATATCCAGGCAGGGTTGCCGCAAGGTCGAGCATATTTCCGAACCGGTTCGCGATGTGCTGCAAGCCGTGTTCCCTGTGAACGATCGTGAAATGATGATCCACGATTGGAAACGGATTGCAGTAGATCGTGAAGTCCTCAAAGCGCAGACCCTCTTCCTCCGGAGGCAGATTTGCCGAACATAGGAAGCAGGGGCGTTTCGCCACGGACTCCCGGTCGACAGACGCCGTTGTACTACCCATACGATGGGGAATTTGACGGATGAAGATGTCGAACCAATCGATCCGTACCGGCCGTGTCTTTGCCCGCGCAAGGCCTTCAACGCCGTTCGCGAGCTGCGGCCATGCCCGCGCCTGCCGCTTAAACAGTTCTTCGATTTCGTGGATCATCCCTGCATGCGTGCCTGAAGCTCGATAGTTCGGAGCCAGTCCTTGTACCGATCGTATCGATTCGCAACCTCGAGAGGCAGCGCGCTGTCGCTATTGCCTTCCCAGCGCCGGCAAAGATAAACGGACTCGTAGATGCGGCCGATCTCATAATCGCGGCTGATGCGTAACGCTACGGCGTAATCCTCGCCATAACTGACATTCGGAAATCCGATACGGCGCAGAATCAAGGTATTGAATGCGCGCGGCGCGCCAAGCCCATTGACCCGGAGGGCATTGTTTCTTCCATTCTCGCGACTCCATTCGCGGTGATCGATTAGACCCGGCGGAAGCTCTTGCAAGGAAAAATCGACCATCTTGTAGGAGCCTATGACCATCGCATAAGGTCCAGCTTCAAGTTCTGCAACAATCCGGCGCAGGACGCTGTCATTGATGTACAGGTCGTCAGAATCAAGTTGGATGGCGTATTGTCCGCAGTCGCTGGAGTAAATCGCCTCGTTCCAGCACCCGCCGATTCCCAGGTCCCGGCGTTCAGGAACGATGTGTTTAAAGCGCGAATCGCTAATACCACGCAGGATTTCTGTGGTCCGATCCGTCGAATGGTTATCGACGACGATAACATTGAATTCGAAGTCCGCGCTCTGGACGAAGGCGCTTTGAACGGCGTCGAGGATTGTCCGCTCGCGATTTCGAACCGGCATGACGACGCTGACTTTTACTGGAAAGGTTTCCGCGGCCGCTGGAACTGGCTCAAAGTGCGGCGGCAACCAGGCACCGATTCGTTTGAGATGCGTCGTCGCGATGCGCTCCATTTCGATTTGGTAATCCCGATTGCGCGGATCCACGTAGTCAAATTGCGTTTGACCCGTCGGCCGCGCATCAATCATCGACGCGCTGTACAATGGTTCGGGAATTCGCACGATTGCGCGCTTTTCCGAAATCCTTAACCGTAAGTCGTATAGTCCTCCCCATTTCCAGGTGCGCTCGATTCCTGACTGACGCGCAGCCTGTACCGACACAGCCACTACCGGGCCAAAGTCGAAACCGTCGCGGATGCTCCCGCGTTGATAGTCTATACGAGGATGGCCCATTGCGTCGGCATAAACCCAGCCGCCGCCGGTCTCGCGCATGACTTGCGCCATCCGATCGAACATGCGCGGTTCGGGCTCGATGTCCACACGCGGATCACCGAGAAAGAGGACATCAGAATCGGCAGCGTCGATGAGTCGTTGAATACTCACGGATGAGTAATCCTTTGGATACACGAGGTTCACTTTCCACCCCACCGCGCGCCCGCTCTCCTCTGCGAAGAGGGAATCCGCCTCTTTGATAAACGCGTCATCTTAGCTGCTAACCGCTACGCGCCGCGTCACCGCCTGCGGCCGCACGACGATGACGCCCGCCATCCGATGTGCCTTGAGAAACTCGCTCAATTCCTGTTCCACGACAAAGCCCTGGCTGCGCGACGCGTGACGCATAAAGACCTGTTTGCCATCGCGCACAATGATTCCAGCATGAAACACATCGAGATTCTTGCGTGTCGACGCAAAAAAAATCAGATCACCGGTTTGCAAATATCGTTCGAGCTGTGGCACTGCCGGCTTCGGTACACATTTCACTTGGGTACGCTGTGCAGCCAGTCCAGGTAGAGCATTCAGAACGCGTTCCCTGCTGATTATCGGGACAGTCGGCATTGAAACCGCCCTGATTATCCCTTCGCGTACATTGTTGCGAATCCAGAGCATCATGTAGTGATTGCGCCGTTCCCATTGGATGCGGCCTCGTTCATACCGAATCTTTCGCAGCCACTCTGTGAAGTCATCAACATTGGAAGCGCGGGCGAGCGCCACAATTGTTTCGATGTAGGTGACACAGTCGAATCCATCGAAGGAAGCAGTAAACACTTCGACCGTGTCGGCAGATCCAATCAGCGGATTTGCTTTGTAGGAATGTCCAACGAAGTGGCGGGAAAGAACATCAATTCGGCCGCCGGCGGAACGATCATACTTCGTTTCGGATAGAAGCTGCTCCACGCGCCGCCGGCTGAGACCTAGTGGTTGTGCGTGCTTCATCAGAATTTCACTCTACCACGCACTTTCGACTTTACGGCGGTCGAGACTTACCACTCGGGACCTGGCGGCTCAAGGAGGAGGGCGAATCCATCGGCGTCATGAAAATCCGGTTTGTCGGCCAAATGGCGAAGCGCCCAGTACGAGAGCCCATCGGTCGCCTCGATGACTGCCGAGAGCCCGATACGGAGGGCGGCACGCGGGTGGATGGCAGACAGCCGATCGAGCCGGACAAGAGCGTCCAGCTCAAACCCGCTGGCATCAGAGCGACCCGTAATGTGCGGGCGCATCAGTTCGTTCGCGAGAGGACCGCCGTTGCGATAGCCGCAGAAGGCATAGACGGCCCACTCCCCCGAAGGGGCAAAGTTGAACTCGTGGTAGGCCGGCTGCCCTTCCACGGCGATGAAGGCTTCGAAGCAGGTGTGCTGCCAGAGCTGTGTAGCGAAGCGCGACACGCCCGGCGGAGAGACCCAGATTGGGGGAATATCTCCGTCGAGGCGGAAGGTCATCTGGAGTTCAGCACTTTCCGAGCGGCGTACGCGCACCTGGATGGCGCGCACCGCCTCGGGGCGTGTCGACTGATGGCACCTGAGGTCGACACAGTGTTCGACGGTCATAGCGGGCTCGGTGGCCGCAGCGGGATTGCTCTCCGACCGGAATATCGAGTCAAACTGTGGCGCTCAAAAGCTTTTGACCGCACCATGTCTCAATTGTCCCATCTATCTGCTCCCCGGCGGGCTAGAGAATTGGGAGCGGATAGTTGGTAGCCGTTTCGGTATAGCCGCTCTCAGGACTCGTCGATAACCTGCTCCATGCCTCCGCCCAGAGCGGGACCCGCCGTGGCATCGACGTAATCCGGCCTGGTGACGATTATGGTATTAGTCGTCAATAGCAAACCAGCTACGGAGGTTGCACTTCGTAACGCGGTGCAGCAGGTTCTGACTGGATCGATGACGCCACCGGCGATCAGGTTTTCGAAGGTACCGGTACGAGCATTGAAACCGATTTCCCGGCCGGCTTTTGAGACGCGCTGTTCGGTTTCATCTGGATCGACGCCGCAATTCTCGGCGATGCATCGCAACGGCTCTGCCGCGGCGCGCTGGACGATTCGCATCCCTTCCTTCACGTCGCCGGATGACGAATCTATGAGATCCTGCAATCTCGACGCAGCTCGCAGCAACCCGGTTCCACCACCCGGAAGAATCCCCTCTTCGAGCGCGGCATGTGCCGCGTTAATCGCGTTCTCAATCAACTGAGAGCGCCGCCGCTGCTCGCTGAGAGAGGCTCCACCGACGCGAATTACGGCCGTGCCACCGCACAGCTTCGCCAAGCGCTCCTTGAGTTTGTCCATCTCCACAGGTTGTTCAGAAGCGTCAGCCAATAGCCGGCCAACCAACTCGCGGCGCGCGGCTATCTGCCCGATATCTCCAGCGCCTCCGGTAATCACTGTCCGCTGGGCCGATACTGTGGCCTCGCCCGCTCTTCCGAGGTCGCCGAGCCGCGCAGTCTCAAGCTGTCCTCCGGTCTCGCGAGCAATCACCCGTCCTCCCGTCATGATGGCGAGATCTTCGAGTGTGGCTTGCCGCCACTTCCCATACTCGGGCGGATGAATCGCCACTATCGGAGTCTCGGGCGTACTCGCGGTCAGCAGGGCGGCAACAACCTCGCCGGATATATCCTCGGCAATAATCAGGAGTGAGCCACCTGCTGCTTTCACGCCCTCCAAAATTCCCGCGATCTGTTCCGGCGAACCGATGCGCTGATCGGTCATCAAAAGGTACGGCTTGTCCAACCTGGCCAGCGTTTTCTGAGGGTTGGTAGCCATGTAGTGAGAGACGAAGCCGCGGTCGAATGCGATGCCCTCCACCGCTTCCAGGGTGCTGATAAGAGCCTGGCCGATTTCCGTCGTTATGACGCCCTTCGCGCCGACTTTCCGTATGGCCTGCGCGACCAACTGGCCGGCAAAATCTTCGCCCGCGGCGATCGCGGCGACCGCTTCCAATTCGTTATCGCTCTCAATCGGCCTGGCGGAGCGTTGGAGCGCGCCGATGATGAATTCGGCGGCGCTTTCGATTCCTCTCACGAGGTCGACCGAATTTGCTTTGCGCGCGAGCGCCTCCAGCCCGCGCTGGAGTATTGCGTTTGCGAGCACAGTCGCCGTGGTCGTGCCATCACCAACTGTCTCGCTGGTCTTGCGCGCGACTTCGCGCACAACTTGCGCTCCCACATTCTCAAAGGGATCTTCCAGTTCGATCTCGTCGGCGATACTGACGCCGTCCCGCGATACAATCGGCGGACCGATCGTGCGGTCGATGATGGTATTGCCTCCCTTCGGGCCGAGTGTCGCTCGGACTGCCCGGGTCAGCTTGTCCACTCCCCGGCCGAGCGCGCTTCGCGCCTCGTTCTGGTAAAGGATTAGTTTCGGCACCGATGTCTCCAGTCAGAATTAAAACTTTGAGGCTGCCTAGGCTGGAAGCCAGATCCTCGAAGACTTGCAATCCGTTACGGCTAGGAATCTTCGTCGGCCATTTCGTACGGCAGCGCATCTTCAAGGCGGCCGAAAAAAATCAGCTTGTCATCGAACATGACCATTCGCCCGTAATGTGTGGCCATCTCGATGGTAAAATCGTAAGGATCAATTTCCCGCCCCAGTGCCTCGCTCAACTCCTTCATGTCGAATTCGAGCTTGTTATCGCCATCAATCCTGATCATTGAAGGATAGTGGGTGACCGTGATTCCGGGCTTCTTCTCCATCAGCTTGACGATCTCGCGGCTCTGCACGCTGTCATTCAGCGTCACCCCACACTTGTTGGAGACCGCGTCCTGCCTTTCACCGTGAACATCCACATTGGATTGCGGCCGTGCTGCCATTAGATTTCCACTCCCTTCCCGAGCACCTGGTCGATCTGGGATAAGCTCTCGAGCGTGTTGCGTTTGGCATGCTCAAAGGTATCTTCGAACGTAACGCACTTTATCCTGGGTTCCGACCACAGCGGTCGTAAGGCATGAGCGGCCTTGGCACAAAGCGGTGCGTAGATCCCTATCCAGCGCTTCGCCAGGTCCCGATTATGATCGGCGTGCTTGTCGTCGTTGAGCAGAACGCGGAACAGTTCGATGCTATTGGCGAGGTTGCGCTGGTAGTCGGCCTGCGCGAAGCCGATGATGGTGGGAGTCGCAAAATCGCCGTGCTCTGCGCCGAAGCGCGCGACGAAATCACGAACCAGGCCGGTCACCAGATTCTCATAAAGTAGATTCGAGGCAAAAACCGCCTCGAGGTAGTCGTATACGCCTCGAATAGTCTCGATGGCCTTGCGGCTTTCCTGCCATATTGGGTCGCTTATCCAGTGCTGCTTGCCGGCCGCGGTATCAAAATTGGCGAGATCGAGGCCGATTTCCGCCAGATAGAGTGTCAGATCCTGGGAGAGCCGAAGCTTGTAAGATGCATTCGTGAGGATCGCCGTGTTGATCATCTGGCTCATGCCGTCGCGCTGCGCCTGCATGAAGGTTATTCCCAGTGAGTATTCGGGATGCTTGAGCGCACCCACGTGATTCTGCAGCACCGTGACCCAGCTCGGATCAAATGCCGCCGCGGCACCCTGTGCTCTGGCGTTGTCGCTGATCATCTTGATCGCGCCTTCGATAGTGGATTGACGCTGATAGTGCGTGCGGTCCCACTCTTGATCAACCGAACGAAAGCGATGCCAGTCGGCACTTTGCATCGCGGTTCGTTTTTCCGTGTAGGTCGGCAAGCCATCGGCAAATTCGAGTATCCAACCCTGCAGAAGGTAGCGTTCGGGATCAGGCTGAACATCGACGGTTAGATCTTCGTAAAGTGTCGCAGTCCGGCCCTGCGGTTCAAAATAGTCAAAGTTACGGCTCTCCGATCCAGGAAATTTCCTGGCGCCCGCCGCCGCCGACTCTTTGTCAAATCCCGCCATATGAGCCTCCTGTTTCAGGTCGCGACAATCTTTGCGCCAGCTTTCCAGCCGCACAAAGAATTTTTATTAGTTGGCGAAAGGTCTCGCCAGATTTCCCAACGCCAGCGCTGCTTATGCTCAATTCCATTGTCGCCACAATCAATGGTAGGCCTGAGTAAACTTCTCGATATGGATCCGCTCCGGCAGCACCCCACTGACTTGAAGCACCGGCGCTGTCGCCTCGATCATTGGCGGTGGTCCGCAGCAGTATGCTTCAGTCTCATCGTCCAGATCCGCGCCGCGCAGGTGGCGGGCGACGACCTCATGAATAAAGCCGGACTCGCCTTTCCAATCAGTGCCAGCCGGCTCGTGTGAAAGCGCAGGGACAAAGCGAAAGTCCCGCAGAACCTTGCCGATGGCTTCGATCCGATCGAGATAAAACAGATCGCGCTGGGTGCGAGCCCCGTAGAAAAACGTCAGCTGACGCTGCTCTCCGCTACGCGCAAGGTCATTCACGATGGACCACAATGGTGCCATTCCCGAACCGCCGCCAACCAGGATCATCCGGCCCGACCGGTTCTCGTGTCGGAAACAGATTCCGTATGGACCTTTGATCTCGAGCTGGTCGCCAATTTTGAGTTCCTTGTCGAGCACCGACGAAAAGGCCCCATCCGGATAAATCTTGATGATAAAGTCAAGCTGATTGCCGCCGGGGGGATTGGCCATCGAGAAGGATCTGACCAGCCCACTGCCGGGAACCATGATGTCGACGTATTGACCCGCCCAGAACTTGAATGGCTGCTCCAACTCAAGCCCAAGTCTGGTCATGTCAGCCGTCAAACGCTCGATCGCGGCAACCCTTGCC
>Ga0307372_10003345_pt1 | contig 25657 bp, 22 predicted proteins | sample OX1MG_FD_202533 | JGI IMG/M metagenome (GOLD analysis project Ga0307372, IMG submission 202533) | Soil microbial communities from Risofladan, Vaasa, Finland - OX-1 | ecosystem: Environmental > Terrestrial > Soil > Coastal area > Acid sulfate soil | place: Finland: Risofladan, Vaasa | collected...
TCAGCAGACGGCCGGGCGCGGGCGGCGCGGACACACCTGGTTCTCGCCACCGGGCAGCGGGCTCTACGTCTCCGTGGTGCTGAGGCCGGGCGGCGCCGACGATGCGGCCAGGGCGATCACGCTGCTGACGCTGACGGCGGGCGTGGCGGTGGCCGAAGGTGTCCGGGCCGCCAGCGGGCTGCCGGCGGCCATCAAGTGGCCGAACGATCTCCTGGTCGAGCGCCGGAAGCTGGCCGGCATCCTGGCCGAGGCGGTCGCCTCGCCGCACGGCGTGCAGGCGGTCGTGCTCGGGTACGGGATCAACGTGCGGACGTCCGCGTACCCGCCGGAGCTGGCGTCGCGCGCCACGTCGATCGAGGCGGAGCTGGGCCGGCCGGTCGACCGCGGCCTGGTGCTCGCGGAGACGCTCGCCGCGCTGGCGGCGCGATACGCGGATCTGGCCGCCGGCCGTTTCGATGCTATCCTCGGCGCCTGGCGCGCGATGGCGCCGTCCAGCCGCGGCGCGACCGTCGAATGGGCGACGCCCGACGGGCCGCGCCGGGGACGGACCGACGGGATCGACGATGACGGCGCGCTGCTGGTCCGCACCGACGCCGGGCTCGAGCGGATCATCGCCGGAGAACTGACGTGGCTGTGACGTCCCGCGGGACGGCAGCCGTCCGGCGCCGGCCGCCGGGATGCAGGTGACGCATGCTGCTCGCGATTGACGTCGGCAACACGAACATCGTCCTCGGGGTGTTCGAGGGCGACCGCCTGATCCGGAGCTGGCGGCTGGCGACGCTCCGGGAGCGGACGGCCGACGAACTCGGCATCCTCGTCAGCCAGCTGTTCGCGTATACCGGCCTCGCGCCGGCCGGAGTGGACGGGGTGGTGATCGCGTCGGTCGTGCCGCCGCTGACCGGCACGATGGCCGAGATGGTGCGCCGGTACGTCGGCCGCACCGCGGTGCTCGTCGAACCGGGCGTGAAGACCGGCATGCCGGTGCTCTACGAGAACCCGGCGGAAGTCGGGGCCGATCGGATCGTCAACAGCGTGGCGGCGTACGAGCGGCACGGCCGCGCGGCGCAGCGGCCGCTCATCGTCGTCGACTTCGGCACGGCGACGACGTTCGACGCGATTTCGGCCCGGGGCGAGTACCTCGGCGGCGCCATCTGTCCCGGGATTCAGATCTCGGCCGATGCGCTGTTCCAGCGGGCCGCGCGCCTCCCGCGCGTCGACGTCCGGAAGCCCGAGCGGCTGGTCGGAACGACGACCGTCAAGTCGATGCAGGCCGGCCTGTTCTTCGGATACGTCGGGCTGGTGGAGGGCATCGTCCGGCGGATGGCCCTGGAGCTCGGCGGCGCGCGCTGCATCGCGACCGGCGGCCTGGCGGAGATCATCGCGTCGGAGACCGACCTCATCGAGGCCGTCGAGCCCGAGCTGACGCTCTACGGCCTGAAGATTGTCTGGGAGCGGAATCGATAGGCCGTCCCGCGACCGTCGGCCCGTCCCGTGTGTCCGGCATGGATCCCGAACAGTACTGCCGCGAGATCGAAGCGTACCTCTGCCGGAAGAACGACGGTCATCTGATCCGCGTCGTCGGGCCGGCCTTCGAGCGCGTCTGCGGCTGGGCGCAGCAGGGCATTCCCGTCAAGGTGGCCTTCCGCGGCATCGATCGGTACTTCGAGCGGTACTATGCGAAAGGGCCGCGCCGGCGGCCCGTCCGGATCGATTTCTGCGAAGCGGACGTGCTCGACGTGTTCGACGAGTGGCGGCGGGCGGTCGGACTCTCCGGGCGCGGAGCCGCCGCGGCGGCGGGCGGAGCCGGGCCCGACGACACGGCGCCGGCGGGCGCCCGCGCCGCGTCGCTGCCGGCGCATCTGGACCGGGTGGTGGTGCGGCTGACCGGCCTGCGGGCGCGTCCGGATCTGCCGGAAGCGATCCACGCGCTGATCGATCGTCTCGTGCGCGAGCTCGACACGCGGCGGGCGGAGGCGCGGGCGGCCCGCGGCGACGCCCGGACGGCGCTGCTGGACCGGCTGTCCGCCCTCGACCGCGAGCTGGTGGACGCCGCGGCGGCGACGCTTCCGGACGACCTCCGCGCGCAGCTCGAGCGGGAGGCCGGCGAGGACCTGGCGGCGTTCCGCCCGCGGATGACCGACCCGGTGTTCCGCCAGGCGCTCGACGCGGGCGTGCGCCGGCTCGTGCGCCAGCGCCTCGGCCTGCCGGATCTGAGCCTCCGGTAGCCGGGCGGCGCGGCCGCGCCGGCGGGCCGCCTCCGTTCACCCGGTACTCACGACCTGTTCCCTGCCCTCACATGCTGACGAACGACGCGATCATCACCGTGGACATCGAGAAGCCGGCGGCCGGCGGCCGGATGATCGCGCGCCACGAGGGGCAGGTGGTCCTGGTGCAGCAGGCGATCCCAGGCGAGCGGATGCGCGTGCGGATTACGCGCGTGCGTCCGGGTGTCGCGTACGCCGATCCGGTCGAGGTGGTGGAGGCGTCGCCCGACCGGCGGGCTGTGCAGGGAGACTGGATGTGCGGCGGCTGCGCGTATGCGCACATCGCCGCCGCGCGCCAGCCGGCCCTGAAAGCGGAGATCCTGCGCGACGCGCTGGCGCGCATCGGCGGCCTCACGGTGCCCGGACCGGTGCCGGTCGCGGCCGGGGCCGGGGACGGCTATCGCATGCGGGCGCGGCTGCACGTCCGGCGCGGACGCATCGGCTTCTTCCGGGAAGGCACGCACGAACTGTGCGACCCGGCGGTGACGCGCCAGCTCCTGCCGGAGACGCTGGCGACGCTCGGGCGGATGGAGCCCGCGCTCCACCGGGCGCGGGCGGACGGCGTGACCGATCTCGACCTGGTCGAAAACGTGCAGGCCACCGAGCGCGTCGTCCATCTGGTGCTGGCGCCCGGGGCGGCCCCGCCCCGTCCCGGCCCGCTGGCGGCCATCGCCGGCGCGACCGGAATCAGCTGTTCGGCGCCGCGCGGCCCCGAGGCGTTCAGCCTCGGCCATCCGTACGTCGTGGACGAGGTGGCGGTGGCCGGCGCGGCCGGCGGACCGGTCATCCGGCTGCGACACCATGTCGAGTCGTTCTTCCAGGCGAACCGGTATCTGCTGGCGACGCTCGTGGCGCGCGTGACCGGGCAGGTGCCGGCGGGACGGGTGCTCGATCTCTACGCAGGGGTCGGGCCGTTCGCGATCGCCCTGGCCGCGCTGGGCGATCGCGAGGTCGTGGCCGTGGAAGGCGACCGGCGCGGCGCGACCGACCTCGCCATGAACGCGATTCCGTACGGCGCCGCCGTCCGGGCGGTGCACCTGCCCGTGGAGCGCTTTCTCGAGGGGCGGTCCGACCCGGACGCCACGCTGATCGTGGATCCGCCGCGGACGGGGCTGTCGCCGGAGGCGCTGGCGGAGATTGTGGCGACCGGCGCCCGCCGCGTCGTCTACGTGTCGTGCGATGTGGCGACGCTGGCGCGCGACGTCAGGGCGTTCGTGGCGGGCGGCTACGGTCCCACGCACGTCGAGGCGTTCGACCTGTTCCCGAACACCGCGCACGTGGAGGGGCTCGTCGTCCTGCAGCGGGACTGACGAGGAACGCCGGCGCTACGGCGTGCCGGTCGGCACGCGGCAGGCGTCGACGAAGCCTTCGAAGACCGGACGGAACTCCCCGGTGCGCCAGAAGTTCTCGGGATGCCACTGGACGCCGAGGCAGAAGCGGGCGGACGGCGCCTCGATCCCCTCGATGATGCCGTCCGGCGCGGTCGCCGACACCACGAAGCCCGCGGCCAGCCTCGCCACCGCCTGGTGGTGACGGCTGTTCACTCCGCAGACGTCGTTCTCCTCGAGCCTCTCGTGCATGAGGCTCCAGAGCAGCGTGTCCTTGTTCAGCCAGACTTCGTGGGCGATGGCGTACGGGGGGGTGGACACCTGGTGGTTCAGGGCGCCGGGGACTTCGGACGGGATGTCCTGCGTCAGCGTGCCGCCCCGGGCGACGTTCAGCAGCTGGACGCCGCGGCAGATCGCCAGCAGCGGCAGGTCGGCGGCCAGGGCCCGGTTGGCCAGATCGATCTCGAACGCGTCGCGGGCCGGGTCGACGTGCGTGACCGCCGGATGCCGGACCGCGCCGTACCGCGCCGGGTCGACGTCGTCCCCGCCGGTGAGCAGCAGGCCGTCGAGGCCGGCCATCGCTTCGGCGGGCGGGATGTCGCCCGGCATGAGGACGCGCGGCTCGCCGCCGTTGCGGCGGATCGATTCGAGGTAGTCGGTCAGCGCGCGGCACGCCGCGACGCCGATGACGGGCGCCATAGCCATCGTCCTCGTGCTACATCCTACATCCTCGACGGAACCGTGATCCCCATCAGGTCGAGCGCGCGCGCGAGCTGAGCGCGGAAGCAGGCCACGCCCGCCGCGCGCCATCGCCGGATGTCGGGGCGGTCCTCGTTGAGGATCGGGTAGCGGTGATAGAAGGCGTTGAACATCTGGGCCAGCCCGAACGCGTACTTGGCCAGGACCGAGAACTCGAGCGACCGGATCACCTGATCGACGACCTCATCCAGCCGGCCCGCTTCCAGCACCAGGGCCCAGAGATCGTGGCTGCCGTCCTCGCCGAGCAGTTCCGGGGCGGGGACGCGGTCGAGTCCGGCGAGCAGATCCGCCTCTTCGAGACCGTCGCGATCCCGGAGCTTGTGAAAGATATTGTTGGCTCGGACGACAGCATACTGCAGATACGGCCCGCTTTCACCCTCGAAGTTCAGGGCTTCGTCGATGTCGAACGCGATGACCTTGCCGCGCGAGAACTTCACCATGAAGTACCGGACCGCCGCCACCCCGATGGCCGTGGCGATGGCATCGCGGTCGGACGGGGCGCAGTCCGGATTGCGCCGGGCGACCTCCTCGGCCGCCTTGCCGATCAGCGTGTCCAGCAGGTCGTCCGCCTTGACGCCGAGACCGCGGCGGCCGGAGACCTCCACGAACGGCTTGCGGCCTTCCTCGGCGGAGACCGTGTGACCGAGCTCCCGCGCGGTGGCGTGCGACAGCGCCACCATCTCGTACGAGAAGTGGATGGAGTTCTCCGCCTCTTCCGCATGCCCCATCGCGCGGAGCGCCTGACTCAGCAGCGCCTGCAGGTAGGACTGGCGGACGTCGATCACGTTGTAGATCCGGCTGGCCCGGCCGAAGGCCGGGGCCCCGGCCTCGGCGGCCGCCGCCTCGGCGGTCGTCGACCACAGCGGGCGGCCGTCGGCGCGCCGGGTGAAGATGCGGTACCGGAAGTCCACCCCGAGCCGGCCGAACTTCCAGAACTGGTACGCGATGTCCTTGCCGACGTAGGTCACCGTCCCGTTCGACCGGACGATGACCTTCTCGCGCTGGTCCGCCTCCTCGTCGCCGCCGTCACCGGCCGCCGCCTCGGCGTCGCCGGCTGCCGCGTCGGCGTCGCCGGCCGCGGGTGCGTCGTCCTCGATCCGCATCACCCAGCAGCCGGCCAGCCGTCCCGCCGTCTGCAGGAACACGGTCCCCTGCGCCTTCAGGATCTCGAAGGCGCGGCTCCAGAAGTGCAGCCGCAGGATGTCCCCTTCCCACGTGAGCAGATCGTAGTCGACGTTCAGGCGCGCCATCGTCTCGAGATGGCGCCGGACGATGCGGTCGGCGACGAACGCGGCCATGGCGGCCGTGTCGGTGCCGCCCTGCTCGATGTCGTGGAGCGCCGCCGCCCGGACGGCCAGGCGCGCAGGGTCCTCCGCGTACCACGCCGTGACCCGCGCGTAGAGATCCCAGCAGTAGTAGTCGAACCGGGTCGTGTCCGCGATCTGCCGCACGTCGGCCAGCGTCAGCCGCTCCAGTTCCCGGAACCCGACGACGACGTCGGCGACCTGAACGCCGGTGTCGTCGATGTAGTTCTGCACCTCGACCGGCACGCCCGAGAAGCGCAACGCCCGGACCAGCGTGTCGCCGAGCGCGGCATTGCGCAGGTGTCCGATGTGGGCCGCCTTGTTCGGGTTGATGGCCGTGTGCTCGACGATCGTCTTCAGGCCGGCCTGCGGCGCCGGCGGCGCGGCCAGCTGCGCCAGCAGGAAGGCCGGCCGGTCGAGGAAGCAGTTCAGATAGCCGTTCGGTGCCGCCTCGACGCGGGCGACGCCCGGCACGGGACCGAGCGCCGCGGCGATCTCCTGCGCGATCGCGCGCGGAGCCTTCCGCAGCGGCCGGGCGAGCTGAAAGGCGACGGCGACCGCCAGATCGCCGAGCGCCCGGTTGGGCGGCATCTCGACGGCGATGTCGGGCGGCTCGGCCGCCGGATAGAGCCGGCGGATGGTGGCGCCGACGTGGTCACGAATCTCGCGTGCAACGGGCAGCAGCATGGGGCGTGGTCGTTTGACTCGTCTGAGAGCGTGCAGTACGATTACGCATTCGTCTGCGGGGCCGGCCGGCCCGCGCGTGCGCGCGGTGCGGGCGGCTCACTGGTGATGGCATCCACGGCGCGTCCGGCCAGTTCGCCGGCGCGCACGTAGTCGTCCGGCGTGTTGATGTTGAACAGCAGCATCTCCTCCCGGCCATATCGGGCGACTTCCTGCGGCGTGATCGCACGAACGCGCACCTCTTCCAGCAAGTCGATCACCTTCAGCCGGCCGGCGTCCAGGTGGCGCCGGATCGGGGCGGCGCAGCTCCGCGCGTACGACGCGCACAGCGGGTGGTAGCCGTCATGCGTCCTGACCAGCGCCACGTCCACGTCCCGGCCCGCCTCGATGAGCATCCGCAGGAACGGCGCGGTCAGGAACGGCAGGTCGCACGCCACCACCAGCACCTGCGGCGTGTCCGCCGCCTCCAGCGCCGTGAACAGGCCGCCGAGCGGCCCGCAGCCGGGGTAGCGGTCGGGCACCGCCCGCACGCCGCCGCCGCTCTCCCGCGCCGGGCCGCCCACCAGCAGCACGGGGTCGGCGACCTCGCGCAGCACGGCGATCTGGCGATCGAGAATCGACCGGGCGCCGACCGCCAGCGCGCTCTTGTCGCGGCCGCCGAGCCGGCGCGCCCGGCCTCCGGCCAGAATGGCGGCAGTGCACATCATGCGTCATCCGGAGCGGCGGGCGACGGGCGCCGGCCGCGCGACGGCCGTCATGCGGCCGCCGTCTGCCGGCCTCCTCGACTCCGCCTGGCGCGAGACACTCGGGGGGCGGACCGGGGCGTCCGCTTCCGGCGGACGGCGGGGCAGGGGGACACCCCGAAGCGCCTCAGGGCTGGCCGCCGGAGCCTGCCGCAGGTTACGTTATCAGAAAATGAGTGAAGCGGGTATTGGGCGCATCGTCGTGGCGAGCCTGCATCAGGCGATTGCCGACACCCTGCCGTCGCGGCTGGAGTTCTACGAGAACTGGCTCAGCGCCCAGGGACTGCGGGGCGGCACCGTCGGTGTCGCGCAGCTGCAGGCGGTGCTGAGCTTCCTGCGCCTCGAAGGCGACGCCTACGGGCCGGTCATGAATCGGGCGGGCGCCGTGGCGGCCGGGTGGACGGTCGATCCGCATTCGGCGACCCACCGCCGCCTCACCGCCATGATGCCCGCGCGCGTCCGGACGCGGCGGGCGCTGCGGCTGGCGCGGCATCTCGTCCGGAGCGGATCGGCCAGGAGCCGGGCCGTCATCCGGCGCAGCCGCGGCACCACCAGTATCGAGCTCAGTCATTCGCTCTTCTGCGACGTCCGGACGAGCGTGTCGTACCCGCTGTGCGGGTTCTATGCGGCGGCCGCGCAGCGGCTGCTCGAGCTGTACGACGTCGACGCCGAGGTGGCCGTGGCCACCTGCCGGGGCGCCGGCCAGGCCGACTGCGTGCTCGCCGTGAACGTCAAGGGATCACGCACCCGGACGCCTCCGTCCGTGGTGGCGGCATGACGGAGACGCGGTCGGCCCGCCGCCGATGGCGCGCGCTCGGCCTCCTCGCGGCGCTGGCGCTGGCCGCCGGCGGCGCGTGGCCGTCCCGGGCCGTGGCCGCGCCCGCCCGGCCGCGCGTCCTGGTGCTGCCGTTCGCCGACGCGCATCACATCGGACGGATCTACTGGCTGACCGAAGCGGCGGCGGTGCTGCTGACCGACGACCTGAACCGCCTGGGGCTGCAGGCGGTCACCCGCGAAGACCGGCGCCGCGCGTTCGACCGGCTGCAGATTCCCACGGACGTCCAGATCACCGACGCGACGGCCATCCGGATCGCACGGCTGGTCGGCGCGACGCAGGTCGTCCTCGGCGGCCTGTCGCTGGAGACCGGGCCGGGCGGCGACCAGCTCGTGGCGCGCATCCGGCGGATCCGCCTGGCGGCGGGACGGATGGACCCGACGGTCGTCGAGCGGGCGCCGCTGCGGGAGATCTTCCCGCTGTTCGGCCGCCTGGCGCGCCGGCTGGTGCCGCAGGCCTCGCTGACCGTGCAGCAGCTGGCCGACCGGCATCCGCCGCTCGTGGCGTTCGAGGACTACGTCAAGGGGCTGCTGGCGGAGAACCCGGAGACGCAGATCCGCTACCTGCGGTCGTCCATGGCCCTCGATCCCTCGCTCGATCGCGCCCATCTCGCGCTGTGGAGGGTGTTCAGCGAGCAGGGCAACGACGAGGCGGCGCTGGCCGCGGTCAACGCCGTGCCGGCCGCGTCGCCCGAGGCGGCACGGGCCCGCTTCCGCGCCGCCCTGTCGCTCATTCATCTCAAGCGCTGGGATGAGGCGTCGACGGCGCTGTCGCAGCTCGCGGCGGCGCATCCGACCGCGGCCGTGTTCAACGATCTCGGCGTCGTCGAGCTGCGGCGCGGCGGCGCCGACGCGAGCCGCCGGGCCGCCGATGATTTCGCGAAGGCGACGCAGGCCGATCCCGACGCCGCAGACTACTTCTTCAACCTCGGGTACAGCTACTGGCTGCAGCACAATGCGCGGGCGGCCATCTACTGGCTTCGCGAGGCCGTCCGGCGCAATCCGACCGACGGCGCCGCGCATTTCGTGCTCGGCGTCGCGCTCGCCGCGTCGGGCGATTCGCTCGAGGCCGATCGGGAGCGGGCGCTGGCCCGACAGCTGTCGTCGCGGTACGCGGCGGCCGGCATGGATCGGGTGCCCGCCGGCCTGGAACGGCTGGCCACCGCGCTCGACGGTCCTCTCGGCGTGGAGGACGTCATCGTCGAGAGCGAGCAGCGGAACCAGAAATCGCTGGCGGCGTTCTATCTGGCGCGGGCGCGCCGGCTGACCCGGCAGCAGGACGACCGGGCGGCCACGGCCGCGCTGAAGCGCTGCCTGTTCCTGTCGCCCTATGATGCCGCCGCGCAGCTGCTGCTGGGGCGGATCGACCTGCGTGAGAAGCGCACGCAGCAGGCGATCGACGTCCTGAAGATCTCGCTCTGGAGCCGGGAGACCGCCGCGGCCCATCTCGCGCTGGCCGAGGCGTACCTGCAGGCGGCCGATCCGAAGGCGGCGCGTGCCGAGGCGGCCCGGGCGCTGGCGCTCAATCCGGGCGCGGACGAGGCACGTCACATTCTGCAGCAGACGGCGCCCGCCGGCTCCGCTGCGGCCCGCGTCGGCGGCGCTCGTGCCGAGGCGGCCGTGCCCCACGGGCGCTGACCCCTACGCCGCGTCGCCGGCCGCGCGTCGGTCGGTCCTGCCGATGGCGCGTCCGGACGGGCGATACAGGCTGGCGATCGTCCGCCCGATATCGTACCAATGAGGACCCGTGATGCCCGGGACGAGCGGACGAACCGTGTTAAAATCGACGCTGAGACGTCCGCAACCGATTGAGCGGCTGCCTCTGCTGCGCGCCCGGGCGGCCGGGCTGGATTTGAAATGAGCGACGAACAGTTTCGCGAAATCCAGTTGAACGGGAAGCAGTTGGTCTTCCTGTTCATGGCGGCGACGGTGGTCTCCGTCGTGATCTTCCTCTGCGGCGTCCTCGTGGGTCGCGGCGTGCGGGCGCAGGCTGAGCCGGCGGCCACCGAAGCGGCGGCCACGATGGGTGCCACGGGCGGATTGGCGGCGCCGGCCGGCGATCCGGCGGACCACGTGGCGACGCCGGACGTGCCGGTGACGGCGCCCATCCCCAAGGCCTCGACCAACGATCAGCTGACGTATTACCGGCGACTCGACTCCAGGAATCCGCCGCCGGACACCCTGAAGCCGGCCCGGCCGGCCCCTGCGGCCGTGCCGCCCGCGCCGGCGGCGCGGGCGCAGACCCGGGTGGCGACGGCTGATCGGGCGGCGGCGCGGGTCCCCGCGGCCGCTGTGGCGCGGCAGGCGCGCGACGCGCGGGAGGCCGAGGCCACGCTGGCGCCGCCCGCCGGGCCGGGGTACGCGGTCCAGGTGGCGGCGCTCCGCGATCGCCGCGAAGCGGATGCGGTCGCCAGGCGTCTGGTGGACAAAGGTTATCGGGCGTATGTGGTCGAGCCGGCCGGTGGCCGGCCGGCGGTCTTTCGCGTGCGGGTCGGGAAATTCCGGACGCGCCGCGAGGCCCAGGTGATGGCCATCCGCCTCGAGAAAGAAGAACAGTTCAAGCCCTGGATTACCCGCTAGCGATCTTCTCGGGCGCCCTGCTCGCGCTCAGCTTCCCGCGCTACGGCCACCCCGTCTTCGCCTGGGTCGCGCTGCTGCCGCTCCTGGTGGCGCTCGGCGGCGGACTGTGGGGACGAGGCGTCGCGCCGCGGGCGAGCCGCGCGTTCGGCCTGGGCCTGACGACCGGCGCGGTCTACTTCGCCGGCACGCTGTACTGGGTCACGGCCGTGATGGCCACCTACGGCGGGCTGCCGTTCGTGGTCGCCGTTCTGGTCAACATCCTGTTCGTCGCCTATCTGGCGCTGTACCCGGCGCTGTTCGCCCTGGTGACCGCGGCCGTCGTGCGACGGGCTGGACCGGCCGGCCTGCTCGTCGCGCCGGCGATCTGGGTCACCTCGGAGCTCGGGCGCGCGCGGCTGTTCACCGGGTTCCCGTGGGTGCTGCTGGGCTACAGCCAGGTGCCCGTCCTGCCGGTCGCGCAGCTCGCCAGCCTCTTCGGCGTGTACGGGCTGTCCGGGCTGGTGGCGATCGTCAGCGCCGCCGGCGCCTACATCGTTGTCGCGCGCGGGCGGTCCCGGTTCGTGCCGGCGGCGATTGCCGCCGCCTGCCTGGTGAGCGTCACGATCTGGGGCAGCCTGCGAATCGCCGACGGCCGGCTGACGCGAGAGGGCACGAGCCTGCGCGTGGGGCTGGTGCAGGGCGACGTGCCGCAGGACGAGAAATGGGACTCGGCGCGCAACGGGGCGGTCTTCCAGGACTACCTGCGGCTCAGCCGCACGGCCGCCGCGCACGGCGCCCGGTTCATCATGTGGCCGGAGGCGTCGACGCCGTTCGTGTTCGGGGAGGATCCGTCCGGCACCGAGCAGCTCCGGCAGCTCGCCGTCTCCTCGCATGTCACGCTGCTGATCGGCAGCGACAACATCGGCGCCGGCACGCCGCCGCGGTACTACAACGCCGCGATTGTCGTGAACCCGGACGGGACGACAGGGGCGGTGTACCGCAAGATGCACCTGGTGCCGTTCGGGGAGTACGTGCCGCTGAAGTCGCTGTTCTTCTTCGCGTCGCCGCTGGTGCGGGCGGTCTCCGATTTCTCGCCCGGCCATACCGCCAGGCTGCTGATGGTGGACGGCCATCCGGTCAGCACGGCGATCTGCTACGAGATTGTGTATCCTGAGCTCGTCCGGCGGTTCGTGCTCGAAGGCAGCCAGCTGCTGACCACGATCACGAACGACGCCTGGTTCGGCCGGTCGTCGGCGCCCTATCAGCATTTCGAGCAGGCCTCGCTCCGGGCGATCGAGGAAGGGCGCTACCTGGCCCGGGCGGCGAACACCGGCATCAGCGGCATCGTGGATCCGTACGGCCGCGTGCTCGGGCGGTCGCACCTGTTCAGGCCGCTGGCCATGGTCGGCACCGTCCGGTTTCTGACCGACGAGACCGTCTACGCGCGGATCGGCGACCTGTTCGCCTATCTCTGCGCCGCCGTGACGCTGGCGGCGCTGCTGGCCCTCGCCGCCTCGCGGCGCCGGACGCCGGCCGGGCCGGGGCGCCAGCGGGCCGTGGCCGCCGGCCGGTGAGGCGGGGCGTCGGATCGGCACCATGACCGCGGGGCGATGCGCCCCGCCTGTGACAGGGACAAAGGCACCCATATGGCACTCGCGAACGACGAACTGAGCCGCCGCTACCAGGACCTCGCCAAACGCTCCGCCGACCTGCGGAGCTATCTTTGAGGCCTCACACCCTGCCGACGAACTGACCGCCCTCGAGGCGCGCGCCGCCGCGCCTGATTTCTGGAAGAACCAGGCCGACGCGCAGAAGGTGCTGCAGCGGCGCCGCCGGCTCGAACAGGAGCAGGAGGCGATCGACGCGCTCCGCCAGCGGACCGAGGATCTGGCCGTGCTGATCGAATGGGCCGCGCAGGGCGAGGACGTCGCCGCCGATCTCGCCCGCGGGCTCGACGAACTCGACGCCATGGTGGCGGCGGCCGAAATCAAGAAGATGCTCGGCGGCGAGCATGACAGCAAGAACGCCATCCTCACGATCCATCCCGGCGCCGGCGGGACCGAGTCGCAGGACTGGGCCGAGATGCTGTGGCGCATGTACGTGCGCTGGATCGAGCGGCATGGCTTCAAGCGCGAGGTCATCGACTACCAGCCGGGCGACGAGGCGGGCATCAAGAGCGTGACGATGACCGTGAGCGGGGACTACGCGTACGGCCTGCTGTCGGCCGAGGCGGGCATCCACCGGCTCGTCCGGATGTCGCCGTTCGATCAGGCGGCGCGCCGGCACACGTCGTTCGCGTCGGTCTTCGTCTGGCCCGAGCTGCCCGAGGACGTGGACGTGGAGATCGACGACAAGGATCTGCGGGTCGACACGTTCCGTTCGAGCGGCCGCGGCGGCCAGCACGTGAACGTGACCGACTCCGCCGTCCGCCTTACGCATCTGCCGACCGGGATCGTCGTCTCCTGCCAGAACGAGCGATCGCAGCACCGCAACCGCGACGCCGCCATGCGCGTGCTGAAGGCCCGGCTGTACGACCTGAAGACGAAGGAGCAGGAAGCGCGGCTGGACAAGATCGGCGGGGAGAAGAAGGAGATCGGTTTCGGCAGCCAGATCCGGAGCTACGTGCTGCACCCGTACCGGCTGGTGAAGGACCACCGGACCAAGGAGGAAGCGGGCGACGTCGACCGCGTGCTCGACGGCGACATCGACCGGTTCATCCGCGTCTATCTGATGAAGAAGGCGAGCGGGACACTCGGCCAGCCGGCAGCCGGGGACGAAGACTGAGCGGCCGGCCGGCGGTCAGCGGTGCGATCCCGACGGCAGGGCGGCGGTCGAGGCCAGCACGTTGGTGGCCCCGGGCTGGGTGCCGGCGATGAACGCCTCGGTGATCGAGTTGGGCGTGCCCTGCGGCTCGGGGACGCCGGTCGTCTTGTCGACCGACATGAAGACGATGTCGCCGGGCGGCTGGAACTGCGGCGGGTTGTCGTGGTCGGGACGGCTGGCGATGTAGGCCTGCATGACCTGCGTCCAGATGGGCAGCGCGGCCACCGCCCCCGTCTCGTTCGAGCCGAGCGACTTCTTCTCGTCGTAGCCGACCCACACGCCCACCGTGATGTCCGGGTCGAAGCCGATGAACCAGGCATCGGTGTTCTTGTCCACCGTGCCGGTCTTGCCCGCCAGCGGCCAGTTGATGCTGGAGGCGGCGGCGGCCGTGCCGCGCAGCACGACGCCGCGCAGCAGGTTCGTCATGATGTACGCCGTGTCGGCGCGGATCACGTCCACCGGCTGCGGCCGGTTCTGCTCGAGCAGGTTCCCGTCGCGATCCTCGACCTTCAGGATCTCGTAGGGCTTCATCCGCACCCCCTGATCGGGGAACACCGTGTAGGCGCTCGTCAGGTTCATCAGCGTGGCCTCGGCCGCGCCGAGGGCCACGGACAGGTACGGCGGAAAGTCCTCCTCGAAGCCGAACCGCTTCGCGTAGCGGTACACGACCGCCGGCGTCAGCTGATTGAGCATGCGGACGGCCGGCACGTTGCGCGAGTCCTCCAGCGCGTGGCGCAGCGTCACCGGCCCCTCGAACAGGTGATCGTAGTCGTGCGGCTCGTAGTCGGGCAGGTCCGGCCCCTGCGGATACGACACCGGCGTGTCCTGGATGATCGACACGGGCGTGTACCCGCGATCGATGGCGGCCGTGTAGATGATCGGCTTGAACGTCGATCCGAGCTGGCGGTAGGCCTGCAGCGCCCGGTTGAACTTGCTGCGCGCGAAGCTGTCCCCGCCCACCATGGCGAGGATCTGCCCCGTGTGGTTGTCGATGGCGAGCAGCGCGCCCTGCACGTGCGGCGTCTGATCGAGCCGGACGGTCATCGTGCCGGCGGCGTCGTTCACGTGCCGGATCGCGACCTGCACGATGTCGCCCGGCTTGAACAGCGCGCCCGCCGCGGCGCGGTGCGTCCAGGTGAAGTCGGCCGGCGTCAGCTCCGCGTGATACCGTCCGATCCGGACGGCCGCGTTCCGCTGGCCCGGCCCCTCCAGCGCGGCGACGACCGCCGGCACGATGTCGCCCGGCTGCATCGGCTCCCGCCAGCGCGCGTTGCGGTAGCTGTCGATCGTCTTGCCGTCGTGCAGGACGTTCTTCGTCGGACGCCGCCAGCCGTGGAGCTTGTCGATCGCCCGCACCCCGCGGTCGACCGCCTTGTCGGCCGCCTCCTGCAGGCGCACGTTCAGCGACGTGTAGACCGACAGCCCGCCCTGGTAGAGCTGCTTGGCGCCGTACTCGTGCTCGAGATACTGCCGCACCTCTTCCACGAAGTACGGGGCGATCGTATCCGGCTGCCGCGCGCCCTGCCGCAGCACGATCGGCTTCCGCTCCGCCGCCCGCGCCTGCGTCCCGGTGATGTAGCCGACGTCGGCCATCCGCTGGAGCGCGTAGTTGCGCCGCTGCAGCGCCCACTTCGGGTCGGTCAGCGGATTCTCCCGCTCGGGCAGCTGGACGATCCCGGCGAGCAGCGCCGCCTCGTCCAGGGTCAGGTCGCGGGCGTGCTTGCCGAAATAGAACCGCGACGCGTCTTCGACCCCGTACGCGCCGTGGCCGAAGTACATCTGGTTGCAGTAGAACGTCAGGATCTCCTGCTTCGTGAACCGCTTCTCCAGCTGGACGGCGAGAATGGCTTCCTTGATCTTCCGCACCCACGTCTTCTGCGGCGTCAGGAACAGGTTCCGCGCCAGCTGCTGTGTGAGCGTGCTCGCCCCGGCCGCCTTGCGGCGCTCGATCAGATCCTTGAAGGCGGTCACGACGATGCGGGAGACGCTCAGGCCGAAATGCTGGTAGAAATCGGCGTCCTCGGCCGACACGATCGCCTCGCGGAGCACCGGGGCGATGTCGTCGTAGCCGATGATGTCGCGGTGCTGCGTCGCGAATTCCCCGATCACCTGCCCGTCGCCCGCGTACACACGCGTGATCGTGTCGGGCGCGTAGTGGTCCAGCGCCTTGATCTCCGGCAGATCCCTCGCGTACGCGAACAGCACGCCGCTCGTGACGCCGAGCAGCGCCGCAACGACGAACAACGCCACGATGCCTGCGTGACGCGCGACCCGGATGGCGTAGTGTGTCAAGTGCTCAGCCCGTCCCCGTCAGATGTTCCTGCAGGCGGAAGCCGCGATGTCACCGGTGCCGGGGCGGCCCGCCTGTCCCTGCCGCCGGCCCCCCGGGGCCTGGGGCCCAGCACGACGCCGACGACGATGCCGGGCGTCACCGGCACAATCGGCCGGCTGAATGGGGTCACCCCGAAGCGCGCGGGAGCCACCCCGGATCGCGACCGGCGGCGAAGCCGCCCGCATCGGGTCTCCCCACCATTGTACGGCACGCCGGGGACCCGGCCAACGCGGACCGGTCCAGCCCGGCGGTGCCAGCGGACCTTCTGGCCGGACGGACGCCCGGACCGGAGGCCCGGACCGGCCGGCGGAGGTTGTTGCGGTTGTGCGCGACCAGGCCGGCGGCAATCGCCGGAGTCTCCGGGATAATCGGCCGGCTGAGCGGCCTCGCCACGATCCGGCGTGCCGACGCGAGCCCGATCGACGGTCCCTGGAAGACGAAGCGGCCGGGCTGCACGCCGGAGAGCCCGGGTCGCTGATAGCCGCGCGGACCACCCGCATCCGGTCGTGAAGCCGGGCGCGCGGGATGACCGTCCGGGCGCGCCACGGCGAGGTCGGCGGCGACGACAGCCGCGCGCCATCACGCGCTTCGACCAGGTGAAGACGCGCTTCAGGATGGTGATCGGCTAATCGGTACGGGTCAATCATAGCACGGCAGTTTCCCGGAAGATCAGGTAGATATTAGAGTTACCGCTATGAAACAGTTGCGGATCCGTTAGAGTTGACAGGTCGACACTCATATTTTATATTTGCGTTGATATAATGGTTAATCGAATCGATTCGTTCGAGGGACCGTGTGGCGAGGTGACTTCATCATGAGCAAAATCATTGGAATCGACCTGGGCACGACCAATTCGGTGGTCGCGGTCATGGAGGGCGGCGAGCCGGTTGTCATCACCAATCCCGAAGGGAGCCGGCTGACGCCCTCGGTGGTCGCGTTTGCGAAGACGGGCGAGCGGCTCGTCGGGCAGGTCGCCAAGCGCCAGGCGGTGACCAATCCGGAGAACACGATCTTCTCGATCAAGCGGTTCATGGGGCGCCGCTACGACGAGGTCACGGAAGAGATGAAGATGGTCCCGTACCGGGTGGTGCGGGCGTCGAACGGCGACGTGCGCGTGGAGGCGAGCGGGAAGGAATACTCGCCGCCGGAGATCTCGGCGATGGTGCTGCAGAAGCTGAAGCAGGCGGCCGAGGAGCACCTGGGCCAGCCGGTCAGCAAGGCGGTCATCACCGTGCCGGCCTACTTCAATGACGCGCAGCGGCAGGCGACGAAGGATGCCGGGCAGATCGCCGGGCTCGAGGTGATGCGGATCGTCAACGAGCCGACGGCGGCGGCGCTGGCGTACGGGCTCGACAAGAAGAAGGACGAGACGATCGCCGTGTATGACTTCGGCGGCGGCACGTTCGACATCTCGATCCTGGAAGTGGGCGAGGGGGTGGTGGAGGTCAAGGCGACCAACGGCGACACCCATCTCGGCGGCGACAATCTCGACCAGCGGATCATCGACTGGATCATCAGCGAGTTCCGGAAGAGCGACGGCATCGACCTGGGCAAGGACCGCATGGCGCTCCAGCGGCTCAAGGAGGCGGCGGAGAAGGCCAAGATGGAGCTGTCGACGGTCATGGAGACCGACATCAGCCTGCCGTTCGTCACGGCCGATCAGTCCGGTCCCAAGCACCTGTCGATGAAGCTGTCGCGCGCGAGGTTCGAGCAGCTCGTCGAGGACCTGCTGCAGAAGACGGTCGGGCCGACCAAGCAGGCGCTGAACGACGCCGGGGTCGACTCGTCGAAGATCGACGAGGTCGTGCTGGTCGGCGGCTCCACCCGGATCCCGCGCGTGCAGGCGATCGTCCGGGAGCTGTTCGGCAAGGATCCGCACAAGGGCGTCAATCCGGACGAAGTGGTCGCGGTCGGCGCGGCGGTGCAGGCCGGCGTGCTGGCGGGTGAGGTCAAGGACCTGCTGCTGCTGGACGTGACGCCGCTGTCGCTCGGCATCGAGACGCTCGGCGGCGTGATGACGACGCTCATCCCGCGCAACACGACGATCCCGACCCGCAAGAGCGAGATCTTCTCGACCGCGGCCGACAGCCAGACGAGCGTCGAGGTGCACGTGCTGCAGGGCGAGCGGCCGCTCGCGCGGGACAACCGGACGCTCGGCCGGTTCCATCTCGTGGGCATCCCGCCGGCCCCGCGCGGCGTGCCGCAGATCGAGGTCACCTTCGACATCGACGCCAACGGCATCGTCAACGCGTCGGCCAAGGATTTCGGCACCGGCAAGGAGCAGAAGATCACCATCACCGCGTCGAGCGGCCTGTCGAAGGACGAAGTCGAGCGGATGATGCGGGAGGCCGACGCCCACGCGGACGAGGACAAGAAGCGCCGCGAGGAGATCGAGGCGCGCAACCACGCCGACCAGGTGGCGTACGGCGCCGAGCGGATGGTGAAGGACGCCGGCGACAAGCTGCCGGCCTCGGACCGGCAGGCGGTCGAGGCGGCGATCGAGGAGCTGAAGAAGGCGAGCGCCGGCAGCGACCTGGAGGCGGTCAACCGGGCGATCGAGCAGCTGACCGCCGTCCAGCACAAGGCGGCCGAGAGTCTCTACCGGCAGGCGCAGACCTCCGGCCCGGCGGCCGGCGGCGGCCCGGACGCCGGCCCGGCCGGCGGCGGCCCGGAAGGCAAAGACGAGGTCATCGACGCCGAAGTGGTGGACGAGGACAAGAAGTAGCGCGGGGACGGATGTCGCGGGGGTATGGACTTCTACCTGGTACTCGGGCTGTCGCGGGGCGCCACGGTGGCGGACATCAAGCACGCCTACCGGCGCCTGGCGCGCCGGTATCACCCGGACATCAATCCGGGTGACCGGGCGGCGGAGCTGCGGTTCCGCCAGATCGCGGAAGCCTACGAGACGCTGAGCGATCCCGATCGCCGGCGCCAGTACGACACCGGGGGCGTGCGGTGTCCCGAGCCGGCCGTGTCCTACGGGTTCGAGGGCTTCGACTTCTCCGTCGCCGCCGGGCCCGACGCGCCGACGTTCGGCGACCTGTTCGCCGACGTGCTGCAGGGCCGGCCGGCCCCGGGGGCCGGCCAGGGGCCCGAGCGGGGCGCCGACCTGCACCAGACGGTCGCGCTCGGCTTCGAAGAGGCGCTGCGCGGCGGCGAGCGGACGCTGACCGTGGTCCGCCGCGAGCAGTGCGAGTCGTGCGGCGGCTCCGGCGCGCAGCGGACGGTCGACGCGCGCTGTCCGTACTGCCATGGCGCGGGATCGGTGCGGTCCGCGCGCGGGCACATGGTGTTCTCGAGGGCGTGCGCCCATTGTGGCGGCTCGGGCCGCCAGCGGCAGCGCCCGTGCCAGGCCTGCGACGGGCAGGGCATCCAGGCGCGCGGGGAGCGGGTGATCATCCGGATTCCGCCCGGCGTGGCCGACGGGGCGCGCCTCCGGATTGCCGGGAAGGGGAACGTGGGGCGGCGCGGCGGGGCGACCGGCGATCTCTACGTGGCCGTGCAGGTCGAGCCGCACGCGCGGTTCCGGCGTGAGGGAGACGACCTGCACGTGGTCGTGCCGCTCGCGATTCACGAGGCGGGCCTCGGCAGCCGGATCGACGTGCCGACGCCGGACGGGCCGGCCCGGCTGCGCGTGCCGCCCGGGACGCAGTCCGGTCAGCGCTTCCGGCTGCGCGAGCGGGGGGCGCCGTCACCGCGCGACGGGCGCCGGGGGGATCTGGTGGTGGAAGTCCGGCTGGTGCTGCCGGCACTGCTGGACGAGCGCTCGAAGGAGCTGCTGCGGGAGTTCGGCCGGATCAACGCGGAGGACGTGCGGAGGGAGCTGAATCCGGAACTGAAGAGTTGAGCCCTGCACGGCTCGATTCTCCCTTCATCAGTGTCCACCCATGGTGACCAGGCGAGGCGGCAAAGCCTATTACATGATCAGCGCGGTGGCGCAGAAGTACCAGATCCACCCGCAGACCCTGCGCCTGTACGAGCGCGAGGGGCTCCTCCAGCCGTCGCGCACGGAAGGCAACACGCGCCTGTACTCCGAAGAGGATCTCGAGCGACTCGAGATGATCCTGTCGCTCACGCGCGATCTGGGCGTCAATCTGGCCGGGGTGGAGATCATCCTGAACATGCGCCAGAAGATCGAGCAGATGCAGCACGAGGTCAACGAGTTCATGGAATACGTGAAGCACGAGCTCGCGCGCGGCATCGACGACTGGGAGCAGCGCCTGAGCACGGCGCTCGTCAAGTCGACGCCGACCGACCTGGTGCGCGCGACGCCGCCGGTGCCGCCGCCGGCCTCCGAGCCGTCGCCGCACCGCGCCGAGCCGGCGGCGCGGAAGCGCAGCTGACGCGCGGCGCGCGCGACGATCGATCGCCGGCGCCTCCTGCCCGGTAGTATGATGGCTGCGTGCCCCGCCGATCCGATCACGCCACGAACGAAGCCGACACGCTGCGGGCGTACCTGCGCGGGCTCGCCCGGCTGCCGCGTCTGACCGCGGACGAGGAAGCGGCGCTCGGCGCGCGGATCCGGCAGGATCGCGACGAGGCCGCGCTGCGGCGGCTCGTCGAAGGCAACCTCCGGTTCGTGGTCAGCTACGCGAAGCGGTATCGCGGCCTCGGCGTCCCGTTTCTCGACCTGGTGCACGAAGGCAATCTGGGGCTCATCGAGGCCGCCCAGCGGTTCGACCCCGCCCGGAACGTCAAGTTCATCACCTACGCGGTCTGGTGGGTCCGGCAGGCGATGATGCACGCGCTGTCGGGCGAGGCGCGCGCCTTCTCGCTGCCCGTCAAGGTGTCGAGCCTGGCGGTCCGCTTCGAGCGGCAGGTCGCCGCGCTGGCCGCGCAGCTCGAACGGGCGCCGACCACGCAGGAAATCGCGGAGGATCTCGACCTGTCGCCCTGCGACGTCGACGCCCTGCGGCAGATCAGCGGCGAGGACGTGTCCCTGAGCGACCCGGTGGACGCCGGACGCGGCGGCCGCGAGCTGGGCGAGACGCTGGCGCAGGAGGCCGAGCCGCCGGTGGAGCACGCGCTGATCCAGCAGGCGATGCAATCCGGCCTGCAGGCCGCGCTGGCCGAACTGGACGGACGGGAGCGCCGGGTGCTGCAGATGCGCTACGGCCTCGGCGCGGACGACGGCCGGACGCTGCAGCAGATCGGCAACGCGCTGCATCTGACGCGCGAGCGCGTCCGGCAGATCGAGGCCCGCGCGAAGGACAAGCTGCGGCGATCCAAGCGGCTGGAAGGGCTGCGGAGCTGCCTCAACTGACGACACCGGCCGGCGACGGGCGGTCGGATGGGCGGGAGGGCATGAGCTGTCTTCTGTGTGACGACACCGGCTGGAAATCGATCGAGGAGCGTGGTGTCCGCCGTGTGACGCGCTGCGACTGCTGGCGGGAGCGCCTCGTCGACACGTTCCTGCAGGACGCGAAGATTCCGCCGCGCTACCGGCGCTGCGACCTCGAGAGCTTCCGCACCGAGAACGACTCGCTCGTGTACGGCCTCGAAAAGGCGCGCGCTTTCGTCGAGACGTTTCCCATCGTCGAGAAAGGGCTGTTCTTTCTCGGCCATCCCGGCGTCGGCAAGACGCACCTGGCGGTGGCCGTGCTCAGGCTCGCCATCCGGACCCGGGGGGCCCGCGGCATCTTCTACGACACGCGGGAGCTGCTGCGCGTCATTCGCAGCACCTACAACCCGCTGGTGCGCGCGGCGGAGATGGACGTCCTGAGGCCGGTGATGGAGGCGGATCTGCTCGTCCTGGACGACCTCGGCGCCGAGAAGACGTCCGAGTGGGTCGAGGAGACGCTCAATCTCATCGTGAATACGCGCTACAACGAGCGCCGCCCGACCGTCTTCACGTCGAACTACGACGCGAAGGACGATGCGACCGACCCGGATTCGCTGGAGGTCCGGGTGGGGTTCCGGATCTGGTCGCGACTCCACGAGATGTGCGAGTTCGTCACTCTCAAGGGAGTCGACTTCCGGATGGCCGGTCCGGACGCGACGCCGGAGGAGCTGGCCCGGCTGGACCAGAAGCGGCCCCGCAGCGGGATGTCACGTCTCCCCCCCCGTGCCAAGGGGCAGGCGCGCGCGCAGCTGCGCGACCCGGCCGATCAGCGATCGGAGCTCCGGTGGCCGGGCGGCAAGGCGGGCCGGTAGCGGGAAGGCCGGTCTCAGTCCCCATGCTCGGCCTGTACCTCCACGTGCCCTTCTGCGCCGCCATCTGCAACTACTGCAACTTCAATCGCATCCTGCTCGACGTCGATCTCAAGCGGCGGTACGTGGACGCCCTCGCCCTCGACATCGAGCGGGCCGGCGCGCGTGACGAGGCGGCGGGCGGGGCGTCCGCCGCCGACACGCTCTACTTCGGCGGAGGCACGCCGTCGCTGCTGGACCCGGCCGAGGTGGCGCGCCTGGTGAACGCCTGCCGGCAGGCGTTCCCCCTCGCCCCGGACGCCGAAGTGACGCTCGAGGCCAATCCTGAAACCGTGACGGTGGAGCGGCTGGCGGGCTTCCGCGACGCCGGCATCAACCGCCTGAGCTTCGGTGTCCAGTCGTTCCGCGACGACGAGCTGCAGCGCCTCAGCCGTCTCCATTCCGCGCAGCGGGCCGCCGAGGCCTACGCGCAGGCACGGGCGGCCGGCTTCGACAACCTCAGCCTCGACCTGATGCTGTGGCTGCCCCAGCAGACGCCGGCCGACTGGCGGGACTCGGTCCGGCAGCTCATCGCGCTCGGCCCGGACCACGCCTCGCTCTACATGCTCGAGGTGTACCCGAACGCGCCGCTCCGCGACGCCATGGCGCGCGCCCGCTGGTCCCAGGCGCCCGACGATGACGTGGCGGAGATGTATCTGGACGCGCTCGGGGCGCTGGACGCCGCCGGCTACGGGCAGTACGAGATCTCCAACGTGGCGCGGCCCGGCCGCCGCTCGAGGCACAACCTCAAGTACTGGACCGACGGGGAATGGCTCGGATTCGGGTGCGGGGCGCACTCGACCCGTCACGGCGTGCGGTGGAAGCAGGTGTCCGGGGTCGGGGACTACGTGGCCCGGGTGCAGGCCGGCGCCAATCTCGTCAGCGAGCGGCGCGTGCTGACCCCGACGGAACAACTGGAGGAAGCGCTGTTCACCGGCCTCCGGCTGACCGACGGTCTCGACCTGGCCGCGGTCGACGCGCGTTATGGGGTTGACGTCTGGCGGCGCTACGGAGATCATCTGAGTCCACACCTCGATGCCGGCCTCCTCGTGTGGGAGCCGGGGCGGTTGCGCCTGACGCGTCGGGGGATGCTTCTGGCCCACGAGGTAATGACCGTTTTCGTGTAGCCCGACATACGATACAGTATTCGCTTTTGAAGGAGGCCGCGATGCGACGACTCGGGTACTTGCCGGCGGCGGGACGCCGGTACGCTGTGATTGGACTGGGCCTCGCCCTGATGCTGATGCTGCCGTCGGCGACGTCGTGGGCGCAGCAGGCGGCCTCGACGCCGCAGAAGCCGACCGGCATGGTCTTCGGCTCGGATGCCGGGATCGTGTTCAACACGATCAAGCCCGGCAAGACCGCCGACTTCGAAATGATCATGGGGAAGCTGAAGCAGGCGCTGCAGAGCAGCACGAACCCCCAGCGCAAGCAGCAGGCGGCGAGCTGGAAGGTGTTCAAGTCGGTCGAGCCCGGCCCGAACGGCAATGCGCTCTACCTCTTCGTCATCGATCCCGCCGTGCCGAATGCGGACTACACGGTGGCCAAGATTCTGGACGAGGCGTTTCCCCAGCAGATTGAGCAACTGTACAAGACGTTCGCCAGCTGCTACGTGCCGGGCGGGCAGAGCGTGGTGAACCTGAAGCTGGTCGACAACTTCGGTCAGTAGCCGGGTCGTCAGTGTCGTCGCGCACGGCGCGGGTCCCGGTCCGTGCGCGTCCTCCCGCCGCGCCGCCGCGCCCGCCGGCCTGGTCCCATCCCCGCGAAGTGATAGGCTGAACGACGATCGGCACCCGCGCGTGCCACCAGGGGCGGAGCGCGTCCGCGCCGATCGGGAGTGTTGCGCCGATGCGGAAGACATCTGCCGTGCCGCTGATCGTGGCGGGCTGTGTGGGACTCGCACTGGGACTGGGCCTCGCCCCGCTGCTCGGGCGTGCGGTCGTGACGGTGGCCGCGCAGGCGCCGGCCCCGCCGGCGCCTGCGCCGGTGGCGGTCGCCCCCCGGACGTTCAAGGCGCCGGTGGGCCTGCTGTTCAGTCCGGTGAAGCCCGCCCAGGCAGCCGCCTTCGAGGCGGTCATCGGCCGGCTGCGGCAGGCGCTCGCGGCCAGTCGGGACCCGCAGCTCCGGCGGCAGGCGGCCGGCTGGCGGTTCTTCAAGGCGGACGAGCCGGGCCCCGGCGGCAGCGTGCTCTACGTGTTCGTGATCGATCCGACCGTGCCGGGGGCCGACTACACGGTCTCGAAGATTCTCAAGCGGGCGTACCCGGACGACGACCGGGAGCTGCTGGAATACGGCGCCTCGTTCGCGGCCGGGCAGACGCTGCTGAATCTCGAGCCGATGCCGGCCGCGCCGGCGCCCGCGCCGGGCCGCGAGTAGGTGCCCCGCCTCAGAACGACAGAGTCAGGCCGGCGTAGATCCGCTGCGGATGGGGCTGAAGGGCGCTGCCGGCGAGCGTGAAGATCCGGTAGTCGACCCGCAGCTTCAGCGGACCGACCAGCGAGAGCTTCACGCCGCCGCCGGTGTTCAGGCCGAAGTTGGTCTCGGTGGCCGCCCCCAGCGCCTCGTGGTAGACCCCGGCGCCGGCCGTGATGTAGGGCTGGAAGCCCAGGATGGCGGTCGGGGTCTGGAGCAGCACGTTGCCCATGCCGGTCTGCACCGACGGCGCCCCCTGCTGGGCGTCCTGCAGGATGCTGGAGTACTCGAACTCGAAGCCGAGCACGGCCATCCCGAAGCCGACCGCGAAGCCGCGCGCCTGCCGGCTGGTCGGGGTCGGGCTGGCGCCGATGAACGCCGTGGCGTCGGCCAGGGCGGGGCGGGCCAGCAGGACCAGGGCCAGGGAGGCGATCGGGATCAGGAGCCGGCGGCGTACGGATGTCATCGAACCTCCAGAGGCGGCAACGAGACCGGTGATGGTCTCCATGATACGCCCGGGCGGCCGTCCGCGGCACCGGCCGCATGGTAGAATCGTACACATTCCGATCTGACAGCCGCGCCGTGAAGACCCACTACTACAGCCGGCATGCCGTGGCGCTGCGACACGAGCTCGGGACGGTGCTCCCGCGCGAGACCCTGCGCGCCTTTCATCGGAAATCGGCCGCCCGCCATCTGATCACGGCCGTGCGGCAGTTCGCCATCCTCGGCGCCTGCACCTGGGGGCTCATCCGGGTCTCGAATCCGCTCGTCTGGCTTCCGCTCGCGGTCGTGCAGGGCTTCACCATCTTCAACTTCACGGTGCTGCTGCACGAGGTGCTGCACCAGCTCGTCTTCGAGCGCCCGCATCCGCACGCGGAGCGGCTGCTCGGGTTCCTCTACGCGGTGCCGAGCGGCATCTCGGCGAGCCAGTTCACGCGCTGGCACCTCGACCATCACGCCGAGCTGGGATCGCCGGATGACGATCCGAAGCGGCATCACCTGTCGCCGAAGCGGAACGCGCGCTGGTTCAAGCTGCTGTACTGTTCGCCCGCGCTGTTCCCGATCTACTTCCGGGCGGCGCGGCGCGAGACGGCGACCTACCCGCCGGCGCTGCGGCGGCGGATTGCTGCCGAGCGCTGGCTGTCCATCGCGGCGCATCTGGGGGTGCTCGCCGCCATCTGGCTGCTGGCGGGCGCCGGCGCGGCCGCGCGCGCCTACGTGATTCCGGTCTTCTTCGTCTTTCCGATCGCGTTCACGCTCAACCGCCTGGGACAGCACTACGACATCGACCCGGCCGACCCGGCCACGTGGAGCACGCTCGTGCGCGGCCACTGGTTCTGGGACTTCGCGTTCCTCAACTCGAACTACCACCTGGAGCACCACTACTTTCCCGGCGTGCCGTACTACCGGCTGCCGGCGCTGCAGC
>Ga0307372_10003346_pt1 | contig 25650 bp, 22 predicted proteins | sample OX1MG_FD_202533 | JGI IMG/M metagenome (GOLD analysis project Ga0307372, IMG submission 202533) | Soil microbial communities from Risofladan, Vaasa, Finland - OX-1 | ecosystem: Environmental > Terrestrial > Soil > Coastal area > Acid sulfate soil | place: Finland: Risofladan, Vaasa | collected...
TCGGCGCCGGCGTCGCGGTGCGCGTGACGGGAACGTTGAGCGCGGCGAGCGACTGGCCGGCCCTGCTCGCGGGATGCGGCGCCGTGGTCCATCTCGCCGGCCGCGCGCATCGACCGGCGGAAGCCGGCGAGGCATGGATCGCGGCCGAGGCGGCCACCGCCGCCGCGCTCGCCGGCGCCGCGCGGGCAGCCGGAATCGAGCGGCTGGTGCTGATGAGCTCGGTCAAGGTTCACGGCGAGGACAGCGGCGCCGGACGCTTCCGCGCCAGCGACCCGCCCGTCCCGGCCGATCCCTATGGCCGCGCCAAGCTCGCGGTCGAGGCGGCGATGCGGAGCGAGGCGGAAAGCCGGCTCGTGGTGCTGCGGCCGCCGCTGGTTTACGGCCCCGAAGTGACGGGAAATTTTCTTGCGCTGCTGCGCCTGGTCGATTGCGGCCTGCCTTTGCCGTTCGCCGCCATCGCCAACCGCCGCAGCCTCATCTTCCGCGACAATCTCGTCGATCTCGTGCTCGTTGCGCTGACGCATCCGGAGGCACCCGGCGGCACGTTCCTGCTGCGTGACGACGAGGAGGTCGCGACGCCGCGGCTCGTCCAACTGATTGCCGCCGGGCTCGACCGTCCGGCGCGGCTCTTCGCCTGTCCACCGCGCCTCCTTGGCGTCGCCGCGCGGCTGATCGGGCGCGGCAATACCGCAACGCGGCTCGTGGCCTCGCTCAGCGTCGATGACGGGCCGACGCGGACACGGCTCGGCTGGCGGCCCCGGGTCGCGCTCGCCGACGGCATCGCCGTGACCTGCCGGTGGTATCGAGCCGCGCATGGCCCGCGCCGCGCGTCGCATCTATAAGCACGTCATGGCGTCTCCGGGCGGGCTGCGCGGCAAGCTCATCTTCCTCGTCACCGAGGACTGGTATTTCTGGTCGCACCGCCTGCCGATGGCCCGCGCGGCGCGCGATGCGGGATTTGCCGTCGCCGTGGCGACGCGGGTGACGGCGCATGGCGAGCGCATCCGCGCCGAAGGGTTCGCGCTCCATCCGCTGCGCTGGCGCCGCGGCAGCCGTGGATTGCTGGCAAGCCTCGCCGCCATCATCGAGATCGGCCGGCTCTATCGCCGCGAGCGGCCGCTCGTCGTGCATCATGTCGCGCTCAAGGCGGCGCTCTTTGGTGGGATCGCCGCCCGGGTCGCGGGCGTGCCGGGAGTGGTGAGCATGATCGCCGGCACCGGCTATCTCGCCAGCGCGTCGGGGCTTCGCGCGCGGCTCGCCGCGCGGTTGCTGCGGCGGCTCTGGCCGATCCTGCTGCTGCGCCGCGGAAACCGCGTCATCGTGCAGAACGAGGAGGACCGCACCGCCCTCGCCGCGCGCCGTCCGGAGGCTGCCTGGCGCATTGCGATCATCGCCGGGTCGGGTGTCGATCTCGCGCATTTTCGTCCCGCGTCCGAGCCGCCCGCGCCGCCAGTGGTCATCGCCTATGCCGGACGCATGATCGCCATCAAGGGCGTGGCGGTTCTCGTCGCCGCGCATGCGCTGCTGCAACAGCGCGGCCTTCCGGTCCGGCTCGTGCTGGCCGGCGCCCCCGACCCCGAGAATCCGAGCGCGATCGATCGCGCCACGCTGACGCGCTGGGCCACACAGCCGGATGTGACGTGGCTTGGCCATCAGGACGACGTGCGCGCGGTGTGGCGTGACGCCCATATTGCGGTCCTGGCTTCGCTCGGCGGCGAGGGCCTGCCGAAGACTCTGCTCGAGGCGGCGGCGATGGGGCGGCCGATCGTCGCGACCGACGTTCCGGGCACGCGCAGCATCGCGCGCGACGGCGAGAACGCGATGCTCGTGCCGCCGGGCGACGCGGCGGCGCTTGCCGATGCGCTCGCCGTGCTCGCCGGCGATCCCGAGCAGCGGCGGCGCTACGGCGCGGCGAGCCGGGCACTCGTCGAGAACGGCTTCTCGGAGGCAGCGATCGGCGCCGCGACGGTGGCGCTCTATGACGCGCTCTGCGACGAGATCGGCGCGGGCGCAGGGCCGGGGAAAAACTGATCGATCCGGCCGAGGATCCGGTAGGCCGTGAGCCCCAGCCATTCGTGCCAGGCGAGGTCGAGCACGCGCAGATCGGACTCGAAATCCCATCCGATGATCGGCGATGGCGCGGTCTGGTAGTCGACGGGAAAAGGCAGGACGTTCCAGCCGACATGCCGGAAACAGCCAACCGCGCGCGGCATGTGGAAGGCCGAGGTGACGAGCAGCCAGGTCTGATCGGGGCGGGGCCGGGCGAGCGCCACGGAATAGATGGCGTTCTCGAAGGTATTGCGCGAGCGTTCCTCGAGCATCATGCGATGCTCGTCCAGGCCTTCGGCGACGAGCATCCGGCGCATCGCCTCGGCTTCGTCGGGACTGCCCGGAACCGCGCTGACATCGCCGCCGGTGATGAGCACCTTCGCATCGGGAAAGCGGCGCGCAAGCTCCAGCGTCTCGCTGATGCGTTCGGCATATTCGTTGGTCGCGACCTGACCGTGCGCGGCGGTGGCATCGACATGGATCGCGCCGCCCAACAAAATGATGCCGTCGATCCGCGCCGGGAGCGTCGGCTGGGGAAAGCGGTTCTCGAGCGGCGTGATCGCCCATCTGCCGAGCGGCAGGACGGCGACGGCGATGAAAGCCAAGGTAACGAGGGCGAGAAATATGGGCGCGCGGCGGAAGCCGAGGAGCAACCCGGCGGTGGCGAGGACGAGCAGCAGGACCAGCAGGTTGCCCAACTGGACCACATCCCAGAACAATTTGCTGAATTCAAACAGCATCCATCACCGTCCAAGGCTCGGTCAGCACGCTAGCACAACCGCCGATGTCGCAGGAGGGGCGGCCCAATTTCGCTTGCCGCGCCACGGTCCGTTCCCCTAACGTCCGGGCCGCTTTGCGGAGCCACGCATGAGGATGGGACGTCGAGCCGCGATCGCCTTCGGTCATGATGTGATCATGGCGGCGCTGTCGTTCATCCTTTCGTTCTACCTCCGCGTGGGCAACGGAATCTTCCACTATCCGGCGTCGCTGATCTGGGGCTACGACGCCGCCTTCGCCGCCACCGCCGGCGTGATCTTCCTGTGGACCGGACTCTATCGCGGCATCTGGCGCTATGCCTCGCTCCCCGATCTCGTGGGATTGCTGCGCGCGGCGACGCTCGTCATCCTCATCTTCTTCCCGCTCATGTTCCTGGCGACGCGCCTCGACGAACTACCGCGCTCGCTGGTCGGGATCAACTGGCTTCTCCTCACCGCGCTTCTGGGCGGGCCGCGCTTCGCCTACCGCGTCTACAAGGACCGCGGCCTCGATCATCTCCTGGAGCGGAGCAGCCATATCGCGATCCCGGTGCTGGTCATCGGCGCGCGCGAGAATGCCGATCTCTTCATCCGCACCACGCTGCGCGATCCGGCCCGGCTCTATCGCGTCGTCGGACTCGTTGCCGACAGCGCCACGCGCGTCGGCCGCGTCATCGGCGGCGTGCCGGTCCTCGGCACGATCGACGACATCCGCCAGGTCATCGCCCGACTCGACCGCGCGGGCGACCGGCCGCAGCGCCTCATCATCAGCGCCGATTCGGTCGACGGTGCAGTGGTGCGCCGGCTGCTCGACATCGCCGACGAGCTGGGCATCTCGCTGGCCCGCCTGCCACGCCTCACCGACTTCAAGGACACGCGCGACGACGCGCCGCGACAGGTCGAGCCGGTCGCGATCGAGGATCTGCTGGGCCGGCCGCAGACCGTGCTCGACCGCGCGAGCATGCGCGCGCTCATTGCCGGACGCCGCGTGCTGGTCACCGGCGCGGGCGGCAGCATCGGCGCCGAACTCGCGCGCCAGATCGCCGGATTCGCGCCGGCGCGGCTGGCGCTCATCGATCACGGCGAATTCGCGCTCTACGGCATCGATCGCGAGATCGGCGAGCGCTTTCCCGCCATCGCCCGTGCGGCGCTCGTCGCCGATGTGCGCGACCGCCGCCGCATCGGCGAGGTGATGGCGCTCGAGCGCCCCGAACTCGTGTTCCATGCCGCGGCGCTCAAGCACGTGCCGATCGTCGAAGCCAATCCGTGCGAAGGCATCCTCACCAACGTGCTCGGCACGCGCCACGTCGCCGAGGCATGCCGCGCCCATGGCGTGCGTGCGATGGTGATGATCTCGTCCGACAAGGCGGTCAACCCGGCGAACGTCATGGGGGCGACGAAGCGTCTCGCCGAAAGCATCTGCCAGGCGCTCGACCTTCTCGAGTCGCGGCGGCCGCAGGGCACGCGCTTCGTCACCGTGCGCTTCGGCAACGTGCTCGGCTCGACCGGATCGGTCGTGCCGCTATTCCAGCGGCAACTGGCCGCGGGCGGGCCGTTGACCGTCACCCATCCCGACATCACCCGCTTCTTCATGACCGTCCGCGAGGCGGTGGAGCTGGTGCTCGAGGCGTCCGCCCTCGGCATCGGCGACGACGCCGAGCGCGGCCGGATCTTCGTGCTCGACATGGGCCAGCCGATTCGGATCGTCGATCTCGCGCGCCAGATGATCCGGCTCGCGGGACGCAAGCCCGATGTGGACGTCAAGATCGAAATCGTCGGCCTGCGGCCGGGCGAGAAGCTGGCCGAGGAACTGTTTCATCCGGGCGAGCGGCCGCTGCCGACCAAGGCGGCGGGAATTCTTCTCGCCGCGCCGCGCACCGTCGACTACGCCATGCTGCAGCGCTCGCTCGACGAGCTGGTCGAGCACGCGCGCGAGGGGCACGAGGATCGCGCGCTCGCGCTGCTGGCGGCGCTGGTGCCGGAATACGTAGCGGGCCCGGCGCCGGCCGCGCGGCGGGCCGCCGAAAGCTGAACCGCCTCAATCGTTGTCCTCGGCGAGGCGCCGCAGATAGGTGCCGTATTCCGACTTGCTGTAGAGCCGGGCGAGGCGCAGGAGCTGGGCGCCGTCGATGAAGCCCTGGTGGAACGCCACCTCCTCGAGGCAGCCGATCTTCTGGCCGGTGCGCTTCTCGAGGGTGCGCACGAACTCCGAGGCCTCGAGCAGCGATTCGTGCGTGCCGGTGTCGAACCAGGCATAGCCGCGCCCCAGCCGCTCCACGGTCAGCGCGCCGCGGCGCAGATACGCGTTGTTGACGTCGGTAATCTCGAGCTCGCCGCGCGCCGAGGGTTGGAGCGCCGCGGCAATGTCGACGACGTCGCGATCGTAGAAATAGAGCCCGATCACCGCCCAGCTCGAATGCGGCCGCGCCGGTTTCTCCTCGATCGAGGCGACGTGCTGATCGCGGTCGAAGGCGACGACGCCATAGCGATCCGGATCGCCGACGCGATAGGCGAAGATGGTCGCGCCCTCGCCGCGCGCGGCGGCGCGCTGCATCATCCGCGACAGGCCGTCACCATAGACGAGGTTGTCGCCGAGCGCGAGCGCACAGCCCTCGCCGGCGAGAAAGCTGCGGCCGATGAGAAAGGCCTGTGCCAGCCCGCCGGGCTCGGGCTGAACCGCGTAGCTCAGTTGAATCCCCCATTGCCGGCCGTCGCCGAGCAGCGTCGTGAACAGCGGCGCATCGCCGGGCGTGGTGATGACCAGGATGTCGCGGATACCGCCCAGCATCAGCATCGACAGGGGGTAATAGACCATCGGCTTGTCGTAAATCGGCAGCAGTTGCTTCGACAGCGCGCGCGTCAGCGGGTAGAGCCGCGTGCCCGATCCCCCGGCCAGCAGAATGCCCTTCATGCGCGCCCGCCCTCCCGCCGCTCGAGGCCCAACCGTTCGCCGTGATAGACGCCGGTGCGAATCGGTTCCCACCAGGCGCGGTTGTCGAGATACCATCGCACCGTCTTGCGCAGGCCGCTCTCGAGCGTCTCGGCCGGACGCCAGCCGAAGCGGCCACGGAATTTGCCGTCATCCACGGCATAGCGCAAATCGTGCCCCGGACGGTCGGGAACGAATTCGATGAGACGCTCGTGCGGGCGATGCGGCGACGCCGGCAGCGCCTCGTCGAGAACGGCGCAGAGCGCGCGCACCAGCGCGAGATTCGTCATCTCGCCGCCGCCGCCGATATTATAGGTCTCGCCCGCCGCGCCGTGCCGCAGCGCGAGAAACAACGCTGCCGCGTGATCGCCGACATAGAGCCAGTCGCGGATATTGGCGCCGCTGCCATAGACCGGCAGCGTCCGGCCCTCGAGCGCGTTCAGGATCATGAGCGGCACGAGCTTCTCGGGGAACTGCCACGGGCCGTAATTGTTGGAGCAGTTCGTGGTGACGACCGGAAGCCCATAGGTGCGGCACCAGGCGCGCACCAGATGATCGGCGCCGGCCTTCGAGGCGGCATAGGGACTGTTGGGTCGATAGGGTGCGTCCTCGGCCGTGCGCGCCCCGGCTTCGAGCGAGCCGAACACCTCGTCGGTGGAGACGTGGTGAAAGCGGAAGCGCGAACGCGCCGCATCATCGAGCCCCAGCCAATAGGCGCGCGCCGCTTCGAGCAGGCGAAACGTCCCGACGAGGTTGGTGGCGATGAACGCATCGGGCGCATCGATCGAGCGATCGACATGGGTCTCGGCCGCGAGATGCATCACGGCATCGGGGCGGTGCCGCGCGAGGATGCCGGCGACGGCGGCCCCATCGGCGATGTCGGCCACTTCGATCGTGTAGCGCCCCGCCGCGCCCAGCGCCCCGACCGGCGGGTTCGAGCCGGCATAGGTGAGCTTGTCGAGATTGACGACCGTCACGCCTTCGGCGAGAAGGTGACGGACGACCGAAGCACCGATGAACCCGGCCCCGCCGGTCACGAGCACCTTCATCGCCCGCCCTCCGCGAGCAGCGGCACGTTATCGATGAGGCGGGTCGCGCCGAGCCGCACCGCGGCGAGAAGACGGCCTGGCCGATCGAGGCGGTCGAGCGGTTCGAGCGTCGCGGCATCGCAGGCGGCAACGTAATCGACCGCGGCGAAGCCGGTACGCAGCAGTTCCGCCGCGGCGGCAGCGGCGGCCTCGCCCGGCGCCGCGCCCCGCTGCACGATCCGCGCCGCGGTCGCGGTGAGAATCCGGTGCAGCGCCGGTGCGATCGCGCGCTCGGCCGGGCTCAGATAGGCATTGCGCGAGGACAGCGCGAGACCGTCCGCCTCGCGCACCGTCGGCACGCCCTCGATTCGCACGCGCAGATCGAGATCGCGCACGACGCGGCGAATGATCTGGAGTTGTTGGTAGTCCTTCTCGCCGAAGCAGGCGATGTCGGGCCCGGCCTGGAGCAGCAGCTTGACCACGACCGTGGCGACGCCGACGAAATGCCCGGGTCGGAAGGCACCGCAGAGGCGCTCGGCCATCACGCCCGGATCGACGCTCGCAGCGAAGCCGGGCGGGTACATCTCGTCGACCGCAGGGGCGAAGACGAGGTCACACTTCGCCGCCGCGAGCTTTGCCGCGTCGGCGGCCTCGTCGCGCGGATAGCGGGCGAAATCCTCGTTGGGCCCGAACTGCGCCGGATTGACGAAAACGGTGGCGACGACCCGAGGACAGAGCGCGCGCGCGCGCGCCACGAGCGCCAAGTGGCCGGCATGCAGCGCCCCCATGGTCGGAACCAGCGCCACCTTCTCGCCGGCGGCACGCCACGCGTCGACCGATTCGCGCAAGGCGGCAATGCTACGCACGACGGCGATGCCGCCGCTGCCGTCGCGCTCCCGGCGATCCATGCTGCGCGGCGATGTAACCCCGCCCTCGAGGGGCAGCAAGCACAATCTGCGGCGGCCGATCGACCCCCGGCCGTACCGGAGAATGGCCGCGCGGCGCTATGCCGTATCCCTGAAGCGTCCCTGAAGCACGGAAGGGCCGCCCTCGCGGGCGGCCCTTCCCAATGTCGGCCGGGAAGCTCCCGAACGCCTAAAAAGCTAGGCTATTCAGACACTTCGAGGCGACCCGGGCTTGGACAAAGAGACACGGGATCACCTCCTTTCTTTGGGTTGCGGGAGGTTTGAGATTACCTGTGCGCCGGCGCCAATGCAAGAAGCGGCTGCCGGCCCGCTATCCCACCAGGGCGAGACGCATCACCGGCAGCGCGTCGGGAAAGCTGTCGAGCGCGGCCGCCTCGTCGAGGTTGAACCAACCGAGCGCGGTCGCGTCCTCGATCGGCTCGCCCTCGCCCTGGCGCCAGTCGAGCAGCACCGCGACCAGCGTGAAATGCGTGCGTACCCGCCCCGCATCGTCGCACCGGATGGTGTTGAGCGCGGTGAGGACATGGCACGGCGCAGCGTCGATGCCGGTCTCTTCCAGCAACTCCCGCGCGGCGCAGGCTTCGATGGTTTCGCCCAGTTCCTGCATGCCGCCGGGGAATCCCCAGCGGCCGATGCCGGGCCCCATCGAGCGTTGCGCCAGGAGGACGCGGTCGCCACGCCGAACCACCGCGAGCGCGGCGAGGACCGGACGGTCGGGGTAGACCTGTCTCTCGCCGCTGCTCATGGCTCGCCCGGTCCGGCCTTCCCTTCGAGCACCTTGTACAATTCGCCGCCCTCGGCGAGGAAGGTCTGGCTCTTCTCGGCCATGCCCTGCTCGGCATACTCGCGCACCTCCTGCGAGATCTTCATCGAGCAGAATTTCGGCCCACACATCGAGCAGAAATGCGCGAGCTTCGCCCCGTCGGCGGGCAGCGTCTGGTCATGGAAGCGCTCCGCGGTTTCGGGATCGAGCGACAGGTTGAACTGGTCGCGCCAGCGGAACTCGAAGCGGGCGCGCGACAACGCGTCGTCGCGCTCGCGCGCGGTCGGGTGGCCCTTGGCGAGATCGGCCGCGTGCGCGGCGATCTTGTAGGCGATCACCCCGGTCTTGACGTCGTCGCGGTCGGGCAGGCCGAGATGCTCCTTGGGCGTGACGTAACACAGCATCGCCGTGCCGAACCAGCCGATCATCGCCGCCCCGATCGCGCTGGTGATGTGGTCGTAGCCCGGCGCCACGTCGGTGACGAGCGGGCCCAGCGTATAGAACGGCGCCTCGTGGCAATGCTCGAGCTGGAGGTCCATGTTCTCCTTGATCTTGTGCATCGGCACATGGCCGGGGCCCTCGATCATCACCTGGACATCGTGCTTCCAGGCGATCTTGGTGAGTTCGCCCAGCGTCTTCAACTCGGCGAATTGCGCCTCGTCGTTGGCATCCGCGGTCGAGCCGGGCCGGAGCCCGTCGCCCAGCGAGAAGCTCACGTCATAGGCGCGCATGATCTCGCAGATCTCGGCGAAGCGGGTGTAGAGGAAGTTCTCCTGGTGATGGGCAAGGCACCATTTCGCCATGATCGAGCCGCCGCGCGAGACGATGCCGGTGACGCGCTTGGCGGTGAGCGGGATGAACGGCAGCCGCACGCCGGCGTGAATGGTGAAATAGTCGACGCCCTGCTCGCACTGCTCGATCAGCGTGTCGCGGAACATCTCCCAGGTGAGATCCTCGGCCTTGCCGTCGACCTTCTCGAGCGCCTGATAGATCGGCACCGTTCCGATCGGCACCGGCGCGTTGCGGATGATCCACTCGCGGATGGTGTGGATGTTCTTGCCGGTGGACAGATCCATCACCGTATCGCCGCCCCAGCGGATCGCCCAGACCAGCTTGTCCACCTCCTCGGCAACCGAGGAGGTCACGATCGAGTTGCCGATATTGGCATTGATCTTGACCAGGAAGTTGCGGCCGATGACCATCGGCTCGCTCTCGGGATGGTTGATGTTGGCCGGAATGATGGCGCGCCCGCGCGCGACCTCGTCGCGGACGAATTCCGGCGTGACGAAGTCGGGAATGGCGGCGCCGAAGGATTCGCCGTCGGCGGCGGCCTTGAGCCGCTCGCGGCCGAGGTTCTCGCGGATGGCGATGTATTCCATCTCGGGCGTGATCTTGCCCGCGCGGGCATAGGCGAGCTGCGTCACCGCGCGGCCGGACTTGGCACGCAGCGGCTGCCGCGCGCCGCGGTCGAAAGCGGGAACGGCGCTCGCCTCGTTCGGCTTCAGGCCGTTATCCTCGGGCCGGATGTTGCGGCCCGCCACGTCCTCGACATCGCCGCGGGCGCGAATCCACGGATCGCGCAGCGGCACCAGACCGGCGCGGATGTCGATCGTCGCCGCTGGATCGCTGTAGGGACCGGACGGGTCATAGGCGCGGATCGCCGGTTCCTTCGCCGACGGGGTAAGGTCGATCTCGCGCATTGCGACGCGCAAGTCGGGGAACACCCGGCCGGCGACATGGACCTTGCGCGAAGCCGGCAGCGGGCCGGTCGAGACTTCGAACTTCTGGTTCAACGTGCCTTCGGGCATGACCGTTTCCTCCGGGTCGAACGGCACCACGGGTGATCCGGAACCGGCGGCGGTGGGGGCGGCGAGATGGGGAATGCCGTTCCTGTCCCTACGCCGGTACGAGCCGGATCAGGTTCAAAGGGTTCCCGCGTCGCCGCAGCGCAGCGGTGTCTCAGCCCCTTAACGGGGCGCCCCTTGGAACGGCATGAGTTTCCGGCACTGGCAGGGCCGCGTCAAGCACGAGAATGGGCAGCACGAGAATGGGCGTTGCCGCCGCCGGCGGCGGCAACGCCATTGACTTGCCCGCCAACATCGGCAGGACCGGGGCCGATCGGAAGATCGGCGTTCCGCCATTGTCCAGGGCGATACCGCGCCGCCCGGCGCCAAGCCGCATCCCCACGTCTTCCTTCTCATGGTGACCGATCTCGTGCCCGACGCGCTCAAGCCGGGCCTGACGCGCGACGAGCTTACGGAAGCGCTCAAGCGACACATCCTCGACCGGACCACGCTGATGCTGCACTTCGGCGATTGAGCGGCGGCTATTTCATGCTTGCATTGACGCGCTGCGCGAGGATGCGGTCGAACGCAGCAAGGCGGGCGGCGACCCGGCCGAAAACACTGTCGGGCGGATAGTTGCCGCTTTCGTCCGCCGTCCCGGCTGGCATCCCGAGCAGCAGTTCGGCGGCCTCGGCCACGGTCTCGACTGTATAGACATGGAAGCTTCCGGCCGCGACCGCGCCCGCCACCGCGTCCTCGAGCACGAGATGGGCGCGATTGGCCTCGGGCACGATCACGCCCTGGGTGCCGGTGAGCCCGCCGGGCCGGGCCGCGCAGACGCGAAAGAACCCCTCGACCTTGTCGAGCGCGCCGCCGATCGCCTGGGCAAGCCCGGCCTGGTTGACCGAGCCGGTGATGGCAAGGTCCTGGCGCACCGGCACGCGCGCGAGGTCGGACAGCACGGCGATCAGTTCGGCGAGCGAGGCGCTGTCGCCCTCGACGCCGCCATAGCTCTGCTCGAAGGTGATGGAGCAGGTGAAGGACAGCGGCAGTATCTGCGCAAAGCAGCCGGCGAGAAACCCCTGCAGCACCATGGCGCCTTTCTGCTGGATCGGCCCACCCAGCGCCACGTCGCGCTCGATATTGACGACGCCGGCGCGGCCGACCGAGGCGCGCGCGCTCACCCGCGCCGGCATGCCGAAGCGCCAGTCGCCGACATCGAGCACGGTGAGCGCGTTGATCTGACCGATCGCCGCGCCGGTGGTCGCGATCATCACCTCGTTCTCGACGATGCTGCGCAACATGCGGTCCTCGAGGCGGGCGTTGCGCCGCCGTCGCGCCTCGTAGCCCTCGCGCACGGCGTCCTCGCCCAGCGTGCGCTCCTTGGCATGCACGGCACGGACCGCGACTTCGGTCACGAGGTCCTCGACCAGTTCGATCCGCGCCGTCAGGCGGTCGCACCGCTCGGCCCAGCGCGCGGCGATCCCGAGCAGACGCCGCACCGCCGCCGCGCTCGCGCCGTCGAGCCCCTGCGCGCGCGCCGCGTCGCCGACGAGGCCGGCATAGACCGAAAGGTTGTGCGGCGAGGCTTCCATGTCGACGTCGATGTCGGCCTTGATCTTGAAATAGACGTTGAAGTCGGGATCGCCGCCGAAGAACATCGCATACCATCGCGGCGCGCCAACGATCACCACCTTGACGTCGAGCGGGATCGGCCGCGGCTGCGGCGCGCCGGCGATCGGCGTCGTCGCGGCGCGCTGGGGCTCCTCGATGCGAATCTCGCGGTCGCGCAGCGCCGCCTTGAGGAACGACCACGACGCCGGATTGGCGGCGAGGGCCTCCGCCCGCAGCACCAGGATGCCGCCATTCGCGCGATGCAGCGCGCCCGCACGCACGAGCGTGAAATCGGTCTCGACCGTGCCTTGCGCCTGGCGATATGCGATACAGCCGAACAGGTTTTCGTAGGTGGGGTTGCTTTCCACCACCACGGCCGGATGCGATTCCTCACCGTGATCGACCAGCAGGTTGACGGCATAGCGCCGCTCTGGCGGCTCCAGCGCCGGCTCGCCCTCGGCTGTGGGGCGGAAACGGCTCGGATCGTCGAGGATGTCGACGCGCAATTCGGTGAGCCAGCGCGCGAGCCCGCCGAAGCCCGAGAACTCGCTTTGCAGCAGCTCGAGCATCGGGCTCGCCACCTGGTCGACCGTGTCGCGATTCAGCTCCTCGACCTGATTGGCGAGGCGGGCGCGGACCGTGACGGCATCGCGCTGCATGTGCTGGAAGGCAGCGGCAAGATCGGCCTCGGCCGCCTGATCGAGCGCAAGCGGACTCGCCGTACCCTCCGCGGGCGCGAGGCGGACGCCGCCTTCGGGGGTGTCGACGAGATCGAGCCCGTGCGCACGCGCCGTCGCGCGCAGGGTCGCCGCGTCGGTGGCGATGGCGGCCTGCGCCGCCTCGCGTAGCGCCAGGAATCGCGCCTGGTAGGAGTCCGAGCCGAAGGCGGCGCGGAGCGATTCTCGGAGGCGCGCGATGATCTCGGCGATGCGGTCGTGGAAGCGCCGTCCCATTCCCGCCGGCAGGCGATGCGGCGTCGGGTTCGCGGGATGGCGGAAATTGTTAAGGTAGAGCCAGTCATTGAGCGGCGGGCGCAGCGCCAGCGCCTCGTTGAGATAAGCGAGCGTCGCGCTCATGCGCGCGGCGCGGTCCTCGCCGACGACGAAGATGTTGAAACCGACCCCGGCGACCGAGAGCCCGAAATCAAGCGCCTCGCGGGCGCGGCGATGGCTGTCGAGGTCGAACACCTCGGCCGGCGCCGGCGGCGTCGCCGCGATGGTGAAATCCGGAAACCCGATCTCGTTCGCCGCCAAGCGTCGCATCGCGCCTTCCCCGTTCCTGTCCCGCCGCGCACGCTAGCACGGCCTGCGCCAGCGCCGCAGCGCCGTCATGGCACAGCCGCGGCGTTGCGTGCGGCGGGTCCCGCGCCTACCATCGCGCCATGAGCGACCCTTCGGGCAGCGGCCTGCGCACCGGCGCCGACTACATCGCGAGCATCCGCAACGACGGCAGACGCGTCATCGTCGACGGCGCCGTGGTGCGCGACGTGACCGCGCATCCCGCCTTCCGCGCGGCGGTGCATTCGGTGGCGCGGCTGTGGGATATCGCCGCCGATCCCGCCAACCGCGCGACGATGACCTATCCCTCGCCCGCCACCGGCCGGCCGGTGCTGCGCTGCTGGGAAATCCCGCGCAGCCCGGACGACCTCAAGGCGCGCCACCGTATGAGCGAGCGCTGGGCCGAAGCGACGTTCGGGCTGATGGGCCGCACGCCCGACCACGTCGCCGGATTCTTTGCCGGGTTCGCCGCAAAGCCGAGCGTGTTCGCGGCCGCGGGGCCCCAATTCGCCGAGAACGTCGTGCGCTTCTATGAATTCGCGCGCGACCATCATCTCTATGTCAGCTACGCCATCGTCCCGCCGCAGATCGACCGCAGCAAGCCCGCGCACAAGCAGAGCGATCCAACGCTCTACGCCGGCGTCGTCGCCGAGCGCGACGGCGGCATCGTGCTCAAAGGCGCCCAGCAGCTCGCGACCGGCGCGATGCTGTCGGATTATCTGCACCTGAGCTGCATCCATCCCCTGGCGCCGGGCGACGAGGCCTATGCGCTGAGCGTGGCGATGCCGATCAACGCCCCGGGGCTCAAGATCTACGCACGGCGCCCTTACGCCACCGCGGCGACGAGCAGCTTCGATTATCCGCTGTCGAGCCGCTTCGACGAGACCGACGCGCTCGTCGTGCTCGACGACGTGTTCGTGCCGTGGGAGCGCGTCTTCGTCTATCGCAACATCGCGCTGTGCCGCGATCAGTGGTGGCGCACGCCGTCGCACGTCTACGGCAACCATCAAGCGCAGGTGCGCTACGCCACCAAGCTCCGATTCCTCATGGGCCTGGCCAAGCGGCTCACCGAGATCACCGGATCGGGGTCGCTGCCGCCGGTGCAGATCATGCTCGGCGAGATGGCGGCGATCGCGTCCATCGTCGAGAACATGGTGACGGCGCAGGAAGCGGCGGCCACGATCGACGAGGAAGGCACGGTGTGGCCGTCGCGGACGGCGCTCTATGCCGTGATGGCGCTGCAGTCGGAGCTCAATCCGCGGATCGTCGAGATCGTGCGCGAGCTGGCGGGCGGGGCGCTCATCATGCTGCCGTCATCAGTGCGGGACTTCGAAAATCCGGAAGCGGCGGCCGATCTTCAGCGCTACGTGCATTCGCCGGGGTTCGATGCGCGCTCGCGCGTGGCGCTCCTCAAATTGCTCTGGGACATCGTCGGCAGCGAATTCGCCGGGCGCCAGCAGCAATACGAAAAGTTCTACGGTGGCGCCTCGTTCCTGGTGAAGCAGAACATGTACCGCTGCTATGACTTCGCCCGCGCCGAGGCGCTGGTCCAGGCCGCGCTCGACCTGCCGGAACCGGACTGAATTCACCGACATTCCGGATCGGCCCTCGGGGCACCGGTCCGGTCGTTAATTTTGGCTTCAAGCGCGCCTGCTAGCGTCGCGGCATGAGCCGGGTTCCCAACCTGACGCCGCTACGCGGCATCGCCGCCCTGATGATCGTCGTTTTCCATTTCTATCTCTGGAAATCCGCGGTCTCGCACGGCTTCGATTGGCGCCACGTCGCCTTCATCGGCAAAAGCTATCTCGCCGTCGATTTCTTCTTTCTGCTCAGCGGCTACATCATCGCCTACGTCCATGCCCGCGACCTCAGCGGCGGAATTCGCTGGCGCGCCATGGCCGATTTTCTCTGGGCCCGGCTCGCGCGCATCTACCCCCTTCATCTTTATGTTCTGCTGGTGCTGGTTGCCGTGCTGCGGCGGGTCGACACGGACCTCGTCTACAACCTCCTTCTCCTGCAAGCGCCGTGGACCGATCATCCCAGTTGGAACGTCTCGGCCTGGTCGATCTCGGCGGAATGGCACGCCTATCTGGCGTTTCCGGTACTCGTTGCGGTGCTTTACCGCCGGCGGCCATCGATCGCGATCGGCGCGATCCTGGGCTGCGCGGTCGTGCTCGTCGGGCTCGATGCCGGGTTCGGCACCCTCGACATCACCAACGGCGCCGCGGTCCTGCTTCGCGCCATTCCGGAATTCACGATCGGGATGATGATCGAGCGCGTTCAGGCCGGCGGCCTCTTGCCTGCGGCCGGGCCGCTCGCCCTGCCGTGCGCCGCCAGCGCGGTCGCCGCCGCGCTCGCCATCGGCCTCCCCGATGCGTCGATCGTCGTGCTGGAGGCGGTCCTGCTCTGCACCGCCGTGACGGATGGCGCGTCGTTCGCCTCGTGCGTCCTGAACTGGCGTCCCTTGGTGTTTCTCGGCGACATCAGCTATTCGGTCTATATCGACCATCAAACCGTCTTCAGCCTCGCCCCCGCACTCGCGCGCAAGCTGCTCCCGACCGGCCTCGGCGACACGCTCGCCGCGGGCGGCGGGTTGCCCGAACTCTTGGCGTTGCTGGCACTGGTGATCGGCTGTGCCGCGCTGACCTATCGCTTCATCGAGGTGCCGGCGCGACGCCGGATGCGGGCCTGGCGCTGGAGCGGCTTCGCCGTCCATCAGCCCCACCATCCGAGCGTTCCGCCCTGACGCGAGCCGGCGCGGGCCGGCGCCGTGACCTCACGCCGCCGCAGCACCGAGCCGCTTCAGCACCTCGAGCCGAAGCGTTTGCGGCGTGCCGAGCCAAAGCGCATTGCGCGAGTGATCGAGATAGGCATCCCCGGTCATCGGATGGACGAGGATGTCGAGCCCGTCGCGGTTGAGCATGAGCCAGGGCACGATGCGCTCGAACTCGGCAGTCTCGAACGCGACCTGATACATCGCGATGGGATGCGGTCCCACCGGCTCGTCGTGCCAGCGCCCCAGCACCGCATGGAAGCGCGCGCCCATGCCCGCGCGCAGCCGCGCGGCCGCGGCGCGCGTCTCGGCCGTGTAATAGATATGGGCGTGATAGCCCTTGATCGCGGTGGCGGCGGTGAAATCCTGCGTCATGGTGCCCTCGCAACAGGGGTCGACGGCGCGCGTCCCGCCTGCTGAAATACCGGCGGGAAAGATGAGGAGTCTAGCATGGCAGGCGACGATCTTCACCGCCTCTCCGCCGGAGCGGCTGCACGTCTGATTGCCGCCGGCAGCCTCACCGCCGAGGCGCTCGTCGGCGCCTGTCTCACGCGCATCGCCGAGCGCGAAGGCGACGTCGGGGCGTGGGCGCATCTTTATCCGGAACAGGCGCTCGACGAGGCCCGCGCGCGCGACCGCGAGCCACTGCGCGGACCGCTTCATGGCGTGCCGATCGGCGTCAAGGACATCATGGACACGGCCGACCGGCCGACCGGCTACGGCTCGCGCGCCTATGCCGGACATCGGCCGATGGGCGATGCCGCCTGCGTCGCCCTTGCCCGCGCGGCGGGCGCGGTCGTCCTGGGCAAGACCGTCACTACCGAGTTTGCAATGATGGCGCCCGGCAAGACCCGCAACCCGCACGACCCGACGCGCACGCCGGGCGGCTCGTCGAGCGGCTCGGCCGCCGCCGTCGCGGATTTCATGGTGCCGTTGGCCTTCGGCACCCAGACCGCGGGCTCGATCCTTCGTCCCGCCTCGTATTGCGGCGTGGTCGGCTACAAGCCGAGCTGGGGCCTGGTCGCGATCGCCGGGACGAAGCCGCTGGCGCTCAGCCTCGACACCGTCGGCGGCCTCGCCCGGTCGGTCGGCGATGTCGCGCTCCTGATCGGCGCCATCACCGGCCGGCCGGAACTGGTTCCCGGCCGCACGCCGGCGACCGAGCCCGCCGTCGCACCGCGCATCGGCGTCTTCCGCCCGGTACCGTTCGACCAGGCCGAGCCTGCCACCATTACCGCGCTCGATCACGCCGCCGCCGCTTTCGCCCGCGCCGGCGCGGTCGTGGCCGAGCGCGCGGCCTTCCCGGAATTCGACCGGCTGGTCGCGGCGCAGGAGGCGATCCTCGGCTATGAATCCGCCGCCAATCTTGCCTGGGAACGGACCGCGCGCGCGGCGCTGCTGGCGCCGGCGACGCTGCGCCTGCTCGAAGCCGGCACGCGGGTGAGCGCCGCCCAGTACGATGCCGCCCTGCAAGAGGTCGCGGCGGCGCGCGCCAGAACGGCGGCGTTCTTCGGCGCATTCGACGCCATGCTGGTTCCGGCCGCGCCGGGCGAGGCGCCCGATGCAGCCTCCACCGGCGACCCGATCTTCAATCGAGCCTGGACCGCACTGCATCTGCCCTGCATCACGATCCCGGCCGGGCGCGGGCCGGCCGGACTACCGGTCGGCGTGCAACTGGTCGGCCGCGCACGCGAGGATTGGCGCCTGCTCGCCGTGGCACAGTTCGCCGAAGAAGCGCTGCGCGCCGCATCGCTTGGCGGCAACGCATGAGCGCCGCCCGGATCCGCGCGGCGATCAGGTGCGCCGGAAGGATCGCGACGCGGCTCCTCCTCGTCGGTCTCGTCCAATGCAGTGCGTTCGAAGGGCCGCAGCCCTCGCCCGATGCGCATTCGCTCTGCTACAACCGTTTGAGCACCAGCGCCGAACGCTTGCGCGCGCTCGCCGCCACGGTCTGCAATGGCGGCACGCCCCGCTACCTCGCCCAGGGCCTCGATCTCTCCGCCTGCCCGCTGCTGGTGCCGATGCGGGTTTCCTTCGCCTGCAGCCCCTAGACATGCAAACGGCCCCCGGCGCGGGCGCGCCGGGGGCCGCTGCAGCGGAAAATCAGCCCTTCGACCCCGGACCCATCTTCTTCTTGTGTGCAGACGTCTTCCGGTGCGAAGCGACGTGCTTCTTCTTTGCCATCCGCTTGTGCACAACGTGGTGCTTCTTCACGACATGATGCTTCGGCGGCGCGGCTTGGGCTTCGGTCACGAAGGGCACGGTCGAGGCGGCGACGAACGAGAGCAGGGCAAACGCGGCTATGAGCGCCTTCATCAATGAACTCCTGGCTGCAAGGGGGAGAGGTGCGGCGGGTCGGTGTCCGGTCGCTAGACCGCCTACACGGGCCACGGTGGCCTTCGAGGCGATATTTCATCCTATCCGAAGCCTCGCCGCGCTGACAAGATTTCCGTAGAAGAAACCCGAATTTGGTCATCGTGCGCGCCAACGACGCCTTGACGATTTCTCGCCCGCGCTGAAAAGCGGCAATGAAAGCGCGCGGCAGGACAGCGATGCCGCACAAGAGACGGCGTCCTCAACCGGGACAACGGCGCGACAAACAACAGGCACCGAAAACAATACCGGACTCAATCCGCGCCCCATTTTATGAAAAATTGTCGGAATTATCAAACATAGCCGTGACGTTATATTTCAAGCCGTGGCGCTTCGTCTGACGAAATTAACTTCTGCTTAGTAGATCTGGCGCACGATCGCTGCGTCGCCAATAGTTCACTTGGGAGTCACAGCATCATGCGCAAGATCATCGCCAAGCTCTTCGCCGACGAGTCGGGCGCGACCGCCATCGAATACGGGCTCATCGCCGCGCTCATCTCGGTCGCCATCATCGTCGGCATCACCGCCGTCGGCAACAATCTCGAGACGACCTTCAACACCGTCGCCGGCGACCTGTAAGCGAGGGGCGCGTTCACACGAAGACGAGCCCGCCGCGCCGCGACTCGTGCGCGGCCGGCGGTCTCGCATCCTCGCTACCGCACTTCCATCCGCGCGCTGTTCGGCGGTGGCCCCGCACCGTACCGACATTGCAGCGCCATGCTGCGCCCGCAACGCGATCGTTCGCCGCGCGCGGCCTCGGGGCATCCTCCTAGCCTCCTCTTAAATCCGCCTTTCGAGCGCTTCGCTCCGACGGCCATCGCCCGGGCACGGGTCCGTTGCCCTGCACGCAAACGGACGCCGTCCCCTTGCCGCGCTGCCATGCCGATGCGCGACACCGCGTCCAATATTTTACCGAAGTATCGGGCGATTATCCAACATAGCCGAACAATTATGTTTGCAGCGAAGGGGTTAGTGCCGGCCCAATTAACTGGCACTTAGTGAATCGGCGCCACGATCACCCCGTCTGCGCCTCCCCTTCGCCGATCCGGTTGATTTTTCCGAAGAGGCTGTCATGTCGCTCCGCCGTCTTCTCTTCGTCTTCATCGCGCTCTGCGCGTCGGCCGGCACCGTGCTGATCGGGCGCGTCTGGCTCGCGCCGCAACGGGTCGCCGCAGCGGCCCCAGTGCCGGCGCCGCAGGAGCCGGTGACGCATGTGCTGGTCGCCCAGGGCAAGCTGAACGCGGGCCAGTTCGTGCGGCCCGAGAATCTGCGCTGGCAAGCGTGGCCGAAGAACGGCGTCGCCACCGGCTATTTCGTCGAAGGCCGGACCCGGATCGAGGATTTCGTCGGCTCCGTGGTGCGCTCGGCCATGAGCGACGGCGAGCCCATCACCGATGGCAAGATCGTGCGCCCCGGCGACCGCGGCTTCATGGCCGCCGTTCTGACGCCGGGCTATCGCGCCGTCACCGTGCCGGTGACGGTGAGCTCGGGGATCGCCGGCTTCGTCTTTCCCGGCGACCGCGTCGATCTGATCCTGACCATGACCGTCCGGGATGCGACCGGCAAGCTCCAGCGCCACGCCAGCGAGACGCTGCTCACCGATCTGCGCGTGCTCGCGGTCGATCAGCGCGCGGACGATCAGAACAAGCAGGTGGTGGTGGAAAAGACGGCAACGCTCGAGGTGACGCCGAAACAGGCCGAGATCATCGCCGTCGCGACGGATCTCGGCAACCTGTCCTTGTCGCTGCGCAGCCTCGCGCGCGCCGACGGCACCATGCCGAGCCTGCCGCCCTTCAGTCACACCTGGGATACCCAAGCGACGCACATCACCTTCCCAACCGAGCAAAAACAGGGCCCCGCGCCCATCAAGGTGAGCCTCGTGCGCGGCAGCAAGGTGGTGGAACTTCAATTCGCACGGAGCGTACCATGAACCGCCTTTCCGCCGTCTTCCTCGCGCTCTTCGCGCTCGCGACGGCGGCGGTGCCACCGGGAGCCGCGCGTGCCGCACAAATCGTCGCACCGCACGGCCTCACGCTCGATATCGGCGTCAATCAGGGCCAACTGGTCAAGCTCGCCAAGCCCGTGAACAGCGTCTTCATCGCCGACCCTGCCATCGCCGACGTGCAGGTGAAATCGCCGCAGCTCGTCTATGTCATCGGCAAGGCCGCCGGCGTGACGACGCTCTATGCGGTTTCCGAGCAGGACGAAGTGCTGCTGAACGCCCAAGTGCACGTGCGCTATGACGCGGCCCGCATCGCAAGCGCGATTCGCGACCTGGTGCCGCATAGCGCGGTTGCCGTGAACGCGGTCGCGGACTCGGTCGTGCTCAGCGGCACGGTCTATTCCGCGGCCGACGACGACAGCATCCGCCGCGTCGCCGCGCGCTTCGTCAAGGACCCGAAACAGCTTATCAACAAGATGAAGCTGGACGCCCCGGACCAGATCAATCTCCGCGTCCGTGTCGCCGAGATGGACCGTGCCATCATCAAGCAGTTCGGCTTCAACTGGGACAACGTGTTCAACAACGGCAGCTTCGCCTTCGGCCTCGCGACCGGCGTGCCGGCGCTGATCGCGAACAACGCGACGGCCCTGACCTTGCCGAACGGAGGACCCAACGGCGGCGTCGCGTCGGTCCCGTCGACTCTATCCAACCTTCCGGTCGGCGCTACGACGAACGGGTTCAACCTCTACGGCCAGAGCCAGCTCGGCGGCGCCTCGCTGAACAATTTGCTGGCGGGCATCAGGACCAAGAGCCTCAATCTCGACACGGTCATCGACGCGCTCGACAATCACGGCCTGGTCACCATTCTCGCCGAGCCGAATCTCACGGCGCTCTCGGGCGAGCCGGCGAACTTCCTCGCCGGCGGCGAGTTCCCGATCCCGGTTCCGGCCGGCAACGGCCTCGTCGGCATCGACTGGAAGAAATTCGGCGTCAGCCTCAACTTCGTCGGGACCATCATCCGCGGCGACCGCATCAGCCTCCACGTCAGCCCCGAAGTGAGCGAGCTGTCGTCGGCGGGTGCCATCGTCATCGACAGCATCAGCGTGCCGGCACTGACGACGCGGCGCGCCGATACCACGGTCGAGCTTGCCAGCGGTCAGAGCTTCGCCATCGCCGGCCTGCTCCAGAACAACGTGACGCAGAACATCAACAAATTCCCCTGGCTCGGCGACATCCCGGTGCTGGGCCAGCTCTTCCGCTCCGAGGCGTTCCAGCGCAACCAGGCGGAGCTCGTCATCATCGTCACTCCCTATATCGTGCACCCGATCGCCACGGCCTCGCGCGCGGTGTTGCCGACCGACGGATACGTGCCCTCGACCGACGGGCAGCTCGTGCTGCACGCCGATGAATATCAGCAGCAACCGCCACCGGCGCGGGTCGCGCCGGCCCGCAGCGGCGGCACCGGGCTCGTCGGCCCGGTCGGCTTCGATCTCGAATGAGGATCAGCAGGATGGAACGGAGATTGATCGTCCCGCTTGCGTTCGCGCTGGCACTCGCCGGTTGCGCGACGCAGCCGACGCCCGCGAACATACCGATGAGCGACGGCGCGAAGTCGCTGCATGTCGAGCGCGTGCGCGTGCAACTCGCGACCGCGTTTGCGCCCGGCCGCAGCAACCTGTCGGTCGCCGAGGCGCAGCGGCTCGAAACCTTCCTCGACCAAGCCGGGTTGCGGCCCGACGACAAGGCCTATATCGCCGTGCCGGCGAGCGATCCGCTTGAGGCATCGCGGGTTCGGAAGCTGAGCGCGCTGCTGGCGCAGCGCGGCATCGGCATCGAAAAGGTTGCGCCGCCGCCATCGGGCGTCAGCCCCAACCACGTGCTGCTGATGGTGGACCGCTATGTCGTCACGGCGCCGTCCTGCCCCGACTGGTCGGATTCGCCGGCCACGCCCCATACCAACATGCCGGACAGCAATTTCGGTTGTGCCACCCAGTCCAACCTGGCGTTGATGGTGGCCAATCCGCGCGATCTCGTGGTGGGACGCAAGCTCGCCCCGGCCGATGCCGATCATGCGGCCATCGCCATCGAGCGCTACCAAGCCGATCGGGTGAAGGGATTCGTCGGCAGCAGCGCGAGCGGCCCGTCCGGCGGACAAGGGTCGGCGGCGGGTGGCTCGCCGATGGGCGGCACGAGCACGAGCGGCGGCGGCGGGCCGTCCGGTCAATAAGGCAGGTGATGTGATGGCGAAGGCAATCAAGATCGCGAGCGACAAGGGATCGACGCCGCAGCCGCACCTCATCGCGCTCTTGGCCGATGATGCGACGCGCGAGGCGGCGAGCGAGGCGGCCGAGCAACTCGGCTGGGCCGATGCGGTGATCCGCGCGGGCGGCATCGCCAAGGCCGCGCACGCGATCGAGCCGCCGCCCGCGGTGCTGCTGGTGGACATCTCCGACGACGATGATCCCGACGCGCTCGTCGGCGAACTGGTCAAGCGCTGCGGCTCGGCGACGCGCATCGTCGCCGTCGGCACGGTCAACGATGTGACCCTGTTCCGCCGCCTGGCGGCGCGCGGCGTCGTCGACTATCTGGTAAAGCCGGTGTCGAGCGCGTTGCTCACCGATGCGCTGCGGCGCGCCGGGCGTGGCGAGTCCGAGGCCACCGATCCCGGCCGCCAGGCGCGCATCCACGCCTTTATCGGCGCGCGCGGCGGGGTCGGCGCCTCGACGCTGGTGCTGGGCGTCGCCTGGCTCCTGGCGCAAGAGCACAAGCTGCGGACGGCGCTCGTCGATCTCGACCTGCATTTCGGCACGCTCGCGCTCTCGCTCGATCTCGAACCGGGACGCGGCCTGCGCCAGGCGCTCGAGCATCCCGAGCGCACCGACGGCCTGCTCCTCGCTTCGGCGATGGTGAAGGGCGACGAGCAGTTGCCGATCCTCGGCGCCGAGGAATCGCTCGAGGACGTCCTGCATTTCGAGCCCGACGGCGCCGAGGCCCTGCTGACGGCGCTGGCGCAGGACTACGACTGCCTGCTGATCGATCTGCCGCGCTCGCTCGACGGCGCCGCGCGGCACGTGCTCGCTTCGGCCGACAACACGTTCATCGTCACCGATTTCTCGCTCGCCGCACTGCGCGATGCGTTCCGTCTCTCGAGCCTGGTCAAGTCGCTGGGCGCCGCTGGCGGTCCGCTGGTGGTGGCGAGCCAGGTCGGCGCCCTTCATCGCGGCGAGATCGGACGCGCCGAGTTCGAGCGCGGGCTCGGCACATCGGTCGATTTCGCCGTTCCGTTCGATCCCAAGGCGGCGCGCGCCATGGCCGTCGGCGGCAAGACGCTGCCCGCGGTCGACGGCGCCAGCAAGGCGGCCGCGGAGATGCGCCGGATCGCCGCCCGCATCGCCGGGCGCGAGGTCAAGGCGAAGACCGGGCTCAAGCGCTGGTTCGGCTGAGACGGCGATGTTCGGTCCGCGCGAGGGCGAGAACGGGCTGAGCGCACGGGTAAGCGCGCTCAATTTGCGCCGCGGCGAACGCGGCCGCATCGTCGCGCCCGTCCCCGCATCGCCCTTGGCGCCGGATGACGCGATGCAGGAGACGGAGCCGGAGACGCAGGCGCCGCACGACGCGTTCGCCGTCGCGGCGCCGCAAGAACCGCTGCCGGACCCGGCGCCCGAGGCCGTGCCGCAACGCACGACGGTCAACCCGTCGAGCCGGGCCACCATCGAAGCGGCGATCCCGCGGATCTACCCGTCGATCATGGAGCGGATCGACAGCGAGGTCGCGGCCAAGCTCAGCCGCGAGGATCTCGCCCGGCAGCTCGGCGCTGTCGTCGGCGAGATCCTGCTCGAGCAAAAGATCCAGCTCAATCAAGCCGAGCAGCGCCATCTCGTCACGGTGCTACTCGACGACATGCTCGGATTGGGGCCGCTCGAGCCCCTGCTCGCCGACGAATCCGTCACCGACATCATGGTGAACGGGCCGAAACATGTCTTCGTCGAGCGCCGCGGCAAGCTCGAGCTCACCGACCTCACGTTCCGCGACAACGCCCACGTCATGAGCATCGCCACCCGCATCGTGACGCAAGTGGGACGGCGCATCGACGAATCGACACCGCTCGTCGATGCGCGGCTCCAGGACGGCAGCCGCGTCAATATCATCGCGCCGCCGCTCGCGATCGACGGCACCTCGATCTCGATCCGCAAATTCTCCAAGAAGGGCATCACGCTCGACATCATGGCGCGCCAGCACAACGTGTCGCCGGCGATGGCGACCGTGCTCAAGGTCGCCGCGCGCTCGCGCCTCAACATCCTCATCTCGGGCGGCACCGGTTCGGGCAAGACGACGCTGCTCAACGCAATGTCGCAGATGATCGACAGCGGCGAGCGCATCGTCACCATCGAGGACGCCGCCGAGCTGCAGTTGCAGCAGCCGCATGTCGTGCGGCTGGAGACCCGCCCGCCCAATCTCGAGGGTCGCGGCGAGATCACCATGCGCGATCTCGTCAAGAACGCGCTGCGCATGCGGCCTGACCGCATCATCCTCGGCGAAATCCGGGCCGCCGAGGCGCTCGACATGCTTCAGGCGATGAATACCGGCCACGACGGCTCGCTTTGCACCATTCACGCCAACCGGCCGCGCGAGGCGCTGACGCGGCTCGAGAACATGGTGTCGATGGCAGGCTTCCAGCTGCCCTCGCGCGCGGTGCGGATGCAGATCGCTGCCGCAGTCCACATGATCGTCCAGGTGAGCCGCATGCGCGACGGCGTGCGCCGCATCACCTCGGTCACCGAGATCGTCGGCATGGAAGGCGACATCATCACGACGCAGGACCTGTTCACCTACCAGTTCGAGGGCGAACTTCCCGACGGCAAGCTCAAGGGCAAGTTCGCCTCGAGCGGGCTGCGCCCGAATTTCACCCCACGCGCCGAGTATTTCGGGCTCGACAAGGCGCTGCTCGAGGCGATCGGATGAACTTCGCCAACGATCATCAACTGTTGCTGGTTGCCGGCGGCATGTTCCTTGCCGTGCTGTCGCTGCTGTTCGCCTTCGGCGGCGGCGACGACAAGATCAACCGCCGCTCGGGCCGCTTGCGCGAGCGGCTGACCGCGGTCTCCACCGGCGTCGATCTGCAGCTTCGCCGCGAATACGGCGACACGAGGGCGATCGACCGCTTCTTCCGGCGCCTGACGCCGCAGCCCGACCAGATGCGCCGCCGCCTCGCCGGCACCGGCCGGCGGATCGGGCTCGGCACCTATGGGCTCGCCTGTCTGATCGTGGCGCTCATCGGCGGCGGCGCGGCGCTCGCGCTCCGCCTTTCGCCGTTGCTTGCGCTGCCGATCGGGCTCCTCGTCGGGCTGTGGCTGCCGCATCTCCTGGTCGGGTTCCTCGCGGCCCGCCGCATGAAGCGCTTTACCAATCTGCTGCCCGAGGCAATCGGCCTCATGGT
>Ga0307372_10003347_pt1 | contig 25647 bp, 27 predicted proteins | sample OX1MG_FD_202533 | JGI IMG/M metagenome (GOLD analysis project Ga0307372, IMG submission 202533) | Soil microbial communities from Risofladan, Vaasa, Finland - OX-1 | ecosystem: Environmental > Terrestrial > Soil > Coastal area > Acid sulfate soil | place: Finland: Risofladan, Vaasa | collected...
ATGCTGGCCCGTCTGTATGGCGACAAGAGCAGCTTCCTCGCCTCCTACACGAACAGCTTGGACAAGGCGATCAAGGGCGGGTTCATCCTCGTCGCCGACCGACCTGCACTCCTCGCCCAGGCCGAACAGGTGCAGTTCCCGTCGTAAGCCGGGTTGAGCCGCTGGGCTTCGTCCGGCTCGACCAGACTGAAGCCTCGAGTCCCGGCATCGTCACGTTCCACCACCTGCTGGAGGACGGCCAGTTCCTCCGGCGACTGCACGACGGTGAGCGAACCGTTCGCCCGGAACCCGGTGCCCGGATGGGATGCCGAGACCTCCTCCCACTTCTGGCGGGCTCGCAGAGCAAGGTCGAGCTCCCGACCCGGGGCCCGACCGCTCGCTCAGATCAGGCCGAAGTCCGGTTCATCGACCCGACGGGATCATCGGGCGGGGTCGGAGCCGGACGGTCGGGTGGTGGCCGGGGTCGGGGGTCCGGTGCCCGCCATCTCGATCCTCTCGACCGACTCCCCGCGTCCCACCAGGATCGTCGCCACCATCTCGGGGGGGAACAAGCCATGCTCCACCACCCCGGGGGTGGCCTCCAGCCTGGCGGCGAGGCCGGCCGGGTCGCCCACCGGGCCGGTGAAATCGGCAATCACGCCGCCGTCGGGGCTCAATGGCGCGTCCCGACGCCGCACCGGCGCCAACCGTCTGAGTGTCGACGCCAGTCCGAAGGCCAACAGTTCGAGTGGCACCGGCGCCTGGAGCGCTCCGACCGGTTTGGTCGAGTCGGCGATCACCACGAACCTCTCGGCGCTGATGGCCACCAACTTCTCGCGGGTGAGGGCCGCGCCACCGCCCTTGACCAACCATCCGTCGGGGCTGATCTGGTCCGCACCGTCGATGGCGATGTCCAGCCGGTCGAGAGTGAAGGGCTCGACCGAGAGTCCGAGCTGCCGGGCGATCTCCCCGGTGTGGGGTGAGGTGGTCACGCAGCGCAGGGTCAGCTTCCGCCTGGCCAACGCGGGAAGGAAATGGGCAACCGTCGTCCCGGTGCCGAGGCCGACCCGCATCCCGCTTTCGACCAGTGCGGCGGCCGCCTCGGCCGCCAGCTGCTTCTCCTTCTCGACGTCGACGGCCACGGCTCCTCAGGATGGTCTACGAGGTCCCAGCCTGCAACCGTGGGTACGGCGAGCCGGCCGAGGGACCGGAGCTCGAGACCGTCAAGGGTCAGAGACGACGAATCTCCAGGTCGTGAGGATCTGCTGCCATTAGGGTCGGGGCGTCCCCCGCCGCTCCCGGGGATGGACCGGGGGCACCCCGAATGAGCCTGAGGAACGACCCGAGGAGAATTGCCGGTGGCAGAGATGAAGGCCTTGCAGGTGACGGGTCACGGCCGGCCGGGAGAGGTCTTGGCGGTGCGAAGGATCGAGCGCCCGGCGCCGGGGCCGGGCGAAGTGCGGGTGAAGGTGGGGGCCGCCTCGCTGAACTTCAACGACATCGACCGCTGTCGGGGGAAGCTGGTATCGGTCCCGACTCCCCCGCCTTTCACCCTGGGGATGGACGTCTGCGGGGTGGTTGACCTGGTCGGGGAAGGGGCAGAGTCGTGGTTGGGCAAACGGGTGGTGGCCATCACCAAGACCGCGCTGGGCGGCATCGCCGAGTATGCGCTCGCCGATGTGGTATCGGTCTTCGATGCTCCCGAAGGTTTCGACGACGCCGAAGCCGCTGCGTTCCTGTTGACGTTCCAGGCTTCTCATCTGGCCCTGTTCCGAAGGGGACGGCTCCGGGCCGGCGAAACCCTGGTGGTGCACTCGGCGGCCAGCGGTCTCGGGACGGCGGGAATCCAGCTGGGCAAGTGCGCAGGTGCCCGTGTCATTGCCGTCGCCGGCGGCGCCGAGAAGGGAGGCCTGTGCGCCTCGCTTGGAGCCGACCTGGTCATCGACCACACCACCGAGGACTTTGTGGAAGTGGTGCTGGCCGCCACCGGTGACGTGGGCGCCGATGTGGTCTATGACCTGGCCGGCGGCGACTTCGTGGAGCGATCATGGCGTTGCACGGCGCGGGGCGGTCGCTACCTGGCGGTGGGATTCGCCGACGATGACGACAATGGCATGACCGGACGGCCACTCCGGATGGCCTGCATCGGGAACATCGACATCGTGGGCGTCATGCTGGCGTGGGTGGACGACGTCGACCCCGGTATGCGCCGGTTCGGATTCAACCCGTTCGGCCGGGACGTGGCCGACGAGGTGCACGCCGACCTCCTTCGGTTGGCCGCCGAAGGCGCGATCCGGCCGTCGGTGGGGCGGCGGGTCGGCATGGAAGACGCCGGGGCGGCGCTCGACGACCACGAGGCGCGTCGGGCGGTGGGCAGGACGGTGGTGGAGTTCTCACCGGTCGAGGGGTGAGTCGAGTTCCGCTCCCGAGCGACTGGTGACCGACCGCCCTGGCGGCTTCGGTGTGGTTGCGCCATGATCGTTTCATGACCACACCCTCGGACGGAACCACTCAACCAGGTGAGCACCGCCGCGACATCGACCCCGCGGCCGAGGATCGGGGACTCGAGGAGATCGGCGAAGACGAATGCTTCGCCCTCCTTCAGAGTCAGGATCTTGGCCGACTGGCCATCGTTCGTGACGGCCAGCCTGAAATCTTCCCGGTCAACTACGGACTCGACGGCCACACTGTCACCATCCGGACCCAGCCCGGGGTCAAGCTGGTCAATGCCATCCTCGCCAAGGTGGCGTTCGAGGTCGAAGATATCGACCAGGTGAGTCGGGAAGGCTGGGTCGTGGAGGTGCGCGGCGTAGCTGAGGACATCTCCGAGGCAATCGACCCGTGGTCCGAACGAGCCCGGGCGACCAACGTGCGTCCGTGGGTGATGGGCCCGCACGAACATCAAATCGCCATCTCCCATCCCCAGGTGTCGGGCCGGCGACTCCGTCGGCCGCCGCCACCCACCTGAGCCATGGATCGGGAACCCATTTCCGGGTCACCGCAACTCGTAGCGGGGTCAGAGGAAATCCTCGGTCTGAACCATGCGCCCCGAGCTACGGGCGGCTGGCGGACCTACGGGCCGTTTTCGCCGGAAACGCCCGGCATTCGGTCCGGTCGATACGCTGCTGCAGGTGAAGACGGGAGGGCTGACGACGCCGGCGCTGGTCGTCCAGAGTGACCTGCTGAGGCACAATCTGACCACCATGTCCGCCGCGCTTCCGGGCGGACGTCTGCGTCCCCACGTCAAGGCGCACAAGTGCACAGCGCTCGCCGCGCTTCAAGCCCAATCGGGCCACGTGGCCTTCACCTGCGCCACCATGGCCGAAATGGAGGGCATGACGCGGGCCGGTTTGAGTGACGACCTGTTGCTGGCCAACGAGGTGGTCGATGCCACCCGCCTCGGCTCGCTGGCCCGTGGAGGGGCGCGGGTGACCATGGCCGTTGACTCCGAGGCGACGATCGACGCGGCGGTGGCGGCCGGGGTTCCCGAGGTGTTGATCGACGTCAATGTCGGCCTTCCCCGGTGCGGCTGTCGACCAGGGGATGCCGGACATTTGGCTGACCGGGCGCGCCGCCGGGGACTGGGTGTCCGCGGGGTCATGGGCTACGAAGGTCACATCGTCGGGCTCGAGGCGCGGGCGACCCGCACGGAGATGTTGGAGGTCTCGATGGGCCTCCTCATGATGGCCTCCGAGCAGGTGGGGGGTGAGATCATCTCCGCCGGCGGGACCGGCACCTACGACATCAACCACTGGGCCACGGAGATCCAGGCCGGCTCGTACGTCCTCATGGACACCGCCTACGGCAAGCTCGGTCTTCCCTTCGAGCAGGCCCTCTCGGTGTTGGCCACGGTGATTTCAGTGTCGCGTGAATGGGCAGTGGCCGACTGCGGTCTCAAAGCGCTGGGGATGGACCACGGGAATCCCTCGATCGAGGGGGCTGAGGTGATGTTCTGCTCAGATGAACATGTGACGTTCGCACCGGACCAACCGGTGCGAGTCGGAGACCGGATCCGCGTCCTGCCCGCCCACGTCGACCCGACCGTCGCCTACCACGAGCACCTCCACCTGGTCGACGGTGACGATGTGGTGGAGAGCTGGCCGGTGGACCTCCGCGGCTGGTGAAGCCCGTGCCCTTATGCCGAGGGCACGCAAGCAGACCCGTTACGCGGCCTCACACGGCATCCGACAACGGTGGCTGGGAAGCCATCAGCGGGCCGCCCGGGATATCGACTCCTGTGTCGAGTGCCGGCCGGACGATCGATGACATCGATGGCATCGATGACCGATTGTCCTCAACCGCACCCACTGCCGGTGGTTGAGGGATCCCGCCTGTCGAGGATGCCGGCGCGTCAAATTCGTTGTCGATGGCTTCGAGCGTCTGCCGGGCCGGCTCGGGGAGGACACGGGTCAAGGCGAACCCCAAGATGGCGGCAATGCCCGCCATGGTCAGCATGCCGCGGAGTCCGTAGTCCTTCTGGAGCTGGGGCACCAAGAAGACCCCCAGGAAGGCACCCAACTTCCCGATCCCGGCCGCGATGCCGTGACCGGTGGTCCGCATGCTGACCGGGAACACCTCTGAAGGCAGGACGAAGGTGGTCATGTTGGGCCCGAACTCGACGAAGAAGTAGCTGAGCCCGAAGATGGCGAGAAACGGCACCACCATGGTCGTGAGATGGGCAAATCCGGCCAGGGTCAGGAAGGCGGCGGCCATCACTCCGAATCCGATGAACTGAAGTCGGCGATGCCCGATCCGGTCCATGGTCATCACCGCGACGATATAGCCGGGGACGGCAAACACCACGAACATTCCCAGCGTCCACACGAGCTTGGCTTCCAATGACGCCGAGGAATCGACCTGCTTCAGAATCGCCGGCAACGAGAGGGTGTTGCCGTAATAGGCGTAGTCGAAGAGAAACCACGACCCAGCCGTACCCAGGAGGAGGAGGAGCATCCGGCGGTTCCGGAGAAATTGACCGAGCCCCAATCGCTGGGTCGGCGGGGCCGAGCCCATGGTGGCACCGACGACACCCTCGGAATAGGTGGCGATGTCCCTGTGTGCCTGGTCTGACTTCCCTTGGACCTGAGCGCGGAATCGGGGAGACTCGGGCATCTTGGTCCGCAGGTAAATGACCGCCGCCGCGGGAACCGCACCCAAGCCCAACATGAGCCGCCAGGTCAATTCGTGCCCGATGCCCGAAGACAAGAACACGAGCCCGACCAGTGGCCCGACGATGAGGCCGAGGGCCTGCATGGAAAAGACCATCCCGACCAGCCGACCGCGGTCTCTTCGGTTGGAGTACTCGCTCATCAGCACGGCCGAGACCGGATAGTCGCCGCCGATACCCAGCCCGAGGACGAACCGGGCGAGAACCAACCAGATGAAGCTGGGGGCGATGGCGGACAGCAGCGCGCCGGCCATCATGATGGCGGCCACGCCGGTGTACACCCACTTGCGGCCGAGCACGTCGGCGATCCGGCCGAAGATGATCGCTCCGAAGAATGCCCCCAAGATGGCGGACCCGGTCACCCAGCTAGTCTCGAGGGTGCTGAGATGCCACTGGACGGCGACGATGGTCGAAACGGTGCTGATGACGAACAGGTCATACGCGTCGGTGAAGAACCCGACCCCCGAGACAAGCACCGTGCGGTGATGGAATTTACTCCTCGGAGCCTCATTGAGGAGGTCGCTTACCGAAGGAGGCCTACCGGTCGTTGCCGATTCACCCGTTTCCGCCAACAAGCCAGATGCCACCACAACCCCTTCCCCGCCCCGAACGGGCGACGTTCCCCACTTTCGCGCCCCAAGGTGGACGCCAGGAATTCTTTAGGTGAACGTACGGTGAACGAATCGAAAACTTCGGGTAAACGTTGTGGGTAACCTCTGGTTGCCATGAGCTCTCCCGGAACCGGCATCGAGGCCATCGACCGCAAGGTCATTCAGCTGTTTGCCCTGGTCTCAGAGGCGCTGGCCCAAGCCACTCATGCGCTACTGGGCGGTGAAGCGCTCCTCGGTCAGGCGGTCGTTGATGGTGACCAGGCCGTAGACGACCTCACGGCCGAGGTGGAGCTCCTGGTCTGGAACGAGCTCCAGGCACGGCACTGCGAGGGCGACGAGCTTCGCTATCTGGTGGCCATGCTCTTGATCATCCCCGAGTTGGAACGCAGTGCCGATTTGGCTGAGCACATCGCCCAGCGGGCCGTGGACCATCTCGGAACAAACATGAGCGCTCGCAGCCGAGGCATCGTGCAGCTCATGACCGAAGTGGCCAACGAGATGTGGCAAGAGGCTGCTGACGCCTTCGGTCGGCGGAGTCGGATCAGTGAGCGATTGGTGGCGGCGGATGATGAGATGGACATCTTCCACGACGACCTGACCCGTGAGGTGGCGAGGGAGGAAATGCCCGCAGCCATCGCCGCCCAGGTCACCCTGCTCGCCCGGTTCTACGAACGGCTCGGCGATCATGCCGTCAATCTGGCTCGTCGTATCGAACTCCTCGCCGATACCGGCACCTCCTGAGTCTCACCGGATCCGCCTCCGATGCGGAACGTCGCCAACTGCCGTTGGGGACGGACGGCTTAGGATCCACAGCTGGGAGTCAGGTTCTCGAGGGGCGTGAATGGTTGTTGCACCGGGGGGCTCATCGATGAACAGGGTCACCGCAGCTGTGGAGCTCACGTGAGTGCGGTCGTCGTCGTCACCGGCGCGGGCGGCATCGGACTGGCGTGTGCCCGCCGGCTGGGATCTGGTCACCACCTCGTCCTCGCGGACGCGGACCGGGGTCGCCTCGAATCAGTACTACCGACGCTCCGAGACGAAGGATACGACGTCCATGGCCATCAGACTGACGTCAGTGATTCCGGGTCGGTCAGGGACTTGGCCCGGTTGGTCGCCGACCATGGTCCGCTGGCGACAGTTGTGCATACCGCCGGGCTCTCGCCCACCATGGCCTCCGGCCAGCGCATCCTGGCCGTCAATCTCCGAGGAACCGCGCTGATGATCGATGCATTCGAGCCCCTGGCGACGACGGGTACGGTCGGAGTGTTCATCGCCAGCATGGCCGGCCATCTCTGGCCCCCCGATCGCGATGGCGATCGATTGGTGGCCGCCGCCGACCCAGCCGACATCGTCGATGCCACCGGGCTCCCAGCCGAGGTGGACCCGGCGACCGCCTACGGGGTGTCCAAACGTGGGGTGATGACCAGAGTCGTAGCTGCCGCCCACGCTTGGGGTCTCAAGGGGGCCCGTATCGTGTCCATCAGCCCGGGAATGATCGCGACGGGGATGGGCCACCAAGAGAGCGCGGCTCAGCCAACCATGGCGCAGATGTTGCGAGACAGCCCGGTCCCGCGGCTCGGAACTCCCTCCGAGATCGCGGACGCGGTGGCCTGGCTGGCCGGGCCCAGCGCCTCGTTCGTGACCGGAACCGACCTTCTCATCGACGGAGGGGTAGTGGCGAGGATGACCGGCGGGGCGTAGACAAGGCCAACATGCAGTTGCCGCGGCACCAGGACACGGCCGGCCGGCTGAACACCCGATGGAGGTGTCATGATCATGCGTCCAACAACTCGCAGAAGGCCCGGGGGATGATCACAACTCCGCTGGATCCGGAACTCGCACATCTGGCCGACCTCGACGTCGGATTCGACGGGGACACGTTTGACGTCGCCGGCATTCGCTCGGGCATCCTGGAGCTCATCCAACCGCCCCCTCCTCTCGATGGTGTGGTGACTGATCGGCGGCCCATCCGATCTTCTCCCCCGTTGGAGGTCGAGGTATGTTCGCCGGAGACCGCCGGTCCCACCGGTCCACGCCCGTGCCTTCTCTGGCTCCACGGAGGCGGGTACGTGATCGGGTCGGCGGGCATGGACGCGCTTCGGCTCCAGACCTGGGCGGCGCGGTTCGATTGCCTCACGGTTTCCACCGAGTACCGGCTGGCACCGGAGGATCCTTTCCCCGCCGCCCACGACGACGCCATGCGGGCGCTCGGGTGGCTGGTCGAAGGGGCCGACGAACTGGGAGTAGACCCCGGCCGGATCGTGGTGGCCGGGGCCAGCGCCGGCGGGGGGCTGGCCGCCGGAGTGGCGTTGGCGGCCCGGGACCAGGGCATACCGCTGGCCGGCCAATTGCTGTTCTATCCGATGATCGACGACCGCCAACAGACCGCCTCGAGCCGGTGGGAGGCACCGGTGTGGCCGCCCAAGGCAAACAACTTCGGCTGGCGCGCCTACCTCGGGGACCTCTACGGCGGCGAGGTCCCACCGTATGCCGCACCCGCTCGAGCGACCGACGTCCGGGGCCTGCCCCGATCACTGCTTATCGTCGGCGGAGCCGACGGGTTCTTCGACGAGACCGTCTCCTACGCGTCGAGGCTGGCCCATGCCGGAGTCTCCACCGATCTGAGGGTCTACGCGGGCGCCCCCCACGGCTTCGACCTGATGGCGCCGGATGCGAGTGCCACCCGGGAGGCGCTACGCGACGCGGAGATCTGGCTGGAGCGTGTCTTCACCGCCCCTCGGGTCGGACAGGCGGCGCAGGTGTGATCGGTCCCCCCCAACTCGTAGAGCGGCACTGATGACGGCTGTCTTGGGATTGGGCCTCGCCGCGCTGGGAAGGCCCGCGTACCTGACGATCGATCATCGGGCGGCGATCGGTTCTAACCGGTCGGTCGAGGCCCTCCAGCGGCACAGTGATCAGATCTGCGATGCCGCCTGGGAGGGTGGGATCCGGTGGTTCGATGCGGCCCGCTCCTACGGCCGGGCCGAGCAATTCCTCGGCCAATGGTTGAGACGACGAGCGGTCGAGCCCGAGGAGGTCACGGTCTCCTCCAAGTGGGGATATACCTACACCGCCGACTGGAAGATCGATGCCGAGATCCAGGAGGTCAAGGACCACTCCGCCACCGCTCTCGCCCGCCAATGGCCGGAAACGAACGCCTGGCTCGGCCCGTGGCTCCGGTACTACCAGGTCCACTCGGCCACCCTGGAGTCCGGGGTTCTCGACGATGTCGCGGTGCATCGCGAACTGGCCCGGCTCGGTGTACCCGTTGGCCTCAGCTTGAGCGGTCCGCGCCAGTCCGAAACCCTCCGGAAGGCGCTGAGGATCGAGGTCGACGGTACGCCCTTGTTCTCCGCGGTGCAGGCCACCTGGAACCTCTTCGAGACCTCGGTGGCACCGGCTCTGGCCGAGGTCCACGCAGCCGGCTGGACCGTGATCGTGAAGGAGGCCATGGCCAACGGGCGCCTCGCGGTGCCCGGTGAGATGACCGCGACCCTCGGTGAACACCCCGAGGTGACCGCCCTGGCGGTGGCGTTGGCCCAACCCTGGGCCGACGTGGTGCTCTCCGGGGCGGCAACGGTTGCTCACCTGCGCTCGAACCTCGTGGCACTCGATGTCGCCACCCAGGTGGAACCGGATGGCCTCGCTACTCTGGCTCTCGACCCCCACGTCTATTGGACTGAGCGCGCGGCGATGCCATGGACGTGACCGGTCACCAACCGCCATCCGCCGCCGGCGCCGGCGTCCGGGCGAGTGCCAACGTCGACTCAGCCCGGTTGCGAAGAGGCAGTTGGCAGCACCCCCTCCAGCCAGGTTCGGAGTGTGTCCTCCGGTGCCGCGCCGGTCTGGCGGGCGAGCACCTGGTCGCCCCGCATGACCAGGAGGGTCGGGATGGCCTGGATGCCGAACCGGGCCGACACCCGAGGAGCGTCGTCGGCGTTGACCTTCACCAGCTTGATCCGACCGGCCATCTCACCGGCCAAATGTTCGAGTGCGGGGCTGACCATCCGGCATGGACCACACCATGGCGCCCAGATGTCCACCAGCACCGGGATGACCGACGCGGTGACGACGTCTGCGAACGTATCGTCTCCCGCCTCGCCGATCCACGGGAGCAGGGACTTGCATTTCGCACACCGAGGAATCCCGCTCGCCGCCGACGGCACCTGATTTTTGGTCCCGCAGGCTGCACACCGCACCACCTTGGAGCCGCTTGTCACCATGCCGTGGCCTCCACTACCTGGGTCTGTCGTTCACGATGAGGATGCCGTCGATGGTTCAGCGTGGTCGCCGCCCAGGTCTTTCGTAAGCCCCTCCAGGTCACTCACCGTCACGGTGAGCGCCGAGTGACCGCTCCGTCGAAGTGGCGACGCCACTTTTTCGCCGAAGTGAATGCAGACGCCTCCGTCGTGGTTGGTCCCGAAGGTCAGCCCGTCGTCGACGATTGATCCCCGAACACCGATTGCTGTCCACCAACGGTAGTTCCGGGTGATATGCGCACCGGTAATGTTCGCGAGAGGCGTCGCCAGCTTGAAAAACCCGAATGTCGCCACCATGGAGCCGTCGTCAGTGAGCGCGATGCCGTCCTTTGCCGGTCGGAATCCGAACGGCAACAGAACAGCCAGATACCGCTTGTCCACCGCGTAACCAAAATGTTTGGCCATTGATCCACTCCATCCGATTGTTCGTCCACGCGGAGCGAGCAGCACGAATTCTCCCACCACGTGGCGTGCCCCAGACTCCCACCTCTTGGCGTGGCCCACAAGGGAACGAGACGGGGGAGACACCTTGAGGCAGCGCCACGGGCATCCTGATCTGTTCCGGCGGATCACGCCAGCGCACGGTCTGGCGATCCACCCATAGCGACGGCTCGGTGGTTTCGACTCCGTCGGGACCGGGCGAACGTTGCCGGTCGCAGCGCTAGATAGCCGGAACCGTCCTGGCCCGCAGCAGTCGGGCCGAGGCCTTCCCGACCTGGAGGGACGGTCGATCCTCGAGCCCGTACGTTTCTGGTCCACCATCGACGAACCATGTCGATCCGCTTCCGGCCAGATGCGGTTCCACCCCGGTGGCGGCCGCGAGCGCTTGGCGCCAGACGGCGAGTCGCGGTTCGACCGAGAGAGCCGGCGCCTCGAGGTCGTTGCCGGACGATCCCTCCGCCGGTAGCGATCCCGCTCGCAGCATTGCATCCCAGGCCCGGTACACCGCGCCGGTGTCCATCCCGAACGGTGGCAGCAGAAGGGTGAACTCCCGCGCCTGATGGGTCAAGCCGCGCACCGATTCGCCGATTCCCGTCACCCGAGCCCGCCCACCGCCGACACAGAAGGGGACGTCCGCCCCCAGTCCCGCGGCCACCCCGAGATCGGTGCAGCCTGCCCAACGCAAGATGGCCGCCGCATCGGCGGATCCCCCGCCGAGGCCCGCCCCCACCGGGATCCTCTTGGTCAGCCGGACCCGGGCGGAGCGCCCGACAGCCTCCAGCGCTCGGACGACCAGGTTGTCGGTCCCGGCCGGCACCCCCGCCGCTTCGGTTCCCGGCCCCTCGGACACCCCCCGCCCACGGCTGTCGGACCAGGTCGTCCCAGGCTCGATGATCAACCCGTTTCCGGGACCGATGAAAAGTGTGTCGGCCAGATCCAAGGTCACCATCTCGGATTCGATCTCGTGATACCCATCGGGGCGGGCCCCGGTGACCCGGAGCGAGAGGGTCAGCTTGGCCGGGGCCGATATCTCGACGGTCTCGGACCGTTCGTCCGCAACCTCGCCGGCTGCCGGTCCGGGGCCAACCCGGGTCATGAGGCGATCGGCTCGGTCGGTTCCCACCACGCCAGTCTCCCCCAATCATCCAACCCCAGCTCCTCGGCCCGCGCCGTCGGCTCGACACCGGCGTCGGCGTAGGCCTCCGGGCGTACCAACCCGTCCAGGGAACGCCGGAGCATCTTGCGACGGTGGGCGAATCCGGCCCTCACCACTGAGAAGAGCCGGTCATACGACGCCGCCCCCACCTCGCCTTCCGGAAATGGTCGGCGGTCGAGGCGAACCAGTACCGACTCCACCTTGGGGCGGGGGATGAAGACCGAGGCCGGCACCCGGCCGACCACCGAGGCGCGGGCCCAATAGGCAACCTTCACCGACACCGCACCGTAGGCCTTGCTTCCGGGTTGTGCCGCCAACCGCTCCCCCACCTCTCGCTGGACCATGATCAGCAACGAGCTGACCTGGGGCGCCTCCTCCAGAACCCGGATCACCAGGGGGACGGCCACGTTGTAGGGCAGATTGGCCACCAGGTTCCAGGTGGGCTCCGGCGTTGGGCTGTGGTCGCCGTCGCCGTCGCCGGGAGCCCCGGCATCCTCGAGCAGCGCCCGCCAGACCACCGTCAATGCGTCGGCTTCCACCACCCTGACCCCCAGGGGCTCGACTCGGGAGCGCAACACCGGGACGATCCGCCGGTCGATCTCGACCGCGGTCACCGACGCGCCGGTCTCCGACAGCGCCAGGGTCAGGGAGCCGAGCCCGGCCCCGATCTCCACCACCCGGGATCCCGGGCCGACGCCGGCCAGGTGGGCGATCTTCCGCACGGTGTTGCCGTCGGCCACGAAGTTCTGACCCAGGGCTCGACTGGGATGGAGATCATTGGCTTCAAGCAGGGCATGAATGTCCGCTCGGCCGTACGTCACTCGCTCAGTGTGTCACCAGCTCAGCTCGGCATCCGAAATGACGCCTTGGGAGAGCGGGGCGAGCTGAGCGAAGGTGGCAGTGGCCAGATCGATCTGTCGCGCCGTGTCGGCTTCATAGTCGTCCACCGTGCAGCTCACTGTGTTCCCATTGTCGGGGTTGGTGATCGTCACCACCGTGCCGAAGGGCAAGAAGGGGCTGGCGCAGGTCCCGGGGGTGGCGTCGTAGTAGGTGACGATGCCGGTCATCGAATGGGCCGGCGCCGCGGGGGCGGGGGTGGCAGCGGGAGCGGGGGTGGCAGCCGGGGCGGGGGCGGCGACCTGGACCGATGCTGGGGAGGTGGCCGGGGCGGTGGCCTGGACCACGGCGGCGCGAGTGGTCGGCGTCACGTAGGTGGTGGTCGGCGCCGAGGTGGTGGCCGTGGTGGGTGGGGTGGTGGTGGGAGCGACCGGCTGGCCCACCCCGGGGTCGGCCGCCGCGCTGGACTTGATGGAATCGGCGGCCAGCTGCCAGGCCGGGAAGTACCCGGCCGGTCGGGGCGACGCCGACTTCGGTTGTGACCTGCCGTGGGCGCGGCTCGGGTCGCTTCCGTGTCCGGACGCCGCCGAACTGGCACCGGATTTGATCACGATGAGCGGCACGATGAGCAGCGCTCCACAGAGGAGCAGTGCGGCACCGGGCCGACCACTCCGTTCGATTGAGGTCCTCAGAACTCCACCTTGGTTGGGGACGTATATGGACGCATTCAAGCCGTCTCCTCCAAGCCGACTTAAATGAAAACGACCGCTCAAGACAGCGGCCGCAACCTCGACGCTAGACAGGTTCGCGTGCAGGAATCAAACGCGATCGCAAAAAACCGTTACCGTCGGTAACAGCTAGTGCGAAAATTCACAAAGCGAACATGGCCCGGGCGTTGCCGGTGGAGACCTCGGCCACCAGCTCCCTACTTACCCCTTTGACGGTCGCAATTGTCGCTCCCACCAGGGGTACCCGGGCCGGTTCGTTGGGCGACCCGCGATGGGGAACCGGGGTCAGGAACGGGGAATCCGTCTCGATCAACAGGCGTTCCATCGGGCAGATCTGGGCGGCTCCGCGGACTTCCACCGCGGTTTTGAAGGTCACCACTCCACTGAACGAAAGTGACGCCCCGAGGTCGAGACATCGGCGGGCCTCGTCCGTCCCCCCGGTGAAACAGTGGATGATGGTGCGTTCCGGGACACCGGTGGCTGCGAGGATGTCAATGGTGTCGTCCCACGCTTCTCGGGTGTGGACGACCAGTGCCAACCGGTGTCGCAGGGCCAACTCGATCTGCGCGGCGAACACCGCCCGCTGCACGTCGCGCGGTGAATGATCGTAGTGATAATCGAGTCCACACTCTCCTATGGCGACCACGATTGTCGGCGGTTTATCCTCTGCACTCGCCCGGCGCGGAGCCGGAAGCTCCACCCCCAGGATCGGGTCCAGTGTTTCCACCCCGTTGATGGCGTCGTGCGGGTGCAGTCCGATGGTGGCCCACATCTGGATCCCCTCGGCGGTGGCCACCGAGTCGGCCCGGGCCATGGCACGGGCCAGGTCCACCGCCTCGGCGGAGGTGACGGCGTCGGTTCCCACGCAGACCATCCGGGTGACCCCGGCCTCCGAGGCCCGGGCGACGGCGGCGGCCAGCCGGGTGGCATGAGGCTCGGCGTGGGTGTCGGCCCCATCCTGATCTCCTCGTTCCCCCTGGTCCCCGGCCAGATATTCGGTCTGGAGGTGGCAGTGGGAGTCGAACCACTCGACCACCGCATCAGGGGCCCGGCCGTCCCGGACCTCCCCACCGGGGGCGCTCTCGGGGTCCGCCGGTGGGGAGCTCACTTCCGCCGGGGGAAGAGGGGGGTGCCCTTCTCCACGGCCAGGCCTCCGGGGTAGCCACCCCAGACCGCCGCCGCCGGCAGCCGTTGCTCGAGGGCCGAGCCACTGAGCCCGATGCGTCGCCATATCTCGTCGGCGGTGGCGGGCATGGCCGGCACGATCAATACCGACACCAAGCGGAGCACTTCGAGCGCGTTGCCCAGCACCGCGTCGACCACCGGTCCCGGATCGGCCTTCCAGGGCTCGGTCGCTTCCAACTCGGCATTGGACTCCCGGATGAGTCGCCAGGTTGCCTCGAGGCCCCGGTGGGGCTGGCCGGCGTTCCACGCCTCGGTCGCCTCGGCCACCACCTCGGCGGCCACCGATGCCAGCCGGCTCCCGGGGTCGGGGGCGGGACCGGTTCCCCGGCATTTGGAACCGACCACCGTCGCCACCCTGGACACCAGGTTTCCCAGGTTGTTGGCCAGGTCGGCGTTGTAACGGGTGGTGATCCCCTCGGCCGAGAATTCGCCGTCCGATCCCAACGGGGTGTCCCGCAGCAGGTGGTAACGCAGCGGGTCGACGCCGAAATCGGCGATGAGCTCATCCGGTGTGATCTTGTTGAGGCTGGACTTCGACATCTTCTGGCCGCTGACCAACAGCCAACCGTGCACCTGGACGTGGGCGGGCGGGTCGATTCCGGCGGCCATGCACATGGCCGGCCACCACACGCAGTGGAACCGGATGATCTCCTTGCCGATCAGATGGTGGACCGCCGGCCACCATTGCTCGAAGCGCGCTTGGTCCTGTCCGTACCCGATGGGGGTCAGGTAGTTGACCAGCGCGTCGTACCAGACGTAGAAAACGTGCGCCAGGTCCCAGGGGACCGGGACCCCCCAGTCGATGGAGGTGCGGGTGATGGAGATGTCCCGGAGTCCTCCTTTGATGAAGCTGAGCGCCTCGTTGCGCTTCGACTCGGGGATCACCGCCTCCGGGCTCTTCTCGTACCACTCGATCAGCCGCGACTCGAAGGCACTGAGCCGGAAGAAGTAGTTGTCCTCCTCCAGCAGCTCCACCGGGGTCAGGTGGACGGGGCAGAACTGGCCGTTGACCAGCTCGTCCTCGTTGTAGTACTGCTCGCACGAGACGCAGTAGAGGCCGCGGTAGGTGTCCTTGACGATCCACCCGTTCTCGTAGATCTTGCCCAGGAATTGCTGCACCGCCAGGTGGTGACGGGGCTCGGTGGTCCGGATGAAGTCGTCGTTGGAGATGTTGAGCTCGGCCCACGCCGCCTCGAAGCGGGGGGCAAGTTGACCCGTCCACTCATGGGGGGTGACCCCATGCTCCTCGGCGGCGCGGGCCACTTTCTGGCCGTGCTCGTCGGTTCCGGTGAGGAAGAAGACGTCATCGCCGATCAGGCGGTGCCACCTGGCCAGCGCGTCGGCATTGACGGTGGCGTAGGCGTGGCCGACGTGGGGCGCGTCGTTGACGTAATAGATGGGCGTGGTGATGTAGTAGCGGGACACTGTCCAGTAGCGTACCGATCCCGCCCTCGACCCCCGACCGCGTTACCAGCTAGTGCGTCACCAGTTGGCCACGTGGCACCCGCCGCGGCCGGTCCGCTCGGTGAAGCGCTGGTGGTATTCCTCAGCCGGCCAGAAGGTCGTGGCCGGGGTCACCTCGGTCACGATGGGACGCTGGAAACGGGCCTGGTACTCATCGAGCGAGGCCCTGGCCGCCTTCTCCTGTGCCTCGTTGCGAGTGAAGACGGCCGAACGGTACTGGGTTCCGTGATCGGGCCCCTGCCGGTTGAGGGTGGTGGGGTCATGATGACGCCAGAACTCCTCGAGGAGGGTCTCGAAGGACACCTGGTTCGGGTCGAAGGTCACCAGCACCGCCTCGGCGTGCCCGGTGCGGCCCGAACACACCTGTTCATAGGTGGGATGGTCGACCTCGCCGCCCTCGTAACCGGAGATGGCATCGACCACCCCGGGAATGGCGCGGAAGAACTCCTCCACCCCCCAGAAGCAACCGGCGGCAAAGGCGGCCCGGTCCATACCTTCGGGAACCTCGTGGGCCCCGATTCGCGGCGCCTGGGTCTCATCCATCTCACTTCGTCCGAACATCTCTATCCTCCCCTTCTCCGTGTTGAACGCCAGGCGTCGAGGTGTCATTCCGGGCGGTGAGGGCCAGGTCGTACACCCGCCGGCGGGCGACTCCGAACTCTGCCGCCACTGCATCGACCGCCCCACGGGTTCGCTCCCCCCGGGCCAGGTGGACCTCCAGGGCCGCCTGCAGTCGCCCATCCTCCACCTCGGCCGCTGGCCTTTCCGTAGTCCCGGCCACCACGATCACCACTTCGCCCCTCACCGGCGCCGACGACGCCCAGGTGGCCGCGCCCGCAGCCGTGCCCCGCCAGATCTGCTCGTGGAGTTTGGTCAGCTCGCGGGCCACCACCACCTGCCGGTCGTCACCGAGCTCCCGGGCCAGGTCGGCAAGCGTGGCGGCCAGCCGACCCGGTGCCTCGAACAGCACAGTGGTCCGGGTCTCCTCGGCCAGAGCCGCCAACCGATGGCGTCGTTCCTGGCCCGAGCGGGGTAGGAAGCCGTCGAAACAGAATCGATCGGTGGGCAACCCACTGGTCACCAGGGCGGCCAGCCCGGCCGAAGGTCCGGGGATGACCGAGATCTTGAGCCCGGCGTTGGCCGCCGCCGCCACCACCCGGCTTCCGGGGTCGGAGATCCCTGGCATCCCCGCATCACTGACCACGGCGACGGTCCTGCCGCCGGCCACCGACCCGATCACCTCATCGATCCGATCGTCCTCGTTGTGTTGGTGGAGGGAGCGGAGCCTCACCCCGCTGATCCCGGCATGGGTCAGAAGTTTGCGCGAGTGCCGGGTGTCCTCGCAGTAGATGACGTCGGCGGCGGACAGCACGGTGACGGCCCGGGGCGACAGGTCACCCAGGTTGCCGATCGGGGTGCCCACCAGGACCAGTTCGCCCTCCCCGGAATCGGCGCCGCCGTTGGATTCGGGGTCATCGGCCCAGCCCTCCAACTCTTCGAGGACGTCGGGGTCGATGGTCACCGGATCTCCAGGCGGTCGCCGACCCGGAGCCCCCAACGCTCGAACGCCCCGGACTGGGCCTCGATCACCGACCGACCCCGCCGACGGGGCACCGACATTCTCCAGGGCACCAGGGTGATGACATCGAGCACCATCATCTCCTTGTCGCAGAAGGCCACGTCGATACCGAATCGCATCCCCAGGGTGTGCACGGCCCGGGTATGGGGCAGCACCATCGCCCCTTCGTAACTGGTCCGCCCGAGCAGACCCTTGGACCGCTGGCCGAAGCTGGATGCGACTTCCGCGGTGGCCAACACGTCTCCATCCCGCAGCAGCCAGGTCATGGCCGGCCCGCCGTTGGCCCGGGGGCGGCAATCCCGACTAGCATCGTCAAACTGTGTCCAAACGAACCAACAAACGCAAGCTGCGCGCCAAAAAGAAGGCCAACCACGGCAAGAAGCCGAACTGCGGTCGGGGCTGAGCCCTCCCGGCCCACCTCGCCGGCCCGGCCCACCTCGCCGGCCTGGCTGAACCGGATCGCCCGGCCAAACCGGATCGCCCGGATCGTCACGAGGCGTCCGTCCCCGGTCGCCAAGATGCAGAACGGGCGTCGAGCACGTCGACCAGGGTGGTGGGCAGATCGGTGATGATGCCATCGACCCCCAGGGCACACAGCCGCTGCATCTCGGTCTCTTCGTCGATGGTCCAGACATGGACCGCCATGCCCGCCCGGTGGGCGGCGTCGATGAACGATGCATCGACCAGCGTCACCCCCGCGTGGGTGGCAGGAACCTGCAAGGCGACGTGGCGCATCGGTGGCGGATCCTCACCCGACCTCACCGCTTGGTAGAAGAGGGCCACCGCCGCGGTGCCGGCCGAGGTCGGTATGTCGGGAGCGAATGACGAGAAGGCGTCGGTGGCCCGGTCGAGGAACGATGCCACGATCACGTCGTCCTGCCTCCCGTGGCTCTTCAGCACCGCGGCCAACGCCTCTTCGTAGGGGGCGACCTCCGGGGCCGTCTGTTTGATGTCGAGGTTGAGCACCACCCCGGGGAACGCCTCGAGCACCTCGTCCAGGGTGGCGACCCGGAAATCATGATCCCCGGGAGCCCGCCCCCGGAACGGATAGCTATCCGGGTCCAATCCGGGAGACACATCGGCGCCGGGTGCCCACCAGTAGGCATTGTCCAACGCCCGCACCTCGGCCAGCGTCAGGTCGACAAAGTTCCCCGAGCCGTTGGTGGTGCGGTCGACGGTGGGGTCGTGGCTGACCACCAGGTGGCCGTCGGCGGTGGCATGCACGTCGAGCTCGATGCCGGTCGCCCCCGCGTCCAACGCCGACCGGATGGCGTACAAGGTCGACGACGGAGCTTCCCAGGCACCACCCTGATGGGCGTAGGCGATGACCCGACGGTCCAGCCAGTCGGATCGCCGGCCGGGGTGAGGGGAGGCGTCCACGGAAGAACGGTAGCCTCTGCCCCGCCATGCTCGACCATGTCTTTGCCCAAGTTGTCACTTCTCACCGCCGATCGTTCGAGGCGGCGCTCCTGCAGCGTCAAGCCGTCGAGGAGCGGTTTCAGGTCGACGTGTTCCTCGGTGATGTCAGCTTCGAGACGTCCCACAGCCTTCCCGGCGAGCCGCGCCCGGCTCGCATCCGGGTCGACACCAGCTTCGACTGGCCCACCTGGAGCCAAACCGCCTACCGCAGTTGGTCCATCGACGATGATGCCGACGAGCTCCCCGAGTTGTTGGTGGAGATCGCCTTCCGGGTCCAAGGGCTGGAGGCGGCCCCCGAGCCGGATCTGCTCCTCGACGTCCTGCCCGACCAGCTCCCGGTGATCGGGGACGAGCCGCTGCACCGGGGCGCCACCACCGTCGAGCAGGTGCTGCCCAACGGACCGGGCGGCCCGGAATTCGCCATCGAGGTCTCCTACGAGGGCTCCTGCCCACTGGAGGAGTCCATCCTGGAGGATCCGACCACACTCGACGAGGCGCTGGCCCCTCTGGGGCGGGCGGTGGCGTCGGTACTGGTGCGCATCGGCGACCTCCCCTTCACCTTCCGGCCGGTGGAGACCCCGAGCGACTGAAGCCGGCAGTCGACCGGAGCGATCAGCCCTGCCCGCGGTTACGGAGCCGGCGCCGAAGGGGGACCCCCCGAAGATGGCCCGGCGGGGGCCGAGCCTGACGAGGGCGGGTAGCCGAGCACGCTGGCTCGCTGCCAAAACTCCTCGCTGCTGATCTCGCCCCGGGCATAACGGATTCGCAACTCACTCAGCGCCGAATCGGTTCCCGTCCACGGCGGGGTCCCGGGCGGCGACCCTGACGGCATCCCCGCCAACGACGGGGCAATGCCGCCATGCGGATGCCTCCGCCACCGCACCAGTGCGATGACTCCGAGGACCACCAGGGCGGCGATCAGCACCAGGAAGATGATGCCGAGAACCGGATGATGGGCATGATGGGGGCCGAAGCGGTACATGAAGACTCCTTGATTCATACTCGTTACGGATATGAAAACACACCAGCCGGTGGATCTACGGTCAGGTCAGCTGAACAGACCGGCCGCAGTTGCCAACTCCCGGAGGTCGGCCCACGGCCGGGCACCGACGTGGGAGATGATCTCCGCTGCGCACACCCCGCCCAGGCGGGCGGAGTCCTCCGGCGACAACCCGTTGGTGATCCCGTAGAGGAACCCGGCGGCGAACAGGTCGCCGGCCCCGGTGGTGTCCACCACCGACTCGACCGGCTCGGCCGGGATGGCGATCGTCCCCGACGGGGTGACCACCACCGATCCCCGCGCACCCCGGGTGAGCACGGCCAGGACCCCGGTCTCGGCCACCGCCTCGACGGCGGCATCGAAGTCGGCCGCCCCGAACAAGAGCATGATCTCGTCCTCGTTGGCAAACAGCATCTCCAGGTCGCCGGCGAGCAGCTCGAGGAATTCGGCCTGGTGGCTCTGCACGCAGAACGGGTCGGACAGGCTGAGCGCCACCGCGGCATCATCGGCATGGGCGATGTCCATCGCCTCGCGCATCCCCGCCTTGGCCGCCGGCTGGTCCCAGAGGTAGCCCTCCAGGTAGAGCAGGCTGGCCGACGACAGATGAGCCCGGGCGCTGGCCAGGTCCTCGGGCCCGAAGTCGGACGCCACCCCCAGGTGGGTGGCCATGGTGCGCTCGGCGTCGTCGGTCACCAGCACCAGGCAGTGTCCGGTCACCGCGCTCCCGGGCACCGCCTGGGTCGGCGTCGGGTCGAACGCCACCCCGATGGAGCGGATGTCGTGGGTGAAGGCCTGCCCCAGCGCGTCATCGGCGACCCGGCCGATGAACGCTGCCCGGCCGCCCAGGGCGGCCGCCCCGGCCACGGTGTTGGCGGCCGAACCCCCTGATGCCTCGGTGGTCGGGCCCAGGGTGGCGTAGATGGCCTCCGACCGGGCCAGGTCCACCAGGGCCATGGTGCCCTTCACCAGTCCGAGCTTTTCGAGATCGGCATCCTTGACCGGTGCCAGTACGTCGACCAAGGCGTTGCCGACGGCCACCACATCGAGGGTCGGGTTGTTGTCGTGTTCGTTGTCCACGGTGCGACGGTAGCCTGCCCGCAATGAGCACTACGACAGATGACCCGACCGATCCGTCCACCTACCGTCTGGCCACGACCGTCGTCCCCCACCGGTACCGGCTGGAGCTGACCCCGGACCTCGAAGCGGCGACCTTCGCCGGCACGGCGGAGATCGAGCTGACCGTTCTCGAGGCCGTCGGCACCATCACCCTCAACGCGGCCGAGCTCGACATCACCTCCGCCGAACTGACCGAGGGCGGCCCTGGTGGCGGACGCACCCTGACCGCCACCAGGGTTGACCTCGACGAGGAGGAGGAACGGGCCACCCTTACCTTCCCCGAAACCCTCACGCCCGGGCCCGGCTCCCTGCACCTCGCATTCACCGGGATCCTCAATGACAAGCTCCACGGCTTCTACCGGTCCACCTTCACCGACGACGACGGCAACGAACACCTGATCGCCACCACCCAGATGGAAGCCACCGACGCCCGCCGGGCCTTCCCGTGCTGGGACGAGCCCGACCGCAAGGCCGTCTTCGAGGTGACCCTGGTGGTCGACGAGAGCCTGGCCGCCTACTCCAACGGGCCGGTCGTCGAGGAAACGCCCGCTCCCGGCAACAAGAAGCGGGTCACCTTCGCCCCCACCATGGTGATGTCCACCTACCTGGTCGCATTCATCGTCGGCCCCCTGGTGGCCACCGCGCCGACCGACGTGGACGGGGTGCCGCTCCGCATCGTCCACCCGCCGGGGAAGGCCCACCTGACCCCGTTCGCCCTGGAGGTCGGCGCCCACGCCCTCCGGTTCTTCACCGACTACTTCGGCATCCCCTATCCGGCCGACAAGCTCGACCTGGTGGCCATTCCCGACTTCGCCTTCGGGGCCATGGAGAACCTGGGGTGCGTGACCTTCCGGGAGTCGGTCCTGCTGGTCGACCCGGCCCAGGCGGCCCGCACCGAGCTCGAGCGGGTGGCGGATGTGGTCTGCCACGAGATCGCCCACATGTGGTTCGGGGACCTCGTCACCATGAAGTGGTGGAACGGGATCTGGCTGAACGAGGCGTTCGCCACCTTCATGGAGGTGCTGGCCGTCGATGCCTTCCGGCCCGAGTGGCAACGCTGGGTGAGCTTCGGGGTCGAGCGGGAGGCGGCCATGGCCGTCGACGGCCTCCACTCCACCCGGCCGGTGGAGTTCCCGGTCGGGAGACCGGAAGAGGCCCAGGGCATGTTCGACGTCCTCACCTATCAAAAGGGCGGGAGCGTGCTCCGGATGCTCGAGCAATTCGTGGGCCCCGACGTCTTCCGGGATGGCATCCGCGACTACCTGACCACCCACCGCCACGGGAACACCGAGACCGCCGACCTGTGGGACGCTCTCGAACGCTCGAGCGGGCGGCCGGTGCGCGACATCATGGACACCTGGATCAATCAGGGCGGCTATCCCCTGGTCCGGGTGGCCGAGGACGGGAGCCTCACCCAGGCGCCCTTCTCCTACCGTGGCGACCCCGGGGGGGCGATCGGCTCGGCCTGGAAGGTCCCGGTGGTGTTGCGCTCGCTGCAGGATGCCCACCCCGACCCGGTGCCGGTCCTCCTCGACGGGACCGGCAGCGCCAGGGCCGGGACCGTCGACGGCCGGCTGGTCAACGCCGGGGGGTCCGGCTTCTACCGAGTGTCGTACCCGACGGCCACCGTGGAGCAGCTGGCTGCCGAAATGTCCGACCTGGCCCCGCTGGAGCGGTACAACCTGGTCTCCGATGCCTGGGCCGCCGCCCTCTCCGGGCAGGGGCCGTTCCCCGATCTCCTCCGCCTGGCCGGCGCCCTGGCCACCTCGGGTGAGCGGGATCCGAGCGTCTGGTCGGTGGTCCTCGGCGCCCTGGGCCTGGCCGACCGGGTGATCCCCGAGGCGGATCGTCCCACCCTCCAGCGAGCGGTCCGCACCCTGCTGGGCCCGCTGGCCACTGAGCTCGGCTGGGACCCGCGCCCCGACGACTCGGAGCGGACCCCGTCCCTCCGGGCATCGGTACTCCGCACCCTCGGGACCATCGGGGCCGACCAGGTGGTCCGGACCGAGGCCACCCGGCGCTTCGCCGCCGCCCCTGAGGAGCCCCTCCATCCCGACACCGAGTCGACCATCCTGGACATCGTGGCCACCACCGGCGGGCCGGCCGAGTTCGAGTCCTTCCTGGCCCGTTACCGGAACCCATCCACCCCGCAGGAGGAGAACCGGTACCTCTACGCGCTGGCCTCCTTCGACGACCCCCAGCTGGCCGATCGGACCTTCGACCTGGCCATGAGCGAGGTCCGCACCCAGAACGCACCGTTCGTGATCCAATCGTTGGTGGCCAACCGGACGACCGGTCCGGCCATCTGGCCGCGGGTGACCCAGGAGTGGGAGGCCATGGTGGCCAAGTTCCCGTCCAACATCATGCCCCGCCTGCTCGACGGGGTCCGGGGGCTGTGCAACCCGCCCTCCCTGGCCGCCGAGGTGACCGAGTTCATCGAGAGCCACCCGCTCCCGGCCGGCGGCAAGTCCGTCGAGCAGATCCTGGAGCGACTGGCCGTCAACGTCGCCTTCGCCCAGCGGGAAGGCCCTCGGCTGGCTGCCACGTTCGCAGAGACGCTGGGGCCGCTCGCCGACTGATCCGTCCGGCGAGGCGGGAGAGACCGATGTTCAGTTCGCTCGGCTGTTCAGTCGTTCGGCGGGCGGTAGGTGGTCTGTCTGTCGGCAGCGGCGTCCAGTTCCGCCGGGGTGAGCAGCACCACGATCCGGGCGTTGGAGCCTCCCCCTGCGCTCACCGCCAGCGACGCCGCCGCCGCCGCCGCGTTGTCGGGCAGGTCGGCGATGATGTGGACGTCGGTGTCTCCGAAGGCAAAGTAGAAGGACTCGATCGTGCCCCCCAGTCCTTCGACCAGCTCGGTGGCGGCGGCGAGCCGAGCCGAGCCCCCGGCAGATCTGACCTCCCTGACCTCATCGAGCGTGTAGTTCACTTCGAGCAGGTACTTCGCCATGGCGCCCCCTGTTACCGCCCCACGTTCTTACTCTAAGACCATCGCTCCCGATCTGCCCGAGGGCTGACCCGTCGCCGAGGCGCCGGGGTCAGGCGCCCGAGCGCCGGTCAGGCACTGCTGGTGTTGACGATCAACACGTCGCAGTCCGCGTGGTGGGCGATCCGGTTGGGCACGCTTCCGAGCAGGTACCGCTTGGCCCCGGTCATGCCCTGGTTCCCGACCACAATCAGCCCGGCGCCGACGTCGGAGGCCACGTCGAGGATGGCATCAGCAGCCGGCACATCGAGAGCGTGGACCCGCACGTCGGTGGCGCCGCTCTCGGTGGCGATTTCCCTTCCGCGCTGCAGAATCTCGTCGGCGTCCTCGCTGGGGCTCACTTTCCATCCGAGCTCGGAGGGGATCTCCTGACGCTCACTCTCCAGACGGCCGGCGGAGACCGGACGGTAGGCGCTGACCAGGTGCAGCCGGGACGTGGGTTGGGTGGCCGCCAGCTCGGCGGCCTTCCGAACGGCCAGGGTTGCCGTCGTCGAACCGTCAGTGCCTACAACAATGGCGTCGTACATCGCTGTCGCCCAGCCTCTCATCAGCAGTCGGTCACGGAGCGCCCATGATAGGTCGGCCCGGCCGGTTCCGGCTCTTCCTTCGCTTCCTCTGCCCGCGGGGGCTCCTTGGCTTCCGTAGCCTGGGCCGGTGAACCTCAGTATCACCCTCACGGTGCTCGTCCTCATCATGTTGGCCGAGCTCCCCGACAAGACGATGATCGCCATCCTCATCATGGGGAGCCGCTACCGGCCACTGACTGTCTGGATCGGAGCCGTCCTCGCCTTCGCCGTCCACGTGACGGTGGCGGTGGCGGTGGGGCGACTCCTCCAGCTCCTTCCCCATCGCTGGGTCGAAGGCGTGACCACCGCGCTGTTCGCCGCCGGCGCCGCCTATCTGTTCTTCGTCCCCGAAAAGGAGCAGGAAGAAGAGGGAGCAAGGGAAGCCGAGCGGGCGCGGCAGGGAATGCGAACCATCGGCGCCGCGTTCCTGGTGATCCTGGTCGGCGAGTTCGGGGACCTGACGCAGATCCTCACCGCCAATCTGGCCGCCAAGTACCACTCGGCCGTCTCGGTCTTCGTCGGGGCCCTGGCCGGGCTGGCCGCGGCCGCCGCCCTGGCCGCTTTCGGGGGCAAGGCCCTGCTCCGGGTCCTGCCGGTCGCCATCATCCGCAAGGCCGGGGGGGTGGTGCTGGCCGGATTTGCGGTCTACACCCTCGTCACCCTGGTCCGCGGCTGATCCGATCGTCGGGCCGGCCCCCGACGACGTGCCAGGCTGAACGGATGGACGCAACCATCACCTCCCCCTCCGGCGGCGGACCGACCCCGGCCGATGGGCGCCGCCGGCACCTCTTTGGGCTGGCCCGGGAGGCCACCGGCTTCATGCCCGACGACGAGGGTGAGGCCCTCCATGGCGCCGCCCGGCGAGCCGGAGCCAGCTTCGCCGGCGCCACCTTCGTCGAGATCGGGGCGTGGTGTGGGAAATCAACCGTCTATCTCGGCGCCGCCGCCGAAGAGACAGGCTCGGTGCTGTTCAGTCTCGACCACCACCACGGATCGGAGGAGAACCAGGCGGGCTGGGAGCACCACGACAGCACACTGGTGGATGCCCGCACCGGTCGTATCGATACCCTCCCCCACTGGCGCCGGACCATCGTCGGCGCCGAACTCGAGCCATCGGTGATCGGACTGGTGGGCGACTCACCCACCATTGCCTCCCG
>Ga0307372_10003349_pt1 | contig 25636 bp, 19 predicted proteins | sample OX1MG_FD_202533 | JGI IMG/M metagenome (GOLD analysis project Ga0307372, IMG submission 202533) | Soil microbial communities from Risofladan, Vaasa, Finland - OX-1 | ecosystem: Environmental > Terrestrial > Soil > Coastal area > Acid sulfate soil | place: Finland: Risofladan, Vaasa | collected...
CAGCCTTGCACTCCGCGTTTTTCCACTGCGTGCCGAGCCGGTTCGTTCCCCGCCGACCTGCCGCGCGCCGCCTCAAGCGGCTCCGCCTTCACGCTCGAAACTGGCTCCGATTTCCCGCTCGGTCCCAAGAGATGTCTATGCCAGGGCAAGAGCCATTCCACTCGGACTTTCGCTTGCCTGTGAAGGAGCGTATCTGAGTGCGTGTGCCCAATTCGAGCAGGGCGTTCGAGATTTGATTGAGGAAGCGGCGATGAAGGCGGCGGCAAAGAAAGGAACCTTTGCTCTCTTGCCTCCGGAAATGCAAAACTGCCATACCAACGGGTGTGGCAACATTCTGCAAAATCTAGCACAAGATAAGTTTGGGCACCTGACGGCTGCAGGCATTGTGTCAGCATTGCATGGTTGTGTCGTTACGGGTGCGCCCCCTATTTCTCTCAACGTAGAAGCGTTTTCGAGCAACGAGAGGAACTTCAAGCCGCAGATCATATCTGAGCACGTGAAGCGGCTAGGAGTAAAGAAAGTCTGGAGCCTGATCAGACTGCAACCTTCCCTGCAATCCCATTTTGGGACTGCATCTTCTGACGATGCTGAGAAGTTTGCACGGGAACGGCTTGAGCGAATTATGGACAAGAGAAATACGATCATTCATCGTGGTAAAGGCTTCGCTGCTCCAAGCGATGATGAAGTCAGGGAATGTGCGAGGTTTTTCACGGTACTGATCGAGTCTCTGGCTCATGTTCTGGTCGATTACATTGCGACCCTCTAGCAGTTGAAGTGCCCCATGAACGACCCCACGATCCGAAAAAGGGACCAGATCCGCCAGGACGCCGCCTGGACAGTGCGAGCCATCCAGTCCAACGAACACTTCTAGGCGATCAGAGCGGAAAAGGGACCCAGCTCGTATAACGAGACTCGCAGGCACCCGCAATGATTGTCGCCTGCGGGTGGCTTGGGTGCGGGCTTTGAAAACGCGGGGGCGGAGCGTTATCGTCGAGAGAGCTTGCGCGATCGGGGCGCCGCTGCGCGCGGAGGGCGGGCGCGATTCAGGATTTATAGACCCGGTGGAAAACCTGATCGGCCGGCGCGGCGGGCAAGGCGGCCGATCGGCGATTCAGGCAGTTTCCCCAGCCCGGCGCCGCGGCGACCGATGAGAAGATTCGGCCTGGAAGCCGTTCACAACGCCGCGATTATAAGGTCTGAAATGGTCCATTCGGCTCTCCGGGCGGCGTCTGCGAGCGGCGAAGGGGCTGGATTTCTCGGCAAACGCAGCGGTCAGGCACCCGGCAAAACGAAAAACACGCTCGGCGATGTAAATCGTCATGGGTATCAACGCGTTGGTTCGCCGGGACAGGTAGAATGAAAGGCGTCACCCCATCAGGAAACAGCCATGCTTTCGATCGGCGATACGCATCCAACGCACGATTGCCAGGGCTTTTCTCGCCGCGAGTTTCTGCGCGTTGGCGCCTTGGGTTGCGGCGGGCTGTCGCTGGCCGGACTGTTGCAGGCTCGGGCCCGCGGCGGCGAGGCGGGAGTCTTGACGGGCAAATCGGTGGTGCTGCTGTTCCTGCAAGGCGGCCCGCCGCACATCGAATTCTTCGACCCCAAGCTGACCGCGCCGCAGGAAATCCGCTGCGTGACGGGCGAAGTGCAGACGAAGCTGCCGGGCGTCACGTTCGGCGGCACGTTCCCGAAACTGGCGGCGCTGGCCGACCGTTTCGTCGTGGTCCGCTCGTACGGCTCCGGCAGCGGCGAGCATACCTACGGCCGCACGGTGGCAGGCGGCGACCCGCAAGGCCCGGCGATGAGCGCGGTCTATGCCCGTGTCCGCGGCACGAATCATCCGCAAACTGGACTGCCGACCAACGTGCTGGTGCTGCCCGAAGCTGTTAAGGACGGCCTGAAGCTGGAAAGCAACTTCGAGACGGCCGCGCTGCCGACGTTGACGCAGGCCGGACCGCTGGGCGCGACCTACGCGGCCTTCAACCCCAGCGGCGGCGGCGAGCTGAAGGCCGACATGCAGTTGTCGCTGCCCGCGGCGCGGTTGGAAGATCGTCGCGGATTGCTCAACGAACTCGACCGCTTGCGGCGCCGCGCCGAAGCGACCGGCTCGATCGAGAGCCTGTCGTTCTACCAGCAGCAGGCGTTCGAGGTGGTGATGCGCGGGGTGGCCAAGGCCTTCGATCTTTCGCAGGAAGACCCGGCGACGGTCGCCCGCTACGACACGAGCGGGCTGTTCGAAATGGAGGAGCTGACGCGCTGGTACGACATGCGGCGGGCCTCGAACCAGCTCGGCCGGCAGATGCTCTTGGCCCGGCGGTTGTGCGAAGCGGGCTGCGGCTTCGTCACCGTTTCCGACTGCGGCTGGGATTACCACGCCAACGGCAACAGCCCCAAGCACATGGCCGGCATCTACCCGATGGGCGGCCAGGTCGATCATGCGGTGAGCGCCTTCATCGAGGACGTGCGGCAGCGCGGCCTAGAAGACAAGATCCTGCTGGCCGTGACCGGCGAGATGGGCCGCACGCCGCGGCTCAATGGCAACGGCGGGCGCGACCATTACGGCGAGTTGACCCCGCTCGTACTCTTCGGCGGCGGATTGAAGATGGGACAGGTCATCGGCCAAACCGACCGTCAGGCCGGCCGGTCGCTCTCGGAGCGCTATCGGCCCGAACATCTGCTTTCGACCGCAATGCACGTGCTGTTCGACGTCGGCAAGCTGCGACTGCAGCCGGGCATCCCGCGCGAAATCGTTCGCTTGACGGAAAATGCCCGACCGATCGAGATGCTATTCTAAGGAGCAGGGCGGCCTACCAGTAACGCCCGCAATCGCTCGATGGCGCCGTCCACCATTGCGCAGCTTGCGGTTGTCATCGCGACTCAGGCGCCTGGCGCTGGCGGTTACTGAACCGGATTGCCCGTGGGAATGCAGTCGAGCACGATCGGCGGCACTTTCGCGGGCGGCCATTTGAAGCGATATTTCTCCATCGTTTCCGGATGACCGTCGACGCGGCGTTTGTGTCCGCTTTCGATCAGCCAGACGGCCGTCTGCCCTTCGGCCTGCACGAGCGCGGCGCCGGTCGAAATCGGCGGGCCGGTTTCGATCTCGTCGAGCCGCAAGTTCTGGACGATTCCGCCCCAGTCCATGAACAGCGTGTTGTACGTCTCATGGTCGGGGATCAGCCGCTTGCGGCCTTCGTCGATCAGGTACACGACTTCCCCGCCCTCATCCTGCGATTTCGCTTTCACGCCGTTTAATTCGGGCTGTAAAGTAGGCATGGCTGGTTCCTCCAACGATTAGGTTTCCCGTTCGTGTTCATGCGTTGCCTTGTTGCTTGAGTCGCTGCTCCATCTCGAGAATCTTCAACGTGGTGAGCATCACCGCGTCGGGATTCAACGAGATGCTGTCGATGCCGCGAGTCACCAAGAATTGGGCGAACTCCGGATAATCGCTCGGCGCCTGGCCGCAGATGCCGATCTTGCGGCCGGCCGTCTTCGCCGAACGAATCGCCGAGGCGATCGAATCCATCACCGCCGGATCGCGCTCGTCGAAAACGTGGGCCACGATCGACGAATCGCGATCGACGCCCAACGTAAGCTGCGTCAGGTCGTTGGAGCCGATCGAAAAGCCGTCGAAGACCTCGGCGAAAGCGGCGGCGCTGACGACGTTGCTGGGAATCTCGCACATCACGTAGATCTCCAGCCCCTGTTCGCCCTGCTTCAGGCCGTGCTTGGCCATCTCGGCGATCACCCGGCGCCCTTCGTCCACCGTGCGGCAGAACGGCACCATCAGCTTGACGTTCGTCAGCCCCATTTCCTCGCGGACCTTTTTCATCGCCCGGCATTCCAGGGCGAACCCGTCGCGATAGCGCGGGTCGTAATAGCGCGAGGCGCCGCGGAAGCCGATCATCGGGTTCTCTTCCCGCGGCTCGTACTTCTGCCCGCCGACCAGGTTGGCGTATTCGTTCGTTTTGAAATCGCTCATTCGCACGATCACGTCCTTGGGATAGAACGCGGCGGCGATCATGCCTACGCCCGAGGCCAGCATGTCGACGAAGAACTGCGGCTTGTCCTCGTAGCCGGCCGTCAAGCCGTCGATCCGAGCGCGAAGCGCTGCATCGTCGAGACGTTCGTACTCGATCAGCGCCATCGGGTGAACTTTGATGTAGTTGCTGATGATGAACTCCATCCGCGCCAGGCCGACGCCGTCGTTGGGAATCAACGACAGCCCGAAAGCCTCTTCCGGATTGCCGAGGTTCATCATCACTTTGGTCTGCGGGCGTTCGAGCCCGGCGAGACTGGTCCGCTCCACTTCGAAGGGGAGCCGGCCGTCGTAGACGAAACCGGTGTCGCCCTCGGCGCAGGAGACCGTCACCGCCTGGCCGTCGCCGAGCGCCTCGGTGGCCCGTTCGGCGCCGACTACGGCCGGCAGGCCGAGTTCGCGACTGACGATCGCCGCGTGGCAGGTGCGGCCGCCGCGATTGGTGACGATGGCCGCGGCGATCTTCATGATCGGCTCCCAGTCGGGATCGGTCTTGTCCGTGACCAGCACTTCGCCGGCCTTAAAATCGCGCAAGTGGGCCACGCTCTTGATCACGCGCACCGGGCCGCTGGCGATTTTCTCGCCCACGGCGCGGCCGGTGACGAGCGTCGGCCCGCGCTCTTTCAAGCGATACGTCTCCAGCAAATCGCGAGGCTTTTGCGACTGGACCGTCTCGGGCCGGGCCTGCAGGATGAACAGTTCGCCGGACAGACCGTCTTTGGCCCACTCGATGTCCATCGGACAGTAACCGCCCTTTTTGCGGCTATAGTGGTCTTCGATGATCGTCGCCCAGCGGGCCAGGGCCAGGATGTCGTCGTCGGCCAGCGCGAAGCGGGCGCGATCGCCGGGTGCAACCGGCACGTTCTTCACCATCTTGTTGCCGCCCACATCGTAAATCAGCTTGAATTCCTTCGAGCCGAGCGCCTTTTTCAGGATCGGCCGAAAGCCTTGCTTCAGCGTCGGCTTGAACACGTAGTATTCGTCGGGGTTGACCGAGCCTTGGACCACGTTTTCGCCCAGGCCGTAAGCGGCGTTGATCAACACCGCGTCGCGAAAGCCCGTCTCGGTGTCGATCGTGAACATCACGCCGGCGGCGCCCTGGTCGGAACGGACCATTCGCTGCACGCCGATCGACAGGGCGATCTTGAAATGGTCGAAGCCTTTGTCGGTTCGATAAGAGATCGCCCGGTCGGTGAACAACGAGGCGAAGCAACGGCGGCAGGCGTCGAGCAAGGCCGCCGGGCCTTGCACGTTCAGATACGTTTCTTGCTGGCCCGCGAAACTGGCGTCGGGCAGGTCTTCGGCCGTGGCGCTCGAGCGGACCGCCACGTCGAGCGGCCGCCCGGCGTCTTGCGATAATTGCTGATACGCTTCGAGAATTGCGTCTTTCAAGTCCTCGGGAAACTCCGCCGCCAAAATCGCCTGCCGCGCGCGGGCGCCGCGCTCGTGCAGGTTGTCGAAGTCGCGCGTGTCGAGATCGCTGAGGATCTTGCGGATCTCGCGGTCGACTCCGCTGGCCCGCAGGAACTCGCGATAGGCGTCGGCCGTGATGGCGAAGCCGTTGGGCACCCGCACGCCTTGTTCGCCCAGGCTGCGAACCATCTCGCCCAGCGAGGCGTTTTTTCCGCCCACCGAGGGGATGTCTTCGAGCCCGATCTCGGCGAACCAGCGAACGTACGTCGTTTGCGTGAGCGTGGCGACCATGCGGCTATCCATCCTTTTCTTCTTGCGAATTATCGTGGCGACGATTCTTAATGGGACATTAATGGGCCGACGTTTCCATCCTCAGCCGAGCGCGCAGGTCGCTGATTTCCGAAACCAGCACCGGCATCTGACTCGATTCGAGCAGGCGGTCGGTGTGCCGTTCGACGTGCGCGGTCAGTCGCTCGATTTCCTTGGCCTGGTCGTGCAGCACTTCCAACAAGTCGTCGAGAAACTCGTGCAGGTTTTCGGGATGCGCGCAAATCCAGCACTCCTGGGCATGGCTGTGCGCCGCGCTTGGTTCCGCCGGTAGAGTGAAGCTTTCGACCCGCGGCTGAACCAATTGGAACCAGTCGCCGAAGCGGACGCGAACGGCGTCGGTGTGCGTGCCGGCCTGCATCAGGATGTCGCCCCTGACCGTCATCGATTTGTCCATGATGATCGGCAGGTCGTCCCAGTGCCGCAACGGCGGGACGGCGCCGACTTCGGCGCCTGTGAGGCGGAGTTCCATTTCATCCTCCGTCGCCAGCCGCACGTGTTGGGCGTTGAGAATCTCCCGCACTCGTTCGAGCGACACCTGCCGATTGGCCGGCAGCACTAACTCAACCATGCGATCGTCGGCGACGACGACCACGACCTTGACCACGCGCCGGCCGCTGAAATGTTCGTGCTCGGCCACTTCTTGGGCGGTGAAGGCGTCTTCGTGCCGGCGATCTTCGTAGGCGACCCCGTGACGTTCGAGCATCTTGGTAATCCAGAATTGGGCTGACATATGCTTTACTCCGGCAAGAGGTGTTTGGTGCTCAGTCCGGAGCGGGGATCGCGTCCGGCATTCTTTATTTACGCAAATGATGCGCCGCGACCGCCGGCCGTGCGTCAAATGCAAAACCGCCCTAATCGGTCCGCAACCAGCAGGCATTCGGCGTCGCCGCACCTCGCAGATCGGTGAGCGGATTGACACATCTGGTGTGCGAGCGAAGGACAGTAACGGGCGGCGAACTCGCGAGGGCGGCCCCTAGCCCGGATTATTCATCAGCCCATACCAACCCGAAGCGCAAGCGAGGTGGAGCAATCGCCTTACCTCGCTAGCGCTTCGGGTTGGTGTGAAGCGCTTTGTCGAGCATTCTCGGGGCTGATGAATAATCCGGGCTAGTGCTTTGTCAGAAATATGAATGGGCGATGAGGCTTGCGTGTCGATTTGCAAGTCCGTACGGAACTTAGCCGCTCGCTTGTTTGCAGACTTAAGGCTTCGGTTTCTCCACCAACAGCCGCAGGCCGTTGAGCACGACGAGCAAGGTGCTGCCTTCGTGGCCGATAACGCCCGCCCAGAGCGGCAGTCGCAAGAAGCTGCACAGCACGAGGACGCCGATCACGCCGAGTGCAAAAACCAGGTTCTGCCGGATGCGGCGTTTGGCCCGCCGGCTGATCCAGATGGCGAAGGGCAACGCTTTCAGGTCATCGCGCATCAGCACGACGTCGGCCACTTCCAACGCCACGTCGGTCCCTGCGCCTCCCATGGCGATGCCGACGTGCGCGGTGGCCAGGGCCGGGGCGTCGTTCACGCCGTCGCCCACCATCGCCAGGCAGTGGCCGGCATCCATAATCCGGCGAAGTTCAAGCACTTTTTGCTCGGGCAACAGGCCGGCCAATACCGCATCGGCCCCGACGGCTTCCGCCACGCTGCGCGCCGCGCGCTGGTGGTCGCCCGTCAAAATCACGTTCGATTGGATGCCCAGCCGCTTCAAGGCCCGCAGCGTTTCCGCGACGTTGGGTCGGGGTTGATCGGCCAGCCCGATCACTCCCGAAACATCCAGTTGCGGCGCCACGGCGATGAGCACGGTTTGCCCCGTCGCCCGCAGGCGGTCGGCCGCGTCTTGAGCGGCGGCGGGAACCGAGAGATCATGACTCGTAAACAACGCTTCGCGGCCGACTCCCACCCAGGCGCCTTCAACGTGGCCATGTACGCCCAGGCCGGTATGGCTTTCGAATTCGTCGACTTCGGGCAGCGAGAGCGATCGGCGCTCGGCCTCGTCGACGATCGCGACCGCCAAGTGGTGCTCGCTGCGGCGTTCGACGGCGGCCGCCAGCCGCAACATTTTTTCGGCTTGCTGCACGCCGTTGCTCACCCAAATGTCGCCGACCGCGGGTTTGCCAAAGGTGATGGTGCCCGTCTTATCGAAGGCGACGACGTCGACCTCGCCGAGCAATTCCAGGTAGCGGCCTCCCTTGAAGAGCACGCCGTGCCGCGCGGCCCGGGCAATGGCCGACAACACGACGGCTGGAGAACCCACCACCACGGCGCAGGGCGACGCCACGACGAGCAGCACCATCGCGTGGTACAAGGCGTCGCGATCGTCGCCCGTGTGAACCAAGAGGGCGCCGCAAAACACGATTATAGCGCCGACAAATACGCCAAGCACGTAATATTGCTCCCAGGCCTCGACGAACTGCTGAGTCGGATTCTTTTGCGCCTGAGCCTCGTGGACCATCCGCACGATCCGCTCCAGCATCGTGTCGGTCGCCGGGCGGGTGATGCGCACCAGCACGCTGCCGCCGCCATTGATCGTGCCCGCGAACACTCCGGCGCCCGAACCTTTGGCGACGGGTTCGCTTTCGCCGGTGATCGTGGCTTCGTTGACCCAGGTCTCGCCTTCGACGACGTCGCCGTCGACCGGCACGCGATCGCCCGGCCGGATGCGCACCAGGTCGCCGATCGACAGCGTTTCGACCCCAACGCGAAGTTCCTGGCCGTTGCGGACCAGCGTCGCCTCGCTGGGACGCAACCGGACGAGCGATTCGATCGATCGCTTGGTCCGATAGGTGGCATAGGCTTCCAGCGTATTGCTGAGCGAAAACAAAAACAGCAACACGCCGCCTTCCGCCCAGTCGCCGATGGCCGCGGCGCCCGCCGCCGCCACGACCATCAACAAATCGACCGTCAGCCGCCTGCGAGCCAGGGCGGCCGCCGCCGTTGCCAGGCTCGCTGCGCCTCCGGCAAGATAGGCGAGTGCATACGCGCCGGTCGCCAACCGCGGGCTTGCCAGCAGCCAGCCCGTCAGCAGAAACAGCAAACACAACCCCGTTTGCACGGCCGCGCAGCGCGGCGGGCGGGCTTGCGGCTGCTTCGCCGAAACGGGCTCGGCGCGGCTGTTTCCATTCATCTGCAGGTCATCCGACGAAAATGTGCGGGGCGCATTGGCCGCGCCGAAAAACAATGAATACGCAGCTTCCATGCCGCGCCGCCGAGAGCGGCATGGCAAGCGCATCCGTCGCGGGATACAAGCGTTCCACCAAGTCGACTGGCGCCTCTTCAAGTCTGAGTTGATAGGTGAGGGGTGGCTGGCGGCAGAGCGAAGCGATGCCCCAGCGTACTGGGGCTTCGCCAAGGCTCAGCCGCCAGCCACCCGACTGTCAAAATGGCTTTGAAGAGGCACTAGCGACTCCGGCGCGCGGAAACGCACGCTTGGCATTTCGGCCGGTTCGCTTTTTACCTGCCATGCGCTTTTAACGCCAGACATTTCGACAAAGCGTCGCCGGCGCGGCGTGCGGCGCGACCTGCGCGGCGATCTGGGGCGTATTAAAAACGGAACGTGAGGCTCGGCCGCTGTGGCCGGGCCGAATGAAAGGTTTTGGATGACGCCAAGTCGTTGAGGAGGTGGGCCATGTTAGGAACTTTGGTTCCGCGTCGTGAGCGACTTCCTCGGCGTCTGGTCCGGTTCGAGCAGGAGATGGAGAACCTGATGGAGAGGCTCTTTGCTCCTGAAGAGGGACGATGGCTGACCGGATTCGTTCCGGCAGTCAACGTTGCCGAGACCGAGACTGGGTTCGAAGTCACTATGGAACTGCCCGGCATGAAACCCGAGGAGTTCAAAGTGGAGTTGAAGAACGGTGAACTTTGGATCACCGGCGAAAAGCGGGAAGAGAAAGAAGAGAAGGGCAAGACCCTCCATCGCGTGGAACGCAGCTACGGCGAGTTCCGCCGAGTGATTCCGCTTGCGGCTGCCGTGGCAGAGGAGCAGATCGCTGCGGAGTACAAGGAAGGCGTGTTGAAGATCGTGGTTCCGAAAACCGAAGAGGCGAAACCTCGGCATATCGAGGTCAAGGGGTAGCGGAAAGCGCTTTTCGCGATGCAAGCGGCCGGGCGATCGGTAAATCGCCCGGCCGTTTGTTTTGTTGCGGCGCCGGCGTCTCGCCGGCCGTTCACGCCGGCAAGACGCCGGCGCCGCAATATGCTGAAATTCAGCGTGCTCGCGTTTTTGCGTTTTTGCGCGGTTGCACTTTCGAGGCGAATCTTTCTATGATGTCGGCTGTCGTTTCCCTTGACGCCGTACTCCAAACGCAATCGCGATGTTGCGACTCATGATTATTGAAGAGCAAGACATCAAGAAATTGCTCGATCTGTTTGCCGAGCCGGCCACGATCGGTCCGATCAGGAGTTGACGCCTTGCCGCCGCAGGAAGCCTCGCCCGCGCCGTCGACTGTTTGGTTGGCCAAGGAGGCCTTCCAGTCGCTTTTCGATGCGCTCGTCGAACGCGGCTACGTCATCGTCGGGCCGACGATCGATCAAGAAGCGATCGTCTACGACCGCATCGAGTCGGTCGACGACTTGCCCCGCGGCTGGACCGACGTGCAAGGGCCGGCCACGTATCGCCTCGAGCGGCGCGACGATGAGGCCCTGTTCGGTTACGTCGTCGGTCCGCACTCTTGGAAGCGATTTCTCTTTCCGTCCATGGCCGCCGTCGCCACGGCCGACCGCACCGATACGGGTTGGGTCATGGGAACGCCGGCGGACGAAACGCCAAAGTACGCTTTTCTGGGCGTCCGGGCGTGCGAACTGGCGGCGATCCGCGTGCAGGATCGGACCTTTTTGGAAGGGCCCTATGTCGATCCGATTTACGCCGCCCGCCGTAAGCAGGCGCTCGTCGTCGCCGTGAATTGCACGCAAGCCGCGTCGACCTGTTTTTGCACGTCGATGAACACTGGGCCGCGTGCCACGGCAAGCTTCGATCTGGCGCTTACTGAGTTGCCCTCGGGCTTCGTCGTGGAAGTCGGCAGCGAGCGGGGCGCCGAGATCGTCGCAGGGCTCGAAACGCAGGCGGTCGACGACGGAAAGCTGGACCGTGCGGAGGCCGCCCGGCAGCAGGCCGTCGACCAGATTACGCGCCGCCTCGACACCCAAGGCATCCGTGATCTGTTGTTGGGCAATCTCGAGCATCCTCGCTGGGACGAAGTCGCCAGCCGCTGCCTTTCGTGTACGAACTGCACGATGGTCTGCCCGACCTGCTTTTGCAGTTCGGTTAAAGACGTAGCCGATTTGCAAGGCGACCACGTCGAGCGCCAGCGGCAGTGGGACTCGTGTTTCAATTTCGAATTCAGCTTCATGAACGGCGGCGTGGTGCGCAACCAGATTCGCTCGCGATACCGCCAATGGTTGACGCACAAGCTGGCCTCCTGGATCGATCAATTCGGCACGTCGGGTTGCGTCGGCTGCGGGCGTTGCATCAGTTGGTGCCCGGTGGGCATCGACCTGACCGAAGAAGTGGCCGCCATTCGAGAGTCGCATCCGTGATGCACTCCGTCACACCGCCGAGCGCCGTCGCCAATCCGTGGCAAGCCGATGTAGTGGTCGTGCGCGAGAAGGTCGCCGAGGCGCCGGGCGTGACGACCTATCGGCTGGCCTTCGTCGACCAGGACCGCGCGGCCGGTTTTACCTTCCGACCCGGACAGTTCGGCATGCTGTACGTGCCCGGCGTCGGCGAAGCGCCGATCGGCATCAGCGGCCATTCGGCAGCCGAGCGCACCTGGTCGTTTACGGTTCGCGTCGCCGGCAACACGACGGGCGCCCTGTCGAAGCTCGTCGTCGGCGAAACGCTCGGGCTTCGCGCCCCGTTTGGCGCCGGCTGGCCGCTGGATGCGTGCCGAGGCGCCGACCTGGTGATTGTCGCCGGCGGGCTGGGTCTGCCTCCCTTGCGGCCCGTCATATACCAGGTGCTCGAAAATCGCACGCAGTACGGCCGCGTCACGCTGATCTGCGGCGCGCGGACGCCCGACACGCTGATCTACGCCCGCGAATACGATGCGTGGTCGCAAGGGGGAATCGACGTGCAAACGACCGTTGATCGGGCCGACTTGAACTGGACCGGCAACGTCGGCGTGGCGCCGCTGTTGCTCGACCGCTTGCGGCCGCTCGCCGCCGAACGGACGGTCGTCTTCACCTGCGGGCCCGAAGTGATGATGCGCTACGTCGTCCGCAGCGCGGTCGCGCGCGGCATTGCGGCCGAGCGCGTTTGGCTCTCGACGGAGCGGAACATGCAGTGCGCGACCGGATTCTGCGGGCACTGTCAGCTCGGCCCCGAGTTCATCTGCAAGGACGGCCCGGTGTTTCGCTACGATAAGATCGAACCGTGGCTCGGCGTGGAGGGGTTTTAGAGCATGGCTGCAACGAAACCGACCCTGGCCGTCTTCAAGTTCGCTTCTTGCGACGGCTGCCAGCTCTCGCTTCTGGATTGCGAAGACGAGTTGCTCGCCGTGGCCGACAAGCTCGAGATCGCCTATTTCCTCGAAGCGACCAGCAGCATCAAGCCCGGCCCGTTCGACGTGTCGCTGGTGGAAGGCTCGATCACCACGCCCGGCGACGCCCAGCGCATCCGCGAGGTCCGCGCGCAGTCGAAGTATCTGGTCACGATCGGCGCCTGTGCCACGGCGGGCGGCATTCAGGCGCTGCGCAATTGGGCCAACGCGCCGGAATTCATGCAGGCGGTTTACGCGCGGCCCGACTATATCCAAACGCTCGACACCTCGACGCCGATCGCGACCCACGTGCCCGTCGATTTCGAATTGCGGGGCTGCCCGATCAACAAGCATCAGTTGCTGGAAGTCGTCCAGGCGCTGTTGGGCGGCCGGCGGCCGCGGACGGCGGTGCACAGCGTCTGCCTCGATTGCAAGCGACGCGGCACGGTCTGCGTGATGGTCGCCCGCGGCGTGCCGTGCCTGGGGCCGGTGACGCACGCGGGCTGCGGGGCGATTTGCCCGTCGTACGATCGCGGCTGTTACGGCTGCTACGGACCGGCCGAACAGCCGAACCTCGTGAGCCTGACCGATCAATTCCGTGCTGAAGGGCTTTCCCGCGACGCGACCGTTCGCCTGTTGCGCGGATTCAATGGTTACGCTCCCGAATTCCGCGCTGAAAGCGACCGGCTGGCCCAAGAATAACGAAATTGCGATAACAGAGTTGCACGGACTGCACGATGATGGCCGAACATTCGGATGAAAATCGAGTTCGCACGATTCGCGTCGAAGCGATGGCTCGCGTCGAAGGCGAAGGCGGGCTGCACATCCGGTTGCACGGCGCCAACGTGGAAGACGTGCAGTTAAGGATCTTCGAGCCGCCGCGGCTGTTCGAAGCCTTCTTGCGGGGCCGCGCCATCGAGGACGTGCCCGACATCGTGGCGCGGATTTGCGGCATTTGCCCGGTCGCCTACCAGATGAGCGCGGTACACGCCCTCGAAGCGGCGTTGGGCGTGCAGATTTCGCCCGAGATTCGCCGTCTGCGTCGATTGCTGTATTGCGGCGAATGGATCGAGAGCCACGCCCTGCACGTGCACCTGCTGCACGCGCCCGACTTTCTCGGTTACGAAAGCGGTCTGGCGATGGCCCGCGATTGGCCCGACCAGGTAAACCGCGGCTTGCGGCTGAAAAAGCACGGCAACGAATTGCTCGAGACGCTCGGCGGCCGGGCCATTCATCCGATCAATGTAGCGATCGGGGGATTTTACCGAGCGCCTCGGCGCGAAGAGATGGCGGTGCTGGTGGCCGATTTCGAGTGGGGCCTCGAAGCAACCGTCGAAACCACGCGTTGGGTGGCCGGCTTCGATTTTCCGCAGTACGAGCGGCCGTATACGATGGTGGCGCTGGTCCACCCGGACGAATACGCCATGAATGAAGGGCGCGTGGCCGACTCGAATGGCCAGTCGGTGGAAGTCCTCGACTACGAGCGGCATTACGAAGAGCGGCAGGCGCCGCACTCGACGGCCCTGCACTCGGTGCGCAAGGCCGACGGCTCCTCGTATTTCGTGGGGCCGTTGGCGCGGGTGAATCTGAGCCTCGATCGGCTCAAGCCAACCGCGCGGCGACTGGCCGACGAGGTGGGCGTCTCCTGGCCCTCGATGAACTCGTTTCACGGCATCGTAGCTCGCGGGCTCGAACTGGTTCACGTCTACGAGGAGGCGTTGGAAATCCTCAAGACCTACCAGCCGCCTCGGCCGTCGAAAATCGCCTACGAACATCGCGCAGGCGCCGGGTGCGCGGCGACCGAAGCGCCTCGCGGACTGCTCTATCACCGCTATCAGATCGGCGACGACGGCCTGTTGACCGAGGCCAAGATCGTGCCCCCGACTTCGCAGAACCAGGGGCAGATCGAAGACGATCTGCGCCACTGGCTGCCGCGCGTGCTCGACCGCGACGACCAGGAAATGACGCACAGTTGCGAACATCTCGTGCGAAATTACGACCCTTGCATCAGTTGCTCGACGCATCGACTGCGAGTCACCGTCGAGCGGGCATGAATGATGGCGACCACCGCCCCACAGCAAAAACTCTCGAAAGCAGCCCAAACGCCGACGCTCGTCGTCGGGCTGGGCAGCGCACACGGAGACGATCGACTCGGCTGGCTCGTGGCCCAGCATTTGGGGGCGTCGATTACCGACGACGCAACGACAATTCGTGTGGCGCGATCGCCGGCCGACTTGTTCGTTTGGCTGGACGGCATCGAGAGTTTGATGATCTGCGATGCTTGTGAGAATTTGGGCTCGCCCGGCGCCATCCACTGTTGGCGCTGGCCGGACGTGCCGCGCGGCGCGCTGCGCGCCGCGGGCACGCACGATCTGGGCCTTGGCGCCGTGCTCGAACTCGCCGAACATTTGCACCTGCTGCCGGCAGAAACGTTGATCTGGTGCGTCGAGACAGAAACACCGCAGCCCGGCGCTCCGATTTCTGCGGCCATTGAGGTGGAGGCCATCCGCGCGGCTCAGATGATTCTCAGCACACAATGGGCGGCGAAACTCCAATCGACGGGATGAATTTCTGCATACCGCCGGCTAAAGAGATCGTCCGTCTTTTTGGAGGAATAGGCAATACGTCAAGCTGGCGCAATTACGAGTTCCTCTTCTCTGTCCGCGCGGACTTAGGAATTCAATGAAAAAGCAACCAGCAAGGAAATACCGCGACGCTACACTTCACACAGCCAGGAACTCCGAACAGAGAAGAGGAACCCGTAATTCGATGCGGTTGCAAGCAGATGCGGATCGCAACGCCGAGTCGGCATTGAAAATCGCGGAATGGGGCGCGAATCGAGCAGAACGATCGCCACAGCCGACGCGAATCGCATACGAATGAGAGCCTATCGCCTTGACCAGGGCATCTAATCGCAATACGAACAGCATTGGCGAGCGAAGCGACGACGCTCGCTTGCCGGCGTCTCAGCCCGCAGGAGTTTCCCGTGGCAGTCCGCAATCTCGAAAAAATCTTCCGCCCGCAGAGCGTGGCCGTCGTCGGCGCCAGCGATCAGCCGGGCAAGGTAGGCTATACGCTGCTCAAGAATCTCGTCGACGCGGGCTTTCCCGGCCCCATTTATCCGGTGAATGCCAAGCGGCCGACCGTGCAGGGGCTGCCGGCCGTGGCGCGAATCAGCGATCTGCCGTCGCCGCCCGATTTGGCGGTGATTAGCACGCCCGCGCCGACCGTGCCCGCCGTGGTGCGGGAGTGCGGCGATATGGGCATCCGCGGGATCGTCATCATCTCGGCCGGTTTTCGCGAGGTCGGCGCGGAAGGCAAACAGCTCGAAGAAGAGATTCGCCGCGACGCCGCCCGCTACGACGGCATGCGGATCATCGGCCCCAACTGCCTGGGCGTGATTGCCCCGCACTCGAAGCTCAACGCCAGCTTCGCCGCCGCCACTCCGCCCGCCGGACGCGTCGCCTTCTTGTCGCAATCGGGCGCCTTGTGTACTTCGATGCTCGATTGGGCGTTGGAAGAAGAGATCGGCTTTTCGTATTTCGTTTCGATCGGCAACATGCTGGACGTGGGCGTGGGCGACTTGATCGACTATTTCGGCTCGGATCCGACGACCGATTCGATCGTGCTCTATGTCGAGTCGATCACCGACGCCCGGCAATTCATGTCGGCGGCGCGGGCCTTCGCGCGGCAGAAGCCGATCGTGGTCTACAAGGCCGGGCGGTTCGCGCAATCGGCGAAAGCCGCCGCGTCGCACACCGGGGCGATGGCCGGCGTGGATGCCGTTTACGACGCCGCGTTCCAGCGGGCGGGCGCCGTCCGCGTGACGCAGGTCGACGACTTGTTCGATTGCGCCGAATTGCTGGCCCGCAAACGCATTCCCAAGGGGCCGCGACTGGCGATCGTCACCAACGCCGGCGGGCCGGGCGTGATGGCCACCGACGCCTTGCTGGCCCGGCAAGGAACGCTGGCGACGCTGTCCGATCGTTCGTTGGCCGCGCTCAACGCGGCGCTGCCTGCAAGCTGGTCGCATAACAATCCGGTCGACGTGCTGGGCGACGCCCCGCCCGAGCGGCTGGCCCAAGCGCTCGACATCGTGCTGGCCGACGAAGGGGTCGACGCGGCGATGGTGATGCTGACGCCGCAAGCCATGACCGATCCAACCGGCGCGGCCCGAGCGGCGGGCGAGGTCGCCGCTCGACACGCAAAACCGGTGCTGGCGGTGTGGATGGGCGGCGAATCGGTCCGCGAGGGCATTCAAGCGCTCAACCGGCGCGGCGTGCCGACCTACCAGACGCCCGACCATGCCGTCCGCTCGTTCATGTACCTGGTCTCATACGCGCACAACCTGGAGACGCTCTACGAAACGCCGCGCGACGTGCCGCTGACCTTCAAGCTCGATCGCCCTGCGGCCCGCCGCCGCTTCGGCGAGATGGCCGCGGCGCTGGGCGGCGCCGGGCAGGCCGTGTTATCGGAGGACGACTCGAAGGAATTGCTCGATGCCTACGGTCTTCCCGTCACGCTGCCGATCCGCGCCGCCACTGTCGAAGCGGCGGTCGAGGCGGCGGAGCGAATCGGCTACCCGGTGGTGTTGAAGATCGCCTCGCCCGACATCACGCACAAGACCGACGTCGGCGGCGTGGCGCTCAATTTGGCCAGCGCCGAGCAGGTGCGGGCGAGTTTCGATTCGGTGACGCGCTCGGCGCGCGAGCGAAAGCCCGACGCGCGCATCGACGGCGTGACGGTCCAGCGGATGATGGCGCCGGTCGCCGGCGTCGAACTGATTCTCGGCGCCAAGCAAGACCCTGTGTTCGGCGCGGTGATCTTGGTGGGGGCCGGCGGGGTTACGGCCGAACTGTTTCAGGATCGCGCCCTTGGCTTGCCGCCGCTCAACGAGCGCCTCGCCAGTCGCATGCTTGAATCGCTCCGTTCCTGGCCGCTGCTCAAGGGCTATCGCGGGCGGCCGGCGGTGAACGTCGACCGGCTGATTGAAATCATCATGCGGTTTTCGTATCTCGTGGCCGATTTCCCCGAAATCGTCGAAATCGACGTCAACCCCCTGTTGGTCGCCCCCGAGGAAGCCATCGCCCTCGACGCTCGCATGGTGATTGATCGCGGGCGGTTAGCCCAGCCGCCGCGGCCGTTCAGCCATCTGGCCATCCGGCCCTATCCCGAACAATACGAGCGGCAGATGGAATATCCGGGCGGCCGCGCCCTGCTGCGGCCGATCAAGCCGGAAGACGAACCGCTTTGGCACGAGCTGCTGGCGAACTGTTCGCCCGAGTCGCGCTGGTCGCGGTTTCGCTACCTGTTCAAGGAAACGACGCACGAAATGGCTTCGCGGTTTTGCTTTATCGATTACGACCGCGAATTGGCGATCGTGGCGGAAGTCGAGGCGGACGGCGCGAAGAAGCTGGCCGGCGTCGGGCGTTTGGTCGCCGATCCCGACCATCAAGAGGCCGAGTATGCGGTGCTGGTGGGCGACCGTTGGCAGTCGCACGGCCTGGGCGGCCTGCTCACGGACTATTGCCTTGAAATCGCCCGCGACTGGCAGCTTCGCCGCATTACGGCCGAGACTTCGCCGGCGAACGTCCGCATGCTGTCGATCTTTCGCGATCGCGGCTTCGAACTCGACCGCAGCGTCGCCCCTGATGTCGTGATGGCGAGAAAACAGCTCGACGGCTGAAACTAAAACCTCGCCAAGATCGCGATCGCAATCAACGCGAGGACTTCCGCGGCGACCAAGCCGATCATTGACCGAGCCGTGATCTGTCGGATGCGGTAAACATAAATGCACCAAATGACCAACGGCGTGAACACCGCCAGCGCGATGGCCGCCACGCTGGGCCAAAAGTGCGGGGGCGACAGGCTTTGAGGATCCATGAGGTTTAATCTCCGCGTCAACGCTCGCCCGACGGCTCCAGCCAGGTCATTCTTCCCATTTCGTCGAATGTCGTAATTCCGTCGCGCACCTTGGCGAGTACGTCGGCCAGCAGGCTGGGCGTCCCCGCCGCGCGAATGGCGCTGCGCAACTCATTCTCTGGCAGCCCCCCGACGATCATGTCCACCAACGCCGGGCTGGGCAGCACGACCTCGAACACGCCGACGCGGTCCAGATAGCCGGCGCCCTGGCAGTGCGGGCAACCGACCGCCCGGCAGATGGCCTCTGGCGCCGCAACCCCGTTGGCCGCGAACAGGCTCCGCTCCGATTCCGCGGGCGCCTCGTGGCGGCAACATTCAGCGCAGACTCGCCGCACCAGGCGCTGCGAAAGGACGCCGGTCAAGTTGCCGGCGAGCGAACGATTGTCGATGCCCAGGTCGCGGAACGCCGTGACCATCGAGGCCACGTCGCGGGTGTGGAACGTCGTGAACACGTACTTGCCCGAACTAGCGGCTCGCATGGCGATCTCGGCGGCCTCGGGATCGCGGACTTCGCCCAGCAGCACGACGTCGGGATCGAGCCGCAGCAAACTGCGCAGGCCGCTGGTCATGGTCACGCCATGACGCTGGTCGACGTTGATCTGGCGGAAGCCGGAGATGCGGTATTCGACCGGGTCCTCGATGCTGACGATGTTCCGCAAGCCGTCGTCGATCGCGTGCAGCATGGAGTAAACCGTCGTCGTCTTGCCCGAACCGCTGGGCCCCGTGGCGATGATCAGCCCCGCGCCCAGTTGCAGCATCTGCCGCACCAGATCGAGCGACGGCGGCGAAATTCCCAATTCTCCCAGCGGGCGCACCAGGCGATCGCGATCGAGCAGGCGCAGCGACACGGCTTCGCCGCCCGCCACGGGCATGGCCGTGACGCGCACGTCGTGAGCCTCCAAGGAGGCCGGCAAGCGCAAGCGTCCCTCTTGGCCGTGGAACGGGTCGGCAATGTCGAAATTGGCCAGCACCTTGAATTGCGTCAGCAACGCCCGGCCGACGGAATTATCGAGTCGGCAAACATCTCGCAACCGCCCGTCGACGCGCCAGCGAACCTGGTACTCGTTGTCGGTCGGGTCGAGGTGTACGTCCGTGGCCCGTGCCGTGATCGCTCGCGCCACCAGGCTCAGGGCGGGATTCGAGGCATACGCGGGGTCGATGGGAACCGCGTGCGCCGGCTCGGCTTTGACCGCCGGCTTTTCCGCCGCCGCGCTCGGATCGCCGCTCACGATGTGCGGCGCCGGCGAGTCGGGCGGCTCCGCCTGCGGCGAAAAGGTCAGCACGGGGCAAGGGGCCTTGCGAAGCACGGCCTCGGCCACGCTGCCCATCAGCAAGCGGCGGAGGCCCGACCGGCCGGTCGTATTCATCACGATCAACGACGCGGCCTCGCGTTTGGCGATGTCCAGAATCTCAGCGAGCGGGTCGCCCGTGATGACTCTTCGCTCGCACTGCACGCCGTTTTCGCCCGCCGCCGCCTCGACGACGGAAGCGAGATGAGCTTCGTCAACTTCCCGCGTATGATCGGAGTCGATCGGGACTACTCCTTCGTAGGAAATATCCGGCGGCACGACGTGCAGCACCAAGAGTTTGGCCGAGGACGACCGCGCGAGTTGGATCGCATATCGCAACGCCGCTTCGCTCGCGCCGGAATAATCGGTGGGAAACAGGATCGTGGCGGCCTTCATGGCAGTTGAACCTGAGCGTCTAGGCTTCGGGGCGTCGCCTCGGGGCGGGCGACCAACGGTTGCCATTTACCGAAGCAGTTGCCGTGCCGAATGAACCCTGCGCAATGCGGAAAATCGAAGCCTGCGGAAAACGGCCCGATCGATGCCGGTCGATGACTGGCGCCCGAGCTTCGACCGCGCGCGGCGCCACTATGAAACGTGCGGATTAGCTCGCTTTTGTCACACGGCGCGCGGCAGCACGGACTTAGGCTGAGCCGCATTCACGACAAAACGTGTACGAGCGAGTCGCGATGCTCGTGGATCCAGAGGCAGATGTCGCGGATGGTGTTGGCCACGCTGCGGCTGGGCCGCCAGTCGAAATCGCTGCGGACCTTGCGGGCGTCGGTCACGAAGATTCTCAGGTCGACGCCGGCGGTTTCCGCCACCGGCGAGATCGGCACGCGCCGGCCGGTCTCGGCCGCGCAGCGGGCGGTCAATTCCTGGAGCGAGACCGCCGCCTCGCGACCGCCGCCCACGTTGTAAACGCGACCGTCCCAGCGGTCGATCGCCGCCGCCTGCAACAGCACCAACTCGCACAGGTCTTCGACGTGCAGGATGTCGCGCACCTGCTTGCCTCCGCCGCCGAAGCCAAGATAACTCAGCGGCTTGTCGAAATAATGGCGGGCCACCCACAGCGTCACCACGCCTTGATCTGCTTTGCCCATCTGCCAAGGCCCGGCCAACAACCCGCAGCGATCGACGAGCGCCCGCATACGATAGCCGTGGACGTACTCTTGGATCAACTGCTCGCAGGCCAGCTTGCTGGCGCCGTAGAACGACCGCGCCCCGTCCAGCGGAAACTCCTCGGCGATGCCGTGCTCCGAGAAGCCGGGCGATTCGGCGTCCGGCTGCCAGCGAAACCGCGTTGCGGTCTCGACATAGGGCAGCGCGTTCAAGCGCGCGATCGGATAGACGCGGCTGGTGCTCAAAAACAGAAACGCCGCTCGATGCGCTCGGGCGGCCTCCAGGCAATTGATCGTGCCGGCCAGGTTGGTTTCCAACACGTAGCGCGGCGAACCGTTGAGGCCGGCCTGCACCGCCGGTTCGGCCGAGGCGTCGACGAGCAAGTCGAATTCGGGCAACTCGTCGAAATCTTCCGCGCAGCGGACGTCGCCGTGACGGAAACGCACGCCCGCCGCCGCCAGCCGCGGCAAGTTCAGCTCGCTGCCGCGTCGCTTGAGATTGTCGAGCGCCGTCACCGTCGTCTCGGGCGACGCCCGGCGAAAGGCGATCGCCAGGTGCGAGCCGACGAAGCCGGCGCCGCCGGTAATCAGCACGCTCTTTAAGTTCATGGTTCCTCGCGATTTTTCAGACTTCGCGGTCGCGCCCGCGACGGCTCGCTCGATCAGACCCGCTCCGAAAACGACTCGCAGATTTCATCGATGATCCGCGGCACGCCGTATTCGCAACTCCAGTTCGGATAGTGCGATTGGAATTTGCGCGTATCGCTGATGTACCAGACGTGGTCGCCGATCCGGTTCTGCTCGCTATAGGCCAGCTTCATCTTGGCGCCCGTGCGGCGCTCGCACAGGGCGATCGCCTCTTGCACCGAGCAGTTGCTGCGCCGCCCGCCGCCCGCGTTGTACACCTCGCCGGGCCGAGGGTTCTGGCAATACTCCCAAAACATCTTGACCAGATCGAGCGCGTGCAGATTATCGCGGACCTGTTTGCCTTTGTATCCGTAGACGGTGTACTGCGTCCCGGTCAAGGCGCATTTGACCAGGTACGACAAAAACCCGTGCAGCCTGGTTCCCGAGTGCCCCGGGCCGGTCAGGCAGCCGCCGCGAAAGCAGACGGTGTTCATGCCGAAGTATCGCCCGTATTCCTGAACCATGGCGTCGGCGGCCAGCTTCGAGACGCCGAACAACGAGTGCTTGGTTTGATCGACCGACATCTGCTCGTCGATGCCGTGCGCGTAGTAAGGATGCGTCGGGTCGATCTCCCAGCGAGTTTCGAGTTCGACCAGCGGCAGCTTGTTCGGATTGTCGCCGTAAACCTTGTTGGTCGAGGTGAAGAGGAAGCAGGCCTGGGGGCTGAACTGTCGCGCGGCCTCGAGCAGCGTCAGCGTGCCCAGGGCGTTGACCGAAAAATCGGCGTGCGGATTGGCCGCCGCCCAATCGTGCGACGGCTGGGCCGCGGCGTGAATCACCACCGCGATCTCGGAGCCGAACTCGGAAAACAGCCTCTCCATCTGCTGGCGATCGCGGATGTCGAGATCGAAATGCGAATAGTTCGCCAGGTTCGCTTCCAGTTCCTTGCGACGCCAGTGGGTGCAGGCCTCTTCGCCGAAAAACTCCCTGCGCAGGTTGTTATCGATGCCCAGCACGCGGTAGCCCTTGGCGCTGAAGAAGCGGGCCGCCTCTGCGCCGATCAATCCCGCCGAACCCGTCACCAGGCAAACTTGCATACTCGACGTTTCCGAATCGCCAAAATCCGACCAAGCCCTGCTTGCCCGCCTCTGCGTCGCCGCAAAGGCGCTGCTTGTTTCAGATTAGCCGAGCCGGCTCGCTCGATCCACTGGGACGGTCAAGAAAGGCGTTCGCCAAGTCGGTATGGCGGGCCGGGTAAGAATTCTAACGGTCGTAACTGCGGCGCGGCGTCGTCCGTAGGCAACGCAACGTAAAGCGATCAGCAAACCTCTGGCTGACGCGGTGGCGCCGAGTCTTCCGAGTACATGAGCCGTGCCGAATTCAAGGAGTCGGCCGGCCGACCGTCGCCGGCGCGCGTCTCGTGCTAGCTTTGGCTTGTGCCAATTCAACGGGTGCGCGGCGCCCGCCATCCAGCGGTCGTATGTTTGGCGACCCCAAGGGGCAATCGCTGCACGGCGGCCGCTGGAAAAGCATCGAAAGGGAGACCGCGGCTGGCGACAAGAAAGTCGTTCGAGAGAAAGTCAAACGCGAGAGAGCGGCAGTGGCAACCTTGACGGTCCCCCAGGGATTCTTTTCGCTTGACCCGGAAAGCCTCGCGCGGCCTCCGCAGGCGGTCGCCGATTTCGTCGAGCGAGCAGTTAGGAATTCGAAGTATTACGACGGGCCGGACGTCCGTTCCGAGCGGCGCCACGCCGTGTCGCTGCGCGTGGCGGCCGTGCCGGTCAACGAGCGCTTGAACAAAATCGGCGAAGGGTTTATCGCCGCCAGCCGCGACATTTCCAGCGGCGGGATCGCCATTTACCACACGCGCGGCACGTCGGAAAGGTTTTTGGCGCTCGAACTCTCCGCGCCCTCGGGCGAGAAGATGCACGTCCTGCTCGAAGTGCTCCGCTGCCGGCCCGTGGGCCTGTTCTACGAGATCGCCGGCCGGTTCGTTTCCAAAATCGCTTCTTGAGCGAGCGGGCCGAAGCACGGAACTTTCCGCGCCGAGCCCGCGGCTCAGCTTGAACGCGTTGTCATCGCCGAAACGGGCGACTCGCCGCTTTGCAGGCGGCGCTCGATGTCGAGGATCGCCGGCACAATGTCCGCCGCCGACTCGATCGTGTAGTGAGCGCCGGCCGACTCAAGCCGCAGCGCGGCCTGGTCGCACAAGCGGCGCGCCTCGTCTTTCGGCAAAGCGACCATCACTTCGCTGCTCGCGATTCGCGGCCGATAGATTTCCCGGCAGATCGCTACGTCACTTCCCAACTCGCCGTCTTCGAGTTCAGCCACAGCGAGACGCCCAGCCCGCCGGCCCTGCGATTTGAGCGCGAAGCGGCGGGCATCGCGCCATTGTAGAAGCGGCATCCTTGCCGCTTCGAAGGCGAACGCGCGCGAAGCGGCTGCTTGCTTGATACGCGGCAAGGCGCCGCGTCTATGCGGCCGGGCGAGGGCGCCCGGCCCTCCAGGCGGCGCAACGGCGCTTAAAACAACTCGCTGATCGGCTGGCCGTTGTTTTCGACAATGGGGCGCGGGCGGCCGCGATTGTCGAGATAGAAGGCGTCCAGGGGCACGTCCATGTAACGGTAGATCGTGGCGGCCAGGTCGCAGGGGGTGACGGGCCGCTCTTTGATGTTGCCGCCGTCGCTTTCGGTGGCGCCGATCACCTGGCCGTGCCGCAAACCGCCGCCGGCCATGCACATCGACATCACGGAAGGCCAGTGATTGCGGCCGTCGGTGCTGCCTTGCGTGCCCATCACCGGAGTGCGGCCGAATTCGCCCATCGAGATTACCAGCACGTCGTCGAGCAATTTCCGTTCGTCGAGATCGCCGACCAGCGTGGTGATCAGGTGATCGTACAGCGGCAACAGCGGACCCAGCCCGCGTGCGATGCCGCCGTAGGGCGGAATGTTGTCGCCGTGCGTGTCCCAGGTGCCCGAGGCCGTGTGGTAGCTCATGTCGATCGTCACGAAGGTCACGCCGGCTTCGACCAGCCGGCGAGCCACCAGGGCTTGCTGGCACCACAGATGTTTTCCGTAACGGTCGCGCACCGACTCGGGCTCTTGCGTCAGGTCGAAGGCGTCTCGGGCTTGGCGGCCGATCACCATTTCGACGGCTTGCTGCTGGTAGCTGTCGAGAGCTTCCATCGAGCCGTTCTGGTCGAGGTCGGCGCGCATGCGATCGAAGTCCTTGAGCAGCGAGCGGCGATCGTAGAGGCGGTCGGCGTTGAGGCCGGACGGCAGATTGAACATGTCGGCGCCCGAGATTTGGCCCGTGTCGTTGCCGACCAGGTCGTACACCGGCAGCCGCGTCGCCTGGCCGGCCAGGAACGGATCGTAGCGCTTGCCCAGGTAGCCGCCAAAGGCCAGGTGCGAACGCGATTTCATGAACGCCACGTAAGGCGGCATCGCCGGATGGTTCGGCCCGTGCAGCTTGGCGACCACCGATGCGATGGCCGGATACTTGTCGCCTTCGGGATTGGTGCGCGGGGCGGCCGACAGGTTGCCGGTCTGGAAGACCATGTTCGGTTCGTGGTTGCTGTGCGCCGCGTCGACCGAGCGGAGCAGCGTGAACTTGTCGAGCATCGCGGCTTGCTTGGGCAGGTGCTCGCAAATTCGCACGCCGGGCAACTTGGTGGCGATCGTCGAGAACGGTCCGCGGTTGATCAGCGGCCGCTCGGGCTTGGGATCCCAAGTATCGATCTGGCTCGGCCCGCCCGCCATCCACAGCAAAATGACGCTTTTGGGCGACTTCGTGCGGCGGCCCGTGGCAGCCGCCTCGCTGCGCGTTCGCAACAACTCCGGCAGGCTCAGGCCGGCGACGCCGGCCAGCCCGGCTTTGAGCATGCCGCGGCGGTCAACAAGCGTCAGCCCTTCGCGGCTGCGGCCGTAGAAATTATTGAAGGCGTGTTGCTGATGGAGAGCGCGGCGACAAAACAGTCCGGCCATGCTTCGGCGACTCCTCGACTCGCTGGTGGTAGGCGCCCCTTCCAACCGCCTATAGCTCTAATCTATCAGTCGTCGCTCATGGGTCGCAAGCTGAAGCGGCAGATGCGGTGGGGAAGTACGGCAGAAATCCTGATGAGATTTTACAACTGATTGCCGTAGAGAGGGCGGGCGCCCTCGTCCGGGCGGGTAGACGTGGCATCTTGCCGCGTGTTATGCAAGCAGCGGCGAGGCTCGTTCGCGCTTGCGTTCCAAGCGGCAAGGATGCCGCTTCTACTGAGGAGGGCGGGCGCCCTCGCCCGCCTTGCACGTTGGGCGCTGGCGCGATCACGAAAGCCCGGTCTGAGGCTCCGATTCGTCGACCGGCGCCGGGTCTTCGGCCGGCTCGGCGACTTCCTCCATTTCGACGGGCGATTCGATCGCTTCGCGCAAGCCGCGAGGCGCGAC
>Ga0307372_10003350_pt1 | contig 25635 bp, 22 predicted proteins | sample OX1MG_FD_202533 | JGI IMG/M metagenome (GOLD analysis project Ga0307372, IMG submission 202533) | Soil microbial communities from Risofladan, Vaasa, Finland - OX-1 | ecosystem: Environmental > Terrestrial > Soil > Coastal area > Acid sulfate soil | place: Finland: Risofladan, Vaasa | collected...
CAAGCCGCATCGCTCCGCTCTTGATGCCAGATTTCGACTTCTATCGCGCTCCACTTGCAGCTCAGCCTTGCTTCACGCGCCCAACCGCCCACCCAGACGGCGTCACATCCCCGGCGTGGGGACGTTCCGTGGATTGGGGCTTAGCCAAAGCGCCATTGACGCTCGGCCGACCGTTGGCATACCATGCCCTCAAGACAGACCGCCAGGTGGATCATCGGTCCACCATGCGGACCGGCAATGCGGGTTTCGGCGGGAGGGGACGATCGAGGACTACTTCGGGTATGGGATCATCGGGTGTGGATGGGTATCGTCCGCCCACGCTTGGGGCATTCGGTGCCTCGAGGCGGAGGGGGTGCGCCTCATGGCGGTCTCAGACCCCGATGCCAGGCGCGCCCAAGCGATTGCCAGTCAATTCAACGTCCCACACGTGCTCGGAGACTACCGGGGTCTACTCTCGCGGAGTGACATCGACGCTGTATCGATCTGCCTCCCAGATTTCCTCCACAAGGAGGCGACGGTTGCAGCCGCGGCTGAGGGAAAGCACGTCCTATGTGAAAAGCCCCTGGCGCTAGACGTCGCCAGTGCGGACGAGATGCTCGCGGTGTGTGGTGGGCACGGCGTGAGACTGGGAATTGTCATGAACCACCGTTACGCTCGGGACAATATCGTCACGAAGTCGGCGATTCGCGACGGCGCCCTCGGTACCCTGCTCGCCGGCAACGTTTTGCACTCGAGTGCATTGACCGGCGATCCAGACCACCGATCGCCTTGGCGGGGTCGGGTTGGACTCGCCGCAGGTGGAGTGCTTGCAACTCAGGCGATTCATTTTCTGGATCTGCTGCTTTGGTTCGCAGGACCAGTTGCGAGTTTGGAGGCATATACATCCAGACTCACCCGAGTCGGACAGGACTACGAGGACACTGCCGCCTTGGTTCTGAAGCTAAAGTCGGGAGCACTTGCGACCCTCATTACGACTAATGGAGCCCCGATCATGAATGACTATGAGGGAACGCGTGTCGAATTACACGGAACTGCTGGATACATTTCTTTAGAGGGAGACGCAGTCCGCAAATGGCAATGCGAGCGCCGATACACCGACATGAAGCTCACGTTGCCAGACGTACCGGTCCCGTCAGGGGAGTTGGCATTCGGTCTGGGCCACATTCACGAGGTTATGGACTTCGTTCGGTCCATTCGTCGCGGAGCAGAGGCTCCGGTCCCTGGTTCAGACGGCCGGCATCTGATGGCGGTGCTGGCGGCAGCTTACGAGTCGGCCCGAAATGGGAAGGCCGTGAAGGTGGAGGATGGAGAGAGTGCCTATTCGGCAATGCCCGACAAGGAATCCATGTTGTCCTGGGGGCCGTCGCAGTAGCCTACACGGCCGCTAAATCTGGCCGAGTGAATCGGAAGGAGCGCGAATGACAGTAGTTAGCCAAGCGATGCTCGCGGCAATTAAATTCCAGGAGATATAGGTATGGAGGACAGCAGTCACATGGACAGGCTTCCCAAGGTGAGTGGTCTCGACAAATCCAGTCGTCGTCAGTTCCTATGGTTACTTGGTGCAGCAGGAATCTCTACCGGAGCGAGCCTCGACTTAGCGGCATGCGGCTCGAGCGGAGGCGGTGGCAATGCCACGCTCGTGATCGGTGCACCTCTCGCCTTGACCGGGCCAATCGCGGCGCAGGCGGTCGAAATGCAGAACAGCATGAGTCTCTATCTGAATCAGCACGGTAACAAACTTGGCGGAATTCCCGTCAAGGTCGTCTATGAGGACACCCAAGGTGACCCCAATCAGGCCGTATCCAAGACTCGCCTCATGATCCAAAATGACAGCGCAGACTTCATTTTTGGTGGCGCACTCGCCCCCGAGTCGCTCGCTATTCGCGGCGTTGTCATCACATCCAAAATGGCCTATGTGAGTCCGATCTCGTCTGCCGATGACCTGACCCAGCGAAAGCGCTCGCCACTAATCGCGCGCACCAACATGACCAGCAGCCAGCCGAACATGCCGTTTGGCGCCTACGCTTTCAACACGCTTGGTTACCACCAGATTGCCATCATCACCCAGGACTACGGATACGGGTGGGAATCGGCGGGTGGCTTTCAGTACGGCTTCGAGAAAACTGGCGGCAAGATTGTCTCAAAGGTTTATGTCCCGCTCGGCACAAGCGACTGGGCTCCGTATGTGCACCAGTTGCCGACCAATGTTGACGCCATTTACGCGTTGCCGGTAGGCTCTGGAGTCGCTCAATTTGCCCGCTCCTACATCGATGCCGGCCTCAAGGGCAAGGTGCCCCTTATCGGCGGCCCCGATCTGGCGGACGAGGATGCCCTCCAGGCGGCCGGTAAGGACCTACTGGGGGTCGTGCAGGTGCACGATTACAACCCAAATACTCCGCAGACCCAGCCCTACGCCGCCGCATATAAGCAGGCCTATAGCATCGTGCCCTCGTACTGGGGCGAGTCGACGTACACAGGCTTGATGTGGATCGACCGTACGATCTCGGCCTACCGAAGTCACAGCGGCGCCTCGGCGAGCGCTGCGGTCAGCTGGATACGTAACAAACCCGACGCCTTCATCTCGCAAATGCGAGGCGTGAAGCTCACAGATGCGCCGAGGGGGCCCCTGTCACTCGACCAGTACAACAATGCTGTTCTCGATCTGTACATCATCAAGATCATCGACAAGAACGGTGTGCCTTATCGTGAGACCATCGATACGATCCCGCACGTCTCCCAGTTCTGGACCATCCCGCCCGCGCAGTTTCTGGCGCAGCCAGTGTTCAGCCGGACCTTCCCCAGCAGCTAATTCAGAACCCATCGCATACCTTGCATGAACGACGATCGCGGTGTAATGCAGTGTACGTGGGACACTCACAGGTCCAGACCATTGAGTCTGGACCTGTGGCGTCCATGTCCAATTTCACCCGTAACGAGACCTGAGCGCTAGGCGGTCATGGCGTTTTACGTTTTGAATGGAGTCGCGTTTGGATGTCTCCTGTTCGTCTTGGCGAGCGGATTCACACTGGCGTTGGGACTTGTACGGGTTGTCAATATTGCTCACGGTGCCTTCTACATGCTCGGAGCCTTTGTGGCCTATTCCGTCGTCACGGCGACCGGTAACTTCGTGTTCGCAATTGTCGCAAGTGCGCTTCTCGTCATGGTTCTGGCCGCGGTTCTTCAGGCCGGCTTTTTAAAGCGGTTTCAGATGGATCCACTCCGGCAAGTGCTTTTCACTTACGGCGTCACTCTTATTATCGCTGAGGCGGCGAGACACATTTGGGGCGGATATCCAATGCTACTGGCGGCCCCTCCACACCTGCGGGGCGTGTTGTTGGCTGGTCCACTATCTCTACCCCGATATCGGGCATTCGTTATCGGAGTGGCAGCCGTCCTGATGCTCGTGCTGTGGCTGATGATGGAGCGTACGCGCATTGGAGCGACCGTGCGAGCGTGCATTGATGATAGAGAGATTGCCAGTACGATGGGCATTGACGTCGAGCGTGTTCTAACTCTGATCTTCGCTTTCGCTGGGTTACTGGCCGGAATAGCCGGAGCGATCGGAGCTCCCTTTATCGGGGCCTATCAAGGGGTGCAGTTCGACATCCTGACGCTGACGCTTGTGGTGGTGGTGATTGGAGGTCTGGGGAGCATCTTTGGCGCATTCCTTGGCAGCCTCCTGATCGGAATAATCAGCTCCGTCGGCGTCGGTGTGGCTCCTGAATTGTCGTACTTCCTCCTCTTTGGTCCGATGATCATCATCTTGACTGTCCGCCCGCGGGGCCTTCTCGGACGGGAGGATCTCTAGCCTGATGCGTTCACGGAGCATCCTTCGGGGCGTCTTAGCTAAGCCAACTGGGTTGGTCGTACTCCTCGGAGTGGCGATCCTGGTTCCCCAAATCCTTCCGCCTTACGCCCTCGACATCCTGGTTCTGTCACTTATCTACGCAATCTTGGCCGTCGGGCTGGACGTTCTAATGGGCTATACCGGACTTGACTCATTAGGTCAGGCGGCATTCTTCGGGAGCGCAGCGTACGCCTTGGGAATACTCACGGCTAACTACGGAGTGAACTGGTTCGCTGCGGCGGGTATCGCGCTGGTGCTGTGTCTCCTCTTGGCGGCCGCATTTGGCTTGCTAGCAGTGCGCCTACGCGGACTCTACTTCCTTCTTATCACGCTCGCATTAGGGCAAGTCTTGTGGGGCGGAGTGCAGCGTTGGGGCAGCCTGACGGGAGGTTACAACGGCCTGAGCGGGGTAACCCGGCCAATGGACGCGCTTATCAATCCCATCAACTTCACTTACTTCGTTATGGTGGTTTTCGCCGCGGTCGTCCTTGCGGTCCGACTGCTGGTGATATCCCCATTCGGACTCGGCCTGCAGGGTTGTAGAGACAACGAACTTCGACTCAAGACGCTGGGATATCGACCGTTTCAAATTAAATGGATAGCGTTTGTCATCGTCGGCGTGACCGCAGGCGTTGCGGGTCTACTTAACGCCTCCTACAACTCGTTCGTCGCTCCCAGCGACATCTCACTTCAGGTTGCGTTCACGGTGATGTTAATGGTCATCATTGGTGGGGCCGGCAGCATCATCGGGGCGGTGATCGGAGCGTTTATCATTACCGCGCTGCAGCAGGGCCTGAGCATTTACATGCCCAACTGGTGGGTAATCGTTCTTGGCGCTGTTTACATGCTGACCACCCTGTTCTTCCCCACTGGTGTCGTCGGGGCTCTCAGGCTGACCAGGTGGACGTCGCGATCTAGGCGCGTGCGGGATCAGCATGAGGAGACAGTTTTAGAGCCTCTGCCGGGCAGAGGCGGTATGGTCACGGCCCGCGTGTCAACGGTGAGGCCGATGGCAGACCAGTCAAGGTCGATTGGTGCGAATGTCAACCTCGGCGGGCAAGAAGTCTTGGCGCTCCACGGAGTAAGCAAGTCGTTCGGTGGTTTTAAGGCTCTCGAGGATGTGTCACTCTCATTTGGCTCTGCAGAGAGAACGGCGATCATCGGACCGAATGGTGCCGGCAAGACCACATTGTTTAATGTGATCAGTGGTCTCCTAACTCCCTCTCAGGGCCGAATCGTGCTCCAAGGGCACGATATCACGGGTCACTCGCCACGCCAGCGACCGGCATTGGGGCTGGCGCGCACCTTTCAGGTGACAACGCTCTTTCCCCCCTTGACCGTCTCAGACAACATGATTCTGGGACTTCTGGGCTGGACAGCTCGTGAGTTCCAATACACGATGTGGAAGCCCACGAAGCGCATTCAATCGCTCCGAGACCGAGCGCGTCAAGAACTGGCACGCGTCGGCCTCGATAAATACTCCGAGGTCGTGGTTCGGAAGCTGTCATACGGGCACCAAAAGCAGCTCGACATCGCCCTCGCCCTTGCTACCGATCCAAAGGTTCTCCTGCTGGATGAGCCCACCGCCGGCCTCTCGCAAGCAGACGCGGCGGGCATGATGGAACTGATCGAAGGGCTGCCACCGGAACTCACGGTCATCATCATCGAACACAACTTAGACGTGGTGTTTGGATTGACGGCTCGACTTATTGTGCTCGACCATGGCCAGGTTCTGATTGAGGGTCCGCAGGATGTTGTGAGAAGCAGCGATGAAGTTCGAAGAATCTATTTTGGAGCCGCAGGATGAGGCCAATTCCTGATGTGTGCTCCAGTTGTGGCTCCCTTCGGTAATCACTGGTGCTTGTTGTGGAAGACGTCCACACATACTACGGGGAGAGCTACGTCCTCCACGGTGTCTCCATGCGGGTACCGACGGGAGAGTTGACGGCAGTGATGGGGCGCAATGGGGTCGGCAAGACTACGCTCATCCGTTCAATTACCTCCCTCACGCCGCCGTCCCGAGGGCATATCTATCTCGACGGCAACGAGATAACGGGATTGCCCCCGCACCAAATTGCAAAGCGGGGCATCGCTCTCGTGCCACAGGGACGGAGGATATTCAGATCGCTCACGGTGGCCGAGCACCTGGACAAGATCCCGGTGAGTTCGTCCCGCGACCAACCGTGGAGCGTGGATCGCATTCTCGACATCTTCCCCCGACTGAGGGAAAGATGGCGACAAAGGGCCGGGCACCTATCTGGAGGTGAGCAATCGATGCTCGCCATAGCCCGGGCGCTACGTCTGGGTCCCAGGTGCCTACTAATGGATGAGCCCATGGAGGGTCTGGCTCCGATCTACGTGCAGGCCGTGGCGGAGGTTATCCAGCAACTTCGGCAGGAGGGTGGCCTATCGATACTTCTCGTGATTCCGGATCTGGCCATGGCCCTACAGCTCGCGGATCAGATCTGCGTAATGGGCACCGGGGAAATCGTTTTCTCCGGCCTACCCAAGGAACTTGAAAGTCGTCCCGACATTCAAGCGAGGTACATAGGCGTTGGTCGCTGAGGTCGTCGGAAGGAGCACCAGCCGACATTGTCGATGACGATCTCGCGGCTACTAATCAACAGTTAGGAGGTACCCCATGGAGAAGCAGCTGATCACAGGTCCTGGATACAGTGGCGGGCTAGGTGGCAGGATTTGGAGCCCTGGTCTCAAGATTGGACCGTGGCTCTATCTGTCCGGCGTGACCGCCGTCAATTACGAGACAGGAGAGACAGTCGGGCTCTCGGGCGGAGGTGGAATGACGCCACCCTCGATCGATCCAGAGGCACAGTGGCGACAAGTTTTGACCAACATTAAAGGCCTCGTCGAGGCAGCAGGTGGAACCATGCGAGATGTGATCCTCGCGAATGTGTTTGTCACTGACATGCGGTACTACTACGAATATGAATGGATACGGCGGGAGTATTTCGAGCCGCCATATCCAGTCTCGACGGCCGTCGCGGTTCGGTCGCTAGTGCGCCCGGATTGGCTTCTCGAGATCGAGATCCGCGCGTATATCGAAGACAAACTTTAGGTGTGCAAGGGACGGTTAGCAGCAGTGAACACTCGAACCCCGCTGCGACTGCGATGAATACGTCAGCGGGTGATTCTGGGGCGCAGGTGACTCGTGGAGTGATTGGCTCGACCGAGTTCAATCGGCGCCATGCTGCCGTCCGGGCTGCCATGGAGAGTCAGGGCTTCGATGCCTTGATCGCCTACTCCAACGCCAAGGTTAAGGCGTGTGTCAGATATCTGAGCAATTACTTCGTACGATTTGTGGGGGCCCAGTCGCAGCCAGATGGATCTTATGCCATGTTCGGGTCTTGTGCCGTTCTCTTTCCAATCGATGACGAGCCCATACTGGTGACAGACCAGCCTTGGGATGAGTCAAGGGCCAAACTTGTCTCAGTCTTTGGGAACGCGCACTACTCATCAAATTTCGGCAGCGAGTTCGGCAGAATAATTGCCGATCGTGGATACCGGAAGGTCGGTATCGACAACTGGTTTATCTTCCCTGCCATGCATTTTGGCCCACTCAAAGAATTGGCTCCTGACAGCAACTTCATGCCGACGCAACTGATCGAGAGGGCGTACCGGGTCAAGTCCGATGTGGAGTTGCAGAACATTCGCCGGGCGGCGGCGGTGGCAGTCATCTCGGTTGAGTCGGGACTGGCCGCAGTTGGCATAAGGGAGCGCGAATACGACTTCGCTCTGGCTGCGGAAATCGCGATGCGCACGCACGGTGACCTCGAGTTGGCCTCGAGTTCGATCATTTCGGGCGGTCCTAACACGTCCACGGGGAGTTCCCTGCCGACGCAACTCGAGTCATACGTGATGCAGCGCGGAGATTGGGCATTATTCGATATCTGTCCCAGTTATAACGGCTACGCTGGCGACATTTCTCGGATGATCGTCGCCGGAGACTTGAAGGATCTGGATCCAGACTTGCGACGCCTTTACGACACCACCCTATCGATGAACGAGGCAGTGATCGCAGCTGTGCGCCCCGGAGTTACCCCCCGCCGACTGAATGAGCAGGCCCAGTCCATCGCCGATAAGGCTGGATTTGGGCCAAACAAGATCGGCCTGCTCGGCCACAGCATGGGACTGGATATGCACGACCCACCCGACTACTACTACGACGACTCACCCCTTGACGTCGACATGTGCATCAGCGTGGAACCGTGCCTGCTTGTCCCAGGTGTCGCAGGAGCCCGAATCGAAGACGTCGTTTGCGTCACGGAGGACGGTTGTGAAGTTCTCACAGCGGCGTCACCGAAGAAGCTTCGGGCGACCGGACGTTAGTTGCGCGGAGCTGGTCTGGGGACTTGCATTCTTAACACCAGCGTGTCGGCTCCGCTCACTTCGATCTGTCTGTAACGCCATCATGTGGTCCATAGGAGGTGAGCCATGACAAACCTGAGTGCCGATCAGTGTGCTGTGATCAATGATTTGAACTATGGATACGTGGCCACCCTGATGGCCGACGGCTCGCCCCACGTGACGCCGGTTTGGGTCGAGTCAGACTCAGACCGACTTTATTTCACCACCGTGCACGGTCGGCTGAAGGAGCGTAATCTCCGGCGCGACCCACGAGTGGCGATTGCCATAGTCGACCGACACGATGCGGAGGCCCGGCAGGTTTTGATCCGTGGTCGAGTGGTCGACATCCGGGAAGATGTGCGTTTGCAGCGAACGGATCGGTTGGCCAAGAGATACCTGAATCTAGAACGATTCCCGTGGATGGCGGAAGGCCAGGTAAGAGTTTTCGTGACGGTCGAGCCAGACTGCGTGGGAGGCTCGCTGTGAACGTAGATCTAGCAGTCGCTCAGCAGGCTGCGCTGGTCGCCGCATGCATCATGCTTCCACGTTCGGAGTTCTAGCGAGATATGCGCGCTATGGTAGTGTCGCAGTTCGGAAGTCGGCCCCAACTCACCCTTGTACCCGATCCGGTCGTGCGCGACGACGACGTTCTTCTGCGGGTGCGTGCCTGCGGGCTCTGTCACACGGATCTGAAGATTCGGGATGGGCACGTCGCGGGGTGCGATCTTCCACTCGTACTTGGCCACGAGATCGCCGGCGAGGTCGTGGCGGTGGGATGCAACGTACAGGGCATCGCGGTCGGAGATCGCGGCGTGCCGTACGGATACGAGGCGTGTGGGTGCTGCGGACCGTGCAGGCAGGGACGTGAGTCTCTTTGTGAGTTTCTGGGTGGGAGACTCGGATTTGGCCTCCAAGGGGGACAAGCGGAACTGGTCCGGGTGCCGGCCAGGTTGTTTCTGAGCATCGCGCCCGGGGTAACCTTTCCAGATCAGCCGGCCGACCTTCTCCCGCAGTTCGGCTACCAGCGGCGCAACCACTTCCTCTTCTCGGGTCTCCGCATGAACAGTCGCGGTCAAGTTCCCGGCGAGGTTTGCGGCCAGCTTCCCCATCTCCGCCAGCGACTCTGTGCGTACCAGGATCGCGAAGGGACCGAAGTGTTCTTCGTGGAGGGCCTTGGTGTTCACATAAATGCCAGAATCGACGTAGACGACCGTGGGGCGGGGAACGGACTTGATCTCCGACTCAGGGCCGCCGGCCAGTAACTGGACACCGGGTAGCGAGATGCTGTTGCCCACTTGGCTGGCCAGGTTCTCCGCCATCCGCTCGTTGAGCATCGGCCCGCTCTCGGCTCTCGCGACCAACTCTCCTACGCGCTTGGCGAAGCGATCGGCGGCCTCACCTTCGGGAAGGAAGACCAGGCCCGGTTTTGTGCAGAACTGTCCTCTTCCCTGCAGCATCGAGCCGACCAGGCCTTCGGCAATCGCGTCAGCGCGCGCGGCCAGCGCGCCCTCCGTTACGAAGACCGGATTGACGCTACCCATCTCCGCATAGACCGGGATCGGCACCTCTCGCCGACCGGCGAGGTCGTAGAGCGCACGGCCGCCCCGGAGCGAACCGGTGAAGCCGACGGCCGTGATGGCGGGAGCCATGACCAGGGCCTCGCCGACCGTGTTGGAGGCTCCCTGAAGCATCGAGAACAGGCCAAGGTGGAGCCCGATGGCGGCAACCGCGGCTGTGATCGCGCGGCCGAATAGCTCTGAGGTCTCAGGATGTGAGGGATGAGCCTTGACGACGACCGGACAGCCTGCGGCGAGGGCAGAAGCCGTGTCGCCTCCGGCGACGCCGAAGGCAAACGGGAAATTACTAGCTGGAAAGACGGCGACCGGGCCAATCGGGATCAGCATCCGCCGGAGATCCGGACGCCCAGTCCGCAGGTCTGCGGTGTCGATCGTCGCCTCCAAATACCAGCCGTCCTCAACAAGATTGGCGAAGGCGCGAAGTTGGGCGCAGGTGCGGTCTCGCTCGCCCCTCAACCGCTCAACGCCGAGGTCGGTTTCAAGGTTGGCGACCTCAATCAAATCCTGTCCGAGCGCCTCGATTTCGACAGCGATAGCCCTCAAGAGATTCGCAAAACGCTCTCGCGGATACATTCGCGAGTGACGGAAGGCCGCCGACGCGGCCTCAACCGCCGCATTTATCTCGGTGGCCGTGGCGTCGTGGAAGCTGACCCGCCCACGCTCGCCGCGGGCCGGCCGTACCGAGTAAAAGTTGGCCCCGCCCATCACACTTTCTCGACCCGCGATGAAGTTCGCTCCCGTCAGTCTTGGCATTTCAGCGTCCCTCTATATGTGCTACTCGCTTCTCGACAAAGGCATGCAGGCTTTCGAAGCGATCCTTCGTGGACGCCACCTTGCCGACGAGTTGGAGCTCGTACTCCTCCGCTTCTGCGAACGGTAGCTGCCTGCCGATCGTGATGGCCTGCTTGGCCGCCTGGATGGTGAGAGGCGGCTGCGCGGCGATCTTGGTGGCCAGTTCGAGCGCAGCGTCCTCTGCCGCCCCGGGAGGCGCGAGCTCATCGACTATGCCGAGTTCTAGCGACTGATCCGCGGTCAGGCGCTCTGACGTGTACACCCACCGCCCCAGCTTGCCCAGAGGAATCATCCGATTGAGGCGCTGCATGTGCGGGAGCCCGCCCAGCCGCACCTCCGGGACTGCGATGAAGGCGTCTGAGGCGAGCACTCGAACATCGCAGGCCAGCACCAGTTCCACCGCCCCGCCAACCACATAGCCATTGATGGCGGCAAGGACCGGCGCTTTCATTCGTTCGAACAAGCCATAGATGTCGAGGAAGCGGCGATTACGCGGGATGGCGTCCTCTGGTGCGGCCTTTTCCAGGTCCTTGATGTCCACCCCGGCAGAGAACATCCGCGGCCCTCCGGATAGAACTGTGCAGTAGATACTGGGATCTGCGTCGATGGTCGCGACAACCTGGGCCAGCTGCTCGGCTAAGAGCTTGCTGATGGCGTTGACGGGCGGCCGGTTCAAACGCACGATCGCGAGATGGTCGTAGCGCTCTAGCGTGACGAACTCCTGGGGCTGTGCTTTCATCCTTCGACTCCTAGTGTCTTTGCTAACTAATCCAGCACCCCGGTCAGGGCACGGCGCGGATTGAGGATGGTTAGCTGTTCGATCTCTCGGTCGCCGAGTCCGGCCTTGCGCAGCTCCGGCAGAAACTTGGTCGGGATATAGTCAAATCCGAAACCGCCGGATATCTTCAGGTGCAGGCGCCGACAGACGTCGTGCGAGAGCAGTATCTGGTGGCCGTGTCCTTTCTCGAACAGGTTGAGAATGAATTCGACCCGGATCTTGGTGTCATACGCGGTGTTTCCGCGAATGGTGTCGAACTGGACCCAGCTGCCCCGCTTCGCGATCGCCTCGTGGTAGCTAGGCTCGGGAACCGAGTCGCAGTGGCCGATGATCACCCGCCGGAGATCAACTCCTTCCGACTCGAGTATGTCCAGCTGGGCAAGGCCGACCGGCCAGCGTGCAGAGTGCGTCGTGATCGTTCGGCCAGTGCGCAGGTGCGCGCGGCCTGCGGCACGAAACGACCTCTCCTCAGCTGCCGATATGTACCACTTGTCGGCTCCGACCTCCCCAATGATCCCCGATCGGATGTCAGTTCCATCGGCACCGACTTCGAGGTCCGATGTGATCAGGTCCGCAATCTCATCGACGTTGTTCTCGTCGAACCAGGTCTTGTTCAGGTAGGGATCCCGATAGAAGCCCGATCCCATCACGATGTTTAGGCCGGTCGCCTCTGCTACTCGCCGCAACTGCTCAGGTCGGCGCTGAAGGCCTCCGCTCGTGCATTCGACTATGGTCGATCCGCCGGCGCGCTTGAACGCGAGCGCTTCCTCAACCATCAAATTGCAGTCGTTCAGCAGGCCATCGAGCCTGTACTCGGGCAACAGGTTGATGAAGAGGTGTTCGTGCATGAGCGTGAAGCCCAGCTGATCGGCCTTGACCGGCCCGAGCGCCGTCATCACGGTATCTGTCATAGAAGGGTCTCCTTGCAGGCCGCTTGCTGGCGGCTGGCTCGAAGCGCCAGCAGTGCGATGCACTCCCAAGCCAGGGTCGCGGCGAGTAGAGCGGTGATACCGACCAGGTCGTAGGCGGGAATCAGCTCGACGACATCGCAGCCGACGAAGCTGATGTCCGTCAGGCCTCGAACAAGCTCGACGACCTCACTGCTGGTCAGCCCACCGACGACTGGGGAGCTGACGCCAGGAGCGAACGCGGGGTCAACAATGTCCAAGTCGATTGTCAGAAACGCCGGACCCGACCCGATTGCGCCACGTATGGAATCCAGTAGCCCAGTAGGGGATGAGGCGCGCGCTTCCTCCAGCGTCACAACCGTGAATCCGAGGTCTGATGCGGCAGTCAGATCGCTTGCTTGGTTGACGCCTCCCCTGAGGCCGAGCTGCACAATGCGTCCGGGATCGAGGAGTCCCTCCTCGACCGCTCGCCGAAATGGGGTGCCCGCTCCATAGCGCTGCCCAAGGGTGAGATCCCTGACATCGCTGTGGGCATCCAGTTGAACGAGCCCGAGGGATCCGTGGCGTCTGGCCAGGACGCGAAGCTCACAGAGGCTTACAGAGTGATCCCCCCCGAGCCCGATCGGAACCACGTCGCTTGCGACCAGTGGCTCCAGATGCTTCTCAATCGCATCGTACGAGGCCTCGACATAGGCTGGAACCACCGGACAGTCGCCGTAGTCGAGACCCCGAAGGACTCCCGTATCGACCCCATGGGAACGGTGGAAGCCACGAAGCATTACAGACATATCGCGAATGGCCGACGGGCCGAAGCGAGCCCCAGTCCGGTAGAGGGTCGATCCGTCAAGGGGCAAACCCACAACGGCATAGTCGGCTCCGGACGGGTCCGTTGAATGCGGCAGACCCATGAAGGTCCGAATACCTGCAAACGTGGGTGCGGCCAATTAGGATAGCCCCACAATATGGTTCCAGAGGGAGACGAATTTCTGGTGGTTGGCTGGAGACGAGTAGTCGTCGAGGTTGGACGGCAGGAGGATCTTGACCGAGCTCAGCGGGGGCAACTCCGGAACGGTCACCTCCGGCCGCGGCGAGTAGAGTCCATTGATCGTCGACCACTTCTGCTGGCCCTCAGTCGAGAGGAGGTAGTCGATAAATGCCTTCGAGGCGTTTGGGCGCGACGTTACGGCGATGATGCCGGCACTCTCAGCGGTCGAGGGCAGACCCATCTTTGGCAGGATCATCTTGATCGGCTGCTGCGCGCGAAGGGCCAGCACGTACTGAAAGACACCGACTTTGGCGCCGACCTTGAGGTCGCCGGAGTGCACTTCTTGAATGATTTGCGTCGTTGACGAGAAGGCACGTGGGAGCTGAGAGGCCAGTTGGTCCCAGTAGTTAGAGGGAAGCAGGTCCTTCAGGATGTACCACCACGCATATTGGTCGCCTGAAGAAGAGTCCTGGAATCCGAGCTGCCCCTTCCAACGCCCATCCAGCAGAGCCTCGTACGTCTGCGGTGCATCCTGATCTCTGAGGTAGCGCGGGTCGTACATAATGGCAGGCGCGTCAATCGTGTACGCGGTCCAGTAGCCGAGCGGGTAGCTCTTGTACTTCGAGTCGAACCCACTCAGCTCGGGCGAGTTGTAGCGGAGGAGGTGGCCCTGCTTGCGCAGCTGCTCGAGGATGCCGACATCCGAGATCATCCAGACGTCAACGTCCGTCTGTCCAGCACTCAGTTCGGCTTCGAGCTTGGGCAGTCCCGCGCCCGGCAAGACGTGCACCTCCTGGGCGGCGATGCCCGTCTTGTCGGTGAACGACTTGAGGAACTCAACCACCAGGTCCTCCTGGTCACCGCACCAGACCGTCAGAGTCCCCTCCTGCTTGGCCTTCGCGAGATCGGGTCTCTCGCCAGGATTGTTGCGCGCGGTGGCGGGGGCTGATAAGCCACATGCCAGCAGGACCTGAACTCCCGCCGCGGCCATCCCCAGCTGGGCTGCACGCTCCAGCAGCTGCCTGCGCGAGAGGCGGTGTTGGAGTGCAGCCGAGTAGAGATTGAGAACCGAGTTCTCGCTTTGTTGTGACATCTGATGTTTTCCTCCTTATCAGCGCCGCCGAATTGCCGCAAATGGCCAACAGCGGCTGTGGATACGCGTCCCGAATGAGTCGTCGAATGACTACAGAGTTCAATTCATCGGCACTGCCTAGAACAGCCTGGCTCCTCCAAGCCGCCGAAGAGCAACCAGCGCTACAGCTACGATTGCTCCTTGAACGACCGCCAATGCGCTGACATTGGCCAGCGCACCAGAATCCCAGAAGTTGAATATGCTGGGACCGAGAACGGGGAAGTTGGGGCCGGTCAGGAAGATTGCGGCGCCGATCTCCTGGATGGAGACCATGAAGAGCAGCATCCAGGCGGCCACCAGACCTGGGCGCATGAGTGGGACGCTGATGGTTCGCGCCACCCGAAAGCCGCTACCCCCGCAGACCTTCCCGGCCTCTTCCAGAGAGCGACTTATCTGCACGACCACGCCGGCGAGGCTACGGTAAGCAAGCGGCAGAAAGACCGCAACGTAGGCAATCAGTAGCGCCCACAGAGAGCCGTAGAGGTGGATGGAGAGCACCATCCAGAGCAGGCCAACAGTGAAGATCAACCCAGGCAATGCCTGAATAACCGTCACCACATACTCAATGACCTTGGCGCTTCGGGTCCGCGAACGGTCAACGACCCAGGTCGCGACTGCGGCTAGAGCGCCACCCACCGTCCCTGTGGCTACGCCCAGCAGAAGCGTGTCGAGTATTGCCGTTCGGGTGACCGGATAGTCGAGCAGTACGTAGTGGTAGCTATGCAGGGACCATCGGCTCGGATCGAGCACGATCATGTCTCCCTTCTGGAGGGAGGCCAAGATCAGTGCCGCAATGGGCAACACGACGACCGCGCCTACGTACGTCGCGAGCAGCGCCAAGATCGGAACCTGCCCGCGACCGACGTCGAGCTTGTGTGGCTGGTAGGTGCGGGAACCGATCACCGTGTAGGAGCGGCCCCGCAGAAGGCGCGAATAGAGGACCATCGCAAGCAGAGCCAGGGCAACGATGCCCATACCGAGGGCCGCCGCCAGCGGATAGTTGGGTGGGTAGCCCTGAAAGAGCGTGTAGATGACTGTGGTGGCTGGATAGAAGCGGCTGTCCGCGCCAAGCATGGTCGGTATTGCGAAGGCACCGATCATGGATATGAAAAGAAAGAGAGCGGCACCCAGGACGGCAGGAGCCATCAGCGGCAGTGTCACCCGCCAAGCGGTGGCGAACTTGCCGGCTCCGAGGACCGCAGAGACCTCCTCGAGTGCCGGATCCATGCTCCGCATCGCGGCGCTCACCATCAGGAAGGCGACCGGTGCCTGGAAGATCGCCATAACAATCACCACGCCGGGGACTGTGAGAGTGTCGATCAGCGGCCAATGCGCCCCACTCAACTGTTGGAAGAGACGATTGACGAGCCCACTATGCGGTGAGCCGAGGTCGATCCACGCCAATGCCGCAACCAGCGGTCCCATGGGATAAGGGACCACGATCAGGAGCTCAAACCAGCCTGCCGCGGGTATCCGCAAGCGGTTCAGAAGCCAGGCCAGCGCGGTCCCGATGGATGTGGCGAGGATGGTTCCTAGACAGGCGATCAGGAGGCTGTTGCGAAGCCACGTCAAGTGTCCAAGCACGGTCGCAAAATTGACAAGACCAATACGTTGAGGGGGCAGTACCTGGGGGTCTCCAGCGTTCAGCGACTGCAGCACCAGAAGAAGGATTGGGTAGCCGACCAAGCCCAGCAGAATCAGCAGCACCACGGCGACCTTGGGTTCGACAAGCCTTCCAGCCGGCCGCAGCAGACGCCTGAGCGGACTTGAAGGGCTCTCTGTCACAACTGGCTGGCGACCGGCACCGTCCCGGCCAAACCACGCTCCCATCAGCGGCTAGAGACCGTGGAAGGCCAGTTGGCCTGTTCCAGGAGATTGATCGCGTATGCAGTCTCCGGCGGAAGGTCAGCTCCGAGGCTGATAGCGAACTTACAGGCCTCAGCGGCGCGGGCGAGCTTGCTCGCGATCAGGCGGCCAATGTCGAGAGCTCGATCGATCGCCTGGCCAGGGCCTGCGAGTTCCTGGACGAGGCCGATTCGGTAGGCCTCCTCGGCGCTGATCCGATCCCCGCTGGTGACCATCCGGATCGCACGGCCTTTCCCCGCCAGCCGCGCCAGGCGCTGGGGTCCGGCCGCTCCGGGCATGCCTCCCCGGTTTATTTCTGGAAGCGCGCGAAAGGCGTCGGAGGCAGCCACTCGGAGATCGCAGGCCATCGCCAGTTCCAGGCCACCTCCCAGTGCGTAGCCGTTGATGGCAGCCAGCACGGGCGCGCGCGACCGCGCAATGGCCAGGAAGGTCGCCTGGTAGCGGCGGTTGCGAGGCACCGCGTCGGCGGCGGCGGCGGCGTGCAGGCCCCGGATATCCACGCCCGCCGAGAACATCAGAGGCCCGCCTGTGAGCACGATGCAGCGCACCCCCGCGTCCTCCTCCATCTCCGCGAACACCCTCGCCAGCTCGTCGCGAACCTGGTTGTTGATGGCATTGACCGGTGGACGCTCGATCGCGACCACGGCAATCCCGCCCTCTCTGGATGTGCGAACGAACTCGCTGGCGGTATCGAGCATCAGTCCGCCGCTCCGTAATTGGCGACGCAGCCGAGTCGATGCCAGTCGCCGGGGCGGCGGAGCTTGAAGAGAGCCTCCAGGAAGTAGTGGTCGCCGTACACCGTCGAGACATCGACGCCCGAGCCGTGGGGAAGGTCGACGGTGGCGTGGAGGACGAGCCCCGGAGCATCAGGATGCTCGAAGTCCACGCAGGTTGTGGCGAGCCCCCGAAGCATCCGCTCAGCCGCCAGCCGATAGCTCTGCTGTGCAGTCACCCGGGCCAGCTCGAGAAGTCCCGAAGCCGCTATCGCTGCGGCCGAAGTGTCCTTCGGCTCGGAGGGATCCGCGCGGTCGAAATCCCAGGGCGGGATCGCCGCGGAGCCGAGTCGCATCAGGTAGTGGTCGGCCACCCGCCAGGCGACCTCGAGGAGGCCAGGGTCGGCGGTTAGCGCCGCCAGCCGCGTGAAACCATGCAAAGTCCAGGCCTGGCCGCGACTCCAGCAGGAGTCCGCAGATACGCCTTGATGGGTACCCGCTTTCAACGGCCGGCCCGTGAGTGGATCGTGGTAGATGACGTGGATGCTGCTGCCGTCAGGCCGCAGATGCTGCCCCGCGATGGTGGCGCCTACGGCGCGCCCGATCCTGCCCAGGCTGCCCTCCCCCGATTCCTCCGCCGCCCAAAAGAGGAGCGGCAGATTCATGACCGTGTCCACGATCGCCAGTCCCTCGTAGGCGGGGTTCAGCTCGGAGCTCCAGGCCGGTATGTAGCGTCCCCTGGACCGGTAACGACGGGCCAGCGCCCGTGCGGCATGAAGCGCTCCTTCGCGAAGCTCGGAACGGCCGCTGATCCGAAAACCACGCACGTGGCTGGGCTCGAAGAGAAAGCCGAGGTTGTGGCTGGAGTCGTCGTCGCAGCGAGCCCCCAGCCGCTGTGTCCAGTTCAGCGCAAGCTCTTCTCCCCGTGGGCTGCCGGTCTCCAGGTAGGCCAGCCAGAGCATGCCGACGAAGAAGCCACCGGTCCAATGCCCGTCCCGATTCGTGAGCCAGCGTCCGTCCGTGGTTGTGTGCGGGAAGCCGTCCAGCCGCTTGGCGTCCCGGAGGCATTTCTCGATGCCAAGCTGGAAAGCCTGCTCGAGAACCGGCTCCATCTCAGATCACCCGCCGCTCGCGTAAGCTCCGGATCTCTTCTGCGTTACAGGCGAGCCGAGTCAGGACTTCTTCCGTATCTGCGCCAAGCACCGGCGGCGGCAGCCGGAGCGTGCAAGGCGTGTCCGCAAACTTCTCGGCAAAGCCGACCTGCGGGATCTCGCCCAGCGTCGCGTGGCGGACCTTGAGGAGCATCTGCCGGTGCAGGACCTGAGGATCCTCAAAGACCTTGTCGATGCTGTTCACGGGGGCGGCGGCGACCCCCCGGCCATCCATCACCTCCAGCCACTCTTCGGTGCTTCGAGTTGCGACGACCCGCTCGAGAGTCGCGTAGATCTCCTGGCGATACTCAGCTCTGAGTTCCATGGAGGCGAATCGGCGATCGGACCTCAGCTCGGGTAGGTCCAGGGCCTCGCAGAGCTCACGCCAAGTCGCGTCGCTTCCTGCCGCCAGCATCAGCCAGCCGTCCTTGGTCTGGAACGCCTTCCAGGGCGTGTTCCACTCGTGCTCGGAGCCCCACCTACCGGCCACCACTCCGGTCAGCAGGTAGGCGCTGGCGGCCATGCTGAGCACGGCCACCGCGCTCTCCATCAGGGAGACATCGACCTTCTGTCCCCTACCGGAGCGCTCACGTGCATAAAGCGCGGCGGTGATTGCGTCCTTCCCGAAGAGGCCCGCCAGGTTATCGATGATCGAAACTCCGAGCTTGCAGGGGGGACCGTCGCGCTCGCCGGTCATGCTCATCAACCCCGAGATGGCCTCAGCGGTGGCCGCATATCCGGCCTTGTGCGCATAGGGCCCGTCCGGGCCCCAGCCTGAGATCGAGCAGTAGACGAGCCGCGGGTTCTCCGCCAGCAGACGATCGCTGTCGAGCCCGTAAGTAGCCGACTTGCCAGGCCGGAAGTTCTCGACGAAAACGTCGGACTGTCGAACCAGCCGTCGAACGAGCTCCTGGCCTTCCGGATTCCGGAGATCCAGCGTGACGCTCTTCTTGTTGCGGTTGACCCCGAGAAAGGCGGTGTTCTCGCCGTCGACGCTCGGGTTGGCCTGATGCCGGGTGGTGTCTCCGTAGCCCGGCTCTTCGATCTTGATGACCTCGGCGCCCTGGTCGCCCAGGAGCATGGTGCAGTAGGGACCGGCCAGCGCCCGGGTCACGTCGACCACCCGGATCCCCGTCAGCGGCGGCTGTGCGACGGTGACTTCTGACATCAGAGATCCGCCTCCACGTCCGCATCGATCGGAACTGCCTTCTCGACCGGAATCTGCAGGTAGACTCGCTCACCTTCCTCGAAGAGGTCATGGGGAAAGCCGTGGACCTTGAGCGCACCACCAGCCCAGCTGACCGTGTAGTTGACGATGTCCCCCAGCAGTAGCCGCTTGATCACCGTCGCCGGCCACTGATTCTCCAAGCTACGATCGGCACGCCGGCCAAGCACCGGATACACGGTTCTCACGGCCAGCAGATGGCTTCCGTCGGCTGTCGGCAGCGTAGGTTGCGTTCGCGGCAGGCAGTGGATGGTGGCATCGCCGATCTTGAAAAGCTGGAACCGGCCTACGCCTTCCTCCACCAGCCGGCCGGCAAGGATGTTGGCAGCGCCGATGAAGTCAGCCACGAAGCGGGTGCGCGGCCGGTCGTAGATTTCCAGCGGCGCACCTTCCTGCTCGATCAGGCCCTTGCGCATGACGACGATGCGATCGGAGATCGCCATCGCCTCCTCCTGGTCGTGAGTGACGTAGATGGTCGTGACACCGAACTCGCGCTGAAGGTCCTTCAGTTCCTCGCGCATGCGCACGCGAAGCCGGCTGTCGAGGTTGGATAGCGGCTCGTCCAGGAGAAGCGCTTTGGGAACGTAGGCGTAGCTCCGAGCCAGCGCGACACGCTGCTGCTGGCCTCCACTTAGATTGGTCGCAGGCCGGTCGATGAACTCCTCCATGCCTACCATGCGGAGCACCCCTTCGACCCGTTGCCTGATTTGCTGGCGGGCCACGCGTCGGACCTTGAGGCCGTAAGCGATGTTCTCGAACACCGTCATGTGGGGCCAGATCGCGTAGGACTGGAAGACCATGGAGAGATCCCGCTTCTCAGTCGGCACGCTGATGCCTTTTTCGGCAGAGAACACCAGCCTGCCGTCAATGACGATCTCGCCCGAAATCGGAGTCTCCAGCCCGGCGATGCAGCGAAGAGTGGTCGACTTGCCACAGCCCGACGGTCCCAAAAGCGACAGCTGCTCGCCCTTGCCGACGCTGAAGTTGACGCCCCGCACCGCGAGGTTGCCTGCGTAGGCGGCGACCAGGTTCTGAACCTGGATAAATGGCTGCGATTGGACGGTAGCCATCGAAGCCACCTCTGGGTTGCGATCCAGAGCCTTCACCCTGATAACCTCATCACCGCTCAGCGCCCAACCAAACGCGGTGGGCGCTTTTCCAGGAAGGCACGCAGGCTCTCCGCCCGGTCTTCGGTTCCCGCCACCTTCTGCGCGATAACAGCGCGTCCAATTCCGTCGACTTGCTGATTCGATCATTCATCGGGGCACCTCCGCTCTCTGTCCGTCTTCGTGGCCGGCGGCAAGCCATTCCGCGTATTCCCTACGGGTGTCCGCATCGGGCGGATAAGTGCCTCGAAGGGGAGCACCTGCCGCGACCTTGGCGAGGATGAATCGCTCCATTCGTTCCTGCTCGGCAGCCGGCTGGGCCAGTTCCGCGGCGAGGTGGCAGGGGATGCAGACCACCCCTTCCTCGTCACCGACCAGGATGTCGCCCGGGTAGATGGCGACCCCTGCACAGCTGATCGGAACCTGCATATCGACGACGTGGTGGTGAGCCAGGTTGGTGGTGGCTGAGACGTCCGCCACGAAGGCGGGGAACGCCATCTGGCGTATCGCCGGAGTGTCCCTGAGCGACCCGTCAGTCACAAACCCGGCGGCGCCCCTTTTCGAAAGACGTGTAAGCAGGATGTGACCGGCGGACGCCGCACGGACATCACAGCGGGAGTCGATCACCAGGACCTGGCCGGGCTGGACGGACTCCACCGCCTTCCGCTGCGGATGGTCGTAGTCCTCGTAGACCTCGAGGACATCCAAATCCTCCCTGCTCGGGATCGAGCGCAGTGTGAACGCCTCTCCCACAAAGCGGGCAGCGGCGGGATTGAGTGGATGGAGTCCCTGGAGGAAGACGTTCCGGAAGCCCCTGCGAAAGAGCTGGGTACTGATGGTTGCGGTGCTGGCCTCAGCCAGGACGGCGACCCAGGGATGATGGTTACGATCGGGAGGTAGCATATGAAGTCTGAGATATCATCCTGTCATGCACCATGCTCGCTCGTCAATACCTAGCTTCCTGCGGGCGCTGGGTGGCGGTCGCCGTACGAGAGGGGCATCAGTGGCTGCCTCAAACGAGGCAGGCAGCGGAGTGGGCCGAGCGGTCAGCCTGTTAGAGGGCCTACCGGCAATCAGCGGATGGCATACGGTATCTCAATGAAAGGATCTGACCACTCGGCGTTAGAGCTCAAGGAAGCCCGCTCGATCGCTGTCATCGACGACCACAAGGTACTCACCGACCGCATCTACGACGCGCTTCGAAACGCGATCCTCTCGCTCGAGCTCGGTCCAGGCCAGCCCCTGGTCGAACGAGACCTGGCGGCCCGGTTTGGGGTCAGCAAGAGCCCTGTGCGGGATGCTCTCCAGCGGCTGGCAGGCGCGGGCCTTGCGGTCCAGTCGGCCTACCGTGGCATGTCGGTGATCCGGATCGAGCCCGAGCTGGCCGACGAGATCTATACCCTGCGGGAGGTCGTCGAAGAAATGGCTGTTGGCCTGGCGACCCCGCGGCTACGCGATGACGACATCGCCGCGGCCAGGGCCGCCCTGGAACACTCGGTTGAGGCCCAACGCCAAAACGACTCGGCCCTGGTCGCCGGTCACAACCGCCAGTTCCATGACATCTTCATTCGGAAGTGCGGCAACCGGCCACTGGCCGAGACCCTGCTCAAGCTCCAGGATCGCGTCCGGATCATCTCGGTGATGGGCTGGCGCTCGCGGTCCTCAATGGTGGAGGAGCACGGCCAGCATATGGCGGTGCTGCAAGCCGTCGAGGCTCGCGACACGTGGAAGGCAGGACGGCTCATGCGCGAGCACATTCATTCCTCGAGACTTGGACTGCAGGTCGGGCTTCGAGGAACCTCAGAGGACGGTGGTGGAAGAGCTCGAAGCTGACGTCCTGATCGCTGGAGGCGGAGTCGGCGGCCTGATGGCCGCGCTCAGGGCTCAGCTCTCGGGCGCCCACGTGATCCTGATCGGCGGGAGCCCGGGCGCCTCCAATCGGATCAGCAGCCTCAACACGGCCTTGGAGCAGGGGCCTCACGACGAGCCGGCGGCCCTCTTCGATGACGTGGTGCGTGCGGGCGGGTTCATCAACAACCCGATCCTGGTGGCTGCCATGGCAGAGCGGATCGGTCCCGAAACCAATTTCCTGGTAGGCCTCGACGTCCCCTTCTTCCGTGAGAACGGGCACCTGGCCCGCCGGCGCGCTGCGGGAACGACCTGGACACGCGCCGTCTATTCACTAGGTATGGTCGGCGTTGACATCTCAAAGGAGATTCGCCGGCGCCTCAAGGCGGCGGGCGATCAGGTGACCGTCATCCAGCACGGTTGGCTGCTCGACCTGCTCGTTCGGGATGGCAGGATCGCAGGCGGACTTGTCCACACGAACACCAGCTGGTTGCAGGTCGCCGCTCCCGCCGTCGTCCTCGCGACTGGTGGCGCGGGCCAACTCTTCGCCTATACGACGAACCCGCCCGGCAGCCGCGGAATCGGCTACTCGCTCGGGCTCGAGGCCGGCGCTTCCCTTGTCGATATGGAATTCATCTCCTTCGAGCCGTTCATCATGGCCACCCCCGCCTCCGTCCGCGGCCGAGACTTGCCAACCACCGTGCTGAGGGAAGGCGCCAAGCTACGCAATGGCCTCGGCGAGGAGTTCCTCGACACGCAGTCCGCTCCCAGCAAAGACGTGATCTGCCGGGCTATGGTCCAAGAGGTCCGAACCGGCCGAGGAACAGCTGGCGGGGCTGTGTACTTCGATCTCCGCGAGATGAGGCCGAAGATGGTGCGGCGATACGTCCAGATCGAGCAGGTGCTGCGTGCCCTCAAGCTCGCTCCAGAAGACGCACTTCTCGAGGTGATGCCTGCTCAGCACTACCTCATGGGGGGGATCCGGATCGACGAGGAGGCCGCAAGCGAGGTGCCGGGGCTCTATGCGGTGGGCGAAGTCTCCGGCGGCGCGCATGGAGCCCATCGATTGGCAGCTGGCGGTGGAACCGAGGTCGTCGCGATGGGCGCGATCGCCGGCGAGGCAGCGGCAACCTTCGCCAAAGCGAACTCGCTCCGAACGCCTCGCCATCCGGCCGAGCCTCATCCCGAGCTTCTCCCCACCTCGCTACGGCCCGAGGACGTCCAGCGACTGGCACGGCTGCGTTCGGCGCTGGACCGCGGCTGCGGGATCCTCCGTGACGCCGACGGTCTCAGCGCGACCGTCTCCGAGCTGGATGAAATCCGAAGTGAGTTGATCGAGAGCGGCCGGATGCGATCTCAACTCGGCAGAGCGACTCTCCTCGGGCTGGCCATTGCTCGCTGCGCGCTCGTGCGCCAGGAAAGCCGCGGAGATCACTTCCGGTCCGATTACCCGCACCGTAAGGACCTCCGGTGGTTGGGGAACCTGAGAGTTCGTTTGAGCTCGAAACGCGACGACGTTGAGCTGAGCTTTGAGCGTGCGGGCTTGAGCATCAGATCGGCCGCTGAAGTAGTGGTCGCGCGCTCCGGCAGTCTTCTGGGAGAGTCGAGTCGATGACTGACGAGGTGACCTGGATCGCCCTGAAGAAGCGGTTGGAGACCGTGATCGCGATCACCGTCACTCCTTTCGACACAGCCGGAAAGATCGACGAGCAAGGCTTCACACGCCTCATCCAGCGTCTCCTCGACGGCGGCGTGAAAGCAATCACGATCAATGGGAACACCAGCGAGTTCTACTCACTGACCGCCGACGAATGGCGGCAGCTGGTCAGGCTCGCTGCCGATCAGGCGAGCGGACGGGCTGTTGTCATCGTCGGCATCGGTTATGACCTGTCCACAGCCACCGAGATGGGACGGTTCGCGCAGGGGGCCGGCGCATCGGGCCTGATGGTCCAGCAGCCTGTGCACCCCTACCAGTCTCCGGCCGGGTGGCTTGAGTACCACAGTGCGATTGCCAAGGCGCTGCCCGAGATGGCGATACTTCCCTACCTTCGGATGCCACTCTCAGGGCGCTGGATTGCCGAGCTGGCCGACCGCTGCCCGAACCTGATTGCGGTCAAATATGCGGTCGCCGATCCGCTGAGGTTCACCGAGACCGTCAGAGAGGTCGGTGCGGATCGCCTGAGCTGGATCTGCGGGCTCGCCGAGCCGTGGGCGCCTTTCTTCTGGCTGGGCGGAGCCCGCGGGTTCACCTCAGGCTTGGTCAACCTGAAACCACAGATATCGCTCGACCTGCTCATGCAGCTTCGTCAGGGGGGGGTCGAAGAGGTGCTTCGAATCTGGCACCAGGTGCAGCCACTCGAGCAGCTGCGGGCGGCCGATGGCAGCATGCGAAACGTGTCGGTCGTCAAGGAGGCGCTGGCTCAGCTCGGGCTCTGTTCCCCAGCTGTCAGACCACCCATAAGCCGGGTTTCTGAAGCAGAGGCCGCTCGCATCGGCGAGATACTCGGGAGCTGGGGTCTGGTGGAGACAAGGTCCCAGCGTCAGCGCCAAGGACCTGAGAACGCCGTGGCCCGCCCTCAACTGCAATAGGCAGCGGGCTTCCAGGGGAGGCCAAGCCGTTCGATTCATGGCAACACATGCTGAGGCCTTGGAGGCCACAACCTTGCAAGTGAGAGATGTGATGACGGCGAGCTGATAACTGAGTCGAAGGAGGCGCTCTCTCGACGCCTCCGCGACATGACTCGCCGCTTGGCCCTTCTGGGCCACACGACCGAAACCGCGAGAGCTGAATATGCCGACCTCCTACGGAGTCACCAACTTTCGACCGCCGACCCTGCCATTGCCTCATCTTCTGCTGGTAGCAGCAGATGGTCCGCTCGCTGCGCTTGGACCCTCAACCAGAGGCCGCAGCGGCTCGGGCTGGACCCCGACCAGGTCGGAGAAGCCAGCCTCGGGGATAGCGCGGGGGCGGCCGCCGGGGTCGGTGGACGGCCGCCGGCGCCCCCCAAAGCCAGGCTGGGCATGCCCAACGGTTTTCGAAAACCCCAACGGTCCCAATACCGTTACTGGCGGTGGGAGAGTCGCTGCTAATCCAAGGTTACTACGCACAGAAGTTGAAGGCAATCGGACTGGTCGGGGGTCAGACTCTGACCCCTTCCCAAGGCTCCGCCGGCACGCCACTGCGGTCAGCGTATCGCTACTACATCCTTAGCCGGTATGCGCTTTGTCAACGGTCAGCGAGATTTCCTTGTGGGCGGACAGATAGCGTCCCAGTAGGCGGTCATCAGAATTCCCCGTGGGCGGACAGCTGTCCTCCTTGTCGGTCGGCTTAGACCAGCGGCT
>Ga0307372_10003353_pt1 | contig 25625 bp, 22 predicted proteins | sample OX1MG_FD_202533 | JGI IMG/M metagenome (GOLD analysis project Ga0307372, IMG submission 202533) | Soil microbial communities from Risofladan, Vaasa, Finland - OX-1 | ecosystem: Environmental > Terrestrial > Soil > Coastal area > Acid sulfate soil | place: Finland: Risofladan, Vaasa | collected...
ACAAACATGATCAGGTCCGCGACCTCTTCCGGCTTCCCGACCCGCCCAAGCGGCGTCATCTTCGCAAGCACATCTTTGGGATCGCCCGGCTTCGACGATCCCGGCAGAAAACCCGCGCCACGGCTCAGCATCTGCATCAGCCGATCCGTCAGGATCGGCCCCGGATTTATCCCCGCCACCCGCACGCCATGCTTCGCTCCCTCATCCGCGAGCGCCTTGGTGAAATGATTCAACGCCGCATTGGCCGCGCCGCCGATCATGTAGCCGCCGCTCGGATTCAGCGCCGCCGCGCCGATCACGTTGATAATTACGCCGCTGCGCCGCTTCGCCATCTCCGGAATCACCGCGCGCGCCATCCGTACATAGCCGAAGAACTTAAGCGTCCAGTCGTCGATCCACGCCTGGTCGTCGAGCTTCAGGAAATCGCCGTTGCGCGCGCTCCCGGCGTTGTTGACCAGGATATCGATCCGCCCGAACTCGCTGACGCATCGCTTCACCACGGCCTCGATGTCCTCGCGCCGGGTCAGATCGGCCGCGACCGCCGCGATTCGCCCGCGCCCGATCTTCCGCGCCTCGGCCGCCGCTTCCTCCAGCGTCGCGGCGTTGCGCGCGCAGATCAGCACCGACGCACCCTCGGCGAGCATCCCAAGCGCTGCCGCCTTGCCGATTCCCTTGCTCCCGCCGGTTACGATTACCGCTTTATCCTTGAGTCCAAGTTCCATCGCCTGCTCCTTGCGCGCGCTCGATCCGATCGTTGCCTCGAATCCCGAGCTCCTACGGACGCGCCCTCGCCTCGAAATGGCCGCGGACGCCCGCCCTACTACATTTCGTCTCCGCTATCTGCCACGATTCTCGTCTAATATCACTGATGAAAGAACTGATCGCATCTATCGTAACCGCCGCCGTCGCACGCGCACGCGCCTCGGGACAACTGGTCTCGACGCTCGCGGCGCCGCCTTCAATCGAGGCGCCCAAAGATCCCGCGCACGGCGACGCGGCGTCCAATCTCGCGATGGTCCTCGCGCGGGCCGAGAAGAAGCCGCCGCTCGTTATCGCCGAGACGATCCGCGCGCATCTGCAATTGCCGCCCGAAATCGCCGAGGCCGCGGTCGCGAAGCCCGGCTTCATAAACTTCCGGATGGCGCCCGCGTACTGGTATCGCGAGCTTCGCCGCGCCGCCGCCGAGGGCGACCGCTTCTGGTATCCGCGCTTCGGCGAAGGAAAACGCGTGCAGGTCGAGTTCCTCTCCGCCAATCCGACCGGCCCGCTCACCGTCGGCCACGGCCGCAATGCCGTCCTGGGCGATACCGTCGCGCGGCTGTTCGAAGCCGCCGGCTTCAATGTCACCCGCGAGTACTATTTCAATAATGGCGGCCGCCAGATGCGCCTGCTGGGCGAGTCGGTCCGCGCCCGCTATCTCGAAGAGCTAGGCTGCGACGCCACGATGCCCGAGGACGGCTACCAGGGCGAATATATCCGCGAGATCGCCCACTCGCTCGTCGAGCGCCACGGCGAGTCGCTCGTCACTTCGACCGAGCTCGAACTGTTCCGGGCCGCCGCCGAAGAACAGATTTTCGCCGAAATCCGCCGCACCGGCGAGCGCCTCGGAATCTCCTTCGATGTCTACACCAACGAACTCGACCTCATCCGCGAAGGTAAAGTCGAGGCCGTCGTCGAAGGCTTACGCGCACGCGGCCTGATCGCGGAATACGATGGCGCCGTGTGGCTTCGCGGCGAGCCGCTCGGACTGCCCAAGGATCGCGTGCTGGTCCGCTCCGGCCCCAATCGCGAGCCGACTTACCGCACGCCCGATATCGCCTACCATATCGAAAAGCTCAAGCGCGGCTTCGATCGCATCGTCGATGTCTTCGGCGCCGACCATATCGCCGAGCACGAGGGCGTAATCGCGGCGGTCAAGGCGCTCGGCTACGACACCGCGCCGATCCAGGTCATCATCTACCAGTTCGTCACGCTCACGCGCGCCGGCGAGAAGGTCAAGATGTCGACGCGCAAGGCCACCTACGTCACGCTCGACGAGCTTATCGACGAGGTCGGCGCCGACGTCGCCCGCTTCTTCTTCCTGTTCCGCAAGAGCGACAGCCATCTCGATTTCGATATCGATCTCGCGCGCCGGCAGGCTCCCGAAAATCCGGTCTTCTACGTCCAGTACGCGCACGCGCGGCTCGCGAGCGTCTTTCGCGAGGCCGAAAGGGCAGGGCTCGCGCTCCCCGCCGATCCGTCCGCGATCGATCTGAACCTGCTCTCGGAAGAGGAGCTGGGATTGGTGCGCCGGCTGGTCGGATTCCCCGCCCTCATCCGCGACGCCACCGCCGCCCTCGAACCGCATCGCATCCCCTTTTTCCTGCTCGAGATCGCCGGGGAATTTCATCGCTACTATAACAAGCCCGCGAATCGTATAATCCTCGCTGAAAATCGCGAGCTGAGCATCGCGCGCCTGTTCGTGGCGCGGTCGCTGATGGAGGGAATCCGGAGCGGTTTGTCGCTGTTGGGTGTCAACGCGCCCGACCGGATGTGACGAAGAAACGATGCGCTTTGAAATCGGACCAGGTGGCGGCTTTGCAATCGGAATAGGGCTCGTCGGGCTTTCGGCCGCGGTGTTTTTCCTCGGGATGGTCTCGGGTCGCGAGATAACCCAAAGCGAGGCCACCCAGCAAACCCAATTGGCGACCGTCTATCCGCTGCCGCCCGCGGCCGCCGCGTCGCCGCCCGCCGCCGTATCCTCCAAATCAAGTTCGCAGGAATCGTCGGCCAACCCGCCCGGCCCCGCACCCGGAAGCGAAACCGCTAATACTGGCGCTTCGGGCGAGTCGCCCGGTTTGTTTCGCCCGGAGGCAGCCGCGACAATGCCTCCCGCCGCCAAGCCGCGCAAGGTCGCGAGCACGCAGCATCCGAAGCCCGCCAATCCCGCCGCCAGCGCCACCGCCGGAGAATCCGCCTCGGGCGCGGAATCGGCCTCGCTCGGCGGTGAATCAGCCGCTCCGCCCACTCCGGCGCCGGCTCATCCGTTTAATATCGTGATCGACGCCGCGATGGACTTCACCGGGGCGAATCGGATGGCGGCGCGGCTGACCGAGCTCGGTTATCAGCCGCATATCACGCCGACTCAGATCAACGGCCAGACCTGGTACAAGGTGCAGGTCGGTCCGTACTCGAGCGCCGCCGACGCGCGCGCCGCGCAGGATCAGCTCCGCCAGGACTATCAGGCGCGCTTCGCCAGCCCCTCCGCCCCCCCCAACTGACCCCGACGGCAAGACGCTTCGGTGCATTTCCTACCTCTCCCGATAGTCGGGAGAGGTCGCGCCGCAGGCGCGGGTGAGGGACCCTGATAATAAGTTCCGTTGTGTTGCGCGCGTTCTGCCGCGCCAGACTACCGATGCCCAATTCGATGGTGCAGGCAGGCTAAATCGAGTCGTAAATCTAGTAGACGGCGGACATGGAATCGAAAGGGAGATCGCCCCTGGATTCGCCTCGAAAGGGCCCGCTACCCGCGACGCGTCCGCCGTTGCTCAAGGTCCCGCCACGCAAGGTAATCATCAAGCCCGTTTAAGGTGGATCCGTCCGCCTACACATGAATGCGGTCCTTAATAGCAACCGATTGACACAGGCAGCGACGCTCGACTAACCTCATCCCCGTTATGAACGGATCGGCGATCGGCATCTGGGTATCGTGGCCTTGGCGCACCAGCGCCAACGCGGCTGCCTGCTCGCCGGTCTCGTAGATCGCAAACGTAAAACGGTGTTCAGAACAGGTCGCGGGCAGACAAGTCCGGCGGCCTTTTTCTTTTTGGACCGATTGGACTCCGCGGCTGAGGTGAAATGAGCCAGATGCCAGAGACATCGCCCACCGAGCGCGAGTTCGAGAACCTCGCCGCCGCAGGCTTCAACCTGATTCCGGTCTATCGCGAGATTGGCGCCGACCTCGAAACTCCGGTCTCGGCCTTTCTCAAGGTCGCCCGTGGCGATTACGCCTTCCTTCTCGAAAGCGTCTACGGCGGCGAAAAGTGGGCGCGATACACGTTCCTTGGCTCGGAACCCGCGATGGTGCTGCGCGGACGCGGCCAGCGCCTTGAAGTGATCCGCCCCGGCTTCGGCGTCGAGGTCCGCGCGGTCCGCGATCCGTTCGACGCGATGCGCGCCGAGATGAAACGCTTCCGCGCCCCCGAGCTGCCCGGCCTGCCGCGCTTTTTCGGCGGCGCCGTCGGCTTCCTCGCCTACGATATCGTGCGCTACTTCGAACGCCTCCCCGAGCGCGTCCACGACGACCTCGGCGTCCCCGACCTCTGCATGATGCTCACCGACACCGTGCTGGTTTTCGACAACGTCCGCCAGACGCTCAAGATAATCGCCAACGTGCCGATCGCCGACTACACTTCGACCCGCGCCGCCTATCGTTCCGCATGCGCCAAAATCGACGATATGATCGCGCGCCTCTCAGGCCCCGTCCGCACGCCCTATCTCGATGGCGCCCCCGAGGCCGGCGGCGAAATCGCGATCACCTCGAACGTCACCCGCGAGGGTTACATGGCGATGGTCGAGGCGGCCAAGAAATATATCGTCGCCGGCGACATTATCCAGGTCGTCCCGTCGCAACGCTTCGAGGCTCCGCTCACCGCCCATCCGTTCAACCTCTACCGCAGCCTCCGCACCATCAATCCGTCGCCCTACATGTTCTACCTGAAGCTCGGCGACGAGACGCTCGTCGGCGCGTCACCCGAAGTGATGGTCCGGGTCGAAGGACGCGATATCACGCTCCGCCCAATTGCCGGGACCCGGCGGCGCGGCGCGACTGAGGTCGAAGACCGCGAGCTCGAAGCCGAGCTGCTCGCCGATCCCAAAGAGCGCGCCGAGCATGTGATGCTGGTCGATCTCGGCCGCAACGACGTCGGCCGCGTCGCCGAAATCGGCTCGGTCGAAGTCGACGAGCTGATGGTGATCGAACGCTTCTCGCATGTGATGCATATCGTCTCGAACGTGCGCGGCAAGCTGCGCGAGAACTTCGACGCCTTCGACGCTTTTCGCGCCACTTTTCCGCAAGGCACCGTCTCGGGCGCGCCCAAAATCCGTGCGATGGAGATAATCGACGAGCTCGAACCCGTCCGCCGCGGCGTCTACGCCGGCGCGGTCGGCTACTTCAGCTACACCGGCAATACCGATACCGCTATCGCGCTCCGGACTATCCTGGTCAAAAACCGGCGCGTCTATATCCAGGCCGGCGGTGGCGTCGTCGCCGACTCCGACCCGGCCGCCGAGTTTGATGAATCGGTCAACAAGGCGCGCGCGATGGTGCGGGCGCTGAGCGCCGCCCGCCAGTTCGAGACTGCGGCCGCCGCCGCGAGGTGAGGGCGATGACCCGTCTGCTGATGATCGACAACTACGACTCGTTCACCTACAACCTCGTCCAATACCTGGGCGAGCTCGGCGCCGAACTCGAGGTCCGCCGCAACGACGAAATCACCGTCGCCGCCGCCCGCGCGCTCAAGCCCGACGCGATCGTTATCTCGCCCGGCCCATGCACTCCCAGGGAAGCCGGCGTCTCGGTCGCGATCCTCCGTGAGATGGCCGGTGAACTCCCGATCCTCGGCGTCTGCCTGGGTCATCAGTGTGTCGCCGAAGCCTTTGGCGCGCGGGTCGTCCGCGCGGACCGCCTGATGCACGGCAAGACCTCGCCGATTATCCATGACGGCGAGGCGCTCTTCTCAGACCTGCCAAGCCCGTTCGAGGCGATGCGCTACCATTCGCTGCTCGTCGCCCCCGACTCGATTCCGCCAGACCTTATCGTCAGCGCGCGGACGGCCGAAGGTGAAGTGATGGGCCTGCGCCATCGCCTCTTTCCGATCGAGGGCGTCCAGTTCCATCCCGAGTCGATCGGCACGCCCGACGGCAAGCGGCTGCTGGGGAATTTTCTCGCGATGGTGGCGCGCGGATGAACGATCTTCGCGACGCCTTTATCGCCGTGATGGCGGGCCGCTCGCTCGACGCCGAATCCGCCGAGCATGTGATGGCGGCGATTCTCGACGGCGATCCACCCGAGGCGCTGGTCGCCGCGTTCCTGGTCGCGCTCGAATTGAAGGGCGCCTCCGCCGAAGAGCTTACCGGCGCGGCACGCGCGATGCGCGCTCGGGCCCGTCCGCTCGACCTCGACGGCGGCAACGTTCTCGATACCTGCGGCACCGGCGGCGACGGCGCAGGTACCTTCAACGTCTCGACCGGCGCGGCGATTGTCGCCGCCGCCGCGGGCGTCGCTGTCGCCAAGCACGGGAATCGTGCGATCAGCGGGCGGGTCGGCGGGGCCGACGTGCTCGAGCGCTTCGGCGTCCGGATCGACCTTGACCCGGACGGTTTGAAGCGATGCTTGAGATTTGCGCGATGCTGCTTCATCTTCGCGCCCGCCTACCATCCGGTGCTCGCGCGCCTTGCGCCGCTCCGGCGCACGCTCGGCGTCCGCACCATTTTCAATCTAATGGGACCGCTCGCGAATCCCGCCCGGCCCCGCCGCCAACTCGTCGGCGTCGCCGAAGCTCGGCTCGTTCCCTTGATGGCCCGCGCGCTCGCGGCGCTCGGGGCTGACCATGTGATGGTCGTCCACGGTGAGGACGGTCTCGACGAGCTTTCGGCCTCGGCGCCGACACGAATCGCCGAGATCAAGGCGGATAGTGCAATCTGCGAGTTCACTTTAGATTCGCGAAGCGCCGGCGTCAGCCCGGTCAACCGTTCGGAACTGATCGCAGGCGACGCGGACGAGGCCGCCGCGATGCTCCGCCGGACGCTCGCCGGCGAGCCTGGCGCCACGCATGAGATGCTCGCGCTGAACGCCGGCGCGGCAATTTACGTCGGTGCTGGCGCGCCATCTATCGCCGACGGAGTCGCGATCGCTCGCGAAATCCTCACGTCCGGGCGCGCGCTCGAAACCATCGAACGGATGCGCCGCGCGAGTATCGGAGACGCTCCATGAGCTCGATTCTGGACAAAATATTTGCGGCCAAACGCGTCGAAGTCGAAGCGCGCCGCAACGAAATTTCACTCGACAGGATTATTGAAGACGCGCGCGGAATGCCCGCTCCGCGCGACTTCGCCGCCGCGCTGCGTCGCTCCAGCCCCGCGATTATCGCGGAGATAAAGCGCGCCTCCCCGAGCAAGGGCGACATCCTGCCGGGGCTCGATCCGGCCGCCCTCGCGCGCGATTACACCGCCGCGGGCGCAGCCGCACTCTCGGTCCTCACCGATCGTCATTTTAAAGGGACGCTTGAAGATCTGCGTGCGGCACGCGCGGCGGTCGATCTGCCTATTCTGCGTAAGGACTTCATGTTCGACGCCTACCAGGTGTACGAGGCGCGGGCGGCGGGCGCCGACTGTATCCTGCTGATCGCGGCGATGCTCCCCGAGGCTGATCTGCGTTCGCTCTCAGCACTCGCGCACGACCTCGGACTTGAAGCGCTCGTTGAAGTTCATGACAGCGCCGAGATGAACCGCGCCGGCCGTATCGGTGCGCGCCTTATCGGAATCAATAATCGCGACCTTCATACGTTTGTAACCGATATCGCGGAGACTGAGCGGCTGCTCGAGAATTATCATGATGGCGCGCTTATCGTGTCGGAATCAGGAATCGATACACAGGACGATATCAGGCGGCTCGACCGCGCCGGTGCGCGCGCGTTTCTGATTGGCGAGAGTCTGCTGCGCGGCGGCGATCCGCGCCGGCGGCTGGCTGAGTTGGCGGGCGCGCTCGGCCGGGCGCGCGGGTCGGCGGGGGCGTGAGCGGGAATCGAGCGATGGCGGTGCGGGTCAAGATATGCGGCGTGACGCGTCCCGAGGACGCGGAGCTGGCGGTCGCGCTCGGCGCGGAAATGATCGGGTTGAACTTCCATCCGCCGAGCCCGAGGTCGTTGTCGCTCGAGCGCGCGGGGGAAATCGCGCGCGCGATTGCGGACCGGGCTATGCTGGTCGGCGTGTTCGTCAATGCGCCGCGCGCGTTGGTCGAGGAGCGCCGGTTGGCGCTCGGACTCGGGATGCTTCAGTTCCACGGCGACGAAGCGGATGAGGCGCTGGCCGGATGGCCAATCCCGGTTATCCGGGTGTTGAGGCTCAGGGGTGGAGCGCCGGTGCCGCGGCTCGATACGATCCGGGCTGACTACGTTATGCTCGACACGTTTCACGAAAAGCTGTTCGGCGGGACCGGCCAGGCGCGGCCGCTCGACGAACTCAGCGGTATAGAGTTGACGCGGGTATTTCTTTCGGGCGGTCTCGGGCCGGACAACGTTGGCGCCGCGGCGGCGTTAGGCCCGTACGCGGTCGACGTGGCGAGCGGAATCGAATCGGCGCCGGGTATCAAGGATGCTGCGAAACTCAGGAGCTTTATTGCGAATGCAAAACTATCCCGATAGCCGCGGCCGTTTTGGCGAGTACGGCGGCCGTTACGTGGCCGAGACGCTGATGCCGGCGCTGTTCGAGCTCGAACAGGCCTACAAAGAGGCGCGGCGCGATCCGAAATTCCGCACCGAGCTCGGACGCTATTCGCGCGAATACGTCGGCCGGCCGACCCCGCTCCATCATGCGGTGAATCTGAGCGAACGGATGGGCGGCGCGAAAATCTACTTGAAGCGCGAGGACCTCTGCCACACCGGTGCGCATAAGGTGAACAATACGCTCGGGCAGGCGTTGCTCGCGGTGCGGATGAACAAGCCGCGGATCACGGCCGAGACCGGCGCCGGCCAGCATGGGGTTGCGACCGCCACGATGGCGGCACTTTTCAAGCGCGAATGCGAAGTCTTCATGGGCAGCGTCGATGTCGAGCGCCAGGCGCTCAATGTCCTGCGGATGAAGCTGCTCGGCGCGAAAGTCACGCCGGTTGATTCCGGGAGCCGCAGCCTCAAGGACGCGCTCAACGAGGCGCTGCGCGACTGGATCGCGACGGTGCGCGACACCTACTACCTGATCGGCACGGCGGCCGGACCCCATCCGTACCCGATGATCGTGCGCGACTTTCAGGCGGTGATCGGCCGCGAGGCGCGCCGCCAGATAACCCGTGTCGAAGGACGGCTGCCCGACGTGCTGGTCGCATGCGTCAACGGCGGCTCGAACGCAATCGGGCTCTTCTACCCGTTCATCAGGGACGAATCGGTGCGGATGGTCGGGGTCGAAGCGGGCGGGCTGGGACTCAACGGACCGTCGCACGCCGCGACGCTATGCGCCGGAACGGTCGGCGTGCTGCACGGAAATCGCACCTACCTGTTGCAGGACGAACTCGGGCAGATACGCGAGACCCACTCGATAGCGGCGGGCCTCGACTATCCTGGCGTCGGTCCGGAACACTCGTGGCTCAAGGACACGGCGCGGGCCGAGTACACTTCGGTCACCGACGAGGAGGCGCTCGCGGCGCTGCGGACGCTTTCGGAAACTGAGGGGATCATCCCGGCGCTCGAGAGCTCGCACGCGGTGGCGTATGCGATGAAGCTCGCGCCGACGATGGCGTCCGACCGGATTATCCTGGTTAATCTTTCCGGGCGCGGTGACAAGGACATGCAGACGGTGGCGAGCGCCCTGGGCGTGGCGCTGCGGGCGGATGGATGAGGCCGTGATGGGACGAATCGAGCAGAAATTTGCGGAGCTCAGTGGCCGGGGCGAGACAGCGCTGATTCCGTTTATCGTCGCGGGCGACCCGAATCTCGAAGCGACCCGTGCGCTGGTGCTTGAGTTCGAGGCGCGCGGCGCCGATCTGATCGAGCTGGGCGTGCCGTTCTCGGACCCGATGGCGGACGGGCCTGCGAATCAGCGCGCGCTCGCGCGCGGGCTCAAGTCGGGGGCGTCGCTCGCGGCTATCCTGGCGTCGGTGAATGATCTCAGGCGCGAGACCGAAATACCAATAATTCTGTATGGCTATTACAACCCGATCCTGCATTACGGATGCGAGCGGTTGTGCGCGGATGCGGCGCGGGCCGGAATCGACGGCCTGCTCGTGGTCGACCTGCCGCCCGAGGAGAGCGCGGAGCTCAGCCGCCCGGCGCGCAAAGCGGGACTGGACCTGATCTATCTGCTCGCGCCGACCACGCCGCTCGAGCGCAGCCGCCGGATCGCGCGCGCGGCGAGCGGCTTTCTCTACTACGTCTCCGTGCTCGGCGTGACCGGGGCGCGCACCGCGCTGGCCACCGATCTGGAATCGCGGGTCCGCGAGCTCCGCACGGTCACCGATTTGCCGATCGGCGTCGGCTTCGGAATCTCGACGCCCGGGCAGGCCGCCGAAGTCGCGACCTACGCCGACGCGGTAGTGGTCGGAAGCGCGCTCTCGCTTGCGATCGAGCGCCACGGCGATGCGCCGGGACTGAGCGCCGCGGTCGGATCGATAGTGGGCGCGATGAAAGAGGCAATGCGCGCCGCGCGCGCGGGCGCAAGCGTATCTGCGCACGACTGAGGCGGACCCGAACGATGGCATTACAAAAGACCGACGGCAAAGGGCCGGACAAGGCCGACGACAGAATCTGGGTTCAGTGTCCCGGTTGCCGCGATATCGCGTTTCGCAAGGAGGTCGAGCGCAACCTCAACGTATGCACCCGATGCGGCTTTCACCATCGGCTGACCGTCGAACAGCGGATCGCGATAACAATGGATCGCGGGACGTGGCGCGAGATGCTGGGCGATCTCGGCGGCGGCGATCCGCTTGGATTTGTCGATACGCAGCCCTACCCGAAGCGCCTTGAAGAGGCGCGGCGCAAGAGCCGGCGGGTCGAGGCGGTGACGGTGGGCACGGGCCGTATCGGCGAGCGGGCGGCGGCGATCGGAATCATGGATTTCGGCTTCATGGGCGGGAGCATGGGTATCGTGCTGGGCGAGAAGCTCGCACGGCTCTTCGATCATGCCGTGGCCGATCGCTTGCCCGTGGTGGTGTTCTGCTCGTCGGGCGGTGCGCGGATGCAGGAAGGGGCGCTCTCGCTGATGCAGATGGCGAAGGTGGCGGGAGCGATCGGGCGGCTTCGCGATGCGCGGATGCCGTATATTTCGGTGCTGTGTGATCCGACCACGGGGGGCGTCGCGGCGTCGTTCGCGATGCTGGGTGATCTGAATATCGCCGAGCCCGGAGCGACGGTCGGTTTCGCCGGGCGGCGGGTTATCCAGCAGACCACCAATCAGGTTCTGCCCGAAGGTTTTCAGACCGCCGAATTCCTGATGGCGCACGGGATGGTCGATGCGATTGTGCCGCGGGGCCGGATGCGCGTGACGCTGGCGCATCTGCTTGATCTGCTGGGCGGGCGCGGTCGCCCGCGGGTCCGCCGTGCGCGGGCGGCGAATTCCGCTTGAGGATAGGCGAAAAAATCGTCGCGCTTTGAGGGCCGCTTTGTATTTTGCTTCGGCGCCCGGCGCGCTAATATTGCGAGCCGTCGATGGAAGAGATGACCGAAACGCTGGAGTGGCTCTATTCGCTTGAAGGGCGGGGCGAAATTTACAAGCTCGAGCGGATGGACCGGGCGCTCGCGCGGATCGGCAACCCCCATCGCCGGCTGCGCGCCGTCCATATCGCAGGCACCAAGGGCAAGGGCTCGGTCGCGGCGATACTCGACAGCATGCTGCGCGCCGCGGGCTATCGGGCCGGGCTCTACACCAAGCCCCATTTGGTTAACCTGACCGAGCGGACGCGGATCGCCGGCGCCGAGATGCCGACTGCGCTGATGCTCGATTATATCCGGCGGCTGCGCGCGATCTTCGAGGATGGCGGGCCGCAGCTCACGTTCTTCGAGTTCACGGTCGCGCTGATGTTCCTCTATTTCGCCGAGGAGAACGTGGATCTCGCGGTGATCGAGACCGGGCTTGGCGGCCGGCTCGATTCGACCAACGTGCTTAATCCGTTGGTGAGCGTGATCACGCCGATCGGGTTCGATCATATGGATCGGCTCGGCTACACGATCGCGGCGATTGCGGGCGAGAAGGGCGGGATAATCAAACCGGATGTGCCGGTGGTGATCGGTGCGCGCGACTCCGAAGCGCGGCTGGTGCTGAACTCGATCGCGGCGAATCGGCGCGCGCCGGTGCGCATGATCGATCGCGACTTCTCCTATCGGTCGCATGCGCCGGCGCATCGGCTGGATTACTCGGGGCTGGGCCTTGAACTCGAAGGGGCCGGACTTGGCCTTGCGGGTGCGTTCCAGCATGAGAACGCCGCGATCGCGCTGGCGGCGGCGGAAGCGCTGCGGGCGCAGGGATGGCGGATCGAAGAGGCCGCGCTCCGGGCGGGGCTTCGCGAGGTCGTATGGCCGGGGCGGTTCGACGTGGTGGCGCGCCGCCCGACCGTGATTCTCGACTGCGCCCATAATGAACTGAGTATCGAGGCGCTGCTGCGGACGATCGAAATCGAGCTGGGCGCCGAGGTGCGGCCGCGGCTGATTTTCGGCTGTCTTGAAGAGAAGCAATGGCGGGCGATGGCGGCGATGCTGGCGCCGCGGATGCGCGATGTGACGCTGACCCAGGCGGCGCCGAAGCGGCCGCTTGCGCCTGAGAACCTGCTTGCGCTGTTCGGCGGCGATGCCCGCGCGCGCGTGATTCGCGATCCGATGACGGCGATCGCGCAGGTGATGTCGGAGAGCGCGGAGGATGACGTGATCCTGGTCACCGGTTCGGTTTACCTGGTGGGTGAGATATATCCATACTTCCTCGAACGCCAGGGACGGCGGAGGCTTTTTCCTGAAGCGGGAATTTAAGGCTGGTCTCCTTATCGCCCTCGCCGCCATGATCGCGGCGGGTACGATGGCGCGCGCGCAGAACATTCCGCCGGCCGTGATTCAGGCACATCATGGCGAGATGAATATCACCGGGCGCAAGTTCGAATACGATTACAAGACCGATAAGTTCGTCGTTACGGGCGACGCGGTCGTCACTCAGGCCGACACCACGCTGACGGCGGACCGGATCGAGCTGATGCGCCGCACGCAGCAGGCGAGCGCCTACGGCCATGTGCATCTGGTCGACCCGGCGGGAATCCTCAATGCCACTCGGGCCGAAATCAATTGGGATACGGAAACCGCCGAGGCGGACAATGGGCGGCTGGTCGCCACGAACCAGACCTATATCCTGCAGGGCGACAAGCTGTTCAAGGATCCGGGCGAGAACTACCGGGTTCAGAACGGCTTCTTCACCACCTGCGGATGCAGCGCCGGACGGCCCGACTGGAGCATCTCGGGCGCGAACATGAACGTCCATATGGGCGGCGAAGGTACCGCGACCAACGGGCACTTCGATATTTTAGGATGCCCGGTGATTCCGCTGCCCTATGTGTTGTTTCCGACCGGAAGCGATCGCCAGAGCGGTTTTCTGAGTCCGCGGATGGGAGAATCCGCGCTGCGCGGGTTCCAACTGCTGCAGCCTTACTTCTGGGATATCGACAAGAGCCAGGATGCGACGGTGGCGCTCGATGTCGAGACCCAGCAGCGGATCGGAGTTCTCAGCGAGTATCGCCTGCAGAACGGCCCCGACGATTTTCTCTGGATCGACGGATCATACGCTGACGAGAGTATCCGCTCCGAGAGCAACCGCGTGAGCGACATAATCGATACGCAAGTGGCCGATCCGCATATTCCGGTCGATCGCTACGACATAATCGCGCTGACCCGCGAGCATATCACGCCCGACCTCGTCGCCTACGGCGATACGGTATCGGTCAGCGACCCGTTTTACCTGCGCGAGATGAATACCTGGACGCTCTCGCGCGGCTTCGGCAATAGCTGGAACACGATGCGCAATGCGGTATCGCATTTCGGGCTGATCGACAGCTTTAACGATGGCTACGCCAAACTCGACGGCACCTGGAATCAGGACCTGATCCAGCCGCAGCAGTTCGCCCTTCAGACCCTGCCCGAGCTGCTGGTGAGCGGGCGCCATCAGTTCATGGGCGGCCTGTTCTACTCGGATTACGACGCCCAGATGATCGATTACTGGCGCGCGGAGGGTGTCACGGGCGCCCGCCTTGACCTGTATCCGCGAACCACGGTGCCGTGGCGGCTCGGACAGTATCTCTACGGATATGGATCAGTCGGGTTGCGCGAGACGGTTTACGATTCTTCGGGAAACGATATCGCGGTGACGCCGGTCGGCACTAACGGACTGATCTACAACAACGCGCTGTCGCTCGGACCGTTGGACCCGGGAGGACTGCGCACGCGCGAGTTGATCGAAGCTAACGCGGGCGTGAAAACGCTGGTCGAGCGCGTCTACAATATCGACTGGCATTCGATTGAGAAGCTCAAGAACACGGTCGAGCCATTCCTGCTTTACAACTATGTTCCGAACGTCAATCAGAGCCAGCTTCCACTCTACGACCAGGTGGATCGGATCGAAGGGCGGAGTCTCCTGACAATGGGCTTTACTTCGAGGCTGTTCGCGAAGTTTACGCCCGAGCTTCCGAACAGCAATGAAGAAGGGACAGCAAACCCGATCGACAGCGCGTCGCCGTCGATGCTCGCGACCGATCAGCCGATGCAGATCGGGCAAAAAGGCGGTGGGGTCGGCGGCCAGGTGCTCGAAGTCCAGGTGCTGGAGGCCTACGACACCAGCCACGCGGTGGTGTTGGGCGGTTCGCGATGGTCCGACCTCGACGTCACGGGACTTATCCTGCCTTCGTACTATGCCCAACTAGGCGGCGATATCGGCTTGAGTCCGACCGAGAGCAATATCAGCTATTCGACGGTGTTCCTGACCTTCGAGCCGCCATGGACCAACAACACCAGCAATCTATACATGGGAAAGGCGCTGGTCGGATCATTCCTGCAGCTTGCGTACAATTATATCGGGCCCGGGCCGAACGGCGGAATCGGCACGCCGGGGATCAATGCGGCGCTATTCGAGTTCATGACCTTGCGCGCGTACTATGATGTGTTCGATCGGCTGGGACTTTTTTTTTCGCCCTCGTGGGATATTATCCACAATGAATTACTTTCGACGCAGTATGGAGTAAGGTTCAAGTCGCCGTGCAACTGCTGGGCGATCGACCTTGGCATCACCAAATCGATCAACCCGAGCGATACCCAGTACCAGTTCCAGTTAACGCTCGGTGGAATCGGATCAGTGGGCCAGAATCCATTCGGCCGTAATCCTTTCCAGCGATCGACTGGCGTGCTGCCCAACTCATACGCGGGCTACTGATCCGATTCCCGCGGGAGCGCGCGGCCCGCCGCCCGCGATCGCCGCCGATCGAAGCGGGAAAGTTATTGACTCGCTACAAAGTAATCCTGCGACGGAAAGGACATCGGAAATTTTGATGGAGACTCACGAGAAGACCGGACCCGGCGCGACCATCGAGCTCGAAGGGCTCAGGCGCTTCATCCGCGACCAGGGCCTCGGCGAAGCCGCCGATCTCCGCACCGAGAACATCTCCTTCGGCCACTCGAACGAAGTTCATCTGATCCATTTCGAGGGCAAATCCTGGGCGCTGCGCCGTCCCCCGCGAGGGCCGCTGCTGCCGACCGCGCATGACGTGATCCGCGAGTACAGGATTCTCAAGGCGCTGCAAGCCGCTCCGGTTCCAGTGCCCCGCGTCTACGCGGCCTCGGACGATCCGAGCTATATCGGCGCGCCGTTTTTCCTGATGGAGTTCATGCGTGGCAAGGTGATCCGTTCCGGGCTGGTGCCCTCGGCCGAGCCGAGCTTCGCCGATACGCCGGAGCGGCGCCGCGCGGTCAGCCACGGAATGATCGATCTGCTGGTCGCGCTGCAATCGGTTGATTGGCGCGCGGCGGGGCTCGAAGGTTTCGGCCGTCCCGACGGCTACCTGGAACGGCAGTTGCGCCGATGGTCGGATCAGCTCGAGCGCACGCTGCCGTATACGCGGCCGCTGCCCGTGATGGCCGATATCCGCGAATGGCTCGAGCACCATTTTCCGGCGTCGCCGCCGGCGACGATCGTGCATGGCGACTATAAGCTCGACAACGTGATGTGGGATGCGAACGGCGCCGCGCCCCGCCCAATCGCGCTCTTTGATTGGGAAATGTCGACCATCGGCGATCCGATCGCCGATCTTGGATGGATGCTCACCTACTGGAGCGATCCGGGCGACAGTGAGGAGCGGCGCGCGGTGGTCTCGAGCATGGAGGTGGCGCCCGGATATCTGACGCGGAGCGAAATGGCGGGACTCTACGCCGAGCGCACCGGCCGCGCGATGAGCGACTTCGGCTTTTACCAGGTCTTCTCGCTCTACAAGCTGGCGATTATTGCCGAGGGCAGCTACTCGCGATACTTACGCGGGCAGACGGACGATCCGGTGTTCGAAACCTATATCACGCGGGTGCCCGACATGGCCGGCGTCGCATGGGATATTTGTCGCGCGCACGCATGACGATCCGCCGCCGCGCCGATGGATAGGGCGCCGCGAGACTTTCTTCGATCCGATCTGAACGCGCGACCCGCTGCGTCGATCAGGCGGCGCGCGTAACCTGGCTGCGCTTCGCAACCCGCGTCGCCCAGAGCAGCATCACGGCCGCGAACGCAATCGTAATCACAGCCGAGAGCGCCGCATTGGGCAGCCGGCCGAAGTCATGCGGCCCCGCAAGATAAAGCGTGCGCCGCAGCATCGCCATTCCGTAGGTGAGCGGATTGAGGCGCATTATGATGCCGAGCCACAGCGGCGCGCCGGCGGCGGGAAAAAACGCGCCCGACAAAAACCAGATCGGCACGAGGATCGAGTTCATTATCAGATGGAAGCCGCGCGTCGATTCGATGCGCCATGCGATCAGCAGGCCGATGCAGTTGAAGGCGAAGGCAAGGACCGTCATCACCAGGATCGTCGCCAGGATCGCGGCCAGGTTCAGCGTGATTCCGGCGAGCGGCGCCAGCAGCAGGAAGACGCATCCCTGGAACAGCGCGAGCGTCGTGCCGCCCAGCGCCTGGCCCGCGACAATCGTGCCGCGTGAGACGGGCGCCACCAGCACGCCCTGCAGAAACCCCGCCTTGCGATCGTCGACCGTCGCGATCGTCGCGAAGATCGCCGTGAACAGCAGCACCAGCATGATCACGCCGGGATAGAAATATTGCACGTAATCGATTCCAGCCGGCATCCCGCTCGGCTTGAATGACGCCCGGAAGCCGAATCCGATCAGCACCCAGAAAATCAGCGGCTGCAACAGCGAGCCGACGATCATGCTGCGCTGGCGGCCGAACCGGATCACCTCGCGCCACCACATCGTCCAAAGCTGCATCGCGATATCAGTCATCGTCCATCTCCGGCGGCCTCGCGCGCGACGAAGCGATGGCCCGTCAGGCGCACGAAGACGTCCTCGAGCGTCGGCTTGCCGATCGTTACCGACTCGATCTCGCCGCCGAATTCCTCGACCAGCCGAGCCACCAGCTCGTGGCTGCGCGGGCGTTCGATTCTGAGCGTGCCGTCGATAAGCGCGGCCTTGAGCTTGAGCTGATTCGCGAGCTGCTGCTGCAGCAGTTGCGGGTCGCGCGCCTCGATCACCATCACGTCGCCGCCCACGCTTCGCTTGAGCTCCGCTGGCGCGCCGATCGCAACCAGCCGCCCCTGGTCAAGAATTCCAATCCGATCGCAGCGATCGGCCTCTTCCATGTAATGCGTGGTCAGCACGATCGTCACGCCGTCGTCCGAGCGCAGCCGTTCGAGGTAAGCGAAAAAATCGCGTCGCGCGGCAGGATCCAGCCCCGTGCTCGGCTCGTCGAGCAGCATCAGTTCCGGCTGATGCAGCAGCGCGCGCGCCAGCTCGACTCGCCGCGCGAGTCCACCCGACAGCGTCTCGACCCGGTCCGATCCGCGATCGCCAAGGCCGAGCCGCGCACCCATCGCGGCGACCCGCTCGCGCAGTTTTGCTCCGCGCAGACCGTACAGATGGCCGTGATGGATCAGGTTTTCGGCGACCGTCAGCTTGCCGTCGAGGCTCGGGCTCTGGAACACCACGCCGATCCGCCGGCGCAATTGCGCGGTCGGGCCGCCGAGGTCGTAGCCGAGCATCCGCGCGCCGCCCGATTGCATCGGTACCAGCGTCGACAGCACCCGGAACAGCGTGCTCTTGCCGCCGCCGTTGGGTCCCAGAAAACCGAATATCTCGCCGCGTGGAATCGCGAAGCTTACGTCCTCGAGCGCTATGCGGTCGCCGTAGCGAAAGCCGAGCGCGTCGACTTCGATTGCGGGCGCGGCGGCGACCTCGGGTCCGGCGCTCTCTGCGGCGCCGGTCGCTTGTGAAAGGCTCATCTATTCTCAATGATTATTCCGCCCCCGGCCTCCGGTATCAATCGAGCGCCTCGGCGCACATCAATCGAGTGACCCGCATCTCCGGGGATTGCGGCGGCCCGACCGCTTCGCTACATCCTCTTTGCCTGATGGAGACGCCGTTTAAGCCGGGGCGCCTTGGCGCCAACATTTTCGACCTCTTCGACAGCGTCGAGCCAGGCCGCCTGCTCGATCTTCCCGCCGGCGCCGGCGATGAGTCCATCCGCCTCACCGCGATGGGCCATCGCGTGGTCTCGCTCGATCTGTTCACGCCGGGCCGAATTGCCGAGCGCCGGTTGCTCTGGGTCCGCGCCGACTGCAACTATCCGCTGCCGATCCGCGATGCGAGCTTCGATTATGTGCTGTCGCGCGAAGGAATCGAGCACTTCGAAAACCAGTTCGGCTTTATCCGCGAATGCGCCCGCGTGCTGCGCCCCGGCGGCCGGATCGTTATCACCACGCCCAACGTGATGCATATCGCCGCGCGCCTCAGCCACTTTCTCACCGGCCAGCGCACGATGCGCAGCGGACTTGCCAACGAGGTCCAGACCCTTCGCGGCGCCGGCGCCGGACGTTACTACCATGGCCATATCTTTCTCGTCGACTACTTCCGGATGCGCTACATGATGCGGCTTGCCGGACTCGGCCGTATCGAGGTCATGAGCGATCGCGCAAGCCCCTCGTCGCTCGCGATGGCGTGGGTGGCGCCGCTGATGTATCTTGCGTCGCGCCGCACGGCCAACTCGTTCGCGCGCCGGGCCATAAAGCGCAAGCGCGCCGTTCCGTCCTCCGAACTGACCCGCGAAATCCAGCGCCACGTCTTTTCTCCCGCGATGCTTTTCGGCAAGCGCATGATCGTGACGGCGCTCCGCGAGGGCTCGCGCGCAGAGTGATCACGCACGCCGCGCGCGCATCCAGGGCGGCTTGAGCCGCGCGATTTTTTTCGCCACCGGACATTGGGGATCGTGCGCACCGCCGAGATAGCCCGTGCTCACCAGGAATTCGCCGGTGATTTCGCCGCCCGTGAAAACGAACGTCCGCTTGAAGAGCTTCACCCATTCGGATTTTTCCATCGGATGATTCGCGTCGAGCCATCCGGCAAATGATCCGTGGCTCGCACGTATCGCGGCTATCCGCTTGGCGTTTTCGATCGCGGCCTCGATCTTGAGCCGGTTGCGGACGATTCCGGCGTCGCCGATCAATCGCTCGCGCTCGCGCGCCGCGTACGCCGCGACCCGATCAACCGCGAATCCATCGAAGGCCGCTCGAAAGGCCTCGCGCTTTTTCAGAATCGTCAGCCACGAAAGCCCCGCCTGATTGATCTCGAGCACCAGCCGCTCGAACAGCGCCGTCTCCGACCGGGTCGGGAATCCGTACTCGAGATCGTGATACGGGCCGTGAATCGGATGCTCCGGGGCGATATCGCAATAAGTCACGATGCTTCCTCCTGGTCGAGACGGATGCCGGTCGCGTGGAAATGCCGGTCGCGCCGTTAACTATACTTTTCAGCGGCCCTCGCGTCTGGTAAAAGCGAAGCTTAATCGAAATCGACATTTCTGAGACAGTGGACGAACTATCCTCAACTCGAAGCGTGGCGACCGCCCGCGAAAAACTCTATGCCTTTCTACAGGATCGGCCCGGCGGTGCCGACGCCTCCGAACTGGCAGGCTTGCTGTTTCGCGGCGTGCGCTCCGATCCGGAACTGCCCGGCCGCCTAATCGCCGGACTGCTCGCCACCGACCCTAATTTCGTCTTCGAGCCCGCGACCGCGATCTGGTCGATCCGCGCCAGTGCGCCGCTGCGCGTGCCGCTCGACCAGGGCCGCTATGTTGTAGTCGATCTCGAGACGACCGGCGGGCGTCCCGGTCCCGGCGCGATTATCGAGATCGGCGCGTGGCGGATGGAGGGCGAGCGTCTCGTCGATTCGTTTCAGACTCTGGTACGGCCGCGAATTCCGGTCCCGCCGTTTATCACTCGCCTCACTTCGATCACCAACGATATGGTCGCCGGCGCGCCGCTGATCGATCAGGCACTGCCTGCGTTTCGCGACTTCCTTGGCGGCGCCGTGATGGTCGCGCACAACGCACAATTCGATTTCTCGTTTCTCGACTTCGAGTTCCGCCGCCTCTTCGGAATTGGCCTGCGCAATCCCGTGCTGTGTACGCTTCAGATGTCGCGCCGCTTCGTGCCCTCGCTCAAGCGCCGCCGGCTCGACGCGCTCGCCGATCATTTCGGCCTCTCGACCGAGGGACGCCATCGCGGACTGGGTGACGCGCGGATGGCGGCTGAGATTTTCTCGATCTTTCTTGGCATCGCCGCGAATATGGGAATCAGCCGCGTCGACCGTCTTATCGACCTGCTGAGCCGCGGCACGGCCGGCCGCCGGATCGAGCGCCACGTGCCGCCCGAGGTTATCGCGGCGATGCCGCGCAGCCCCGGTGTCTACCTGATGCGCAACGAACGCGACGAACTGCTCTATATCGGCAAGGCGCGCAACTTGAAAGAGCGTCTCCGTTCCTATTTCAACGGCGGCGTGAATCTCGACGCCAAGACCGCCGATCTGGTTAGCCACGTCCGTCGGATTGAAACCCGGCTCGCGCCTTCCGCCCTCGATGCGGCGCTCGAGGAGGCGCGGCTGATCCGCGAACTCAAGCCGCCGTACAACCGGATGCTGAAAGAGGCCGCGCGGGCCTACTTCGTCAAGCTCGACCTGGCCGATCCGTTTCCCCGCCTTGTCGTTACGACCAAACTCAGCGCGCGGCGCGGCCTGATGCAGCTTGGGCCGTTCACCGGGCGGCGTGGGCCGGTCCGGGCGCTCCGTGCGCTGGCGCGCCTGCTCGGACTTCGCACCTGCGCGGGACGCCTGCGTCCCGACCCCGATTTCGCGCCCTGCATCTATGGTCAGATCGGCCACTGCGCGATGCCCTGTAATCTCACCGTCGATGAGGATGACTACGCCCCGCGCGTCCGCCGCGCGATCGAGTTTCTGCGCGGACGCAGCGGTCCGCTGATGGGCGAGCTGGTGCGCGCGCGTGATCAGGCGGCCGCCGCGATGCGCTTCGAGGAGGCCAACCGGCGTCATCGCGACCTCGAAGCTCTGGCGATTCTCGCAGCGCGAGTCGAGCGCCTGAGCCGCGTCGTGCTCGAGAACAACCTGGTGATTATCGTCGGCGCGGAAGACGCGCGCCTTGCGCACGTCGTTCTGAGCGGGCGGCTCGCGCTCTCGCGCCCGCTCGATTCATCCGAGTCTGCTCGCGCGATCGCCGAATTCGTCGCGTCCAACTACGAGCGTTATCGCGCGCGGCCCGTCGATCGCGACGAACTCGAACCGATGGCGATCGTTGCGCGATGGCTCGGCGATCGCGATCCTGCCGACGGACGCCTCATCTGGCTCGAGCGCGGCTCGCTCGATCCGTCGGCGCTGATGCGTTCGCTTTAGCCTCCTCGGCGGCGCGGCGCTATACTTTCCGACCGCCATCACGAGCCTGGAGGTACTTCGATGAAGCTCTACGGATTTTTTCGCTCATCCGCCACTTACCGCGTGCGGATCGCGCTCAATCTAAAGGGAATTCGCTGCGAGCGAGTGTCAGTTAATCTCACCCGCAACGAAGCGAGCGCGCCGCACTATCTCGCGCTCAACCCGCAGGGCCTTGTGCCCGTGCTCGAAGACGGCGGACAGTTGATTTCACAATCGATGGCCATCTGCGAGTATCTTGACGAACGCCATCCGGACCCGATGCTTCTGCCGCACGATCCAGTCGGACGCGCCCATGTGCGCGCGCTTGCGCTGGCGGTCGCGTGCGAAATTCATCCGCTGAATAATCGCCGCGTGCAGGCCTATCTCGCGAAGAATTTCAGCGCCGGTGACGAGCAGCTCGCCGCATGGAATCGCAACTGGATGACGGCCGGATTTCAGGCGGTCGAAGCGATGCTCGCGCGGGCGCAGACCACCACCCGCTTCTGTCACGGCGACTCGCCAACACTGGCCGACATCTTTTTGGTCCCGCAGGTCTACAATGCCGTGCGCGCCCGCGTCGACCTGGTGCCGTTCCCCAACATCCGCAGAATCAATGAGGCCTGCATGGCGCTCGACGCCTTCGACGCCGCTCGTCCCGAACGCCAGCCCGACGCCGCCTGAGCGTTGGTGATCTCTAATCGCGTGGATTTGGCCGTCATCCTGAGCGAGCGTTGCCTCGCCCTGCTGTCATCCCGAGCGAGCGCCGCGCGAGAGTTCTGCGCTGCGATTTCCGGTAATCGCCGGACGAAGCTGCGCGTTCAGGCGGGCTTTCGGCCCTCCGGCCATCCCGCGAACGATGGGTCTACCGGATCTATCGGAATACCCGATGTTTTGAGGAAGCCGGCCATCATTCGCCAGAACCCGCTGACCAGCACCAGCTCGACCAGTTCGCCCGGCGGGAACTTGCGCTCGAGCACGGCCCATGTTGCAGGCGTTATCTCGGCGCGCTCGTGCAACTCGTCGGCCATCCGGATTACCGCGCGATCGATCTCGCTATAAACCTTGCACGCGTCCGGATCACGCACGCCCAGTATCTCTTCATCGCTCATCCCAAGGCGGCGCGACACTCCGGCGTGCTGGCAAAATTCGTACTCTGAACGCGTGCGCCATCCGGTGCGCAGGATGATCAGCTCGCGCAGCCGCGCGTCGAGCTTGTTGCGATACATCAGCGTGCGCAGCAACCCGGCCGCGGCGCCGGCCGCTGCCGGACTGTTCATCAGCGCGCGAAATGCGTTCAGGGTCGCCATCTCTTCATTGATGCCCGCCTCCGTGCCAGCTTTGCGCGCATCTTCTATCGATAGCATCGGGATCATACGATTCACCTCCGGCAATCGAGCCGTTCGCCAAGCTGCGCGCCGCATCAATGCGATGCGCGCTCGGTATTCCGTCGATTTGCGACGCTAGTCGATCCAGCCTCGAAGCTCCAATTGCCAATGGCGATACTGAATAGGGGCACCGCCATCAGGATATATATGCTAAGTCCAACGGACGCGGTCGAGTTCAGATCGTGAGCCCTTTTTTTTCGGCCAGGCGCTGCTTGATCATCGTGCGCAGGCGCGTCACGTCGACGCTCGGATTGAGCCGCGCCTGTTCCGCCGCCATCCGATCCGCCTCGTCATCGATTCGCGATTCGGCTTCGAAATGGGCCGACATCATCTCGATCACGCACGCCACCAGGTCTTTCTCGTCAGCCTTGGGCTTGAGCGATCCGCGCGCGATTAGCCCATGCACGAGATGATTTGCCAGCGCCTCGATCTGTTCTTCGCGAAGCATCTCAAAGCTCCATCAGGATAATCCGGTGTGAGGGGCTGCCGCGTCAAGCGCCTGTCCCGCCGGGTCAAAGTTATCGTCGCATGCACGCGGGGATTTTCAAGCGCTCCGAACGAGTCTATGGCGCGGCCGTAGTGGCGCCCAGCCGCTTTTCGAACCCCTCTTCCCGCAGTTTGTAAACCTGTGCCACCATCGGCGCCAGCGCCACGTAAAACTGCTGAATATGGCCAATATTGGCGCCGAGATCGCCGGGGAAAAGGCTTGCCACCGAATTCACGCCCGGCTCGCCGACGCGCGACTCAGAGCATACGTCGACTTCGCTCAGCCCCGTCACGACAATCCGGATATCATTCTTCAAGGGCAGCAGCCGCGTGTGGTAGATCGCGTTGATCGTCATGTCTCCGGGATTGACCGCCTCGACCGTCCATTGAGGAATCGAGACCGCGGTCGCCGCCGCCATCTGGAACAACTGTTCCGGAGGAATGCCGGGGTACGAATGACGCACCAGTTCAGGATAGTTGTCGGTCTCAACCGGCGCGCCGCTGCCATTGGCCGCTGGCGTGCCGGTGGCCGTGGGCGCCGCCGGCGAGCGCGCAGGCGTCGCGACAGGCGAGGGCATGGGCGTCGAAACGGCCGCCATTCTGCGGCTGTGGCGCCGGCGCCTGCGATGGTGGATTATACGGGGCCTTGCGACTGCCATCACGACGTGCGGCTCGGGCACTATCGGCTTGCGCGCGGCCAGTTCGTCCATGCTCGCGCATTGTGCCAGCCCGTCGCCGTCGGTGCTGGTCGCCGCCCAATCGACGGTCATGAACCGGCGCATCCGCGCCGCAAGACCAGGCGTCGTATTGGCGATCGGAACTCCATTTTGGATTATCGCGATGCCGATGGCGATTATCGCGACCATCAGCAGGAAGAACACAATCCGCAGGATCATCGTGAGACAATGCCGCGCCGGCTATGCCATCGCAAGGCCGGCGCGGTATGCGCGGTTACTGATATTGTCCGAAGCCTACGCCGGCGCCGCTGCGAAATCGCCGCCTGTGCCGCGCAGGATCGCGTCGAAGCGCCGGCCGCCCAGGTAATGGCGGCGCGCTTCGTCGTCGGTCACCACCGCACGGCGCACGTCACGCCGGCGAATCTGCCAGATGCCGCCGACCATCGGATGGCGCCCCTGCCGATAGCTGAAGAAGTAGTAGATGAACTGACGCATCGAGTTGGTGCGCGCACCGATGTTTAGTCCGCGTCCGCCCGAGACGGTGAAGATCGTGTGGAGCAGGCTGCCGATCGAATAAAAGCCTATGAATGCGTCGCGATACGCGCGCATCCACGCGCTGTGGTCGAGCTTGTCATGCTTTAGCGTTACGTGCTGCGAGTCGAGGTTGTTGAAGTCCCAATCCGCGATCTGTCCCTCTTTGACGTAGCGCACCTGGTCTTCGGTGCCCGGCAGCGGCGTCATGATGAAGAAGGATACGATGTCGAAACCGAGCCGTTTGAGGGTCTGCGCGGCGACGCGGCCGCAATCCGGGCCGTCGAAGGGAAAGCCCAGCATGTAGCCCGCGTGCACGGAGATGCCGACGCGATGCCAGTTGTCGACCACGCGGCGATACTTCTCGAGGACGCGCGCCCGCGCCTCGTCGATCTTCATGTGATGCTTGCGGTCGTCGGTATTCTGATACTTGGTCGCAAAGTTCAGGTTGTCGGGATTGAGCGACTCAATTCCCACGAACGCCTGGTAGCATCCGGCGCGCGCCGCCAACTCGGTGAAGCGCCGGCTCCTGCGATGTTTGGCGCCTTCGGTCTCGCCTTCGGCCACATTGGCGTAGCACGACGCGTCGACGTCGACCTGCATCATGAAGGCGAGCTTCGGATATTCCTTCTTGACCTCGATCAGGCCGAGCAGAATCTCTTCCCATCGCGGGCTGCGGAAAAAGTCGTCATCGACCAGGAAGAGCGATTCGATGCCATGGTTGCGCGCGGCGTCGCGCACCCAGCTGACAACCGCCTCGGGCTCGCGCGAGCGCATCGTGCGGCCCATCACGTTCTTCACGCTGCAGTAGGAGCACGTGAACGGGCATCCGCGCGACGTGTCGATCGTCGTCATGTTGTCGTTGAAGAACC
>Ga0307372_10003354_pt1 | contig 25616 bp, 20 predicted proteins | sample OX1MG_FD_202533 | JGI IMG/M metagenome (GOLD analysis project Ga0307372, IMG submission 202533) | Soil microbial communities from Risofladan, Vaasa, Finland - OX-1 | ecosystem: Environmental > Terrestrial > Soil > Coastal area > Acid sulfate soil | place: Finland: Risofladan, Vaasa | collected...
TCCACACGCTGGGTGTGGGCCTTGATTTCATCCGCGAGAGACATCATTCTTAAAGCCTTATTCGAGAGGGGGGGCGTGCCGCGGGCCGACCAACCGCGCCGCCCCCCACTTTTATCCCCCCAAGGATATAACAGGCGGTTGTCTTTCCCACACCACCCTTCTCGCTGACGAATCCAACCACTGCCATGCTATGCCCTTTCGTTTACCGGTCCCAAAATTATTATTGGGCCAAGCCGCGTCCCCAGCGAGGCTGCGGAAAACCCGGATTTCTATACGATGATTGATGTTAATCTATGCTCTCGCCGCGAGGATACTGGCAGGTGGAGCAGTAGGGCCGCATAACGTCCGAAGGCGGGCCGCTCGTTCGGCCGCCGGCAGTTCCCGAATCCGCTCCAACAAGCTGCCAGTCAGCGTCCCCCGAAGCAGCGGACGCAACCCACGGCCCCGAACCGGAAAACCGTATTGCATTAGACCATCCGCAAAGCTTCCAGTCAAGGACCAGCTTAGTGCCGTTAGCTTCGCCGCTTGCGCATTGCAACCGCAGCCATTTGAGCAAGACTTCGTCCGTTCTCGGACTCCGGCCAGTGATCGCTGCGGGCGGCAAACACCCGCTGCCCTGCCGACCAAGCTGGGTATTGCAGCCCCGTTCACGGGGCTTCCCGGATGGCTTAAAGCCCAACAAATGGTAAGCCCCGTGAACGGGGCTGAATATGCAAGCATTTACTCCCGTCTTCCCCGGCATAAATGCGCATAAATGCCGGGTCTATGACCGCTTCGCGTGAGGCCCCGTGAACGGGGCGGTTCACCACTCGCGACTTGTATAGACGCGATCGGCGTCATTCAAGACCGCCGGTTATTTTGGCAGCAGGGCGGCCAACTCGGGCTACGGGCGCGCGCGATGACGTCGGCCATGAGCAGCTTGCCGCCGAGCCGCTCGACGGTCTGCTTGCCGGCGGCGATCGCCGCCTGCACGGCGGCCACGTCACTCTTAACGATGATCGTCACTTTCGACGCGCGAGCGTCGTAAACCCCCAGCATGGGACGCATGGGACTGACTTCGGCTCCGTGCTCCGCCGCCTCGCGCATGTCGTCGGGCGAGCCGGTGTTCGGCGACTACTTCGCCCCTTTAGCGACAATTAGAATTCCCTCATCGTCGTCGACTGCCATTATGGCAGGTTGCTTGGCGCGCATCAATTCCGAGCGCAATGTCCGGCCGTGATGCGCATTTTTTCGCGATTATACCTTCCCGTGTATATACCTCAAATTTGGCCCCGCCGGCAAGGAACGCCCCCTGACTCCCACCCCGCCAGGCGATATGATGGGGCGCATGACCTCTTCGCACTACGATTTTGATGTGGTGGTGGTCGGCGCCGGCCACGCGGGCGCCGAAGCGGCGATGGCGGCGGCGCGGCTGGGGGCCAAGACCGCGCTGTTGACGACAAGCCTTGATACCGTGGGCCAGATGAGCTGCAACCCGGCCATCGGCGGTGTGGCCAAGGGGCAAATCGTGCGCGAAATTGACGCCCTGGGGGGGATCATGGGGCGTGCGATCGACGCCACCGGCATCCAGTTTCGGCTGCTCAACCGGCGCAAGGGTCCGGCCATGCATAGCCCCCGCGCGCAGGCCGACAAACGCGCCTACCAGCAGGAAATCAAGCGCTTGCTGGAAAACCAGCCCGGCGTTTCACCGCGGCAGGAAGTCGTCGAGGATCTGCTGGTCGAGCGGCTGGGTGAAGGGCGGCTGAGTGAAGGGCGGCTGGATGAAGGGCGGCTGAATGAAGCGTGGCGGATCGTTGGGGTGCGGGTGCGCGGCGACGCCGTTTACCGCGCGGCCTCGGTGGTGCTGACGACCGGCACGTTCCTGCAAGCGCTGATGCACACGGGTGAGTCGAAGACGCCCGGCGGCCGGGCCGGCGAGGGAACCACCGCCGGCATCTCCGGCGCGCTGGCGCGGCTGGGCTTCGAGTTGCGGCGTTTCAAGACGGGCACGCCGCCGCGGCTGAACGGTCGAACAATCGACTTTTCGCGCGCGGAATTGCAAGCGGGCGACGACGATCCGCAACCTTTTTCGTTCCTCACCGAGCGCCTCGCGCAAGACCAACTCCCCTGTTGGATCGCGCAAACCAACCCCGCCGTCCACGACCTGGTCAGGGCCAACTTGCACCGCGCGCCGATGTATTCGGGCCAGATCAGCGCCAGCGGCCCCCGCTATTGCCCCTCGATCGAAGATAAGGTCGTCCGCTTCGCCGGCAAGGAGCGACACCAGGTGTTCCTGGAACCCGAGGGGCGCGACACGCGCGAGATTTACGTCAACGGCATCTCGACCAGCTTGCCTCGCGACGTGCAGGACGCCATTTTCCGGCTGATCCCCGGCCTGGAGCGCGCCGAGATCATGCGCTACGGCTACGCGGTGGAATACGATTTTTCGCCGCCCGAACAGTTGTGGCCCAGCCTGGAAACCAAGCGCGTGGCGGGGCTTTATTTGGCGGGACAACTCAACGGCACGACCGGCTACGAGGAGGCCGCCGCCCAGGGGCTGGTCGCCGGCGCCAACGCGGCACTGGCGCTTCGCGGCGGCCGGCGGCTCGCGCTCGACCGCGACCAGGCTTATATCGGCGTGCTGATCGACGACCTGGTGACGCGCGGCGTCGACGAGCCGTACCGCATGTTCACCAGCCGCGCCGAGTACCGGCTGCGGCTGCGGCACGACAACGCCGACCGCCGTCTCACTCCGCTGGCGCGCCCGTTGGGGCTGATCGACGACGAGCGCTGGCGGCGCTTCGAGCGAAAAGCGGGCGAAATCGCCCGCGTGGGCGAGCTGTTGGAGCGCACGCGATCGGACCAGATTCCTCTGGCCCAATGGCTGCGGCGGGCCGACGCCACCTGGAGCGACGTGGTCGAGCGAGTGCCCGAGTTGGCCGCGGCGCCGCGCGAAGTGGCCGAGCAAGTGGTGTGCGACGCCAAGTACGCCGGCTACCTGGCCCGCGAGGATCTCGACGTCGCAAGGCAGCGGCGCTTGGCCGACAAACTGATCCCCAGTGGTTTCGACTTCGCCTCGATCAGCCAGTTGCGCGCCGAGGCCCGCGAGAAGCTTGCCCGCGTACAGCCGACCAGCCTGGCGCAGGCCGGCCGCATCAGCGGCATCACGCCGAATGATTTGGCGCTGGTGATGGTGCATCTGGGAGGGTGACGATGGGCGGGACGCCCGCACCACAACGGCGTACCCACTATCAGTAGCGAGAACGCGCGCGAGATGGAGGCGTTCCTCGCCATCGTGGATGAAGCGATCAAGGGGAGGTAGCCGTGCAACTCGCGTCAAGGCGTTTCCATGATCCCCTTGCCGGAACGAGGACGACCCCATGGCCGCTCCCAAATCACTCGTCAAGTCGCAGATCCGGGCCAAGCGAAGAAGCCGACGTAACTTGGCCTTTCACCGACGTCGCCTTCGACCTGCAGGGGGAGCGAGGCGCGTAACGAGATGTTAAGTCTTGGGGGCGCGGCGCGGGCAACGGCTGGGGCCGTTGCCTTGTCGGTAAACGGCCAAGTTACGTCGGCTTCTTCGCCATCGCTTCGCTCCGTTTTGTCCGGTTCGCTCGTGCGTCTTCGCCTCACTCATTTTCTGGCCGTCTCGTTGCTGCGCAACGAGGCGGCTTTTTTTCGCGGGGGGGTATCATCCGCCGCGAGCGGCGAAGGCGCCTGGGAGGGTGACGATGGGCTCTTACTCCTTCAATGCCCGCATCAACTCGGGCAGCGACGTGACGCCGGTCGCCACCAGCACGACCCCCTCCTCTTGCAGCAAACGCATTCCCGCCTTGCGAGCCGCCTTGCGAATCGCGGCGACTTGCGGTTTTTCCACCAGGGCGGCTTTCACCTGCTCGTCGATGGGAAGCATCTCGAAAAGGGCGGTGCGGCCGAAAAAGCCCAGCCCCTGGCACTTCCGGCACGGCTCTTGCGGCTTTTCGGGGTCGGGCGTGGGGGGCCGGAAGAAGGCTTCGACCCTTCCCGCCGGAATGCCCAACTGCTGCAAGAGTTGCGGCGGCGGAGCATAGGCTTCCTTGCACTTGTCGCAGAGCTTGCGGAGCAAGCGCACGTTCAGCGCCACCCGTGCCGCGCCGGCCAATTGCGCGGGCGCCAGGCCGAATTCCAACAGCTTCACGAGCGCCTCGGCGGCTTCCTTCGCACGCACCGTGGTCAGCACCGTGCGATCAGCCGAAAAAGCCTGCTCGCAAAGCGCCGCGGCCGATTCTGTGTCCTTGAAATCAGGGACGACCAGCACATCGGGGTACTCTCGCAAAATCTTGGGCAAAATCGTGATCGGCGCCTGCCCGGCGGAGCCGTCGAACTTGTTGACGACGATGTTTTCAATCTCCACCTCGAGCGCGGCCTGATCCTCGATGCTGATGAAACCGCGGGTATAGCGGTCCATCGAGCTGAGCACGGCGTGAAACAAGCTCGTCAATCCGCCGCCGGCCGGCGCGGAGACCACCACCAGCCCTCCTTTGGTCTCCAGGAGCGGCTTGAGATCGTCGATCATCTTCTGCCGCATCCCCAGATCGCCCAGTCGCTGCTTCTTGATATCGGGCTTTTCGAACTGGATCAACGCGCGTTCGCCCGTCTTCGTGCCCTGGCTGGTAAGCCGGCAGGAGCGCTTCGTCTTTTCAAATTCGGCGCTGAAGACGCCCGCTTGCCGGGCGCGGCGTTCGCCGGCGTTGAGCGCGCCAATTGTCTTCAGGACCGCCAACAGCATGTCGCCCGGCTCTCGCTCGAGGGCTGGGCCCGGGTTCCAGACGCCGTCGATCTGGAAGCGCACCGCCACGGCGGTGGTGGTGAAATCGAGCAGGATCGCCTCCGAACGATTGCCGAACGACTGGGCCAACAGCTCGCGGGCCATCAGAAAGCCGGCCGATTGGCGGGCGGTGAGCAGGTGTACTTTGTCGTCGCGTTCGGTGGCGCCGCCCTTGGCGATCAACGTGACGGCGGGACCAATCTCGTCGAGCGTCTTTTCCTCGGCTTGTATCTTGACGCCGATCCTGGCGAGCTTGCCGGCCGTCCAGCGGCGGATGTGCTTCTTGGTGAACACCTTGTCGTCGTAGGGCAGATTCGCGTTCCGCTTGGAGACGTAGATCGCGAAGGGAATCACGTACGCCAGGGAGAGCAGGAAGGGCGACGCCAGCCCGATCAACGGGATCCACTCCAGAATGACGGCCACCGGCATGCAGACGGCGAACGGAATGAACAGGAACACGTTCCAGTTCCGGCTTTGGCGACGGAAAAAGCGGTCGCAATTGGTCCAGTCGGCCGAGCGGACCCAGGTCATGAACACCAGCAGGGTCATCAGCACCTGGAGCCACATCATGACCCGTATGAAGACACCCAGCGCGTTGATCGCGTCGGGTGAAAACTTGTCGCTCAAAGCCGAGGCGGCGTCTTGCGCGTGCGCCGCGGGCGATCCGGCCGTGCAGGCGAAGACGGCGGAGGCCGCGATGAACAGAAGTCGACGCATCAAAGGATCCCCGGCGCCCGGACTTCGATTCCCTTCAGCGCCATCCGCAGCGCGTCGACGTTCGGGGCGACTTCGAAGGCCGTCGCCCGGTCGATTAGGTCTTTATCCACCAGGCTCTTGAGGCTCATCGTGAAGTCCTGCATGCCTTCCTTTTCGCACATGCGGATCGCGTCGGCCAGTTTCTCGTCTTTCTCCTCGAGGATCAGCTTGCGGATGATCGAGTTGAACATCATGATCTCGACGGTGGGCACGCGGCCGACCCCTTCCTTGATCGAAGGTAAGAGCTTCTGGGCCACGATCCCCTTCATGTTCATGCCGATCGCGCTGCGCAGGGCGCTGTGCATGGTCTGCGGAAACAGGTCGAGGATGCGGCCGATCGTCGAGGGGGCGCTGGAGGCGTGGATCGTGCCGAACACCAGGTGCCCCGTCTCGGCGGCGTGGATCGCCGTGAGGAATGTTTCCTCGTCGCGCATTTCGCCCACCAGCATCACGTCGGGGTCTTCGCGCACGGCGTGCTTCATGCCGATGCCGAAATCGACCACGTCCATGCCGATCTCGCGCTGGTTGATCAGGCACTTGTCTTCGGTGAACGTGAACTCGATCGGATCTTCGAGCGTGAGGATGTGCTTGCGATAGTTGTGGTTGATCCAGTCGAGCATCGAGGCGATGGTCGTGCTCTTGCCTGAACCGGTCACGCCGGCCAACAGCACCATCCCCTGGTCGAACTTGCAAAGGTCGACCATGATCGGGGGCAGGTTCAGACCCTCGAAGTCGGGAATCCACTGGTTCACGCGGCGGGCGACCATTCCCACATGGCCCAACTGCTGCAACACGTTCACGCGGAACCGCCAGCGCGTGCCGTCGACCTCGCAGGTGTGGGCGAAGTCGGCCCCGCCGTTGGTGTCGAAAATTTTCTTGTTCCTGGCGTCGAGCATCGGAAAGATCAGGCGGACCATCTCTTCGTCGTCGATCGGCGGACGATCGAGCGGGCGCAGCGTGCCGTTGACGCGGATGATGGGCGGGCGATCCACCTTCAGGTGCAGGTCACTCCCCTTGAGCTTGGTCAGCGCCCGGAAAAGCTTGTCGATTTCGAGATCGTCGCGCTTCTTGGTGTAGCGTTCGACCAGGTCGTCGGTGATTTCAGCCATGTTGGTCGGTCCTAGCTAGGCGCGCCGGTGGATCGGCGCTAAACGCATAGCCGCGCGGGCCACTGCCCGACGGGGCCACTGCCGACGGGGCCACTGCCGACGGGGCCACTGCCGACGGGGCCACTGCCGACGGGGCCACTGCCGACGGGGCCACTGCCGACGGGGCCACTGCCGACGGGGCCACTGCCGACGGGGCCACTGCCGACGGGGACACTGCCGACGGGGACACTGCCGACGGGGACACTGCCGGACGGGAACACTGGCGGACAGGGATTCCGCGCGCGGCCATCACGCGCTTGGTTTCTTGAATGCCGTACAGTCCGAAATGGAAAATGCCGGCGGCCAAGGCGGCGTCGGCATGCCCGATCTGGATCGCGTCGGCCATGTGCTCGGGGCGGCCGGCCCCGCCGCTGGCCACCACGGGAATCGAAACGGCCCGGCTCACGGCGGCGGTCATCTCCAGATCGTAGCCGTTCTTCGTGCCGTCGGCGTCCATCGAGGTCAACACGATCTCGCCGGCGCCCAGCCGCTCGACCTCGCGGGCCCAGGCGACCGCTTCCAGGCCCGTCCCGACCCGGCCGCCGTTGACGTGGACTTCCCAGAACTCGCGGCCCTCGCGCAGCACGCGCTTGGGGTCGATGTTCACCACGATACATTGGCTGCCGAAACGCCGCGCCGCCTCCACCACGAACCCTGGGTCGCGCGAAGCGGCCGAGTTGATCGACACCTTGTCGCTGCCGGCGTTCAAGAGTTCGCGAATGTCGTCCACCGTGCGGATGCCTCCGCCCACGCACAACGGCATGAACACGACCTCGGCGGTTCGCCGCACGACGTCGAGCATGATTTGCCGCCCTTCGTGGCTGGCGGCGATGTCCAGGAACACCAGTTCGTCGGCCCCTTCCGCCTCGTAGCGCGTGGCGACTTCAACCGGGTCGCCGGCATCGCGAAGCTGAACGAAATGGGTTCCCTTGACCACTCGGCCGCGATCGACGTCGAGGCAGGGGATCACACGCTTGGCAAGCATGGCTGTACTTTAGACTGCGGTGCGGGCGTGGTCAACGGTCAGTTCCCACACGAACCCGCGGCGCAAGCAAGGCCCAGCGTTGGACCAACCTTGCTTGCGCCGCGGGTTAGTGTGACGGCGGTCGATCGTTCCCCTGGGACCATGAATAATCCGGATTGGCGGGCAGGTCATTGGCGGGCAGGTCGCGCCGGCGCTTGGCCTCGGCCAGGATCTCGACGAGCTTGGCCTCGTCGCCCTGTTCCAGCGCGTGGCGGAGCGACGCCAGCACGCCTTCATAGCGGGCCAGTGCCGTCAAGACGTTCGACCGGTTGCTCGAAAAAATCTGCCGCCAAAGCTCGGCGTCGCCGGAGGCCACGCGGGTGGTATCGAGCCATCCGCCGGCGACCAGCGGCAAATCGTCCTCCGGCGTGGCCGCCGCCAGAGCCGAAGCGGCCAGGTGCGGCAAGTGGCTGGTAGCCGCCAAGACGCGGTCGTGGTTCGCCGGCGACATCCGCACGACGCGGGCCCCCAAGCTGTTCCAAAACGCGGCGACGGCCGTGTAGTCGTCGTCGCGAGTCGCCACAGTGGGGGTGACGATCACGGCGCGGTCCACGAGCAAGTCGGCCGTCGCCGCGGCGGGACCGCTCCTCTCGCCGCCCGCCAAGGGGTGACTGCCTACAAACCGCGTTTGCCGCGGCAGCTCGCCCTCAAGCGAGGCGACGATCTCAGCCTTCGTGCTTCCCACGTCGGTGATGAGCGCGCCGGCCCGGCACGCCAAGGCGGCGGCCCGCACGTCGGCCGCGATGCGGCCGACCGGCGTGCAAACGATCACCAGATCGGCGTGAGCGACGCCGCGGGCCAGGTCGAGCGTCGTGCGGGTCACGGCGCCCATTTGCCGTGCCGTCCGCAGGCTGCCCGCCCGCCGGCCGATCCCCACGACGTGCCGCGCCAGGCCACGCGCGCGCAACGCCATGCCGATCGACCCGCCGATCAGCCCCACCCCCACGATCGCCACCGTATCCCGTTGCTTCATGGTTCCCGAGGTATCCGTGCCCGAAAGCGGGTAAGTGTCCTAATTTGCCGGAAAGATTTTTCGGCGATGGCACGCGAGTTGGGCGAGACTAAAACAATTCCGCGGGCCTGTCGAACGCCGTGCCAATCTTCTTGCCATGAAGCGAACGCAAATCGACGACGGCGCCGAATTTGAAAAAGATCCGCTCGAATTTGGGGTAGTGATTGCCCCAATACACCATCGCGCATGACATGGGTGCGCCTTTGCCGCCATCCTTCCCATCGACGAGGAATTTTAGGCGGGTATCGTACAGGAACGCAACAGCAATTGCCCGCCCCCAGACGAATTGCTTCCAATGCGCCGTGTTCGTGGCCACCGGAACCAGAGCGAGCACTTCGGACCCCTTGTCGGCAGCGACAGCACAACGACGGAGCCAATGCTTGATCGTCGATCCGTGTTCTCGATCGGCTCCGTATGGCGGATTAACGTAGACTGTCTTGAAATCCCATGATTCTGTCAGGCCATCGCGAGCCGGTAGACAATATTCGACGTTCGCTTGGACGATCGAATTCTGGTTAGAGCACGGGTCAAGCTCGATTTGACCAAGACATTCACGCACCGCGTCAACGTATTTGCGCGGCGTACACCAATCCTTGCTCAAGCTAACTGAAACGCTCCGTCCGGCCGTCACTCAAGCACATCCTTCCAGTTTTTACCGCGCAAATGGTCGATGGCGGTTCGCAAGCGACTGATCGCCGCATTCTTCGGAGAAATCACATTGAACCACCCCTCGACCTCTGACTCGTGTTCGGTGAAATAGCTGCGTAGGGCCTTGTCGGCGGCCACGTCAACCCGAACCTTCGTGAATCGGGTCGTGGTTTTGTTCCCCGTATAGCTTGACAGAAAGGCGGTCTTGGCCGGTTCAAGCTCTGGGGTGGGCGACAGTAATAGCTTGTCTACGAATTGAGCGAGCCCATCGTCCGTCAGAAAGAGTAGCCAATCGTAAGACTGCGCCAGAACCTTCAATTCCTTGTTGTGGTTGTCCGACGTAAACCAATTACCGTGGTTGCTCACGACGCCGACCGTCAGAATTAGGCCGGCGAGCAATCCAGGATCATGTCCTGTAACAATCTCATCTAATAGATCATCATATTGTTTGCTGTACAGGCTTCCGTCGGTTCTCTCCACTACGCCAAGCACGGACCCATTTTTAAGCCGAACCTTTTGTAGAGCGGAAACCGACCGGGCGACGTAGGCTCCCTGCTTTGCCTTCTCGATTGTCTGTGGCCCCTTCTTCATACCTTCTTCGATCCCAACGCGCTTGCACTCGAAAATAGCGAAAGGGTGCGAATGCAAGTGGCAAAGCGTGACGGTCTGACTGCCGGTTTCTGAAAGATCGAGATTGCAAACGACTGGTCCCCATTGATCCTCTAGGATGACGCACGAATTCCGCAGCACTCCATCGGCTGAAAGCAATTCGTTCCCCTTGCCGGTCGTCGTCGTCGCCACCAATGCGCCAAACTGCCCTAATGTTTTGCACGCCTTGCGTATTTTCGCGGAAGTCATCGGCAGCTTGCCGTCGAGCGGCACGATTTCTTTCCAGGCGATGGGGTGCAACGAAAACTCGACGTTGTGGCGTATCGTGATTGGCAAACTCTGGCAACGGGCGTTCAATGGCAATATGATCCCGCAGGTTCCATGCTCGCAGCGTGTAGAATGTGATGATCTCAACGAGAGTTCCAAGCGCCCGCCCGGAAGCCTTCTTGGCATCTGTGGCATACGAGAAAACCGTATCGGCCAATGTTTTTTGCAACGCATCGACTGATTGGTACGGCACTGGCGATATCCTCTAGATAAAATTGCGGTGCGGCTATTTTACAATCTCCTTTCGTTTTTTCCAGCGCCCGCCACTCGCCGAATCAACCCCAAACCGCCCCGAACAACTCGGCGAACGACCACGTATGGTCGGCCAGCGCCAAGAAAACGACACTATTTGCAAGTTCGCGTCAACGAAGCCGAAAGCGCCACGTTCGACGCGGCGGCTGATCTGGCCGGGCTGGAAAAGTCCGCATGGATCCGCGAACGCCCCTTGATCGTGGCACGGAACGCCCGTCGCAAAAGCCGCCTTCCTTGAAAGCGGGTAGTGTAGCAGTCAGCCCACGGGGATGATAAGATAATGTTGATTGTATCGATGCCTCTTTGAGGCGGTTGGCCGGATCGCCGGTTGAACTGAGCCGACGCGCAGAATCTCCGCACGATGGCCAGGAATTCGAGTTTGGGTGCGAGAGAATGACCGGCCGTTACCGGTTTATCGCCAGGTTCTATTATAAGGAAGAGCGCGAGTTGTACGTCTACGACCTTGGTCCAACTGCCGCCGCGCCGGCGGATGACGCCTGGAAATGATTTTTGGGAGGAGTGCTGAACATGCCGGTTTCCACGCGGCCATTGCCGGGCACGACGATCGACCCACTCTATCCTGAGACGGACGGGGAACCCATGGGCGAAGGCGCTTTTCATCTGGCGGCGATTTTGCACTTGTATGACGCCCTGTCGAGGCTCTTCGAGCTCCGCGAAGACGTGTACGTCGCCGCCGACATGTTCGTGTACTACGAGCAAGGGAACCCTTCGGCAAAAAGGGCGCCCGACGTGATGGTTGCCAAGGGGGTCATGGGGAACCATCCGCGGCAGTCGTTCCGTACCTGGGAAGAGGGTGTCGTACCGGCCGTCGTATTCGAGGTCACGTCGAAAAAGACGCGCGACGAGGACGAAAAAGTGAAGAAAATCGAATACGCCATGATGGGCGTGGCCGAATACTTTTTGTTCGATCCAGAGGGGCTGGGCATGGAGTCTCCGCTACGGGGTTTTCGCCTGCGAGACGGGCAGTACGCGCCGTTGCCGGACGACACCGCCGGCCGGATGGCGAGTCGCGAGCTGGGCCTGACCTTGGAGGTGGAAGGACCGCTTTTGCGCTTGATCGACCCGCGAACCGGACGGCGCCTGATGACCTACAGCGAACTGGCCGATGTGGCCGAAGAGGCCGAAGAGGCGAAACGAAGGGCCGCCGAACTGGAGGCCGAGTTGGCCCGGCTTCGCGCGGCGCAGGATACCTGAACATGATTTTTTCACCCCGCATCGGGCAGAAAGAACTTGCCCAACTATGCCGCCGGTTGGCCACCGGCCTGACCTCCGGCGTCGATGCGCGGCAGGTTTGGTCGCGTGAGGCGGCGGGCTATGCCTCGGCGGCCTTCCGCCGAAGGCTCGACCTGGTCAGCGACGCCATCAACCACGGCAGTACCGTCAGCGACGCGCTGGTCGAGACGGGCGATTACTTTCCCGCGCTGTTCCGCGAGCTGATCAACGTGGGCGAACACACGGGCAAGCTGGCCGAGGTTTGTCGCCACCTGGCCGAGCACTACGAGCACCAAATCAGGCTCCGACGCGTGTTTCTCGCGGCGATCGCCTGGCCGGTGTTCCAGCTTTCCGCCGCCCTGGGAGTGATCGGCCTGGTGATTCTGATCATCGGGGTTTTGCCCAAGGACGAACGCGGCAAACCAATCGACTTCCTCGGCTTGGGCCTGGTCGGCGGCTCCGGTTTCATGATCTACCTGTTCGTGCTGAGCGTCGCGGCCATCTGCCTGGGTTTGGCGATTCAGGCGGTTCGCCGCGGAGCCCTTTGGGTCCGTCCCTTGCAGTACGTGTTGATGAAGATCCCGGTCCTCGGTCCCTCGCTTGCGACTTTGGCGCTGGCCAAGCTGGCCTGGACGATGCACTTGACGCTCGAGACCGAAATGAGCGTGCTCAAGTCGTTGCCGCTGTGCCTGCGCAGCACGCGCAACGCCTTCTACACCGACCGTAGCGACGAAATCGCGCAGGCGATCCGCGCCGGCAGCGACATCTCCAGCGCCATGGCCGACACCAAAGTCTTTCCAACGGAGTTCCTCGACTCGCTGGCGGTCGGTGAGCACAGCGGCCGGCTGCCGGAGACGATGGCCCTCTTATCGACGGAATACCAAGACCGCGCCCAACGTGCTTTGGCCACGCTGACGATGCTCGCCGGCTTTGGCGTTTGGCTCCTGGTCGCGGCGATGATCATCATGATGATTTTTCGCGTCGCCAGCTTCTACATTGACATGCTCAATAACGCCGCGAACGGGAATTTCTAAGCCGCCTCGTTGCGCGGCAACGAGACGGCCATCAACGCGCCACACTTCGCCCCGCGAACGATATCGATTGTCATGCGGCGGGCGTCGGCGGGTAGGTGCCCACCTCGACGTGGTGGCCGTCGGGGTCGCGAAAGAAGATCTGCTTCAGCCCCGTCTCGGCCTGGATGTTCACCCGGCACGCCACGCCGTGCTCGGCCAGCAGCGTTTCGATCGCGCCGACGTCGTCGCTGTAAAAGGCGAGATGGTTGGCGCGCGTGTCGATGGGCCCCTCCGGGCCGCCGATCGACTCGTCGACGATCAGGTGGATTTGCAGACCGTAGGCGTGAAGCCACGCGCCGGGAAACCGCAGGCTGGGGCGGAGAATCTCGCGAAACCCCAGCACGTCGCGGTAGAAAGCACGGCTCGCCTCGAGCCGATTCGTGAGCCGGGCGACGTGGTGCAACGACGTTAACGGAAGAGGTGAAGTCATGGGCGGTCTCAGATTTCAAAGGCAATGTCACAGCGACGGCAAGTCATTTTACGATGAAAGATCGTGATCGCATAGCGCCATGAATACCTGTTACCGCCGCCGGCGCAGCTCGTCCTGGGGGGGCCGGCGGCCAACGGTCACCTGCAGGGTGATCCGCTTTCCGTCGCGCGCGACGACCATCGTCGCCTTGGCGCCCACGGGCGTAGCGGCCACCATCAGTTGCAATTCGCCTCGATCAGCGACGTCTTTTCCGCTCCAGCCGACGATCACGTCGCCCGGCTCAAGTCCGGCGGCCGCGGCCGGCTGTCCTGGAAGCACGTCCGTGACGAGCACGCCGCTCGATCCGGGCAGTTCCAATCGCTGGGCGAGCTCCGGCGTCAATTCGCCGAACACCACCCCCAGCCAACCGCGTTCGACCGTGCCGTGGGTTCGCAGCCGCTGGTAGACCTCCTTGGCCACCAGGCTGGGGATCGAGAAGCTGATGCCTTGAAACGAGCGGCCGACGATCGCGGTGGTGATCCCCACGAGTTCGCCGCGGATATTGACCAACGGCCCGCCGCTGTTGCCGGGGTTCACCGCCGCGTCGGTCTGCAAGAAGTTGCGGTAGACATTGGCCGTATCGTTGAATCCGCGCCGCTCTTTGGCGCTGACGATGCCGCTGGTGACCGTGCGGTCGAGCCCGTAGGGGTTGCCCACCGCGAGCACCCAATCGCCGACCTCAAGCTGCTCGCTGTCGCCCCACTCGGCCTGCACCAGCCCGTCGGCGTCGAGCTTGAGCAGCGCCAGGTCCGTCAATTCGTCGAAGCCCACCAGATGCACGCGCGCGCTGGCGATGGTCCGGCCATCGCTCAGCTTGACCTCGATCGAATCGGCGCCGTGGACCACATGATCGTTGGTCAAAACGTACCCTTCCCGCGCGTCGACCACCACGCCGGAGCCTTGGCCATGCGCCTGTTCGCGCGGGAGATCGCGAGAGTGCTCCGGTGGCAGGCGAAAACCGAAATCGTCCCAGGCCATGGCGTTCACCGCATCGACGGGCTGTTCGACGTCGATATGCACGACGCTTGGCTCGATCCGTTTGGCCACCAGCCGAAACGCGCGCGACGTGTCGGAGAGCTTGACCAGTTCGGCGTTCTGGTCGAGCCGGGCCAGTTCCGCGGCGGCCGATTCCGACTGCGCTCGCAACCGGCCGCGGGTGATCGCGTACTGCATTCTTTCCGCCAGATGAGGCGCCACCAGGCCCAAGCACAGCGCCGCCAGCACCCAGAGCAGCCGCGGGAGACGCCTTGATGCGTACGCCGGCACGGGCACCGGGGCGGGAAACATCGCCGGGGCGGGAAACGCTGCCTGTGCGGCAAACGGCTCTTGTGCGGCAAACGGTTCCTGTGCGGCAAACGGTTCCTGTGCGGCAAACGGTTCCTGTGCGGCAAACGGTTGCTGTGCGGGAAAATCGGACATCGAGGCGGTTCCTGCGAGGGTGGCCTTTACGGATTGACCGGTAGGTTATTATAGGTGGCGGCGCCGAGGGGGGAATACCCCCATCGCGCCGGACGACAGCCCATGCCTCCCATCCGTCACACCCGCCGTCCCTCGCCCGAGGAGTTCTTCGTGCCCCCGGAACTCGCCTCGCCCGAGGGCCTGGTTGGCGTCGGTGGTTCCTTGCATTCCGAATGGCTGCTTTATGCGTATCGTCACGGGATCTTTCCATGGCCCGCCGAGAGCGGTCCCTTGGCCTGGTGGTCGCCCGATCCGCGGGCGATCTTCGAGCTCGACGCGCTGCGCGTTTCGCGCAGCCTGGCCCGCACGGTGCGCGGCGGCAAATTCCGCGTCACGTGCGACCGCGAGTTTGCCGGGGTCATGGCCGGCTGCGCCACGGCGCAGCGGCGCGCGCGTGGCACCTGGCTCACGCCGGCGATGCGTGCCGCCTACGGGGCACTCCATGCGCTGGGCCACGCGCACAGCATCGAGGTCTGGCATGCGGACCAACTGGCTGGCGGCGTTTACGGCGTGGCGATTGGGGGCCTGTTCGCCGCCGAGTCGATGTTCTATTTCGTCCGCGACGCCTCGAAGGTGGCCCTGGTCCACTTGCTGAACCATTTGCGTTCGCGCGGCTACACGCTGCTCGACATCCAGCAACTGACGCCGCACACGGCGCGCTTGGGCGCCCGCGAGATACCGCGGCGCGAGTTCCTTGATCGCTTGGCGCGGGCCGTCGAGCAACCGCTCGATTTTGGCCTGGAGTTGGCGCCCCTTGCGTAGGGTGGGCACCGCCCCTTTCGGCTTTCGATCGGCTGGATTAGCATGCAGTCGCCGTGATCGCGTTCGTCTTGGCATTTTTGGATCTACCGTCTTGTCCACCGACATCGCCACCCCCGACCTCGCCACCCCCGACTTCGCGGGCTTGCGCGTGGCGGCCTTCGAGAGCCGCCGCGCGGCGGAGATGGCGCGACTCATCGAACGGCACGGTGGCGTCGCCGCGGTCAGCCCCTCGATGCGCGAGGTGCCGGTGAGCCAACCGCGCGATGCGATCGATTTCGCCCACCGCCTGATGGGCGGCCAGATCGACGTCGTGCTCCTTCTGACCGGCGTGGGCACCCGGCAGCTCGTGGCCCAGGTCGAACGGCACGTCGATCGGGCGCGGTTCCTGGCGTCGTTGGCCGACGCGACGACCATCGTGCGTGGCCCCAAACCTCTGGTGGCTCTGAAGGAATTCGAGATCGAGCCGACGTTTCGCGCGCCCGAGCCGCACACCTGGCGCGAGGTGCTGCGAACGATCGACCAGCATGTGCCGATCGCCAACTTGACGGTCGCGTTGCAGGAATACGGCCAGCCCAACGCGAGCCTGGTGGCGGGTTTGGAAGCGCGCGGCGCCAAGGTCGCGGGCATCAAGCTCTACAACTATGATTTGCCCGAGGACGCCGGCCCGCTCGAGGCGAACCTCCGCGCGCTGGCCGAGGGGCACATCGACGTCGCGTTGTTCACCTCGGCGCACCAGGCCGTCAACCTGCTGCGGCTTGCCCGGCAACTTGGCCTGGCCGACGACGTGCGGCGGGCATTTCGCCGCGTGGTCGTAGGCTCGATCGGCCCCACGACGAGCGAGATGCTCGCCGAGTGCGGCTTGCCGGTCGACCTCGAGCCGGAACACTCCAAAATGGGGCACCTGGTGCGGGCCGCGGCGCGGCGCGGCGGCGAGCTTCTGGCGGCCAAACGCGCCCACGCGGCGGTTCGATCGCCTTCGGCCACGCCGACGCCGGCCGGCAAGCCGGCTTGGTACGATAGCCCCTTCATGAAGGCCTGCCGCCGCGAGCCGTGCGACCGTGTGCCGATTTGGCTGATGCGGCAAGCCGGCCGGTACATGCGCGAGTACCGCGAGGTCCGCCAACGCACCCCATTCCTCGAACTTTGCAAGAACCCGGCCCTCTCGGCCGAGGTGATGATTACCGCCGTACAACGCCTGGGCGTCGACGCCGCGATCATCTTTTCCGACTTGCTGCCCATGCTCGAACCCATGGGGATCGAACTTGAGTTCACGCACGGCGAGGGTCCGGCCATCCACAACCCGCTGCGCGAGGCGGCCGACGTCGAGCGGCTGCTGGAACTGGACGACGTCGAGCGACTCGATTTCGTGTTCGAGACGGTACGGCTGACACGCGCCGGCGTCGCGCCGGAAATCCCGCTGATCGGCTTCGCCGGGGCGCCCTTCACCTTGGCCAGCTACATCGTGGAGGGTGGCGCGAGCCGCAACTACCTGCACACCAAGACGCTGATGTACCGCGACGAAGGGGCGTGGAACGCGCTTTTGGGTCGGCTGTCGCGCGCGATCACGCGCTACCTCAACGCACAGATCGCCGCCGGCGCCCAGGCCGTGCAACTTTTCGATAGTTGGGTCGGCTGCCTGGGGCCCGACGACTACCGCCGCTACGTGCTGCCGCACACCCGCGCGATCGTCGAGGGGCTTGCGGCGGGCGTACCGTTGATTAACTTCGCCACCGGCAACCCTGCCCTCCTGCCCCCGTTGGCCGAGGCGGGCGGCGCCGTGATCGGCGTCGATTGGCGAGTGCGGCTCGACGAGGCTTGGCGGACGATCGGGTACGAAAAGGCCGTGCAGGGCAACCTCGATCCGATGGTCTTGTTGGCCGAGCCGGACGAGATCCGCCGCCGCGCGCACGAAGTGCTGCGGCAGGCCGCCGGACGCCCCGGACACATCTTCAACCTGGGCCATGGCGTGTTGCCGCAAACGCCGGTCGAAAACGTCATCGCCCTGGTCGAGGCGGTGCATGAGTTGGGGCCACAGATCGGTGGACCGGGCTAGCGCGCACTGTCGCGTCTCATCCGCTACCAAAGCCTCTTTACGCCGTAGGGGTCGAGTTGCGCATCGACGCTGACCAGTGGTATCCCTTCGAGCAGTGACTGGGCCGCCAGCAAAAGGTTCACTCCATGTACTCCTTGAAATCCTCCAGTGGGGCGTCAAAGTCCGGCGCGATCCAGAGAATCTGGTCCTTGGCCGTTCCAGCTTGACAGGGCCACGAGGTACGCTCGGCCTTCTTCACCTGCGCCAACGGCTTACCGTGGTCCGTATGGATTCCTTCCAAGGAAGTCTAGAGCGGTAGTGAGTGGAGTAGAAGTTCATAAGGGCATCGGCACCCTGACGGACCAAGCGGTCACTTCCACAGGTTCCGGTCGAGCATCCGGTAATTGATCGCCTCACTGATGTGGACCGCGCGGATCGACTCGCTGCCGTCGAGATCGGCGATCGTCCGGGAGACGCGCAGCACCTTATCGTGGGCGCGCGCCGAGAGGCCCAACTCGTTGACGCTGGCCTTCAAAAGGTTCATGCAATCGTCGTCGAGCTTGCAGTGCTGGCGAATTTGCCGGGTGGTCATCTTGGCGTTCAGCCGCGTGCGCGTGTTGGCGAACCGCGCGGCCTGCACCGCGCGGGCGGCGATCACCTGTTCGCGCATCTGGGCGCTGGTCGTGCCCGACGCGCCGCCGGACAACTCGCGGAACGGTACGGCCGGCACCTCGATGTGAATGTCGATCCGGTCGAGCAAGGGACCGCTGATCTTGGCCATGTAACGCTCGATCTGCGGCAGAGTGCAGTGGCAATCGCGGCGCGGGTCGTTGCGGTAGCCGCAGGGACAGGGGTTCAAGGCCGCGATCAGGATGAAGTTCGAGGGAAACGTCGTGCTGGCCAACGCCCGGCTGATCGTGACCGTGCCGTCTTCCAGCGGCTGGCGCAGCACCTCGAGCGTGCGGCGGCTGAACTCGGGCAACTCGTCGAGGAACAAGACGCCGTTGTGCGAAAGACTGATCTCGCCGGGCGTGGGGGTCGAGCCGCCGCCGACCAGGCCCGCGTCGCTGATCGTGTGGTGCGGCGAGCGGTAAGGTCGCGTCGCTAGCAGCGGCTGGCCGGCCGGCAAGAGGCCCATGGCGCTGTAGATGCGGCTGGTCTCGATTGACTCCGGCGCGGTCAGGTCGGGCAGGATCGTCGGCAAGCGCTTGGCGAGCATCGTCTTACCCGAGCCGGGCGGCCCGAGCATCAGTAAATTGTGCGCCCCCGCGGCGGCGATCGTGATGGCCCGTTTGGTCATCTCCTGGCCGCGGACGTCGCAGAAATCGACGTCGTAATGGGCCAGCGCGTGGAACCATTCGTCAAGCCGGGGGGGCGTCGGCTCGATGTCGATCTGGCCGGTGAGAAAGGCCGCGGCCTGGGCCAGACTCGAGACGGCAATCACCTCGACCCCCTCGACCACGGCCGCTTCGGCGGCGCTTTCGGTGGGGACCAGCAGCCCCTTCATGCCGGCCCCGTTCTTCGCGGCGATCGCCATCGACAGGGCGCCCTTCGTCGGCCGGGTGCTGCCGTCGAGCGCCAGTTCGCCCACGACGGCGTAGCGGTCGAAGCGATCGGAGGCCAATTGCCCGCTGCCGGCCAGGATGCCCAGCGTAATCGGCAGGTCGAACGAGGCGGCCTGCTTCGGCAAGTCGGCCGGCGCCAGGTTGATCACCACGCGGTTGCCCGGCCTGCGAAAGCCGGAGTTGACCAAAGCGCGTTCGATCCGGTGAGTGCATTCCTTGACGGCCGCCTCGGGCAGGCCCACGAGCACGGTCTTGGGGAGCGAGCTATCGGAGACATCGACCTCGACCTCGACGGGCAGGGCTTCGATGCCAAGCATGGAAAAGGTCCGCAGTTTCGCCAGCATCGGCGGCCCCTCGGGCAAGTCGGAGATCGGATGTCGGAATTCGAGAGTCGAAAGTCGCAGCGCCCATATTGTGAAGGGCGGCGCCGCGAAGTGCAAGCCTCTTGGGACTTGGTCCGAATTAACTTCCCGGATTGGTTGAAACGAGACATTTTGCCACGAGAAAGCGGTGGCCGGTGGCAGAGCCTAAGCGATGCCGCAGCTCGACCGGGGCATCGCTTAGGCTCTGCCCCAGCCACCGTGAACGCAGATAACGGGTTCATCCGGCGGAAGCATTGCGCCGGCCTCGCGGAACGCCACGGAGGGCGTTCCCTACAGAAGCGGGCGGCGGCGTTTTTTTTCGCCGCGCGGTCGCGGCTGACCGTTTCGCCCAAGTCATTTTCCTGATAGGCTGGGATGATGACTTGGAGAATCGACTCCGTCCCGAACATCGACGTACGTTCGTCTCCAAGTGCGCCGGCTTGCTTCGGGAGCAAGTCTCCGTCGTCATCGTGGATGTGGTGACGACGCGCACCCAGAACCTTTACGGGGAATTGCTCGGCCTGATCGGGCAGTCCGTCCGACCCAAGCCTGGATCCCGAACCGCCGCCGTTGCACGTCGCCGCGTGCCGCCTGACGAAACGCCACGACGAGTGGTTGCTGGAGACGTGGGCGCAATCACTGGGCCTTGGGCGGCCGTTGCCGACCGTGCCGTTATGGCTCGCCGATGACCTCGCCGTGCCGCTGGAGTTGGGCGAGAGCTACGAGCAGAGTTGCGGCATTCTGAACATCACTTGAGCAATCGCAACGGCGTCTAGAAATTCACGCCGCCGAGAGTTATACTTCACGCGGCCGAGAATGAGACATTCACGGTGGCGCCCCGCCGGTCCTCCATCCACACCTTGTGCCCAAACGGTCGAACATGCACGTCGGTCGCCTGACGTTACGCGGTTTACTGGCGCTGGCGCCACTGGCCGCGTCGGCACTGGTTGCCGCCGAGCCGGCCCAACCCTCGCCCGCGCCGGCCGCTGGACACTCGATCCACGGCGAAGTGTTCAACGAAGGCCCGCGGCAGAAAGCCTACCTGATGGGGACGACCGGCAATGTGTCGCTGGCCATCACCACCCGCTCACCCCAAGCCCAGGAGTTCTTCAACCAGGGCTTGGGCCAATTGCACGGGTTTTGGTACTTCGAGGCCGAGCGATCCTTCCGGCAAGCCGCGGCGCTCGACCCCGATTGCGCCATGGCCTACTGGGGCATGGCCATGGCCAATCGCCTCAACGAGGATCGCGGCAAGAAGTTCTGCGACGAGGCCGCGAAGCGCAAGGCCGGCGCCGGCCCGCGCGAGGTCCGCTGGATCGACGCCCTGGCTGACTACTTCGCCCCCGGTTCGGATAACAAGCCCGGTTCGGATAACAAGACCGGTTCGGATAACAAGACCGGTTCGGATAACAAGCCGCGCGACAACCAGGAGCGCCGCAAGCAGTTCGTCCGCAACTTGGAGCGCATCATTCACGATTTTCCGGAGGAGATCGAGGCCAAGGCGTTTCTGGGCTTGTTGCTGTGGGAGAATTCAAACAACGGCATCCCGAATTCCAGCACGGAGGCCGTCGACTCGCTGTTGCGCGAGGTCCACGCGGTCAACCCGATGCATCCGGCCCATCACTATCGCATTCACCTCTGGGACGGCGAGAAGCCGGAGCGGGCGTTGAAATCGGCCGCACTGTGCGGGCAGTCGGCGCCCGGCATCGCGCACATGTGGCACATGCCCGGCCACACGTTCAGCAAGGTCGGTCGCTACGCCGACGCGGCATGGCAACAGGAGGCGTCGGCCCGCGTCGACCATGCCCACATGATGCGCGACCGCGTCCTGCCCGACCAGATTCACAACTATGCCCACAATAACGATTGGCTGGTCGAAAACCTGGCGTTCATCGGCCGGGTGCGCGACGCGGTCGAGCTGGCGAAAAACCTGACCGAACTGCCACGCCACCCGCGCTACAACGCGCCCAACGGCAATGGCAGCGGCCGGATGGGCCGCAATCGTTTGTCGCAGGTGCTGCAACAATACGAACTTTGGGACGAGTTGATCGCGCTGTGCCGGACGCCCTATCTCGATCCCACCGACATCGAAGAAGAACAGGTTAAGCGGCTGCGGGCCTTGGGCGCGGCCTACCTGAGCGTGGGAAAGCTCGAAGACGGGAAAGCTCAGATCACGGCCCTCACGGAACGATCGAACAAGGTCAAAGCCGAGCGGCAAACCGCGGCCAACGCGGCCGAGGCGAAGGCCCGCGAGGAGAAGAAGCCCGACGACCAGGTGGCCAAGGCCAAGTCCGACACGGAGGCCGGATTCAACGGCCGCGCCCAGCCGATTGAGGCGGCGCTCAACGAGTTGCAAGGTCGCTGGGCCTTGGCGGGCAACGACTTCGGCGTGGCCGTGGGGCACTTCGAGAAGGCCGGTATGTCGAAGGAAGTCATGTCGCGGGCCTACTTGCAGGCCGGCGACGCGGCCAAGGCCGAGCAGCACGCGCGCGAGGCGGTCGAGCAAGGCCGCAACCGTGTCTATCCGCTGGCCAACCAGGTCGAAATCCTGCACCGCATGGGGAAAACGGCCGAAGCGGGCCAGGCGTTCCGGCAGTTGCAAGCCATTTCCGGCTCGATCGACATGGCCGCCCCCATGTTCGCGCGGCTTACAGAAATCGCCCCCAAGCTTGGTCTGCCGAGCGACTGGCGGCAGCCGCTCGTGGTGTCGGCCGACGCGGGCGAGCGGCCCTCGCTCGACACGCTCGGTTCGTTCCGCTGGCGCCCCTCGTCGGCGCCAGACTGGAGCCTGAGCGACGCGCGCGGTCAGCCCTGGACGTTGGCCCAATTTCGCGGCAAGCCGGTGGTGGTCATTTTCTACCTCGGCTTCGGCTGCCTTCACTGCGTCGAGCAACTCAACGCCTTCGCGCCGATGGTCCAGGAGTACGCCGGCGCAGGCATCTCCGTGATGGGCGTGAGCACCGAACCCTCGGCCACGTTGAAGGAGGCATTGGTTTCTCGCGAGCAATCCTCCGCCGGCCCGCTGCCGATCCCGCTGGTTTCCGACCCCGACCTGGGCACATTCAAAGCCTATCGCTGCTTCGACGACTTTGAAAACCGGCCCCTGCACGGTACGTTCCTGATCGACGCCGATGGTCTGGTCCGTTGGCAGGACATCGGTTTCGAGCCCTTCTCCGACGCCCGCTTTCTGTTGAGCGAGTCGAAGCGTCTGCTATCGATTCCGGTGGCACGATGATCGCGCCCGACGCGAGTGCTCGCGGGCGTCCCCATGATCGGGCCGCCAGGGAGAAAAGCAAACCGCCGAGATTGCCTTTGCCAGTTGGCCGGCCTCGTGTTAAATTGAACGTCCTAGCCCGGATTATTCATGCTCCAGGCGGTTGATCCCGTTCGGGTCGGGTTTCCAGGTTGACTTGCTAATCTCGCCGGTGGCTTCATGGAACTCAATGTGCGTGACGTGGCGCGGATCATGCGGGTGCCCGAACGAACCGTGGACCGCTGGGTGAGGCAGGAAAACCTGCCGGCCGAAGTCGTCGGCGGCCAGTGCCGCTTCAACCGGGCCGAGGTGTTTGAATGGGCCATGAGCCGTCGGATGGACGTTCCGCGGGAGATCGTCGATGAAACCGCGGCCCGACGGGACGAGAAGCTGACCTTGGCCACCGCGCTGGCGGCCGGCGGGGAATTGCGCGACGTGCCGGGTATCGACAAGGAGGCCATTCTGCGCGCGGTGGTCGAACGGTTGTCGCTCGCCGCCGAGGCCGACCGGGAAATCCTCTGGCAGCTTTTGGTACACCGCGAAGGATCGGGCTCGACCGGCGTCGGCGGCGGCATCGCCCTGCCGCACCCTCGGTATCCGGTTTTGCTGCCCGTGAGCGCCCCCAGCATCACGCTCTGTTACCTGTGCCAGCCGATCGAGTTCGGAGCTCGCGACGGGCTGCCCGTGCATACGCTGTTCGTGCTGGTTTCGCGCAGCGTGCGCAGTCACCTGACGCTCTTGGCCCAGGTGGCCACGGCGCTCAACGATCGACGCTTTCGCGAGTTGGTCGTCGCTAAGGCCGATTTCGACGCGATCCTGGCCGACGCGCGCCGTTTTCACGATCCGGCGGATCAGGCCGCCGCCGCCAACGGTTCGGCGCGCAATCACGTTTAGCGCCGCGGGATCTTCTCCGCTCGGCCAAGTTGGCTTATACTCACTCCAGGCGCCCGAGCAAGGGAGGAGTCCATTGATGGCATCCGTGAGTCCAAAACCGCCGATCGCGCTCGATTATGAGGCAGCCGCGCAAGCCTATTTGCGCGGCCTGCCCCTGGAGCACTTCATGGAAGCAACGACGCAAGCCACCCAGCGGGAGATCACGTTGGAAAGCCTGGCGTTGCTCAAGGCGCGCCGACCCGACGTGCGGGTCTTCAATGAGTTACTGGTGCAGTACCCCGTGCCGCGCCAACGGAGGCTGGGCCAGGTGGTGCCCGACAATATGGTTGTCCTGTGCGACGAGCCGACCAAGGCAAACACCAGCTTCAACGTGTCGCTGGAACCGGCCCGGCCGTTCTGGGTGCTGGAGTACGTCTCGCGGAGCAACCCGCGCAAGGATTACGTCGACAACCTCGAAAAGTACGAGCGACAGCTCAAAGTGCCCTACTACCTGAGGTTCGATGCGGAGCGTCAGGATCTGACTCTCTATCATCACACGGGCAAGAAGTACGTCACGGTGAAGCGGAACGCGCGGGACCGCTACCCCATCCCGGAGTTGGAACTGGAAGTGGGCCTGCGCGATGGCTGGGTGCGCTTCTGGCACCGCGGCGAGTTGCTGCCGCTGCCCGCGGATCTGCAGCGCGACTTGGAACAGGCCCGGCGGCAAGCCGCGGAGGCCGGCCGCCGCGCCGAGGGTGAGGCGCGCCGCGCCGAGAGTGAGGCGCGCCGCGCCGACGACGAGGCGCGCCGCGCCGACGAACTTCAGCGGCGCCTTGAGCTAAGCCAGCGCGAACTGGCCCAACTCCAGGCCCAATCGCTCCCACCGCGGCCGCGCCGCAACCAAGGCCCGCCGCCGGGCGCGCCGGGCCGATGATCTCCTCGCGCGAAGGAAGCGGGCCAACGTGGGCGGTGCCCACCCTGCAATACCGCGAGTGGCAGTCCCAGGAGAATAACCCATGCCCGTACACGACTGGACCCGCGTCGAAGCCGGTCTGTTTCATGATTTCCAAAATGCCTGGATCATTGAATTGCGAAATACGCTCAACGGCGGGCTCCTCCCGCCTGACTATTATGCGTTGGGCGAACAGCACGTCGGCCGGTTCGTGACCGACGTACTCACTCTGCGCTCCGGCTTACCCCATGGCGAACCACCGCCACCGCCTCCACCACCGTCTGGTGGCTTGACTTTGACCGAGGCGCCGCCCAAGGTCCGTCGACAACTCACGGGGACCGAAACCTACCGCCAGCGCCGGCGCTCGCTCGCCATCCGCCACATCAGCGGTCACCGGCTGATCGCACTGGTCGAGATCGTCTCCCCCGCCAACAAGGATCGCCTCGAATCGGTGGATGAGTTTGTCGCCAAAGTGGTCGAGGCACTCGATCTCGGTGTCCATGTGCTGCTCATCGACATCTTGCCGCCGGGCCGACACGACCCTCGTGGCCTGCACGGAGCCGTGTGGAGCCAGTTTGACGAAGAACCCTACGACTGACCGGTGGCCGAACCGCTGACCCTGGCGTCGTACACCGCCGGGCTTCCGGTCAAAGCCTACTTGGAGCACCTCGCCCTTGGCGGGGTTTTGCCAAACATGCCGTTGTTCTTGCACTCGGATCGGTACGTATCCGTGCCGCTCGAAGCAACGTACGACGCAGCCTACCGAGGCGTGCCCGCTTTCTGGCGCGACGTCCTGGAACGCCGTCGGTTGCCGGCGAACTGAAGGGGCCCCTTCAACGACAGGTTACGGCACACGTACGTACGTGCGGGCAAGTGGCGATCCGTTGACGTTGGCGTAACAGTTTAGTTCCTTGACCGGCCCTTCGGGGCGTCGGCGGGGCGGGCAGCGGATCGGCCGACCAAACCCGGCGCCTAAAAACTGCTCTTGGGAGATCCGCCGCAGTTCGGCTAGATTGGCGGCA
>Ga0307372_10003357_pt1 | contig 25604 bp, 23 predicted proteins | sample OX1MG_FD_202533 | JGI IMG/M metagenome (GOLD analysis project Ga0307372, IMG submission 202533) | Soil microbial communities from Risofladan, Vaasa, Finland - OX-1 | ecosystem: Environmental > Terrestrial > Soil > Coastal area > Acid sulfate soil | place: Finland: Risofladan, Vaasa | collected...
GAGGTGCGCCGTCACCCTCGTAGCGTTCGATTACCGCGTGCGCCCATGCGATGGCATCGCCAACCCGAATGCCCGAAGGCTGGGGCCTGGTCCATAGCTCGAGGTTCTCTGGCCGGTTGTCGTCGCAACGCCATTTCTGTGATGAACGGTCTCCCCTTCGAGCAGATGTCTGCCAAGAAGAGCCTCTGCTCAAGGATGTGCCGAATACGTAGGGACTGCGACCGGCGCGAGGGTGGTCAGGGGAATGCACCATGATGTATCCAGCTTTATGGCGCGTACGACCTCCCTTCCAGTTTCCGTTGGCATCTGCGGCTTCAGTTCTACAGGCTCCGCAGGCAAGTGACTTGGCCTGCTTTGGATCCCCACATAGGCACACGTCCCTTGCCCGACAGGCCGGCAACGAAGATGCCGGCTGGATGGCTTGAAGACTCGTCCACAAGCGCCGCAGTCACGTTCGGCCATGAGTGCAATGGTGCCTCGAGGTTGTATCAACATCCTCAAGCCCACTATCGAGGACTACACCGGTGAGGCCAGGGCCCATGGCGCCATCCGGCCGCCGGGGCGGCACCATCGTCACCTCATACCTGTATCCGGCGATGCCGCATCTGATGTCCACACGTCGCTCCTGTGAGGGACTAATCGGAGAGATCGGGAAGATCGAGGAAACGCCGGGCGAGGTGCAACAGTTGGGACCCAGTGCCTCGCAGCTCTTCAACACCTTCGACGGCCTGTCGGGCACATCCCTCAGTTGAGCATCCTCAGGCCAAATCCCTAGTTGACGGCAAACCGCCAACGCGTGGCCCCTCCCGGATCATCCGTGGCGAGCGCCGTTGCCTGACGTGGCGCGATCCGATAGACGGTCCACGGCGGAGGGCCGGCGGATGGCGCGCTGTAGTCGGCGGTGAGCGCCATACCGGACTCATCGACGCGGGCGTGCCAGCCCGCGGCACGCCACCGCTCCGCCATGGTGGCCACTGTCGCTGGGTCGGTGACCTTCTCGGCTCCACCATCTATGACGAGGTCGAACCCGCGAGTGGCAAGACTCAGAGAGCAGCGGGGGTCACGGGCGAGGTTTCTGCCTTTGAGCGTCTGCTCTCCGGTCTCGAACCAAAAGCTCCCGTCGAACCAGAGCGCGCCAATGCCGGTCACGTGAGGGCTTCCGTCCCGGTTGATCGTCGCCAGCCAGCACGTATGACGATCCGGTCCTCCGCTGTTGGGGGCTTGGCTCACCCCTTCTGCGAGCAGACCCTCGATCTTGGTCCAATCGATGGGCGGCAGTCCGTAGAGGTCCGCAAGGTTTGTCGATTCCATGATCGTATGACGGTTCGCTCGGTAAGAATTCATCGGTCCAGCCATCCTGGTGCTGTCGACCCGGTCCCAGTTGTCCCCGGGATTGGCCTCATTGATATCAGCACTTCCCGCTTCGGTGGCGGGGACCATCCGGCCGACTCGGCTGGCCCAGGTGCTGGGCACGATGCCTGGCTGCAGTGATTGGGCCGCAGATCCGAGGGCCGGAGCGCATCATCGCCGTCGGGTTGGCGAGCAGGCATCTTCCCTGGTCATGACAGGCGCCGGGGAGCGAAGTAAACGAACTCGTCGATTGGAGAGCCGTCGGGAAGGGTCAGCGTGACGGTGCCGGCACGAGTCCAGCCGCACTGCTCGTAGAGGGTGATCGCCGGCTGAAAGCGGGTGACCACGTCGAGTATCGGGTAGAGGCCCAGCCCGACGGCGTGAGCTTCGGCGGTGCGCAACAGTGTGCGCCCGACTCCCCTTCCTCGGGCTCTCGGAGATACGAACAGGCGGGCGACGACCCCGAACCGGTGGCGGCACATCGCCGACAGCTGAGGCGAGGTCCATGACCGCGTCGGAGCTTCGAGCGTTGAGGGCGACGTGGCCGACCAGGTCCCCGTCGGTCTCCGCCACCCAGATGGCCATGGCGTTCGATGACTCGATGAACAGGCGCAGGTCTCCCTTTTGAAGGTAGGGCGGATAGCCGTCGACGCTCTGTACCTCCTCGACTAGCTGTGCGCACCGGTCGAGATCCGCCTCCCTCCGCCGTCGAACGATCACCCGGGCATCATCGCGCACCACTCACCCCTCGAAGACGAACAGCGGGCTCCGCAACGTGGCCCGCCGCTTGCGGGAGGGTTCCTCGAGATCGCGCAGCGACTCGATGATCGGTGCGACGACCATGCTCCATCGCTCGGCATCGAGATCCCACAATGGAGAATAGAGCCGGTCCTCGATCTGCCGAGCGAGGTCGAGAGGCGACCGTTCGACGTCGATCTCGATATGAGTGCTGGCCACCGGCTCCAACTGCGCCGCGAACGCCGCTCGGGTGATCCAATCGGGTTCCCTCGCCGGTGTCAGCACGTCAAGGCGACGGAAGAGGAGCTGAACCTCGTCCGGCGAGTGCTCGGGTGTGGCCGAGACGACAATCACCCTCCCACCCCTCGAGATTGTCCGGCGCGCCTCATCGAGGGCGGAGACCGGATCACCGATGTGGTGGAGGCTCCATACGAACAGGGCGGTTGTCATCGAGCCTCTGCGGAAGGGTAACGCCTCCCCATCGGCCAGAACGACCGCACCGGGAAGGCGGGCGGACGCCCGAGAGATCATCCCCATCGAGATGTCAACGCCCACGACATCCAGGTCATCGTCGATCAGAGCGCCCGCGATGACCCCCGTTCCGGCTCCGATGTCGGCGACCACCGAGCCGGGCGTCAACCAGGGACGGAGCGCGTCAGCGATCACCCTGGCCCGACCCTCACCGCCCCGGTCCTGCTCATAGCGCGCAGCCATCCGCTCGTAGGACGTCGAACCCACGGACTGGATCATCGCATGAGCCTCGGTGGCCCGCTCCCGCGGCTCCCGGTCCACCGCTCACTTCGGCATCGGGCCTCGGAGACCCTGGCGGCTATCGACGCGGCGGTGGACGCAGAGCTCGTGAGGCTGAGCGGCACCGACTGGGCGGCGTTGGCTGAGGCAGCCCCTGGGCAGCTCCCGGCCCACCTGGTTGTCAGCCACTTCCCGTTCGACTCCTGGGTCCACGAGCACGACCTGATGGTGCCGTGAGGTGAGCCTCAGGTGGTCGACCCGCTCGAGGCCGAGGTGGTCATGCGCTACCTCATCGGGCTCGCCATCGTCGCCACCGGCTCCGATACGCCGCTTGATCTGCATCTGACCGATCCCCACCTGCGGATCGGGGTCACCATCGTCGACGGCACGGCGGAGGTCACGATCGGCTCGGCACCGAAGACTGCGGCCGTCATCGAGGGCCGTCTCGCAGACGTCGTCGACCGCACCAGCGGCCGCCGGGGCGGCCCGGTGCGGGGGGATGACCGCGCCTTGGCGGTGATCGACGCCTTCGGACAGCTCCTCGCCGTCTGAGCCGCTTCCCCGGTGGTGCTCGGCACCGATCGCCTCAGAGCACGCGACAGGAGATGTGGGCGTCCGAGGGCATTCCGGCGAAGCCTCCCCCGGCGACAGCCACCCCCACCGATTGGCTCGAGGTGGTGAATCCCGGAGGTGCTCCGGCGGCGACCGACGTCATCTCCACCTGCCTGCCCGAGTGGAAGACCTCGATTGTGCAGCGAAGCGGCGAGGGGGCCGACGATGGGAGAAGGCCGCTCACGGTGAAGGCGATCCGTTCGGCCGGGACGCCCTGGTTGGAGAGCTGCGGATTGTAGGGCAACAGGGTGGCGGTGACCGAGTTCACCAGCACGCTCAGGGTCATCGGGCTGGTCGCCACCGGGCCCGGGCCACCGGAAGTCGACGGAGTGCCGGGTTGGTAAGTCGCCTCCAGGTAGTAGCCACCTCCGTTGGTTGCGGTGTTCCACACCCGGTAGCTGTTCCCGTGGTCGATCGGGATGGTGGCCAACAGGGCGCACTGCTGATAGGTGATGCCGCACTGGAACGGGAGCTGTCCCACCACGGGCACCGTCTGGCCTTGGTAGGAGACCGACTGGGCACCATGGACAGGCCGGTTCGAGGAGATGTTGTAGCAACTCGTGGAGTCACGCGACGGGCAGCGGACCGTGTCCTGAACGGCCGGCGTACCCGGCGTGGCGCACCCGGCGAGTCCGGTTCCGAGAAGGACCAGCACCGCCACTGCCTTTCGCTTCACGACGGCCACGGCCAGAGCCTCTCACCGCCCGGGCCATCGGTCCGGCCAGGGGCCACAACCCCGGGGAGGAAGGCCGTCCCGGGCCGGCCGGAGCCGACGGAAGGCGTGTCCCCCGTGCGTTGCCGGCCCGAAACGGTCATTCTCCCGCCGGAGGGCGACCGATGGGCAACGCCCGACCGCGGTCGGGCCTATTCTTTGCCTGTGAGACGCCAGAGGCGATCGGCGCCCAAGCGCTACGACGGCAACATCGCCGTGGTCACCGGAGCGTCATCGGGGATCGGGCGGCGGCTGGCTCTGGACCTCGCCGAGCGAGGAGCCACCGTCATCGGCTTGGCCCGGCGCGAGGAGTTGCTGGCCGAAGTCGAGCAGCTGCTCCGGGCCTCCACCGCGGGCAGCTCCACGAGGATCTGCGACGTCGCCGACACCGAGTCGTATCAGCATGCCCTCGCTGAGATCGAAGACCGGCACGGACGGATCGACGTGCTGATCAACAATGCCGGGATCGAACAACTCACCCCTGTCTGGGAAGGCCTGTCGCCGGCCTATCGTCAGATCTTCGACGTCAACGTGTTCGGCGTGGTCGCCGGCACCCTTGCGGTCGTCCCGGGGATGGCCGCCCGAGGATCGGGGACCGTGGTGAACGTCTCGTCCGATTCAGCACGGGCCCCCGAGCCGGGACACGGGGCCTACGCCGCCTCCAAGGCCGCAGTGGCCGCCTTCACCGAAGCCGTGGCCCACGAGGTCGCAGAGCGGGGCGTCCACGTCCACGTGCTCTATCCGGCCTGGGTGCCGACCGCCATGGGACTGTCAGGCACCGACGATGGCGGATCGCTTCCCCCGAAGCTGGTCCGACGGAGCGATGCCGAGGTGTCGTCGTTGGTGCTGAGCCGGATGGGTGGACCCCGCATGGAGATCAATGCGGCCACACTCCCCCTTCTGGCGCCCATCGGGCGCAGTCTCGCCCCCCTCTCCTATCAGAGGGCGATGCGCCATCGGGCCCGGTGAGGCCTTCACCGTCCTCGTCCGCCGGGGCCCGCCACCCGCCGCTGAGCCGGAGTACCGGTCCTCCCGTCACCTCGGCCGCTCGACTCAGTCCGGGACCGCGGGCCGCCTCCCGCCGGGGGTAAGGACCACGATCCCAGCAGGCGAGGCGTTGTAGGTCGACCCCACGCCGAGGACCACGGCGTTCCCGACCGTGGCGACCCCCGACCAGTTCGCCTGGGGGAGTGCTGCCTGATCGATCAACTTCCCGGTGGAGGCGAGGCGGACGTCGAGCACCGGGGCGCCCAGCCCCGGACCGTTGAACGTCATCCCGCCGGCGACCGTGGTGGGTGCGAACGATCCGGCGTGCTCGGCCTGCCAGGCGATGGCGCCCGTCTTGGCATCGAAGGAGTGCACCGAGGGCTCCTGCGTGGGGAGATCGCGTGGGTTGCCGGGGTCGCACAGCACCTTGGTGCCGTGCTCGAACCTTCCGAAGTCGCCGATGGCGGTGGAGCCGTAGACCCGCCTGCCGTCGAACGCCGTCGTGGCGATGAATCCACCGGAGAATCCCCCGAAGACCACGTTGGTCGCCCACCTCTCCCGGCCCGTCTTCGGATCGAGGGAGTAGTAGGTGCCGTCCTTGCCCCCCACGCCGAGGAAGGAGATGGCGCCGCCCGAGGCGACACCGGCGTTCGGCGTCGCTCCGAAGTCGAGGTCGCACGAGGTGTCGGCACGCGCCGGGCGGAAGACCCACGCCAGCCGTCCGTCACCGACATGGAGTGCAACCACCGATTCGCTCAGCGGGGGTGGGTTGGCGAAGTTGCAGTCGGCCACGTCGAACACCACCAAGCCCAAGCTCGGCAGCACCGTCCCCGAAGACCAGATGTTCCCACAGCCGTCATTCTGGATCCGGCCGGCCGCATCGACGTCCGTCTGGTGCTCCCACACCGGCCGGCCGGTGGCCAGGTCGGCGGCGGCGATATAGCCCCGATAGCCCTTGCTCCCGTCCACATCGACACCGAACAGCACCTTGTCCCCGGCGACCACGGGCGAGGAGAAGATGCGGGTCCCGTCCTGGTTCGGGTCGGGCGGTGCTTCGGGGCGGCCCGTGTAGTCGTGGGCCCAGTAGAGCGCGCCCGTCTCGGCGTCGAGTGCGTACAGCGTGTACCCCCCACCGAAGATCACCAGGTCGGGACGGCTGCCCCCGCCGGTTTCATACCAGGCGGACGAGGTGACCAGTCCCCCGTCGGAGGTGAGGTCGCGCGGGTTCTCGCCCGGATACGGCGTGACCGCGTCCTGGGATCGGAGGCGGTACTTCCATCGGAGGGCACCGGTGGCCAGATCCACCGCGTAGAAGTAGCCGTCCCACGATCCGGCATAGACGGTTCCGTTGACCACCGTCGGCGTGGCAGTCACCGCGTCACCAGTCGGGAAGAACCACGCCTGTCTCAATTTGCCGGCCGTGACCACGGTGAGCGCTGTGCCCCCGTGGAAGCTGTGCTGTGCGTCGTGTCCGTAGGAGGGCCAGTCATGGGGACCCGGTGGGTGTGATGACACCGGTGGAGGGGACGCGGCACTCGTGCCGCATCCGGCCAGCAGTAGGGCGGAGACCACGACCCCGATCCATCGGCCGAGGGGGCGGCGAAGGCCCGAGCGGCCCCGCCCCGGTGTCAGTTGCACGGTTGCCGCCCCGCTTCTAGCCGAAGCCCGGCCCCGCCGGTGCATTGGTCGAGGGGCCGACGGCGGGCACGTTGTTCTCTGACGGCCCCGAAGCCGGGGGCACGATCTTCCCCGTCGGGTAGGGACAGACCTGTCTGGACGGCACACACACCGTGACACTGGTGGCGAAGTCGAAGCCACCGTTGAGAACCGATGGCGCGCTCGGCTGATGGTGGTTGAAACTCACCCGCATGACCCGGCTCTTGTAGCTGGCCGGTCCACACCCGTCGGCGAGGTTGTTGTTCTTGCAGGTGATGTGGATGTCGACGAAGTACAGGGTCCCGTCGGGTGCGAACGCCAGGCCGAAGGGGTTGTACCCGTTGGGGTCCTGGCCGAGCTGGGCGAGGGTCTCGCCCGGGATGGGCGGACGCCCGGGCTCGGGCTGACCGCTCTGGGTGAACCAGGCGATCGAGGGATTGCCGAAGAAGCTGCTGACAGCAAGGCAGTCACAGGTCTTGTCCAGGGCGACACCGGCGGGGAACGGCAGCATGCTCGCCGATCCGTGGAAGAACACCGAGGTCCGCAGCCTCCCGGACGGGTAGAGCCCGCCGGGACAGTCGGCGGAGGAGGTGGGCAGCGAGGAGTGGTCGATGCGCACCACCTCGTCGATCCCGGCCTCGGGGACCAGCGGGTCGCCGCTGTCGGTGAGCGCTAGGGTGCCCGGCTGGCTCAGCCCTCCGGTGCCGTCGACGTGATGCGGTCCCGTCCCCCCGGCGGTGGGGCCGGCCACGATGCAGTAGCTCGAGTACGAAGGCGCGAACCACTCCACCAGGCGACCGTTGTCGGGGACGGGAAAGGCCCCCTGCGCGGTTCCGAGGTCGGTTGCCAGCAGGTTGCCACCGTGGGTGAAGGCGCATCCGGTGTAGGTGCTGTTGCCGTTGAACGCCCCGGTGGCGTCGGGTGGTGAGTCATCTCCGATGCTCTGACCAGGGAGTTTATAGGGTCCAGGAACGTAGAGCACCCGACCGCTGTAGGAGCCGTCGCGCCGATTGAGCTCCTCGCCGATGGCGGGCTCCTTGTACGGCTTGAGGCCGCCCGGGTTCTGCTGACTGGGCAATGTGGGGTCGAGGCCTCCCACGAACCGGCCGCTCCCGTCGGGAAGCACGCACACCTGGCCGTTCAGGTCCCAGGCGGGCATCAGCTGGCCCTGGCGTCCCGAGGGCATCGAGGCGAAGTCGACTTCCTCGTTCTGGTCCCAGTAGACGAGGTAGCCCGGCTTGCCGGTGGTGCCGCTGGTCCCCCCGCCGGGCGCCGACGCGCCGGTCGACGAGCAACCGGCTGCCGCCACGAGGATGCCGAGCACGAGCACGGTCGACCACCGTCTCACTCCGCCGCGACCCACCGTCGAACACACCATGGCACACCGGTCCCCCCACTGAGCCTGACGTCGCTGTCATACTATGCGGACACGAGGAGCGTCAAGCGTCACACCCGCCGATCCGCCGTCGTGGCTGCGTGGTGAGCCGTCCGGCGATCGGCACCTCGGGCTCTCGACGGGCGCCGATCGAGCGGCGCCACTACGATGCCGCCGGCGCGGGATACCCCGGGCGCCAGGACCACCAGAGCGCTCGAAGCGCGGGGAGCGGCATGCACACCAGAGCGCGGTTCGGGGGAACGGACTCCTGATGAGTGTCGCCGAGGCTCGCCCCCTGACCGCCCTCGAGATCGCCCGCAGGGCCTCGCTCAAGCCGATCTCCGACATTGCCGGGCAGATCGGCCTTGCCGCGGACCACCTCGAACTCTACGGCCAGCATGTCGCCAAGGTAAAGCTCGACGCGATGACGGCGCTCGCCGAGCGACCGACCGCCCGGTACGTGGTGGTGACCGCCGTCACCCCCACCCCGTTGGGAGAGGGCAAGACGACTACGACGATCGGGCTGGCCCAGGGGATGGCACACATCGGGAAGCGGGCGACGGCGGCCATCCGGCAGGCCTCGATGGGGCCCACCTTCGGGATCAAGGGCGGCGCCGCCGGTGGCGGATACAGCCAGGCCGCGCCCTTCGAGGCGCTCAACCTCCACCTGACCGGCGACCTGCACGCGGTGACCGCCGCCCACAACACGCTGTCGGCCATGGTGGACAACCACCTTTATCAGGGGAATACCCTCGACATCGATCCGCATTCGATCACCTGGCGGCGGGCCCTCGACGTCAATGACCGGGCGCTGCGGAACATCGTGGCCGGCCTGGGCACGGGCGAGGACGGGGTGCCGCGCCAATCCGGATTCGACATCACCGCCGCCTCGGAGGTGATGGCAGTCCTCGCCCTGTCGACCTCGCTCCAGGACATGCGCCAGCGGCTCGGACGAATCGTCATCGGCTTCACCGAGGACTCGCTCCCGGTGACCGCCGAGCACCTCCGCGCCGCCGGCGCCATGGCGGTGATCATGCGCGACGCCATCAAGCCGAATCTCCTGCAGACCATCGAGAACACCCCGGTCCTGGTCCACGCCGGTCCATTCGGGAACATCGCACACGGGAATTCCTCGATCATCGCCGACCTCATCGGCATCCGTTCGGGGGACTTCCTCATCACCGAGGCCGGCTTCGGTGCCGACATGGGTGCAGAACGTTTCTTCAACATCAAGTGCCGGGTGTCGGGCCTGGTGCCCGATGCCGCGGTGATCGTCACCACCGTGCGGGCCATGAAGGCCCACTCCGGGGCCCACCGGATCATCGCCGGGAAGCCGCTGTCCCCGGCACTCCTGGAGGAGAACCCGGCCGAGGTGGTCACCGGGGGGTCGAATCTCCGAAAGCAGATCGAGAACGTGCGCCTCCACGGGGTCACGCCGGTCGTCGCCATCAACGCCTTCCCCGAAGACTTCGCCTCCGAGTACGACGCCATTCACGAGATCGCCAGATCGATGGGTGTCCGCTGCGCGGTGACCACCAACTTCAGGGACGGGGGGGCGGGAGCGGTCGAGTTGGCCGAGCTGGTCGCAGCGGCCGCCGAGGAACCGAACCAGTTCCAATTCCTCTACCCCGACGAGGCTCCCCTCCGCGGCAAGATCGAGACCATCGCCACCCGCATCTACGGTGCCGACGGCGCCGACTATTCGCCCAGCGCCGGCCGGCGGCTCGAATACCTCGAGGCCAGCGGGTTCGGGAACCTTCCGGTCTGCATTGCCAAGACCCACCTCTCCATATCCTCCGACCCGGCGCTGAAGGGTGCACCGACCGGATGGCGCCTTCCGGTCCGAGAGGTCCGCCTCTCCGCAGGGGCCGGCTTCGTCTACGCCATCTGCGGTGACATGCGGACGATGCCCGGTCTGAGCTCGCATCCGGCCGCCGAGAACATCGACATCGACCACAACGGCGATGTCATCGGGTTGTCATAGGGGAGACGACGGCTTGCCTTGCTCGGACCGGGCTGCGACACTCCACCGGTGAGCAGACCACCCGGGGGGAACCGGTGAACGGGATTCACCGTGGGCAGGTCGGACCGGGCCGAGTGCACAGAACGTGCCTCGTGGTGCTGACCGTCCTGTCTGGCGCAGCCCTCGCAGCCTGCTCGTCGTCTGGTCCGGCGCCGGCCTCCAGCCAGCAGGGCGCAGCTTCGGCTGCCGCCCGGGCAGCCTGCCATCCACCGAACGCCACACAGCCGGTGGTGGCGAAGCCCGTGCCCGGGACGCCCAGCGACTGGAATGTCACCTCGTTCGACGGCACGACCATTCGGGCACACTGGTTCCCGGTGAGCCTGGCCGCCGGGGCGAGGGCGCCCACCGTCCTGATGGGACCCGGGTGGAGCCTCGCCGGCGACACCGACGTACAAGGTACGGGCATCCTCGGGGCCCTCCCGATCAAGGATCTGCGGGCGGCCGGCTACAACGTGCTCACCTGGGATCCACGAGGCTTCGGCCGGTCCGGCGGCAACGCCGAGGTCGACAGCCCCGCCTTCGAGGGCCGCGACGTCAGCACCCTTATCAGCTGGGTGGCCACCCTCCCCGGCGTCGAGCTCGACGCCACCGGTGACCCTCGCATGGGCATGGTGGGCGGGTCCTACGGGGGAGGCATCCAGCTGGTGGCGGCGGCGATCGACTGCCGGGTGGACGCCATCGTGCCGACCATCGCCTGGCACTCCCTGGTGACCAGCCTGGACAAGGCCGACACGGTCAAGACCGGATGGTCGGACATCCTCACCAACCTGACCACCGCCGACCACGTCGACCCGGAGGTGGCCCTGGCCCACCAGACGGGTGATTCGACCGGACTGATCACCGGGTCCGAGCGAGCCTGGTTCGCCCGACGCGGACCGGGTTCGCTGGTCGCCCGCATCAATGTCCCGACCCTCATCGTCCAGGGCACCGTGGACACCCTGTTCACCCTGCAAGAGGGCGTCGACAACTACCAGGTCCTGAAGCACGGCGGCGTCCCGACATCGATGCTCTGGTTCTGCGGCGGCCACGGCGTGTGCCTGACGCCCCCCGGCGACCAGCAGTTGCCGACCACCGCAACCATCGCCTGGCTCGATCGGTACGTGGAGCGCGATTCGACCGTCTCCACCGGCCCGGGATTCCGGTTCGTCGACCAGAACGGCACCACCTACTCCGCCGCGGGCTGGCCGGTGCCTGCCGGCCGGCCGGTCACCGCCGCCGGCCAAGGGACGTTGGCCCTGAACGCGGTGGGCGGCTCGGGCCCGGCGGACACCTCGGGAACGGCGCAGTTGCTCGCCGGTCTGGCCGGGCCGATCACCCCGGCCCCAGCCGCCAATGCCGTCAACGTCCCTGTCCCCTTCGGGAACCGTTCGGTGGTCGTGGTGGGTGCACCGCGGCTCCGACTGGCATACAAGGGAACCACTCCCCCCGGCTCGCGGCCGACCCGGGTCTTCGCCCAGTTGGTCGACGGCTCCACCGGGATCGTGCTCGGCAACCAGGTCACCCCCATCGCGGTGACCCTGGACGGTCGACCGCACACCACCACCGTTCCGCTGGAGATGGTGGCCTTCACCGGGACGCCCGAGAGCCACCTCGAGCTGCAACTGGTCGCATCGACGGTGACCTACGGACAGCCCCGATTCGGCGGCAACGTCGACTTCACCCAGGTCCAGCTGGCCCTCCCGGTGGCCTCGGACATCGCCGCCCGGTAGCAGGACCCCTCCGGGAGCGCCCACCGATCCGGATCCCGGGACGGTGGGCCGCTCCAGGGCGGTCGGCTTCTAGCTGGGCAGTTGGTCGAGGAAGGCCTGAATGGCCTCGTTGACCAGCTTGGGATGGGTGAGATTGGCCGAATGCGTCCCGCCCTCGATGGTCACGACGCCGGTTGACCCCGGGAGCCCGGCGGCCAGGGCCTCGGCCTTGTCCATGGTGATGGAGACGTCCGACGTGCCGTGGATGACCAGAGCCGGGACCTCGATCTCTCCGAGCCGGGCCGTGATGTCATCCCTGTTGATGAGCGTCTGACCCGGATGGGCCAGGGTTTCGTGGGGGCGGGCCTTCCAACGGGCGATCCAGTCCTCGTTCAGTCCGGGCTCGCCGATGATGAGCGCGGCAGCGGCCGAGGCGATGTCGTCAGAGGGGCCGTTGGCCACCCAGTCGTCGATCATGCCCTGATACAGAGGCACGACCTCGGGGTCCTCGGTCCCCGCCTGGGTGTCCAACAGGACCAGTGCCCGTACCCGGTCGGGATCAGCCAGCGCCACCCGCATGGAGATGAATCCACCCTGGGACATGCCGCCGATGACCGCCCGGTCGATGCCGAGGTGATCGAGGAGGGCGACGCAGTCCGCAGCCAGGTCCCAGTACGTGAACGGCTCCCCGTCGTAGACCGTGTCACCGAACCCACGTTCGTCCCAGGTCACCACCCGATAGCGCCGCCGCAGCGCCTCCACCTGGGGGTCGAACATGGAGCGATCCATGAGGAAGCCGTGGGCCAGCACGATCGGCGGGCCGTCGCCACCCGTGTCGTCGTAGGCGATCTGCTGGCCGTTGGCCATTGCGGTGCTCATCGGGCTTCTCCTCGTCTCGCCGGCCTCCCGGGGCTCCCCGGGCCGGCCCACCACCGATGAGCGAGCGTAGGCCGGGTCCGGCTGGCCCGCCCGACGGCTGCCACCGCCAGCCCCGCCGTCGCCAGCCCTGCCGTGGTCGGTGCCGCTCCTCTGTCGTCGGTGCCGGCTCCTACTGGAGGTACCCCTCGACCGTCCCCTCCGGACGGGTGGCCGCCTCCTCCGGGCTCCGGCCCGCACCCCGGAGGGCGCGCCGTTGGCGGAGCAGGTCCCACATCCGGTCCAGCGTGACCTCGATGGCCTTCAGCCGCTGTTCCTCTTCGTGCGACAGGCCCTGGCCGACGTGTCGCTCCTCGAGGCGTTGCTCCTCGCTGGCCAGATTGCCGATCTGGATGATGATCTCGTGGTCGTCCACCGGAGGCTCCTTTTGGCTCTGGGCACACGCCGATCCGGTCGAGGCGCCCACACGGTCTGGCCCAGACTACGGTCGCCGTGGCCGCCGTCGCACCCGGGCGGCCCGGCGTCGGTCCGGCACCCAGGGTCCCGCCGGCCTCAACGAGGGGCCCGAGGCATCCCCAGTCCCACCATGGCGATGATGTCCCGCTGGACCTCGTTGGTGCCCCCGCCGAAGGTGAAGATCGTCTGGCTCCGGGAGCTCCGCTCGAGCTTCCCCTGGAGCACGGCACCAGGTGAGCCCTCGGGCAGGTAACCGGCCTGGCCGACGACCTCGAGGAGCAGGCGATAGGCCTCGAGTGCGAACTCGGTCCCGAACACCTTGGTGGCCGACGCGTCAGCCGGGTTGAGCCCCTTGTCGGCCGCCCAGGCCACCTTCCAGTTGAGGAGCTTGAGATACTCGGCCCGGGCGTGGACCCGGGCCAGGTGGAGTTGCACCCACTGGCGGTCGATGACCCGCCGGCCATCGGCCAGCTTCTCCCGCTGGGCCCAGCGCCGGGTCTCGGTCAGGCTGCGCAGGATCCCTGAAACCGGGCAGATGGCGACACGCTCGTGGTTGAGCTGGTTGGTGATGAGCCTCCACCCCTGGTTCTCCTCGCCCACCAGGTTGGCCGCCGGCACCCGCACGTCGTCGTAGAAGGAGGTGCTGGTGAACTCGCCGGCCACCGTGGGGAGCGGTGACCAGTGAAAGCCCGGGGCATCGGTCGGAACGATGAACACCGAGAGCCCCTTGTGCCTGGGCGCCTCCGGATCGGTCCTGGCCGCAAGCCAGACGTAGTCGGCGTACTGGATGGCGCTGGTGTAGAGCTTCACCCCGTTGATCACGTACTCGTCACCGTCCCGCACCGCCCGGGTCTGCAGGGAGGCCAGATCGGTGCCGGCGGTGGGCTCGGTGTAGCCGATGGAGAAATGGACCACGCCCCGGAGGATGCCGGGGAGGATGCGTCGCCTCTGCTCGTCGGTGCCCAGGGCCATGAGTGTGGGGCCCACGCTGTTGAGGGTGAGCAGCGGGAGCGGGACGCCGGCCCAGTGCGACTCCTCGACGAAGATCATCTGCTCCACGGGCCCCTTCGCCTGGCCGCCGTACTCGACGGGCCATCCGAGGCCCAGCCAGCCGTCGTCGCCCATCCGCCGGATGCACCGTGTGTAGCTGGATGCACCCGGCCCCTCGTCTCCCATCTCTTCGACGAGGGCCTTGAAATAGGCGCGCAATTCGGCCTTGAGCGCCTCCTGTTCCTCGGTCAGTGCCAGATACACGGGTCTCCCTCTCACCCGGCACGATAACAACCGACCGAGCGAGGTTGGGATACCGTCGGCGCCATGAGCGATCCATCGACCCCCACTTCTCCCGCCGAGCTCTTCTCCGTTGCGGGGAAGACGGTGGTGGTGACCGGCGGCACCCGCGGCATCGGGCGCATGATCGCCGGGGGATTCGTGGCGGCCGGGGCGACGGTCATCCTGGCCTCCCGCAAGCCCGACGCCGTCGAGGCCGCGGTGGCCGAGCTCTCCCGGCACGGAGCCTGCTGGGGCGTTGCCGCCGACCTCTCCACCGAATCGGGGGCCGCCGGGCTGGCCGATGCCGTGGCGCGCGACCACCCACGGGTGGACGTGCTGGTCAACAACGCCGGGGCGACGTGGGGCGCACCCCTGGTCGAGCACGACACCGCATCGTGGGACCGGGTGCTCAACCTCAACGTGCAGGGGATCTTCCACACCACCAAGCGCTTCCTGCCCATGCTCGAGGCGGCCGCCGGCCCGGGCGAACCCTCTCGGGTCATCAACATCGGCTCGATCGACGGGATCCATGTGCCGGTGCTCGAGTCCTACTCCTACTCGGCATCGAAGGCGGCTGTGCACCAGCTCACCCGGCATCTGGCCAAGCGACTGGCCCCCACCATCACGGTCAACGCGGTCGCACCGGGGCCCTTCGAGTCCAAGATGATGGCGGCGACCCTCGAGGCCTTCGGCGACCAGATCGCCGCCTCAGCCCCGATGAAGCGGATCGGCCGACCCGACGACATGGCCGGGGTGGCCATCTTCCTCGCCTCCCGGGCCGGTGCCTACCTCACCGGTGCGGTCATCCCGGTTGACGGCGGGATCGCCACCACCGCCTGAACCCCGTTCCGGGCCGAGGAGGACCGCCGCGGGCTACTGCACCCCGTCCGCCTCCGCGGGGCCGGTGACCAGCGCGTCGAGCCGATCCAAGGTCCGCTCCATGTCCCGCCGGGTCTTGTTCCAGTAGATGTTGCCGAGCTTCAGGAGCACCCGCTGATGGTCGGGTCTGATGTCCCAGCTCTCGCGCACCATCGTCCCCTCGTCGATCGGCTCCAGATGGTAGCTCCAGATCCGCCCGGCCAGCACCCGACCGAGGCGTCCGGTCGGCCCGGTCTGCCAGGCGATGCACCGGTCCGCCTCGAATTCGACCACCCGGTTCACCGTCGAGTACGAGACGAACAGCTTCATGCCCATGCCGAAGGTCGACCCGAGGGCGAGACGCTGGGGACCGGCCTCCGCCGCGCCCTGGAGCATGCCCGACCCGTCGATGAGCGGGTGCCTGGCCGCGTCGGAGAGGACGTCGAAGATGATCGGGGGCGAAGCCCGGATCAGCCGGTCGACCGAGAGCACGTAGTCCCTCACGGCGTCACGCGAACTCGGCCAGGTCGGGCAGCCGGCGCTCCGAGAGCGCCTCGCCCCGGGCCAGCAGCTCCTTCGGATAGGACTCGTGGGTCAGGATCAGGAACTGCTCGTCGCGGATGGCAGCCAGGACCATCTGCGCGACCTCACTCGGAGCCATCCCCTCGGCGACGGCGGTGGCCAGGTAGTCGGTCACGAATCTCTGGTCCTCGGTCACCGGGGCGACCAGTCGCGGGGGGCGGTGCCGGTCGGAGTCGACGATGTTGGTGGTGATGATCCCGGGGCACAGCACGGAGGCCCTGATCCTCGACCCGACGGCCAGGAGGTCGTGGGCCAACGACTCGGTCGCGGCGAAGGCGGCGAACTTGGAGATCGAGTATGGCGCTTCGAACGGGGCTCCCAGCAGGCCGGCCACCGAGGAGGTGTTGACCACGTGCCCTTCGGTGCCCTGGGCGATCATCCGGGGGACGAAGGCACGGATCCCGTGGAGGATGCCCCAGAGGTTCGCCCCCAGTACGAACTCGAAGTCCTCGTCCGGCCGGTCCCAGATGATCCCCCCGACGAACACGCCGGCGTTGTTGCAGAGGAGGTCGACCTGGCCCCACCGGTCGAACACCGCATCGGCCAGGGCGTTGACCCGATCGGCCCGGCTCACGTCGCACTCGTCGGCCATCACATCGGCCGAAGGGAACTCGGCCCGCACCAGCTCGGCGGTCTCCGAGAGGGCCGGGCCGTCGACATCGGCCAGCGCCACCCGCATGCCCTCGCCGGCAAAGGCCTGGGCCAGGGCCCGCCCGATCCCGCTGCCCGCCCCGGTGACGACGGCGGTCCTTCCTCGAAACTCCTGCATGCCGGGGTCCTTTCAGGTGCCAGGTGGGCCGTCGACGGGGGCATCGGATGGACAGAGGCGGGTGGAGAGGAACGATCCGACCGCGGCGATGCTCCGATCCGCCTCCGGTATGAGTGCACCGGGGAAGGCCTGGAAGACATGGATGAGTTCGGGCCACACGGTCAAGGTCACGCTGCCGGCGGCCGCCCGGATGCCGTCGGCCAGCCGGGTGGCGTCGTCCAGCAGAACCTCGCGGTCACCGACCTCGATGAGCACGGGGGGCAGGCCACCCAGGTCGCCGGCGAACAGCGGCGAGGCCAGTTCCGAGCGGGGGTCGGTCTCGCCCAGGTAGGCCTGCGCCATCAGATCGAGCCCGGCCCGGGACACCATCGGATCGACATCTGCGTTCCGCTCATAGGAGGGCGCGGTCTGGGTCAGGTCCACCCACGGGGACAGGCACACCGCCGCACCGGGCAGCGGCGAGCCCGCGGCGCGGATGGCGAGCAGCGCGGCCATGGTCAGGCCACCGCCGGCCGAGTCACCGGCGATGGCGATGCGCTCGGGGCGGGTCCCGAGGGCCAGGAGGTCCGCGTAGGCGGCCACGGCATCGGTGACCGCGGCAGGGAACGGGTGCTCCGGGCCGAGCCGGTAGTCGAGCGTGACCACCGGACACCCGGCGGCCACGGCGATCCGCCCGGCCAACGGACGGTGGGTGTCGAGCGACCCGATGCAGTAGCCCCCGCCATGGAGGTAGAGGACCACTGCGTCGCCGTCGGCTCCCTCCGCCGAGAGCCATTCGGCGTTGCGCCCCCCGAGCGTGACCGGTTCGGCCGCCACGCCGTCGGGAGGCGGGGTCGCGGTCGCCACCTCCGCCATCGCCGCCCGCTGTTCGACGATCGAGCCGGTGGTCATGCGGGATTCGGCGAGGAACGCACTGATCGCCTCGACGCCCTGGTGGCTCACCCCGGCACCCTTCCTCTGCTCATCGGCGCGCCTCATCGGCACAGCCGCGGCACCACGGTAGATCCTCCCGAGTCCCCGGAGGGACCCGGGTGTTGGGCTTGCCGAAATATCACTCTACGTGGGATCATTAACACTTGACGTGAAATAGTGACTGTCACCCTGCAACCCGGATTTCGTGGTGCGAGCCGGATCCGCAGGGTGGCGTTGGAGGAGTGAGGGGCATGGGGCAGAAGCGGTGGCAGAGCCTGGCGGCGGCCGGCCTCGCCGGCCTGATGGCCCTCGTGGTGGTGGGTGCCGGGGCCGGGCCGGGCCGGGCCGCCGCCGCGGCCACGCCGCCGACACGCCACACCGCCGGAGGGCAGCTGCAGACGAACTTCTGGCTGGCCACCAGCTCCGGCTCCCTGCTCGCCTTCGGCGTCCCCTCCTACGGCTCCCCCACCGGGCCCCTCAACCAGCCCGTCGTGAGCGTGGTGCCGTCCGGCGACCAGCAGGGCTACTGGATGGTGGCCTCCGACGGCGGGATCTTCTCGTACGGGGACGCCCATTTCTACGGATCCACCGGAAACATCCGCCTCAACCGCCCGGTGGTCGGGCTGGCGCCCACCCGCGCCCAACGCGGCTACTGGCTGGTGGCCTCGGACGGTGGCGTGTTCTCCTTCGGTGATGCCGTGTTCCACGGCTCGACCGGCAACCTCACCCTGAACAAGCCGATCGTGGGCATGGCGGCCACTCCCGACGGCAACGGCTACTGGATGGTGGCCTCCGACGGTGGCGTCTTCTCCTTCGGTGATGCCGTGTTCCACGGCTCGACCGGCAACCTCACCCTGAACCAGCCGATCGTCTCCATGGCCCCGAGTCCGGACGGACGGGGCTACTGGCTGGTGGCCGCCGACGGTGGGGTGTTCACCTTCGGGGATGCCGGCTTCTTCGGATCGTCGGCCGACGCCCCGGGTGATCCGGCACAGCGCCTGGCGCCGACCCGGTCGGGACAGGGCTACTGGATCTTCCGGCAGAACGGGGATGCCGCCGCGTTCGGTGACGCGACGACGCTCAGTCCCCCGTCGACGGCCCTGCTGATGAGCCCGGTCTCCCCCGGCGACAAAGCGGTCCTGTTCGCGTTCGAGCAACTGGGGAAGCCGTACATCTGGGGCGGGAACGGTCCGGTCGGCTACGACTGCTCGGGGCTGGTCCTCGCCTCTTGGAGCCATGCCGACGGGATCGGGTTCGCCCGGGTGGCCAACGACCAATACCACACAGCCGGCACGGTCGTGCCGATGAGCGACCTCCAAACCGGGGATCTGGTGTTCTGGGGGCACAGCCAGACCGACTGGACCAGCGTCTACCACACCGCCCTCTCTGTCGGCGGCGGCCGGATCGTCGAGGCCACCGGCGACCATGTCCAGCTCGGTTCGCTCGGCCAGTGGGGAATGGGCGACCTGATGCCCTCCGGACGGAGGCCCTGAACCGGACGGCGGGCCTCTGCAGGCCTTCGGTCAAGGCACCACCGAATGTGCCGATAGGGGGGTATGGGGACCCTCACCGGAAATGCCCTGATGACCAGGGGGGTCCTGTCGAGTGAATTGGTGGCGAAGATCGCCGCCGGGTTGTGGATCCTCGCCAGCGCCCTGGTCCTGTCGGCCGAGCTGATCGTCGCGCCCCCGGCGGGGTCCTCGCGCCTCGGCAGCGTCGTGGTGTGCGGGATCTCCCTGGCGGCCGGGATGGTGATGTGGGTGCTCCCCTGGGACCGCTGGAGGCGGTCGGCGACGCTGTGGCTGGTTCCACTCGCCTTCGCCACCATCGGGGTCGACCTCCGGCTGGGCAACGGCGACGGGTTCCTCTATGCGATCACCTTCCTCATCGTCTTCGTGTGGCTGGGCCTGGGCCATCCCCGTGGGACCTGCCTCCGTTGTGCGCCCCTCCTGGCAGTGGGCTACCTCGCCCCGCTGGTGGGGACCGGGACCCGCCAGGCGCAACTGGGCATGGCCTCCGCCGTCTTCGTGGTCCCGTGCTGCGTCCTGGTGGGCGAGGCGGTGGCATGGGGGGTCGACCTCCTGGTCCGTTCGGAGTCCGCCTTGGCCGAGACCAGGGCGCGGTACGCGGGCTCGTTCGAGGAGGCACCCGTCGGCATCGTACTGACCTCCAGCGATGGTGTGGTGCTCAAGGTGAACAAGGCCTTCGGCCGGATGTTGGGCTGCCCGCCCGACGATCTGAAGGGTCGGCGTCTCCGGGACCTCACCCATCCCGAGGACTGGGAGGACAACCACCGGAGGTTCCTCAGCCTCGTCGCCGGGGAGATCGACACCTGCAAGCTGGAGAAGCGGTACCTCCATGCCGACGGCCACAGCGTGTGGGTCTCGATCAATGCCTCCTGCGCCCGGGACTCCCCCGGAGGACCGCTCTATGTCATCGCCCAGATCGAGGACATCACCGAGCGGCGGGCCCTCCGGGAGCAACTGGCCCACGCCGCCGACCACGACCAATTGACCGGGCTCCCCAACCGGACGCTGTTCATGGACAAGCTCGAGCGGTCGCTGACCCTGGCCGAGGAGCGTGGTCACCAGGTGGCACTGATGTTCCTCGACCTCGACCGGTTCAAGATGGTCAACGACGGCCTCGGCCACGATGCCGGCGACCGGCTCCTGCAGCGGATCGCCCGGCGGCTGGAGAAGGCGCTCCGCGGCCAGGATCTCGTGGCGCGGTTCGGCGGCGACGAGTTCACCGTGTTGTGCGAGGTCGTGGATGAGGACGAAGCCCTGGTGATCGCCGGGCGCCTGCAGATGGCCATGGACCGGCCGGTGGCCGAGTCGGGCAACGAGCAATTCGTCTCGCTGAGCATCGGCATCTCGCTCTCCTCCGCCGAGACCACGGGGGCGGCGGCCCTTTTGCGGCAGGCCGATGTGGCCATGTACCGGGCCAAGGAGAGCGGTCCCTCACGGATAGCCGTCTACCGTGAGGACGACGACCTCGAGGCGATGCGCAGCCTGCGCACCTCCAACGAGCTGCACCGGGCCCTCGAGCGCAACGAGTTCGAGATGCACTACCAGCCGTTCGTCGACCTCCACTCCCTCACCATGGTCGGCCTCGAGGCGCTGGTCAGGTGGAACCACCCGACCCGGGGCCTGCTGCCCCCGAGCGAGTTCATCGCCCTGGCCGAGGAGTGCGGACTGATCGTCCCCCTCGGAACGTGGGTCCTGCGTGAGGCCTGCCGTCAGGCCGCCCAGTGGTGTGCCGAACGGACCCTGGCCCATCAGGACGCCTCCCGGATGAACCTCTCGATCAATGTCTCCGCCCAGCAACTCTCCGATCCCGTGTTCACCCAGCTGTTGGTCGGTGCGCTCGAGGACTCGCAATTCACGGCCGACCACCTGTGGCTCGAAATCACCGAGGGGACCATCCTGCAGGACCCGGACGCCTCGGTCTCCACCTTGCGCGACCTTCGGGAGCTGGGCGTGCACATCGCCATCGACGACTTCGGCACCGGGTACTCATCGCTGAGCTATCTGAAGCAGCTGCCCGTCGAGGTCCTCAAGATCGACGCCAGTTTCATCGACCACCTCGACGACGACCCCGACGACATGGCCATCGTGCGGGCGGTGATCGCCCTCGGGGACTCACTCGGCCTGGCGGTGATCGCCGAGGGGATCGAGCGACCCGGCCAGGCCGACCAGCTGACCTCGCTGGGGTGCCAGCTGGCCCAGGGTTTCCTCTACGGGAAGCCCCGGCCGGCACGCGAGATCGGCCGGTTCCCCGCCGACGACCTGACCGGATGGGTGGGTGAGGGCCGTCTGAGCCGGGTGTGACCGGTGCCCGGGGATATGGCACGGTAGTGCTCATGCCCCCACGTCCCGAGCCCCCGGGCCGGTCCGGGGGCGCCGGGATGCTCCAGTACCGGTCGCCCGTCGGCCGTTGGGTGATCGCCGCCACCGTGCTGGGCTCGGGCATGGCCGCCATCGACGCCACGGTGATCGGCATCGCGCTGCCGACCATCGGGCGGGATTTCCACGCCTCCCTCGGGACCCTGCAGTGGGTGGTGACCGGCTACACGCTGACCCTGTCATCACTGCTGCTGCTCGGCGGGTCGCTCGGCGATCGCTACGGCCGAAGGCGGATCTTCATGGTCGGGGTCGGCTGGTTCGCGCTGGCCTCGGCCGCGTGCGCCGCCTCCAGCGGATCGGGCCAGCTCATCGCCACCCGTGTCCTCCAGGGGATCGGCGGGGCGCTGCTCACCCCCGGGAGCCTGGCCATATTGGAGGCTTCGTTCTCGCCCGCGGATCGAGGTGAGGCCATCGGGGCCTGGTCCGGCCTGGGCGGTGTGGCCACCGCGGCCGGGCCGCTGCTCGGCGGGTACCTGATCACCGCCGCATCGTGGCGCTGGATCTTCCTCATCAACGTCCCCGTCGGGGCGATGGTGCTGGTGCTGTCGGCCCGGCACGTCCCCGAGTCGCGGGACGCCACCGTGGCCGGGCGGATCGACATGGAGGGCGCCGCGCTGGCCACTGTGGCGCTGGCGTCGATCGCCTACGCCCTGATCGAAGGCCCGGCCCGCGGGTGGACGTCGGGCCAGGTGCTTGTGGCCCTGGCCGTCGGGCTGGTCGGCGCCCTGTCGTTCGGCCTGGTCGAGTACCGGTCCCCCGCACCCATGCTTCCCCTCGGCCTCTTCCACAATCGCCAGTTCGCAGTGACCAATGCCGTGACCTTCGTCGTCTATGCGGGGCTCGGCGGCGTCCTGTTCCTCCTCCCGGTGGTGCTCCAGGTGGTCGACCACTACTCGCCGCTGGCGTCGGGGGCGGCGCTGCTGCCCATCACCGTGGTGATGCTGGCCCTCTCGGCCCACTCGGGGCGGCTGGCGGCGTCGATCGGGCCCCGGCTGCAGATGAGCGTCGGTCCGGTCGTGGTGGGCGTCGGTCTGGCCCTGCTCGCCCGTGCCCCGCGGGGCTCGTCGTATGCGACCAGCGTGCTGCCCGCCGTGCTGGTCATCGCCTTCGGCCTGGCCACCACCGTGGCCCCTCTGACCGCCACCGCCCTCGGCGCGGTATCGGAGAGCCACGCAGGGCTGGCCTCGGCCGTCAACAACGATGTGGCACGAATCGGTGGGCTCATCGCCGTGGCGGTGCTGCCCGCACTGGGAGGGATCTCCGGATTGAGCTACCTCCACCCCGACTCCCTGGCCCACGGGTTCCAACGGGCGGTGCTCATCGCCGGATCGTGGTGCATCGCCGGTGGGGTGCTGGCGGCGGCGGGGATCCGGAACCCGACCCGGGGCCCGGAGCCGTCGGGGGCCGAGACCCACGAAGCCCGCTCCCACTGCGCGCTCGAGGCGACTCCCCTCCGACAGCGGGACTGATGCCACCCGTCCGGGCCGGAGGTGGCGCCGTGTACCGTGCAGCCAGCACGGGTCCGCGAGGAGCGAGACCTCGGCCAGGCAAGGAGTCATCCCCATGAGCACCTTCCCCTACGAGGACCGATTCGAGGTCCACCGCCGGCTCCCCGAGCACGGGACCCCCCGGGGACAGATCCTCGACGCGCTGCGGACCATGGCCGGCGAGGAGGACGCCAGCTGGGAGTCGGGCAAGTGCTCGGGGACCATGTACTGCGGCGACCACGACCACTACGGGTTCATGAACGAGGCGTTCGGCCTCTTCGCCCATGTCAACGTCCTCCAACGGGACATCTGCCCCAGCGCCACCAAGTTCGAGGCGGAGATCATCGCCATGACCCTCGATCTCCTCCACGCCGAGGCGGTCGACCTGGGCGAGCCGGCCGGCCTCGTGGCCACCGGGGGCACCGGCAGCATCTGCCACGCCGTGCTCGCCTACCGCGAGCACGGCGCCCAGGAGCGGGGCATCAGCCGTCCGAACGTCATCAAACCCGAGACCGCCCATCCGGCGTTCGACAAGGCATGCCACCTGTTCGGTGTCGACCTGCAGGTGGCCCCCGTGGACCCGGTCACCACCCAGGTCGACACCGACTGGGTCGAGGAGCACATCGACGGCAACACGGTGGCCCTCGTCGGGTCGGCCTGCAACTACGGCTACGGCACCATCGACCCCATCGCGGCACTGTCCGAGGTGGCCCTCCGCCACGGCGTCGGGCTCCACGTCGATGGCTGCCTGGGCGGGTTCATCCTTCCCTTCGCCCAGGAGCTGGGCTATGACGTCCCCGTGTTCGACTACCGGATTCCCGGCGTCACCTCGATCTCGGCGGACACCCACAAGTACGGCTATGCCTTCAAGGGCACGTCGGTGCTCACCTTCCGGGACAAGGCCATCCGCAACTCCCAGTACTTCTTCCTGACCGATTGGAGCGGCGGAAAGTACTGCTCCCCGGGCATGGAGGGCTCGCGCTCGGGCGGGCTGATCGCGGCCACCTGGGCGGCGATGGTCCAACTCGGTCGGGATGGCTACCTGGGCTACGCCAAGGCCATCATGGAGACTTCGACGGCCATGCAGGCCTCGGTCCGGTCCCATCCGGAGCTCCGGATCATCGGCCACCCGACGTTCCTGTTCAGCTTCACCTCGGACGAGTTCGACATCTACCACGTCAACGACTTCATGCGCCTCAGGGGATGGCGGTTCAACGGTCAGCAGTACCCGAACGCCCTGCACATGGCCGTGACCCGTCCCCAGACCCAGGAGGGGGTGGCCGACGCCTTCGCCGTCGACCTGAACGAAGCGGTGGGCTACGCCCGACTGCACGCGGCCGAGGCCCCCAAGTCGGGGGCCGTCTACGGCGGGGTGGCCGGTGGCATGACCGACGAGGCGGACGGGTTCATCAAGATGGTCATGGGCGACATGATGGACGCCCAACAGGCCATTCCCTCCGGCATCTGACGCCGTGGGCCGGCCGGCGTCCCCGATGTGAGCGGGCCGGCGCGTCGCGGGCGCGACGAGCAGTACGTGCTGGCCGTCGACCTCGGCACCGGGGGGCCCAAGGTCGGCCTGGTGTCGCTGACCGGTGTCGTCGCCTGCCGGGAGCACCTGCCGGTCGTCACCCGCCGGACCCCCGACGGTGGGGCCACCCAGGACGCCGAGCAGTGGTGGCAGCTGATCTGTGCCGCCGCACGACGGGCCATCGGCTCGGGCACGGTGCCGGCCGACCGGATCGTGGCGGTCTCGTGCACCGGCCAATGGGCCAGCACGGTGCCGGTCGACGCGGCCGGCCACCCGGTGGGCGACTGCCTCTTGTGGCTCGACACCCGGGGGGGCCACCTGAGCCGGCGGGCGGTCGGGGGCCCCTTCGGTGGCTACTCCGCGCCGGCGCTCCTCCGCTGGCTCCGGCACAGCGGAGGGGCTCCCTCGACCTCAGGGGCCGACCCCATCGGCCACATGCTCTTCCTCGAGCACGAACTCGGCCCGGTCGCCCGGTCGGCCCGCTGGTACCTGGAGCCGGTCGACTACCTCTCGATGCGGTTCTCGGGGTTGGCGGCCGCCTCGCCGGCGTCGATGGCCGGAGCGTGGTTGACCGACAACCGGCGCCCCGACCGCCTCGAGTACGACCCGGTGCTGGTCAGGTCCTGCGGCGTGCCGTGGCGGAAGTTGCCGCCACTGGTGCCGACCGGGAGTCCGATCGGCACGGTCCGCCCGGACGTCGCCACCGACCTCGGGCTCGGGCCCGGGGTCGCCGTCATCGCCGGCACCCCCGACCTCCACTCGGCGGCGGTGGGCGCCGGAGCGCTGGGCGCCTACCAGGCGCATCTGGCCATCTCGACCACCAGCTGGGTGAGCTGTCCCTACCCCGGGAAGAAGACCGACCCGATCCGCCAGATCGCCACCGTCCCGGGCGTCGGGGGCGGCCTCAATCTGGTGGCCAACAACCAGGAATCCGGCGGAGCCGCCCTCACCTGGCTCCAGGACCGCCTGGCCGAGACCGGTGAGCACGCCTCCTACGACGACCTCGTCGCCCTGGCCCTCCGGTCGGGCCCGGGCAGCGGGGGGGTGGTCTTCACCCCCTGGCTGGCC
>Ga0307372_10003358_pt1 | contig 25599 bp, 27 predicted proteins | sample OX1MG_FD_202533 | JGI IMG/M metagenome (GOLD analysis project Ga0307372, IMG submission 202533) | Soil microbial communities from Risofladan, Vaasa, Finland - OX-1 | ecosystem: Environmental > Terrestrial > Soil > Coastal area > Acid sulfate soil | place: Finland: Risofladan, Vaasa | collected...
AATGCCGCGGTGTGATTCCTGCGGGGTCGTCTCATCGTCTTCTGCTCCTAGGAGCGCCTTGCGGCGCCCATGATTAAAGCAGAGTTCCCACTTACGACACTGTCCGATTATCCGTGGCCAGCTCTGATCCAGGTAATAGATCTCTACAGATGAGTGGCCCGGTGCATTACCCTGGAATCAAGCCCTCTATACGCAACACTCATGACTCAATCGGACCTGCTGAAAGTCACCCACGCACTGGCGCATGCAGTCGCTGGGTTGGAGTTAACCACACCCAGCCATGTCTACAACCCCCTGGTCTATGCCTGGGCAGCGCATCAGGAATATCTGCAGCGTTACGGCGCAAAGCGTGGGCGGGTATTGCTGCTGGGCATGAACCCCGGCCCCTGGGGCATGGCGCAAACGGGCGTGCCCTTTGGCGATGTGGTGATGGTGCGCGAGTGGTTCGGCATCGAATCGGGGTTGGGTGACGTATTGCCGGAGCAACATCCAAAATACCCGATTCTCGGCATGGCCTGCCACCGCAACGAAGGCAGCGGTTCGCGGCTGTGGCGCTGGGCCGAGGCGCGCTTGGGCACGCCGGATGCCTTCTTCGAGCGCTTCTTTGTGTGGAATTACTGTCCGCTGCTGTTCATCAAGGATGGACGCAACCTGACGCCCAACCACTTGAGTCGTTCCGAGACCGAGGCACTGATGGCCATCTGTGATCGCGCGCTGGCGGCGGCTATCCAAGCACTGGAGCCGGCTGCGGTCGTCGGAATCGGACGCTATGCCGAACAACGCGCCACGGCATTGCTGGGTGCAGATGCGGACGTGCGCTACCTGATCCACCCCAGCCCTGCCAATCCGTTGGCCAACCGCGATTGGCCGGCACTGGCCGAGCAAACGCTCAAGCCCTGGCTGCCGCCGCGCCTCAGTCGGAAGCGGCGGCCAACACCTTGCCCGGATTCATAATGCCCTGCGGATCCAGGGCCTGCTTGATGGAGTGCATTAGCGCGAGCTCGACGGGACCCTTGTAACGCACCAGCGCATCGCGCTTGAGCTGGCCGACGCCGTGCTCGGCGCTGATCGATCCGCCCACGGCATGGACGCTGTCGTGCACCAATTCGAAGACGGCATCCTGTTGGGCCAGCAGACCGTCCTCGGTCCAACCGTCGCCACGCGCCACGTTGTAATGCAGGTTGCCGTCGCCCAAGTGGCCGAAAACCACATTGTGTACCCCTGGAAAAGCCTGCTGCAGGGCGCGGTTGGTGTCGCGGACAAACGCCGCCATGCGCGACACCGGGATCGACACATCGTGCTTGATGCTCTTGCCGGATTCCTTTTCCGCCAACGGAATGCTTTCGCGCAGATGCCACAAGGCTTGGCTTTGCGCCATCGACCCAGCGATCGCCGCATCCTTGACGCAGCCGGACTCGATAGCCTCGCCCAGTACGATCTCGAAACGTTGGCGCGCGTGTTCCTCGCTTTCACTGTCGGACAATTCCAGCAAGGCATACCACGGCAGTGCCGCCGAATCACCTTCGAACGGCAGGCGTTGCTGGGGGAAACAGCGCACCACCGCCTCAAGGCAATCGCCCGCCATCAGCTCGAAGCCAGTGAGCGATGCGCCAAACCCGTGGCGCGCCCGCGTCAGCATGGCGATCGCGGCCTCGATCGACGCCAGCGCCAGCAGCGCGGTGCAGCGCGCGACCGGCAGCGGATAGAGCTTGAGCGTAGCGGCGGTGATAATCCCAAGCGTGCCCTCGCTGCCGATAAAGAGGTCGCGCAAATCGTAGCCCGTGTTGTCCTTGCGCAACTCGCGCAACCCATGCCAGATATCGCCCTGCGCGGTAACGACTTCCAGACCAAGAGCAAGCGCGCGCATCATGCCGTAGCGCAACACCTCGGTGCCGCCAGCGTTGGTGGCCAGGTTGCCACCGATCGTGCAACTGCCCTCGGACCCCAGACTCAAGGGGAACAAACGCCCCGCGTCGCGCGCGGCCTCCTGCACCGTCTGCAGCACGCAGCCGGCCTCCACTTCCATCGTATCGTTTTCCAGGTCCATGCCGCGGATGCGGTTCAAGCGTTGCAGCGATAGCACCACCGCACGCCCCGAATCATCCGGCGTCGCGCCACCGCTCAGACCGGTGTTGCCACCCTGCGGCACGATCGGCACGCCCGCCCCTGCGCACAAACGCACGACGGCGGCAACTTCGTCAGTCGACCCGGGACGCACCACCGCCAGCGCTTGGCCGCTGTAACGCTCGCGCCAGTCCGTCAGGTACGACGCCGCATCTGTGTCCGTCAATACGTGGGATTCGCCTACGGCGGCGCGTAAGGTATCCAGGTGATTCATAGTTGGTTGGTTCCCTTGTCCATCTGCGGCGAACTCAGCATTGTAGACACGGATTGATATCCTGCAAAACGCCAGCATTTGCGCCGCACACCCCGTAACCCACGGCAACTACTATGTCCGCCGGCCTCACCTTTCCCAGCAAAGTCTAACGAATGTGGTGCGGAACGCGACCCGACGCGTATCCGAAGGCCGCTCCGCCATTCAAATCATCCCTGACATCTTTTCGCCTAGTGGCCACGGCCCGTAACCACACGCAGCTCGTGTGAAGTTGCAGTAGCCTCCGTCTATAACTACGCTCAAAGAGGGCGCTATGCATATTGCGTTTGTTGAGATCGCGAATTTTAGAAAGCTACTGTCGACCAGAGTGGGCTTATCTCCCAAGAAGACGATTTTCGTTGGAGCGAACAACAGCGGAAAGACGTCGGCCATTACGGCACTGCGTTACTTTCTCGTCGATCGAGCGCGACCGAGCTTTTGCTTCAACGATTTCACGCTCGCACATTGGGGAACAATCAAAGCAATGGGCGCTGCCTGGGAAGCGGCCCATGTCGCGAACCAACCGCTGCCCGAGCCGAAATGGGACCCGGTATTACCCTTTCTCGACGTCTGGCTCCATGTCGCGGAGAACGAAGTCCACTACGTCCAAAAAATCCTGCCTACTCTCGATTGGGATGGTGGACGGTTAGGTGTGCGTATGCGCCTAGAGCCAAAGGATGTAGCACAACTACAGCAGGAGTATGTGACGGCACGAACGAAGGCGTTGGCGCTACAAGCGGCCGGCGCCGCATTGGCCGAGGAGCAAGGTAAGTCTGCGGCTGATTTTCAGGTGGCAATCTGGCCGCAGAATCTTGTTGAGTTCCTGCAACGCCGGCTGCCGGCGTTCTTCACGGTCAGGGCTTACGTGCTTGATCCGGCAGCCTGCGTTGATCCGAAGCATGGCCAAGCCAAGCCACAGGCGCTCAATGGCAGTGAGCCGATCGAGGGCGATCCATTTCGCGGCCTTATTCACATCGATGAAATCAGCGCCCAGCGTGGCTTCGGTGTAGCGGGCGAAGACAACGACGAGGAGCCCGCCCTGATTGCTAGCGGATCGCGAAAGCTGTCTGCCCAGCTCCGCCAATACTATACTCGCCATCTCGATCCCTACGGGAACCCCGATGCACAAGATCTCCTTGCGCTCAAGGCGATCGAGGAGGCCCAGCAAACCTTCAACTTGCGGCTCAGCGACGGTTTCAAAAGCCCACTCAAGGAAATGCACAAGCTAGGCTATCCGGGCGTCACGGATCCGAAGTTGAGCATTTCGACACGGTTGCGCCCCGTTGAAGGACTGAACCACGACGCCGCAGTGCAATTCGTCGTGCCGATCCATGATGGGGAAAACGTTACCGATCTCTACCTACCGGAAGATTCCAACGGGCTAGGCTACCAAAACCTCATTTCCATGGTCTTTCGCCTGATGGCCTTCCGCGACAGTTGGATGCGGGTTGGCAAGGCCAAGCATAAGGCTTCCGACGACACGATTATCCCGCCCTTGCATTTGGTGCTGATCGAAGAGCCCGAGGTGCATCTTCACACCCAGGTCCAGCAGGTTTTCATCCGTCAGGCGCACAAGATTCTACGCAACCATCACCACCTCGGCGCGAGCACTAACTTCGTGACGCAGATGGTGGTCAGCACCCATTCGAGCCATATCGCCCACGAATGTGAGTTTGAATCCTTGCGCTATTTTCGCCGCATACCGGGCGACGAAAGGACGATCCCGACCTCGTGCGTCGTCAACCTGGGACGCGTGTTCGGCGACGATGCGGACACCAAGCGCTTTGTGACCCGCTACTTGCGTGTCACCCATTGCGATTTGTTCTTCGCAGATGCCGCAGTCCTGATTGAGGGCCCAGCCGAACGCATCCTCGTGCCCAATTTTGTGAACTGCCATCCGGAGTTCGAAAAGCTGTCTGAGAGCTACATCACGTGGCTTGAAATTGGTGGCAGCCATGCTCATAAGCTGCGCAGTCTGATCGAGAATATCGGGCTCACTACACTGTTATTACCGACATCGATTCCTGCAATGCCGCAGGCGCGAGCACGGCGCCGGTACGGGACGCTGGCTGCACGACCCGCAACACCACCTTGCGGAAGTGGTGGCCTGTCATCAATGACCTCGATCCGCTGCTTGACAAGCCCGAACGCGAGAAGGTCAAAACCTATGTAGACGAGAATTTCTCAGTGCGTGTTGCCTACCAATCGCCCATCCAGGCCACGTTCAAAGGCGCCACGGCCGAAGCGCTTTCCTACACTCTGGAAGACGCGATAGTGATGGCGAATCTCGATCTATTCGAGACATTGCCGGGGAATGGACTTATCGCGAAGTTCCGTGCCGCTATCACCGATAGTGCCGACCTGTGTGCCCTGAGTGAAGCGCTCAAGACTGCGCTTAATGGTGGTGGAAAGGCTGAGTTCGCACTGGACCTGCTCGACATTGAAGAGCCGCTTTTGCTGAAGGCCCCAGCCTACATCCGCGACGGCTTACTGTGGCTAGTGGCTCAGCTTGAATACAATCAGGTTGAGCTTGGGCTCGCTCAGGTGACAGGCGAGGAAGGGGTCGAGACGGTCGCCGCTCCCAGGGAGCTCTCGGCATGAACAACGCTTCCCTAGCCCCGTCGAACGTTACGATCGACGATCATGTAGATGACGAGTTGGCTGGGTTCCTGAGCCTAGAGAAGCCCACGAGCTTCTTCCTGTTCGCCGGCGCCGGCTCGGGAAAGACGCGCTCGCTTGTGAACGCCCTGAACTACTTGGCGAAGACCTACCGCGATACGCTCCGCCTACGCGGGCGGCGGGTTGCCGTCATCACCTACACCAACGCAGCATGCGACGAGATTACGCGGCGCACCGGATACGATCCGCTGTTCGTGGTAAGCACCATCCACAGTTTCGCTTGGTCGCAGATACAAGGGTTCAACACGGATATCCGCGTCTGGCTGAAAGACAACCTGCAGCGCGAGGTTGCCGACCTTCAATCCGAAGAAGTGAAGGGCCGCCCAGGCACAAAGGCGTCGGCCGCCCGTCAAGCCCAAATTGATTCCAAGCAGCGCCGGTTGGAACGGCTCGCCGATATCAAAACCTTTACGTACAACCCCACTGGCGACAATCGCGAACGCAACTCACTGAACCACAGCGAAATTATCAAGATATTCTCGACGTTCCTGCTCACGAAGCCGCTCATGCAGCGCATATTCGTCGAAAAGTTCCCATTCCTGCTGATCGACGAGAGCCAAGACACGAGTCGACGGCTTATTGACGCATTGTTCGCCATGCAGAACGCGCATGCCGATCACTTTTGCATGGGCCTGATCGGCGACACGATGCAGCGTATTTACGCGGACGGTAAAGAACGAATCGAAAGTGAAATCCCGGTTAGCTGGGCGACGCCCGAGAAAAAGCTAAACCACCGTTGCCCACGCCGCATTGTACGGCTCATCAATCAAATTCGCGACGGCGCCGACAATCAGAAACAAGAGCCGCGCGATGATCGGCCGGAAGGCTGGGCGCGGCTCTTCGTGTTTCCGATCGATGCGCTGGACAAACCTGCCTTGGAGCAAAGAGTCCGTGGCTATATGACGGGATTGACCGGCGATCAGGATTGGACCGACGCCAGCAAATGCAAAATCCTGACCCTGGAACACCACATGGCAGCTCGGCGGATGGGCTTCCTGCAGATGTTCGAGGCGCTGGCCTCCGTGGATGATTACCGGACGGGGTTGCTCGACGGTAGCCTGGCACCGACGAGGTTCTTCACTCACTACGTCCTACCGTTCGTTACAGCTCAGCAGAAGGGTGATAGATTCGCGGCGACTAAGCTGGTGCGGGAAAGCTCTCCGCTGCTCAGCAAAGAAGCGTTGAAGGACAACGACAAACCGATAGCGCAACTCCGCACTGCCCAAGCCGCCATCGACAGCCTGATGGCCCTTTGGACCCATGGTGTACCCACCTGTGCTGCGATTGCTGCGAACATTGACGAAACTAGGCTCTTCGCGATCCCTGACGATCTCAAAGCCGCCTTGGCCGTCAAGCAGGTCGCGCCTGCAGAGACACCCGGCGACGAAGATGCCGATCCTGTCAGCGATCGGATTGCGGCACTCGTTGCGTTCCTCGACTGCGCATTCTCGGAAATCGCTCCGTATGCCACCTACGTCGCGCACGAGGCTCCATTCGATACCCATCAGGGGGTGAAAGGGTTGGAGTTTGAGCGCGTTATGGTCCTCATGGACGACGGGGAGGCTCGAGGCTTTCTGTTCGGCTATGACAAGTTATTAGGCGCAAAAGCGCCCACGGCCACCGACATCAAGAACGCCCAAGAGGGCAAGGAAACCTCTGTCGATCGCACGCGGCGCCTTTTTTATGTGACCTGCAGTCGCGCTCGATCGAGCTTGGCTCTCGTCGTCTATTCTCCCGACCCCACTGCAGTTCTGGCGCATGTCATCGCAAATGAATGGTTCGCTGCTGACGAGGTTCTATCCGAGTTGCTTTAGGCAGACGAACTACTTCCAATTACTCCCTAAAAGGGGATGCCCAAAAAGGAGACGGCGGCAATTAATTCGGAAAAGGTGTCAGGGACAATTCCAAACCAGAACAGTGACAGGTTCCCTCACGCCTGCTCGCGCCGCAAACCATCGTGCAGCGTCTGCAATCACTCACTGATGCCAACCTTGTAGACGTGCGGATTTTCGAACCGCCGGTACTCGGGTGGCAGCAGTGCCAAGCGCTTGGCACAGTGCGAACGAATGTGCTCAGCACTGCGTGGTTCAGCGACGCGGCTGCTGCTTTTCATCATCGGTTCGAGCAGTGACTCGCTGCGGACACCTTGGCAACGCATCGATTTATGATCGTCAAGGGGATAAATCAGTCGCTCGGGTGCCGGCTCATCGGCGCCAGCGATTCCGTCGGCGCCGAACAGCATGCCGCTGCTGTCTATATAACGGTGCACCTGCTTGCTGCTCGGCAAGGTGATCTTGGCGAGATTTTCCGAGACCTTGATGCGGGGTTCGTGTTCGGCCGGTGCGAGTTTGTACACGCCATCGAGTGCGCCATCCGGGCGGCCAGTTGCCACGCGGGTGGACCGGCGGTTCACTCATTATCCGAGCGGGACTCAGACGCTATGCACATAACCACTGTCCACCGGCAAACCGGGCAGTGGTGATCCAGAAAACGTTATCCACTTCGGCAGGATCGCCTGACTGTGGAGTTGGACAACAAAGCGCACAAAGCGTACGCTTTTTTATCCTCCCGCAGCAGAAGATCACCCTCAAGAGGTAATCATGAAAAAGTTACTGGTAATAGGTATCGTCAGTGCGGTCACCGCCAGTTTTTCATTCGCAGCGTTCGCACAAAATCAGGCGACCCAAGAAGTAAGCACCGCTCATGCGCACGCGCTGCTGGCGCAAGGTGAGACTACCGTGACAGCCGCCCACACGCATTTGCACCATGTCATCAACTGCCTGGTCGGTCCCGACGGCAGCGGTTTCAACGCGGCTGCGGGTAACCCCTGCAAGGGCCAAGGCAACGGCGCGCTGAAGGACTCGGCGAGCAACGCCGCACTGCAGGGAAAACTGAAGAGCGCGCTGGCTGATGCACGCAGCGGGTTGAAATCGACTTCCCTCAACACAGTGCAACAGGATGCCGCCAAAGCGGCTGCAGCGCTGGCAGACACCCCTTCGCAGAAACCCAGCGGTAGTTACAGCTGGTAAAACATCCCTGCGATCAAAGCACGTGGCCATGGTCTGTACCGTGGCCACGTGATCTGATCGAGAGAGACTTTCGGGCCCACTCGTCACTCTGGCGTGGTGTTGGCTTTCGCTGGGGCGCTTCCGGCCGTATTGAACCGCTGGTTTCCGACTGGCGCCGGAATGACGCAGAGGGTTAATTGTTTTCAGTGCCCTACGGCTTGGTTGTGGACGGCGCCGCGGGTGTTGCGTTGTGCCTGCGAATTTCCTCGCGTACGCGGCGTCGGTGCGATTCAGCATAGGCCTGCGCACGAAATTTCAGCAAAGGATCGTTGGAAGGCTTAATGCCGGTGGGCAGCACCAGTGGATCAAAGTTGATGTCGCGGCAGACGGCGACACTCTGAGGTTGGCTGGCTTGAATCACCAGGTTCCCGGCATTGATCTGGCGGCGATCTGCGGGCCATGCCTGCGCGGCATCGTCGATCGGGTCGCCGGGTTTTGCGAGCACGAATACCAGCCGCCATCGCAGGGCACCCCGTGACAGGCGGCCGCGAAGATCGGCGGCAAGATAATTGGGGTTGTCGGTTGGGACGCGGTGGGTGCCGGCCGTGGCTTCCGGCAGCATGCTCCAACGCACCGCGTGCCGATGGCCTTTCGCATCCACGAGATAGAAGGCATCCAGGCTGTTGTAGCGTTCAGCCGCAAAGCTGGCCGACGATTTAGTGGTTTCATCCCAATTCCGAAATGCGTCAGCCTTGGGATGGGTGGCAAAGAACTCGGCCAACTTTTTCGGGGCGGGATCGCCGGTGGCGGGAATGGGCTGTTGCGCTCGCATGAATTGGTAATCAGCTTCAGGCGTGGCGACGGGGAAAACCGGGACGGCATTCATGGCAGTACGCCATTGCTGACCATCGACCTGGAGGAAGTCCAGCGCCATCCCGCGAATCGGCGTGCTGTCGTCCCACGCGTAGGGATTGGTGCCGGGAATCGAAAGGCGCCCAACCACGGGCGTGCGTTGGCCGGGCGCAAACACCTGAGCTACCGAGTATCGCGCAGCATCTCCGCCGCTCTGGAAATAACCCGAGATGCACACACCCTTTGCGTGGTTACGTCGGTAACCGGGGAACACGCCCCCGTTTTTCTGGAACTGGCTGACGACTTTATCCGCTGTGGGCGGGTGCGTCACGGGTGATTCGCCCGTAGCGGCAAAAATCGTAACCGGTGTCGCCAACACGGCAACGCTCGCGAGTACAGATACGATGAGATTCGCACGTTTTCGGGGCGTATCCATGTTCACGGGGCTCCTCGAAAGTCTGTCTCTATCCCCCGTGCAATTCACCATCATCAAAAACATGGCTTCAGGAATTGTCGATCAACTCCGCGCGGCGCTGGGGACGGCTGACCACAAGCAGTATATACGGGCCCGGCAGACGCGCGAATCAGATTTATGCAGACAGTCCGCGGTCATCAGTTCCTGCCCGGCTCGGGCATGATGCAGTAGCATGGCGGTAGGTACACACAAAGGAGTACCGTCATGTTGGTGGCATTTTCTGTCTGGCCGAACGACGGACCCGGCGGCGATTCCGTACACGATGCGGTTGCCGCGGCGGTAAAGGTTGTGCGCGCTTCAGTGTTGCCCAATCGCACCGATTCGATGTTCACGACTATCGAAGGCGAGTGGGACGAGGTGTTCGGCGTTATCCATCGCGCGGCCGATGCCGTGGCAGCGTACGGGCCACGTGTCGATCTGGTCATCAAGGCGGATATCCGTCCGGGTCATACCAACGAACTCACCGGCAAGGTGGAGCGTCTGGAAAAGGCCATTGCCACCAGGACAAAGCATCAGGCTCAGGATAATGTCTCGGCCAAAGTCGAGCGCGGCGCGACCTGATCGTGCACGACTCCTGCACTGCGACATGACTGCCTGACATGGAAAGCGCGCCCACGCCACCTGACCGCATGCGCCCACTGGGGCGTTCGCGAACTTATACCCGCGCCGATCTACCCGAGCGTCTGACTCATTGGCACGCGCCTCGCGCCAATCGCTGGGAACGCCTGTGCGTCACCGCGGGTCAGGTCAACACGCACTGGCTTGGCGCGAGCGGCGCGACACCGGTTCAACTGAGGACCGGCGATGATCGATGGATCGCGCCGGGCTCCCGCTGGTGTGTGGCACACATGGACGCGGACGCCCGTTTCGAGTTGCAGGTCTACGCTGCTGACTCAGTCCCCGTCAGCGCACCACAGCCTTTGCGCGCAGCGTTATTCGACGATCTCGAGCGTGTACACCTCGATGATGCGCCCACATTCACACGGCAGGTGGCCAACCTGGCGGCAGGCGACACGCAGCTGCTGCAGGGATGCTTCGACTACGGTGAAGCACTGTCTGCAATCCTCGCGAAAGAGGGGCAGGGCTTGTTCTGGCACCCCCTTTGCGCCGACCCCGGAGGCTTCACGGCATTCATCGCACGTAGCGCCCAACCCGTTGGCCTGCTCGATTATCTCGGCCGCGACCATGCCGTGATCGAGGCTGCACTGTCAGGAGCGTTGCGTGGCGACGCAGAATATGTCGATTGGTTGCATGCCGTGCTGGGGCGACATCTGGCTATCGAAGAACAACTGCTGTTCCCTGCCTATCTCAAGGCCGGGGGCCGTGCAGGATGGATACAGGGCCTGATCAACGAGCACGCCCTGCTGAGGCAGCATCTCGGCACGCTGGCCAACCCGGAGTTCAGGCGCCGCTTTCTGCTGCTGCTCGACGCCCACGACGAAAAGGAAGAGCAGATCGTCTATCCCGACATCCTGTCAAAGCTGGACGCCGACGCAACGGACCTGGCCCGTTCCGCCATGCTCTACCCTCCGGCCGCGAAAATTTCATGTCCCAGTTAGCACACAAATCGCCGGTAGGTGAGCCATGACAACACCCAACACGCAGAGTGGGTCTCTCTCTTCCAGCGGCGCAGCCGCGACCCACGAAGTCTTCAACCAGACCCCGCCGCTGGCCGATTACAACGCCTTCGATACCGATACCGCACTACGTGAGGCGTTGGCGCGTGAAGGCGGCGACTGGGGTGAAGCGCGCCTACGCGATTACGGTGCGCTGGTCGGCGGTGAACTGATCGACATCGGCTTTGCCGCCAACGATCATCCCCCCGAGCCGCGCATCTTCGATCGCTACGGGCATCGCATTGACGAAATCACCTTTCACCCCGCCTATCACCGCTCCATGACTATCGCCAAACAGCATGGTCTGCATTCCCTGAGCTGGACGCAGGACCGTCCCGGCGCACAGGTGCTGCGCTCGGCGCTGTTCTACCTGCACAATCAGGTTGAGGCCGGCACCATGTGCCCGATCACCATGACTCACGCGATCATCCCTGCCCTGCGGCATCAACCCGAAGTCGCTGCGGCCTGGGAACCGGGGATTCTGGCCAACGCCTACGATTCGCGCTGTATCCCGGCGCCGCAAAAAGCCGGATTGACCATCGGCATGGGCATGACCGAAAAGCAGGGCGGCTCGGATGTACGCAGCAACACCACTCACGCCGATCCGTTGGCACGACCCGGCCCAGGCGGCGAGTACGCTCTCACCGGCCACAAGTGGTTTCTGTCCGCGCCGATGAGCGACGCCTTCTTGACGCTGGCCTATACCGACCACGGCCAATGCTGTTTCCTGATGCCAAAATGGCGCCCAGACGCCAGCCGCAATCCCATCCAGATCCAGCGTCTCAAGGACAAGCTCGGCGATCGCTCCAACGCCTCCGGCGAGGTCGAGCTGCGCGGGGCTTTCGGCTGGATGGTCGGAGAGGAAGGTCGCGGCGTGCGCACCATCCTGGAGATGGTGGCGCAGACCCGTCTGGACTGCATGCTCGGTTCCACCGGACAGATGCGCCAGGCCTTCGTGCAGGCCGCCCACCACTGCCGGCATCGCGAGGCGTTCGGGACGCGCCTGATCAAAGCACCGCTAATGCAGAACGTGCTCGCCGATCTGGCGCTGGAAGCCGAAGCCGCGCTGGCACTGTCCCTGCGCGTTGCCCGCGCGTTCGAGGAGGCGGCGCGCGGCGACCAGACCGCCAAGCTGTTCGCACGCCTGGTCACACCCATCGGCAAATACTGGATCTGCAAACGCACGCCGGGCCTGGTCAACGAGGCCCAGGAGTGCCTGGGCGGGAATGGTTATATCGAGGAATTCATGCTGGCGCGATTGGCGCGTCAGGCGCCGGTCAACTCTATCTGGGAGGGTCCCGGGAACGTGCAGTGTCTGGACGTACTGCGCGCCATGACCCGCCACCCCGAAGCCGTGGATGTGTTGCTCGACGAACTACAGACGGTCACCGGGCAAAGCAACGTTTACGACACGCATCTGCAGCAACTCAAACGCCAGCTTTCCGAACACGACAAGCCCGAACAAGGCGCACGGCGGCTGGTGGAAAGTGCGGCGCTGGCGCTACAGGCCAGCCTGTTGTTGCGCGGCAACTGTGCGGCTGTGGCACAAGCCTTCTGCCGCGCCCGTCTGGGCGCCGATGCCGGACTGGCCTACGGCACCCTGCCTGCAGGTCTGGATTTGGTTGCCATCGTCGACCGCGCTTGGCCGGGCACGCAATAGACTCCGCTCAACGAGCCTGCTGCATACGGTACCCGCCAGTTCCCCGACGACAGCCTAACCTCGTTCCAGAAGCCGCAGCTTGTCCGGTTGGCCGTCCCATTCCGTAGCATCGGGCAGGGGTTCTTTCCTGTCGACAATGACCGGCCACGCGGCCGACAATTCGACGTTGAGAGCCAAAAAGTTTACCTGGTCCGCGGGCAGCTCATCCTCGGCGAAGATGGCCTCCGCCGGGCACTCGGGTACGCACAAGGTACAGTCGATACACTCCTGCGGGTCAATCACCAAAAAGTTCGGCCCTTCGTGGAAACAGTCCACCGGGCAGACTTCCACACAACCGGTGTACTTGCACTTGATACAGTTATCGGTAACCACGAAGGCCATGAACGTGTCCTCACGAGATGCACGATAAAGAGTATACAAAATACTTTTTATAATCGGCAACTGCGTTGAACACATAGCAACGTTCGTGAATGCGCTATCTGGAACCGGCGCGGCGATTCCTGAGCCGATACGCCATTCATCTATCTGTTATTGAACACGAATCCTGCCAAGCCCCAATTGAGTCCTGATCTGGTTTTGCGGTGCGATAAGGTCGGCCACGGTATAACCATCCAGGACTTCGAGAAAAGCGTCCAGTGCCTCATGCAAAGCCTTGCGCAGAACACAGACCGGCGCCAGACCACAATGATCGGGTTCATCGAAACATTCGGCGAGCATCAGATCCGGCTCCACCTCACGGATCAGTGCGCCGAGATTGATCTGGGCGGGTTCGCGCAGTATGCGCACCCCACCGTGTCTGCCGCGCACGTTCTGGAGGTAGCCACTGCGCCCCAGATCGTAGACGACTTTCATGACATGGTTGCGTGAGATGCCATAGCGTTCGCTGATTTCCTGGATCGTGACCTGCCCGTCGCCGCGCACGCCCAGATACATAAGCACGCGTAGACAGTAGTCGCTGTATTGAGTCAGTTTCATCACCACGTCCGTTGGCAGCCGGCTACGCTCGAACCGGGCGGTGCGCCGAGCTTTACAGCAAAGAACCGGTTTTCTGACATAAAAAGTATTGAACGTGCATCTTAATGTCAAACGTCGGCATACGGAACCCACCGTTTCTATACGGGTAGAGGTCTGATGTAGTAACTTCTCACGTGGCTCTAACCTGCCGAGAAAGAGAGGTCCTTCATGCTGCTTTATGACGCACACAGCCCAGCCCCGCGTTGTCTGCGGATGTTTCTGCTGGAGAAACGGCTGTCTCTACCCAGTACCACAATCGATGTCTTTGCCGGAGACAACCGACGCGAGGCCTTCCTCAAGCTCAACCCGGCCGGACAGACGCCTGCGCTGCAGCTCGACGATGATCGGGTACTGGCCGAGGCGGTAACGATTGCCGAATACCTTGAAGAACAGTCTCCACAGCCCGCGCTGATCGGCGCAACGGCGCTCGAACGCGCCGAGACCCGGCAGTGGTGGCGACGGGTGGAACTCAACATCACCGAGTTCATCCATAACGCCTATCACTATGCGGAAGGGCTGAAGCGTTTCGAGGATCGCATTCCGGTGGCGCCGGAGGCGGCGGACGGGCTCAAGCGTATCGCGCACGACCGTACCCGATGGCTCGACGACCTGTTCGGTGAGGGTCCGTATCTGTGTGGCACACGCTTCACCGCGGCTGATATCTGGCTTTACGTGTGGCTCGATTTTGGGGACAGCGTGGGTCAACCCTTCGACCACGCCCTTCCGCACCTCGGGCCTTGGTTCGAACGTATGAGCCAGCGCCCTAGTGCCGAGGACAGCCACAAGCTGCACTCCGAAACCGATCTCAGCGGGTCGCCCGACGCAACAGGGCGCGACCGATGAAACGGAAGCGATCACCGAGGGGGAAACGCTTGAGCAAGGTGCTCACCACGCCGCTGGTGAAGCGGGTGCGTTTGCCGTAGTCGATGCGTACATCGGCAATCACCGGTTGTCCGGTGGCGGCGACGGCCAATGCTTCGCGAATGCCGTTATCGATGGCGTCGTCGTTCCCAATCGCGACATAGTGCGCGCCGGTGGCTGTGGCCACGCCTTCCAGCCGAATCTCGCCAAGCACGGTACAGACCTTGCGGTTGTAGGGAATCTGCTGGCCCTGGGAGATCTGCGACAGCTCGCCATCGTGGAACACGAAGATCACCACCCCCGCGCCTTGCGTGGTCGCGGTGAGCAATTCCAGCCCGGCCATCAAAAAAGCGCCATCGCCGTCAATGCTGACCACCTGGCGTTCGGGGTTGGCCAGCTTGGCGCCGATGGCGGCCGGCACGCAGTAACCCATGCAGTTGAAATCGGTCGGCGAAACGAAAGTCCGTGGCCGCAAAACTGACCACAACTCCGCGGCAAGGAAAGTGTGGTTGCCGTCGTCCACGGCGACGATGGCGTCCGCTGCCAGTTGCTTGCGCAGGGCATCGAAGAAGCGCGCCGGGTTGACCCATTCATTAACTGCGTGCGTACCACTCCTGACGGTAGCAGTGCTTGTCCGCGGCGATGCGTTTGACGGTATTCTCGCGGCGTTCGGCGCGATCCGCACCCAGCGCCTGTAGCTTTTCCCGCAGTATTGGCACGGCGCGGCGCGCGTCCGCAGCGATGGCCACAACGGTTGGATAATTGCGGCCCAGCACCTGCGGGTCGATACCGATATGGATCAGATTGGCCGGAATCTCGGCGCCGAAACTGCCGGTGGGACTCTCGGCAAAGCGTGCGCCCACCGCCAGCAGGCAGTCGCAATCCTTGAACGCATTATGGGCCGCAGGGACGGCGGCCGGGCCGAAACCCATGCCGGTGTGCAGGGGATGATCGGTCGGAAAGCTGCTCAATCCCTGCAACGTGGTGCTGACCGGCGCACCGAGGTGTTCGGCAATCCCCGCCAGGTCCTGCGGCGTATCCACCGCGCCCCAGCCCACGAACAGGCCTGGTCGCTTGGCGCGATACAGGCGTTCGGCCGCCTCGCTCAGAAAGCGCTCACTGTCGGCCGACAGTGGCGGAGGCACGGCAGGTTGGAACACTGGCAACGACACGACCCGGTCCTGAAATAGCTGGATATTGACCGGAATCTCCACCAGCACCGGACCGGGCACTCCCGAGACGGCTTCGTGGTAGGCGGCAAACAGCGTCGGCACGATGTCCTCGTGCCGCTCAATACGCCAGTATTTTTTGGTCAGGGTGGCGGCCAGCTGCTGCTGATCCACCTCGTGAATCTGATAGTGATAGGGCAGATCGGTGCGTATTCCGCCGGCGATGACCAGTAGCGGAATGCCATCCAGATAGGCCTCGCCGATGCCGCTCATGGCGTGGGTCAGACCCGCCGCCGGCACGATCAGCAGCACACCGATGCGCCCGGCGGCGGTGCGGCTCACCGCATCGGCCATGAATGCCGCACCGGCTTCGTGCGTAACCAGGACGGGTGAAATCTTTTCCGAACGGCCGAGTTCATCGTAGAGCTCGGTGTTGTGTACGCCGGGGATGCCGAAGGTATGGCTGACGGGCAGTTGTTCCAGCGCATAACGCGCCAGCCAGGCACCGCTGCGGCGTGCGTTCAGCCGGATACTTGTCGCGTTATCCTGTTCCCTCGCTCGTTCATGCCACTGCTCCTGCACCGATGAAGCGCTCACTCTGCGTCCGGTGAGGGTACAGCCGCCAAACCCGGCGGCCTCGCCCAGAACCAGCACCTGGCAGCCGCGATCCAGCAACTCATGGACCATAACCAGACCGGCCAGACCCGCACCGACGACGACCACCTCGGTGCGAGACGGGTGCACGGGACATCCGGAGGATTGCAGCGTGCTCAGCCCCGCGTATCGTCGAGCAGATCCCGCAGCACATAAGGCAGGATGCCGCCGTGACGGTAATATGCCGCCTCGGCCGGCGTGTCGATGCGCACGGCCGCCTCGAACTGCTTTGTCCCGCCCTGCGCGTCGGTGGCCGTGACCGGTAGTGTGTGAGCGGGGGTTTCGCAGCCCGCAAGCCCGGTGATCGAGAACGTTTCCTCGCCGCTCAGCCCCAACGATTCAGCATCCTCACCGTCGACGAACTGCAGCGGCAGCACGCCCAGATCGATCAGGTTGGAGCGATGGATGCGTTCGTAGGACTTGGCAATCACCGCGCGCACCCCCAGCAGTGCGGTGCCCTTGGCAGCCCAGTCGCGCGATGATCCTGAGCCGTACTCCTTGCCGACCAGAATCACCAGGGGTGTGCCGGCCTTGATGTAGTTGACCGAAGCATCGTAGATGGTCGTGACCGGGGTCTCGGACTGGGTGAAGTCGCGGGTAAAACCGCCTTCGGTACCGGGGGCGAGCTGGTTGCGCAACCGGATATTGGCAAAAGTGCCGCGGATCATCACCTCGTGGTTGCCGCGGCGCGAGCCGTAAGAGTTGAAGTTCTTGCGCTCGACACCGTGCTCCTTGAGGTAGCGGCCCGCCGGAGAATCGGGCGCAATGGAGCCGGCCGGACTGATGTGGTCGGTCGTTACCGAGTCGCCGAGCTTGGCCAGCACCCGAGCGTCGGTGATGTCGGTGAGTGGCGCCGGCTCACGCTGCATGCCCTCGAAGAACGGCGGTTGGCGGATGTAGGTGGAATCCGTCTGCCAATCAAAGGTGTCGCCTTTGGCAATCTCCATGCCCCGCCAGCGCTCGTCGCCGGTGTAGACGTCGGCGTAGCCCTTGCTGAACATGTCGGCCTGCAGGCATTGGGCGATGGTGTCTTCAATCTCCTGCGGCGAGGGCCAGATGTCCTTGAGATAGACTGGTTTGCCATCGCTACCGGTGCCCAGCGGTTCTTTCAGCAAGTTGACGTGCAGGTTGCCGACCAGCGCGTAGGCGACCACCAGCAGCGGCGACATCAGGAAATTCATCTTCGACTGCGGGTGAATGCGACCTTCGAAGTTGCGGTTGCCGGAAAGCACCGAACACACGGTAAGGTCATTGTCGTCCACCGCCTTGCCAACCTCGGGAATCAGCGGCCCGGAGTTGCCGATGCAGGTGGTACAGCCATAGCCGACCAGATTGAAGCCGAGGGCATCCAGGTATTGAGTCAGGTCAGCACGTTTGTAGTAGTCGGTGACCACCCGCGAGCCCGGCGCCAGTGAGGTCTTGACCCAGGGCTTGCGGGTCAAGCCCTTCTCGACCGCACGCTTGGCCAGCAGGCCGGCGCCGATCATCACCGACGGGTTGGAAGTGTTGGTGCAGGAGGTGATGGCGGCGATCACCACGGAGCCATTGTCGATCTCACACTGGGTGCCGTCACTCAGCGTCACGCTGGCGGGGTGGCGCGGCCAGTGGTGTTTACTGCCACAGTCACACGGGACATTGGGTTCGTCGCCGACGTATGCTCGCCCGACCGCGATCGGATCGCTGGCCGGGAACGATTCAGCCGAGGCTGCGTCGAGACCTACGCTGAGTGCCTTGGACTGCGAATCACCGCTGAGCAACGCGCTGACCGCGTGCGGTGCGATGCGCAGCGGGATGCGGTCGTGCGGACGTTTGGGACCGGCGATGGAGGGTTCCAAAGTTCCCAGATCCAGCTCAACGATCTGCGAATACTTCGCTTCGTGATTGGGATCGTGCCACAGGCCCTGTTCTTTCGCATAGGCTTCCACCAGCCGAATCTGGTGTTCGGGACGGCCGGTCAAGCGCAGGTAGGACAGCGTTTCGTCGTCGATCGGAAAGATCGCGCAGGTGGCGCCGTATTCGGGACTCATGTTGCCCAGCGTGGCGCGGTTCGCCAGCGGGATGCGGGTCACGCCGGGCCCGAAGAAATCGACGAACTTGCCGACCACACCGGTTTTTCGGAGCAGTTCTGCGACCGTCAGCACCAAGTCGGTGGCGGTGGTGCCGGGCGGAAACTCGCCGGTCAACTTGAGGCCGACCACCTGCGGGATCAGCATGCTCATCGGCTGGCCCAGCATCGCCGCCTCGGCTTCGATACCGCCAACGCCCCAGCCCAGCACGCCGAGCCCGTTGACCATCGGTGTATGCGAATCGGTGCCAACCAGCGTGTCCGGATAGGCGAGCATGCCATCGTCGGTTTCACGCGTGAACACCACGCAAGCCAGATATTCAAGATTGACCTGGTGGCAGATACCGGTATCGGGCGGCACGACCTTGAAGTCGTCGAAGGCTTGCTGGCCCCAGCGCAGCAACTGGTAGCGTTCAGCGTTGCGCTCGAACTCCAGGCGGGCGTTGGTGGTGAAGGCATCGGGCCGGCCGAAGACATCGGCGATCACGGAATGGTCGATGACCAGCTCGGTGGGGATCAGCGGGTTGATGCGCTTGGGGTCGCCGCCGAGTGCGGTGATCGCGTCGCGCATCGCCACCAGATCCACCACGCAGGGTACGCCGGTAAAATCCTGCATCAGCACCCGCGCTGGCGTGTATTGAATTTCCTCAGACGGCACGTTGCCGGGTTGCCAACCCGCCAGCGCGGTGATCTGTTCGCGAGTCACCAGCCGGCCGTCCTCGTTGCGCAGCAGGTTCTCCAACATCACTTTCAGGCTGTACGGCAGCCGGCTGGCGCCGTCGATGCGGTCGAGGCGATGAATCGTGTAGGGGGTGCCGTCGACCGTCAGTTGATCGCGGGTTCCGAAGCTGTTGGATGTCATGCCATGCTCCTGTATTAAGGAATCAATTCGTCCGGGATGCGTCGAAATCTCTGGCATCGCGGTATTGGGTTTGTTGGAGGTTTACCGGGAATTTACCCGAAAGTGATCGACAAAACCGCGAACACGCCGATGATCATCAGCGCCCAGCAGCCCGCCTGGACCATTGCAACGGCGAAGAACTTCAAACGATCAGAATGGACATAGTCTTCGACGATCACACGCAGACCCAACATCATGTGCCAGAACATCGCGATCAGCAGCGCCGCCATGATGGCCGCGACCAGCGGCGACCTGAGCCAGCCGGCGACCGACGGGTAATCGCCGCCGGCGTGTGCGATCAGCGATGCGACGAACCAGATCAGCAGCGGTACCAGCACGGCTGCGGTCACGCGCTGCAGCCACCAGTGCTCGGTGCCGGTCTTGGCCGATCCCAGCCCGATTGCACGATGCAGCGCCGACGCGCGACCGCCCGCCGGATTGCGGTTGAGCGGGTCGCGTCTATTCCATTCCGACATGGGCTTACCCGATCACTGTCAGGCCCATAATCCAAGTGGCCAGCGTCAGCACCGCGCTGCTCGCTACCACCCACCATCCGGACCGGTAAATGGACTGCAACTCGAACCCGTAATCAAGATCCCAGCACAGGTGCCGAATCCCGTTGCACAGGTGAAAGAACAACGCGAAGGTCCATCCGAACAGCACGATAACGCCGATCCACGAGTCGAAAATCCGCTGCAGCGCGGCGTAGCTGTCCGCGCCGCTGGCTATGACAACCAGCCAGATCACCAGCAGGACGCTACCCAGGCTCAGCAGCACCCCGGTCGCGCGGTGCGTGATCGACAGCACCGAGGTGAGCTGCGGCCGGTAAATCTGTACGTCGGGTGAGCGAGGTCGCGGTCTCGTCGCCATCACCGGTCAACTCCGGCGCTGCTGCAGCATGAGTTTGATCTCGGCAATTTTCTTGCCCGGATTCAATCCCTTGGGACAGGTGCGCGTACAGTTCAAAATGGTGTGACAGCGGTACAACTTGAAAGGATCCTCGAGCTCGTCCAGCCGCTCCCCGGTGGCCTCATCACGGCTGTCCACCAGCCAGCGATGGGCCTGCAGCAGGGTCGCCGGGCCCAGGAAACGGTCGCCGTTCCACCAGTGGCTGGGACAGCTGGAGGTACAGCAAAAACACAGGATGCACTCGTAATCGCCATCCAGCTTGGCGCGCTCCTCGGGCGACTGCAGGCGCTCGCGGCCGGACGGTGCAGGTGTTTCGGTACGCAGCCACGGTTTGATCGACTCGTACTGCGCAAAGAGGTGGGTCTGATCACCGACCAGATCCTTGATCACGTCCATGTTGTTGAGCGGGTACACGGTAGCCGGTTCGGCGACCTCGTCGAGCGAACGGGTGCAGGCCAGCCAGTTGCTGCCGTCGATGTTCATCGCACACGAGCCGCACACGCCTTCGCGGCAGGAGCGGCGGAAGGTCAGCGTGGAATCGATTTCGTTCTTGATCTTGATCAGCGCATCCAGCAGCATCGGCCCGCAATCGTCGCGATCGATCGCGTAGGTGTCGATGTGCGGTGACTGGTCGGAGTCGGGGTCATAACGGTAAACCTTGAAATGCTGGAGACGTGTGGCGCTGGTCGGTGCCGGCCAGGTCTTGCCGGGTTGGATGCGTGATTTTGCGGATGCGTCGAAGTTTTCGCTGACCGGGAAGCGTTTGAGTATCCGCCAGCGCGAGACCTGCTGTGACTTCTTGATCAACATCCCGCCTCACTCCCTGCTTGGCTCGACCTACTCGGCGGACTGACCCAGCCCGCTACCGACTTCGATCCGTAAATCGATTCTATACCGCAACTCAACACTGAACCCAATCTGCAGGCAGTGTCGCTATTCGAGGCCTGTTTATTGCACGGCTTGCTGGCTCCAGAACACGAACCCTGTCATCGGATTTCATTTTGCGCGGATTCAGAACTAGTTTTCAAGCCGCATGCGGCGAGTCCAGGATGATCCGTCGCAGATTGGCGATGATGAAGTGTGCCAGCGACTTGGCGCGTTCGGCCTTGGGCCCAGCGAAATCCTGGTCGACGGTTTCGATAAACAGTTCCAGCCAGCGATCAAAGTCGCCCGGATGAAAATCGTTCCGCCGATGAGCTTCTTCGTGTACGCGCACCATATTGCGGTGATAGCGCGTTCCACCGAGCAACATCTTCTCCCAGTACGCCTCGATAAAGGGCATATGGCGCTCCAAGAGTACCGGGTCGAACACCCGCTGCAACGCTGGATCAAGCAATACTTTTTTGTAGAACCTGGCCACCAGCGTCTGGATGGCTTCCAGCGTATCGAGATCGATACTGGATTCAGACGCAGAGGACATCACAGGCACACAGTCCGAATGATTCACGAGCCTTAACGCGAAGCGGTCAGCCCGAGTGTGCCTGCCGGATGGTATCCATCGCCAGCGTGGAATGCGCGTAGGCGCCGCCGGCGCGCATCTCGGCGGCGACCCAGATCGCTTCCATGATCTGCTTGTCGCTGGCGCCAGCCTTGAGCGCCTCTTCGGTATGGCCGCGGATGCAGTACGGACATTGGGTGGTATGCGCCACCGCGACCGCAATCAACTGCTTGGTGCGCGCATCCAGCGCGCCCTCGGCAAAGACCTGACGGCTAAAGGCATGAAAAGCCTTAAGCGTTTCGGGCGCGAGATCGCGGCGCAAGGCGGAAAGCTCGCCGCCGGCGGGAGGGTACATGGGGTGTTCCATATCGATACTCCGACAAGAAAGCCCTAGTATGGTGGCACGTCGACACGAAGTTATTCTTGACGATAATCAAGGATGCTTCGACACAACTTGCGTACACTACTACTTGTTGTCAGCTTTGGAAAACACTGTGGGATGCCCAACTCCACCCCCGCCACTCCAGCCGCTCCATCCGGCAGCGCCGTTCGCGGCATGACGCCAATCCATCCGTTCCGACCGCTGTTTTTCGGCGCGGCGGCGTTTGCCAGTCTCGGCATGATCCTGTGGGGGCTGTTCCTGTATCTGGGCTGGCTGCCGATGTCCGCGCTGCCAGCGCCGCTGTGGCACGGCCACGCCATGCTGTTCGGCTTCGCCAGTGCTCTGATCGGCGGCTTTCTGCTGACTGCGGCCGCCAACTGGACCCGCATGGCAACCACCACACCGGCCAGCCTGGCGACGCTGTTCACGCTGTGGCTGGCGGCGCGCATCGTGTTCATGACGACACTGCCGCTGGCGCTGGCAGCAGCGCTGGAACTGGCCTACCTGCTGGGGCTTGCGTTGCTGGTCGGGCGGGTGATCGTGCGCGCCGGCAATCGCCGCAATTTTTTCGTCATCGGCCTGCTGCTGAGCTACGCGGCGCTGGACGCGGCGTTCCTGTTCGGCGCAGCGTACGGCACCGCGCTGGCCTCGCACGCGCTGGTCTGGACGGTCGATTGGCTCACTCTGCTAATGCTGGTGATCGGCGGTCGGGTGATCCCGTTTTTCACCGGCCGACGGCTGTCGAATCTGCAGGTGACTGATCGCAAACCCTTGATGCTCGCCATCAACCTCGGTGCGCTGCTGGCGCTGCTGATCGACATCGCGGGCGCGCCGGCAAGCGTGCGCGGTGCGCTGTGGCTGTTATTGGGCGTGCTGGCTCTGCTGCGGCTGGCCGGCTGGCGTGGCTGGGGGACGCTGCACGAACCAATGCTGTGGTCGTTGCACCTGGGCTACCTCTGGCTGGCCATCGGCATGGCGCTGCGTGGAGCTACCCTGCTCGGCCTGTGGGTGCAACTGCCGGGGCTGCACAACAGCCTGCACGGCATCACCATCGGCGCGCTCGGCACCCTGTCGCTGGCGATGATGACGCGCGTCGCACAGGGACACAGCGGCGTGGCAATACGCGCCAACCGCTGGCTGGTGGCGGCGTTTTTATTGCCCAGCGGCGCGGCGCTGCTGCGCCTATCGGGTGGACCGGAGCTGTGGCCAGCTGCCGCCAGCCTGTGGGTATTAGCCTACCTGATCTATCTGGGCACGGTCGGCCCACTGCTGTTGCGTGGCCACGTGCTCAGCGCTCCAGATGCTTGAGCTTGTCGGGCTTGCCGTTCCAGTCATCGGCGTCGGGCGGCGCCTTTTTCATCTCCGCGATCACCGGCCAGTGCGTCGACAGCTCGGCGTTGATGGCAAAAAAATCCATCTAATTCTGCGGCACGTCGTCCTCTCCGAAAACCGCTTCGGCCGGACACTCCGGCACGCACAGCGTACAGTCGATGCATTCCTGCGGATCGATGGCGAGGAAGTTTGCGCCTTCATGGAAACAATCCACAGGACAGACCTCAACGCAGTCGGTGTACTTGCACTTGATGCAATTTCCGGTAACGACATGAGTCATCGCGACTCTCCAGACTCCATATGAATTAGTGTCGAAGATCGGTATCGGCAAAACCTATTGACCATCGTCAAATCCTGAATCGGATTCCATGAAGAAAACGGCGAGAGCGGCAACCACGATCAACCCGGCTGCCGTGCACAACCTGCGCCAACATTACCTGTTCGCCGCGCTGGACGACCACCAATGGGCGCGGCTGCAACCACGGGCGCATGCGCGCGCGCTGACCTGCGGAGAGCGACTGTTTTCCCAAGGTGAGCCTGCTACCGCGTTTTTCGTTGTCTGCAGCGGCAGCGTCAAGCTGTTCCGCGACTCGGCCCAGGGCCTGGAGAAGATCATGCGCCTGGTCCGCAGCGGCCAGAGCTTCGCGGAAAGCGTACTGTTCTCCGATCCACCGTACTATCCGGTGCATGCTCAGGCGATCACCGCGAGTCGGCTGGTCGCGGTGGATCGAGACACTTATCTGGCGCTGCTGCGTGAATCCTTCGACAGTTGCCTGGCAGTGATGGCGCAGATGGTCAACCGGATTCACGCACACTGGGATGAAATCGAAACGCTGAGTCTGCACGGCAGTCAGGCGCAAGTGGCGCGCTACCTGCTGGGTCTGTATGCCAGCCGGGGTAAAATTTCGGCCGCTTCCGTACAACTACCGACACGCAAGGTCTTGGTCGCCGCGCAACTCGGGCTGGCGCCGGAAACCCTGTCCCGGGCGCTGCACAGCCTGAGCGAAAGTGGGCTGATTACGGTCAAGGGGGCTTGCGTCGACATCCGCGATCTGGAAGCGCTGCGGCGCAGGGCGCAAATTTAGGTCGGCTTAATACAGAATATCCGCGGCTCGGACCATCACAGGGCTAGCCGTGGTCGGCCAAAAAAATTTCGCATCGGTCAAGACCGCGCAGGGTGACACGCTAATCGTTCAGGATTTTACCTGCAGGGAGAAAGCACATGAATACCACGACCGAATCCATGCAAGCCTTGGACCACGAACTGTCGCCATGGTGGCTGCGCGGCATCTTCATCGTGATGGCGCTGGGGTTTGCCGGGCTTGGCATCATCACCTTTCTGGCGTACGGCGGCGCACCTCCGATTCCACATCAGGTGCTGGGACCGCAGGGCACGCCCCTGTTCAGTGGCAAAGACATCAGCAACGGACAAGCGGTGTTCCTGAAATACGGCCTGATGGACAATGGCAGTATCTGGGGTCATGGTGCCTATCTCGGACCGGATTACTCGGCCACGGCTCTGCACCACTTCGGTCTGGACACAGCCGATTCCATCGCACGGCAGCAATACAGCAAACCTGTGCCCGCTTTGACACCCGCGTTGCAGGCTGCCGTGCACGCGCAAACCGCCGTGGAGTTGAAGACCAATCGCTATGACGCGACCAACGGCACGCTGCACCTGACCGCCGCCGAAGCCGCTGCCTGGCATCAGCAAATAGGCTACTGGACCAACTACTTCAAACAGCCATCGCGCGATGGCGGGCTCAAGAAGGGTTTGATCAGTGATCCGACAGAACTGCGCCAGTTCACCGCCTTCGTCACTTGGGCGGCTTGGGCCTCGGTGGCCAACCGCCCCGGCAAGAATTACTCGTACACCAATAATTTCCCCTACGACCCCAGCGTCGGCAATATAGCGACTCCGGGCGCGTTGTTATGGAGTGCGCTGAGCCTGATCGTACTGTTGGCGGGAACGGCCGCGGTGCTGCTCGCATTTGGCAAATTCGAATATCTGGGCTGGATCAGTCGCGGTCGGCACGTCCACCCAAAGCTGATTCAGGGCAAGGCCAGCGCCAGCCAGCCAGCGTTATTGATTGGGCCCTTAACCAGTCTCATGCGGCGTACTTGACGTGCGAGTCGCGGAAGTAGGCTTTGACGCGTGCGGGTTCGTTGCCGATCACGGTCATGTGTTCCTCGGTGGCAGCGCGCAACTT